>WUUC01101409.1_pt1 | contig 10436 bp, 7 predicted proteins | sample 6278441 | NCBI WGS metagenome assembly WUUC01 (sample SAMN13675441, study PRJNA597444) | soil metagenome | isolation source: soil | place: USA: Washington | collected 2017-10 | reverse complement strand
CTCCGTACCCAAAATGCAAGGTCTGCCCGAACAGATCCATCTTCGCGTCTTTCGCCTTCAGGAACTGTCCATCCAGGAAGAGGATCGTGTTATCGTTGTAGTACATATTCGGTTTTTTTAAACAATCGTTAGTTTGCTCTGACCTCTTAAAAATAAAACCGCCCCGATTTTGTCGGGGCGGCTGGTATTGCTCTGTTGTATTTCAAGTTACCATCGTCCCGCACACAGCGGAAGAATAATGACGACAGTAATAACCACCACAATTGCGTTGTTACAAACGTTATTCCATCTCCTCAATATGCTAAAAGCTCCTTTCAACGGTCTTTTTTGTTGTGATTCAGTCACAAGATTGAGGAAAAATTCTGAGATTCCCCCCGCCGCTGGAAGAAAATTTTCCACAGCTGGATTAACAAATGTTAGGTAGCAATACCTTAAAATCGAGATATTTAGAAAGTAATTTTACTAAACGCAACCCATGAGACTCAATCGAATCACTCACTCCATTTTACTGGTTTTATTAATAACAGGGTGCACTTCCAAAACCAATTCTGACATGCAACAAACCGATGCATCCGGCGCTGCGCAAACTTTTACGCTAACAAACGCTGCCGGGCTTAAGGTGATGATCACTCCCCAGGGAGGGCATATTATGTCTATTCAGTTGCCCGACGCCAGCGGCAAGCTTACCGACATCGTCCTTGGCTACGACTCTGTAAAAGAGTATGTCGGTGGAAGGGGATTCTACGGTTCAACTATCGGTCGTTACGGCAATAGAATTGCAAAGGGAAAGTTTTCTATCGATGGCACAGAGTATACCTTATCCAGGAACAATGATGAGAACACATTGCACGGTGGACCAGGTGGTTTCCACAATGTATTGTGGAACGGCAAGGAGATAACAACTTCCGAAGGCAAGGCAGTTGAACTGACCTACCTCAGCAAAGACGGCGAAGAAGGATATCCGGGCAACCTCAATGCGAAAGTTGTCTTCAGCCTGTCGGATTCGAACGAACTGAAGATCCAGTACGAGGCGACAACAGACAAACCAACAGTTGTCAATCTTACCAACCACTCATACTTCAACCTGTCAGGTGAAGGCAATGGCGATATTCTCAATCATGAGATCGCTATCAACGCCGACAAGTTCCTTCCGGTAGACAAGGGACTGATCCCGACCGGGGAGCTCCGCCCGGTAAAAGGCACTCCGTTCGATTTCGTTGAACCTCATAAGATCGGTGAGCGCATTGATGCCGATGAAGAGCAAGTGAAGACAGGCAAAGGCTACGACCACACCTTCGTTCTCAATAAGAAAACTCCCAATGAGCTGTCACTGGCTGCCAGGGTTTCTGATCCGGCCTCGGGAAGGAAGATGGAAGTATGGACAACAGAACCGGGAATTCAGTTTTATACCGGCAATTTCCTGACTGGAACTCCAGGAAAAGGAGGAAAGAAATATAACTACAGGTTTGCGTTTTGCCTGGAGACGCAACATTTCCCGGATTCACCAAACCAGTCGGCGTTTCCGAGTACGCTGCTGAAGCCGGGAGAGACGTATAACAGCACAACAGTATATAAGTTTGGTTTATAACAACATCCAACATCCAATGCTAATACCCAACGCCCAATTCCAATGACCAATGACCAGTTGAGGGCTGTCGATTGATCAACTCCACCGACCGATCGACAGCCTCCAATTGGATACTGGTCATTGGAATTGGATATTGGACATTCACATTGAATATTGGATATTATCGTTGGTCATTGAGTATTAAAACCAATCAGGAAAACCTAACGTCCCGCGTTTGGCTGATTTTCCTTCTTTACCGAATTTCCCTTCATGAAATTCGACCTCGATGAAAGGCTCATTAAATTCAGCGTTGCTGTTTTAGACTTTTCTGAAAAGCTACCCGATACCAAAGCTGCAACTCACCTGTGCGGGCAACTGGTTCGGTCGGCGACAGCACCGGCTCTTGTTTACGGCGAAGCCAATGCTGCCGAATCACCATCCGATTTCGTTCATAAGATGGGGATAGCACTAAAGGAATTGCGGGAGACACACAACTGCCTCAGGATAATTCAGTTGAAAAGATATTTTAGAGAGACCAATGCAATCGAACGTCTCATAGATGAAAACATCCAATTAATTAAGATATTCGGAAGCAGCATTAATACAGTCAAAACCAGAGCCTCGTTGAAAGCGTAAATAAATGTCGACCAACACATTCGCCCCCAGATCTCTTAAGAGTCAGTTCGAGCGCAAAGGAACATTGAAGCGCGGAGACACAGCAATTGTAGTTGGCGCCGGCGCTTTTGGAGGATGGACAGCGCTTCATCTTTTACGTCGTGGAATTCATGTGACATTGATCGATGCCTGGGGCGCAGGCAACTCGAGAAGCAGTTCGGGAGACGAGACACGCGTGATCCGATCGACCTACGGAGCGAATGAGTTCTATTTCGATCTCAATGTTCGTGCTCTGGAACTTTGGAAAGAGCATCAAAAAGAATGGAACCAGCAGGTGTTTTTTAACACTGGTGTGTTGTGGTTATGTCCCTCAGACGAATGTGCAATCGTCGATGATTCAATTCCGTTTTCCAGGAAGCACAAAATGGAATATGAATACCTCAACAAAACGGACCTCGGTAAACGATTTCCCGTTGTCAACTCCGATGACCTTCATCACGGATGGTACGATCCTTTCGGAGGATATTTGAAAGCACGGGAAGCTACCCGGTTGGTGCTGGAAACATTTGTTAAGGAAGGCGGTACGTTTGTCAACTCCCTCGTTTCCCCCTCTGTTACCGGCGAAAACGCGTCGGTTCGCCTTCAGGATGGTACCAACGCCGGCGCCGACACTATAATATATGCATGTGGATCCTGGCTTGGTGCCCTGTTTCCGCACGAGATCGGCGACCGCATCACTTGCACCAAACAAGAGGTGTATTATTTCGGTGTTCCCGGAAATGCCGCATCCGGGTACGACAAGTTCCCGGTATGGGTAGACGCCGACGGCAAGGACTACTATTACGGGATACCCGGCAATGCTAACCGTGGATTTAAAGTAGGAGTGGACCGCCGTGGACCTGCGTTCGATCCAACTAACGGCGACAGGCTGCCCCAGCCGGAAGTTCTGACTCATGCAAGAAACTTTCTTGCTCACCGCTTCCCGGGACTGAAAAACTCCCCGCTTGTAGAAAGTCGTGTATGCCCTTATGAAAACTCAGTCGACGGCAATTTTATTTTTGAACGTCATCCGACACAAGACAACGTGTGGTTTCTCGGGGGAGGATCTGGTCATGGATTTAAGCATGGTCCTGCTTTGGGTGAATTGGTCTGCACCTCATTTATCCATCGTTAGCCTCAAACTGTTCATTGGTCATTGGAATTGGTCATTGGGTATTACCATTGCGTATTGGATATTCAATTGTTCATTGTACCAATTCCAATGACCAACGGACAGTTCGGAGCTCCGATCGATCAGGAGTTGCAACGCACTGATCGCAAACCACTTACTAAAACTGAGAAATACACTACCGATAAGTAATTTAAAACCATTCTAAATAGCGCATACCTGAGGGTAAACCCGTAGACAAAACGAGTCATTATCAACATAAATGGAAACATAATTTCATGAAAGGTGTGGAAGTATAAATGTTGACTTTCTTCCCCGGCGATACCTCAAATTTGTTTGAAATAACGCGTTTGGCAATTACATTTGTGCCACTTCGTGGTTAAACCGGAGTTCCTAAACATCATGATGACGAAGCACCGATCCTCGGCTTTCCTCCTGGTCATAGTCCTTCTTCTTTCCGTCCCCCTCTTTTCCAATGCACAAGCCGTCTCTACAGATCCCGCCGACATCGCGGCAGGTAAGGCCTTGTTCAATGCCAACTGTAAGAGTTGCCACGGCGTAGACAAGAAGGTTATCGGTCCCGCCCTGCAAGGCGTTGTGGCCCGTGCCCCATCAGTTCCCTGGATCATCAACTGGGTTCATAATTCATCAAAGGTCATCGCCACGGGCGATCCTTATGGCGTGGCGCTGTTCGAGGAGTACAAAAGCCAGATGACGTCATTCACCAATCTCACAGAACCTCAGATCATGCAGATCCTGGCGTTTGTAGAAGCGCCGATTGTTGCTCCACCAGTTGATCCGGCTCTAAGCCCCGCAAATACTGCTTCCCAAGGCGTGCCCGCCGCATATCTGAACGTCATTTTAATAGGGATGGGCATAATCCTCATCCTTCTCCTGGTCACTCTTATTATAGTAGCAAAAGTCCTCCGCTCGTCGCTCAACCAGAAACCGCTGGACGAAACCGATGATCAGATCGTTAATTCACCCTATTCCCTCGGTACTATCGTCCGGAGCTCCGGCTTCGCCTTTATTATAGTATTCATCGTTGCCGGCATCACCTTCAAGACGGTGATCGACGGACTTTATTCTGTCGGGGTGCAGCAAGGCTACCAGCCCAAGCAACCCATCGCTTTCTCTCATAAGATCCACGCCGGCCAGTTCGAGATCGACTGTAAATACTGTCACACCGGTGTGATGAAGAGCAAACAGGCTAATATTCCTTCACCCAACATTTGTATGAACTGCCACTCGCAGATCCGCGAAGGCACAAACACAGGTACAGGTGAGATCTCCAAGATCTACACGGCTGTTGGATACAACCCCGACCAGGGCACGTACAGCGGCGTTACCAAGCCCATTCAGTGGGTCCGCATCCACAACCTGCCCGACCTGGCGTACTTCAACCACTCACAACACGTGAACGTGGGTAACGTAGCTTGCGAAACCTGCCACGGTCCCGTCAAGGAAATGGAGGTAGTAAAACAATATTCACTGCTGACCATGGGATGGTGTATCAACTGCCACCGCACAACAGACGTCGGCACGAAAGGCAACAAGTATTATGACAAGCTCATGGAAGTCCATGACCCCAAGAATACCGGCAAGAAGATCAAAGTCGAAGAAATCGGCGGTCTCGAATGCGGTAAATGCCACTATTAGAGTGAAGAGGTTAGAGTTAAGAGTTTAGAGCGAAGAGTTAAGAGTTTAGAAGTATAGATTAAGATTTAGCACCCCGACTATAGCGTAATCATGAGTAATAATAAAACATACTGGAAAGGACTTCCCGAACTGAAGAATGACCCGGTTGCCGTTAAGAATGCGTCCAACGAATTCGGAAACGCGCCGGAAGCTGACGACAGCGGCCATTCCCGCAGGGACTTCCTTAAATTGATGGGCTTCAGTGTTGCTGCCGTCTCCCTGGCAGCCTGTGAGACCCCGATCCGTAAGGCGATTCCTTATGTGAATAAGCCCATGGACGTAGATCCAGGGATACCCAATTATTACGCTTCGAGTTATGTGAGCGGCGGCGACTACTGTAGCATCGTGGTAAAAACCCGCGAAGGCCGCCCGATCAAAATTGAAGGCAACACCCTCTCGAAAGTAACGCAGGGTGGAACCAGCGCACAGGTAGAGGCTTCTGTTCTATCATTGTACGATAACTCACGTCTGAGATCGCCAATGATCGGCACCAGTAAAGCGAAATGGGAAACCATTGACAGTGAGGTAGTTGAGAAGCTCGCCAGCGCATCAAACATCCGTATCATAAGCAACACACTCCTTAGCCCCAGCACAAAGGCGGCTATCGACGTGTTCAAAACGAAATATGCGAGCACACAACATATACAGTACGACCCCGCGTCGAGCTACGGTATATGGAAAGCCAATGCCCAGTCACTTGGCAGCGGTTTTATCCCTTCTTATGATTTCAGCAAGGCGATGACGATTGTCAGCGTTGCGGCTGATTTCCTCGGTACCTGGCTTGCGCCGATCATCTTCAGCAAACAGTATGCGGTTAACCGCGCGGTGTCTGAAGAGAAACCGGAGATGTCACGCCACTACCAGTTCGAATCGATCCTTTCGCTGACTGGTGCGAACTCTGACTATCGTACCATGATCAAGCCTTCGGAAGAAGGATTGGTTGTAGCTCAATTGTACAACCTTATCGCTGCAAAAGCAGGTCAGGCTTCTGTGTCCGGATCGATCGAAAAAGAAAATCTTGAAGATGCTGCCAACGAGCTGTGGGAAAACCGCGGTAAGTCGCTGGTAGTTGCCGGTTCCAACGACAGCGACGTGCAGGTGCTCGTGAATGCGATCAACAGCATGCTCGGCAACTACGGAACAACTATTCTCCCTTCTAAGCCAATGAATTTCCGCAACGGTAACGATGAAGCCATGGATGCTTTCATCGCCGATGTTGAAGGCGGAAGGGTCGATGCAGTTATCTTCTATAACTGTAACCCGGTATATGATCACCCGAAAGGGGCAAAACTCGAAGCAGCGTTAAAGTCACTGAAGCTCTCAGTATCTACTGCAGGTACAGCAGACGAAACAGCTTCGGCTTGCGCATACATTGCTCCCGATCATCATTATCTCGAATCGTGGAATGACTTCGAACCTGTTAAGGGTTCGTTCAGCCTTTCACAACCTGCGATCAGTAAGATATTCTCCACCCGCCAGGTGCAGGAGAGCCTCCTTTTGTGGGCAGGTGTTCCGGCAGCCGAGGCGGAATATTTCACGTTCCTTAAGAACAACTGGACAAAGACGTTCTACGCAACAGCCGGAGCTGGCGTGGATGAGTTGTCGTTCTGGGACAAGAGTCTGTACGACGGAGTATTGGAAGTTGCCGGTAGTTCTGCAGCGCCTTCATTCACAGGCGACACAGCAGGTGCTGGTGCACGCATCGCTTCGAACTACAAGGCAGGCAGCACTGATCTCGAAGTTGTTATCTATGAACCTTGCGGAGTGGGCACTGGCGCACAAGCCAACAATCCCCTGCTCCAGGAACTTCCCGACCCGATCACCAAGGCGGTATGGGATCACTACGTAACTATATCTTTAAGAGACGCGACGGCTCTCGGCATTGAAAACGATGCTGAAGGACATACGCAGCTTGTAAGTCTGGCCGCCAACGGAACAACCCTTGAAGTGGCTGCTCTCGTACAGCCCGGCCAGGCTCCCGGCACTATCGGTATCGCCCTCGGTTACGGACGAACCAAAGTCGGTAAAGTCGGTATGGGTGAAACCGGAAACGGTATTGGTGTAAACGCATTCGTGCTGGTGAGCAGCCTTAATGGCTCGCTTAACTACTCGGCAACAACTGGTGTAACGGTCAACAAAACTGAAAAAAAATTCCAGCTTGCACAGACCCAGATCCACCACACTTCAATGAATCGTGTGAACGTGATCCAGGAAACGACGCTGGCGGAATTCAAAGAAGATCCTTACGCAGGCCGTTGGGAACCCCAGATCACCAAGTGGGACGAGGAGGTTGCCGCGAGATCACTGAGTATGTGGAAGGGCCACCGTTATGACAACCACCATTGGGGTATGTCCATCGACATGAACTCATGTACCGGCTGCGGTTCATGCGTGGTTGCATGTAACGTCGAGAATAACGTGGCTATCGTTGGTAAAGATGAAGTGATCCGCCGTCGTGAAATGCACTGGTTGCGTATCGATCGTTACTACAGTACCGCTGAGAAAACAGATGACTATAAGAAACTGGAGATCGCCTCGGAGAATCCTGAGGTTATATTCCAGCCCATGCTTTGTCAGCATTGCAATAATGCTCCTTGCGAAACGGTATGTCCCGTTGCTGCAACGACACACAGCACCGAAGGCCTCAACCAGATGACCTACAACAGGTGTATCGGAACACGCTACTGCGCAAACAACTGTCCCTATAAAGTCCGTCGCTTCAACTGGTTCAAATATCATGACAACCAGAAGTTCGCACAGGCAAACCCTTCAATGAACACAGACCTGGGTCGCATGGTGTTGAACCCTGATGTAACAGTTCGTTCACGCGGTGTGATGGAGAAATGTTCGTTCTGCGCTCAGAGAATCCAGTACAGTAAACTGACTGCCAAGAAAGAACGCCGTCCAATAGAGGATGGAGAAGTTCAAGTAGCATGTGCAGCCGCATGTACTACCGGTGCCATCGTGTTTGGCGATATGAACAACCCGACAAGCCGCATCAGCAAATTGCTTAAGATAAGCGTTGACGAAAAAGGTGCAGCGCCTTCCGATAAGAAGACAAGCAACCCGCGCGCTTACAGGGTTCTGGAAGACATTGGCGTGAAGCCGAACATCTTCTACCTGAACAAGATCAGGAACAAGAAACCAGTTAATGCATAGTTAAGAGTTAAGAGTTAAGAGTTAAGAGTTAAGAGTTAAGAGCTAAGAATATACCAAGATGCAAGTAACCTCAACACTCCGCGAGAGCCTCGTAACAGGCGGAAAAACCGTAGGAGACGTATCCGAAGACATCAGCCGCCAGGTAGAAGGCAAACCCACCCGACTGTGGGTGATCGCCTTTGCCGTTTCGTTCGTGGTGATGCTTTACGGATTTTACTGTATGTGTTATCTGCTCTGGAACGGAGTAGGGGTGTGGGGTCTGAACAAGACTGTAGGTTGGGCCTGGGACATCACCAACTTCGTGTGGTGGGTCGGTATTGGTCACGCCGGTACACTAATCTCCGCGATCCTTTTGTTGTTCCGTCAGAAGTGGAGGATGTCGATCAACCGCGCTGCAGAAGCGATGACGATCTTCGCCGTTATCTGCGCTGCCAGCTTCCCTGGTCTTCACATGGGGCGTCTGTGGCTCGGCTTCTACTGGGCACTTCCTCTTCCGAATGCTTTCGGATCACTGTGGGTAAACTTCAACTCGCCGCTCCTTTGGGACGTGTTCGCGATCTCGACATACTTCTCGGTATCACTCGTATTCTGGTACATGGGTCTTATCCCTGACTTTGCGGTTATCCGCGATCGTGCCGTGAGAATGGGAAATAAGACAAGAGCTACTATTTACAATGCCCTCAGCTTTGGATGGCAGGGAGGTGCAAAAACCTGGATGCGTTACGAATCAGTAGCGTTGATCCTCGCCGGTTTGTCGACACCACTCGTGCTCTCGGTTCACACCATTGTATCGATGGACTTTGCCACGTCGGTTATTCCCGGCTGGCACACTACGATCTTCCCACCTTACTTCGTTGCGGGTGCGATCTTCTCCGGATTTGCGATGGTGCTCACACTGCTCCTCGTAACACGGAAGGTGTTCAAACTCGAAGATTACATTACGATCTACCACGTAGAGTTGATGAACATTGTGATCATCATCACGGGTTCGATCGTGGGTATCGCCTATATCACTGAATTCTTTATCGCATGGTACGGACAGGTGGATGCAGAACAGTACGCATTCTTTAACCGTATGCAAGGTCCTTACTGGTGGGCCTACTGGTGTATGATGACCTGTAACGTGATCTCGCCGCAGCTGTTCTGGATAAAGAAGATACGCACCAGTCTTGCAGCAACATTTGTATTGTCGATCATCGTGAACATCGGTATGTGGTTCGAGCGCTTTGTAATCATTGTTACATCGCTGCACCGTGACTATGTGCCTTCAAGCTGGTCGATGTTCTATCCTACTATGTACGACATCGGGGAATACCTGTTTACGTTTGGATTCTTCTTTGTCTGCTTCCTTCTTTTCGCCAAGTTCTTCCCTGTGATCAACATGGCCGAAGTGAAGAGTATCGTGAAGTCAACATCTGAAAAGAAGCATTGATCATGGAAAGCAATAAGAATTTCGTTTTAGGAGTATTTACCGACGAAGACGTTCTGTTGGACGCATGCGGTAACATCCGTGAGAAGGGTGTAAAGATTCATGAAGTATTTACGCCATTCCCGGTGCACGGTCTCGATGAAGTGCTCGGCTATCGCCGCACCCGTCTGCCCATCGCCGCATTCCTCTTCGGTATAACCGGAACATCCCTGGCGTTGTTCACACAGATATGGATGTTGGGTTACGACTGGCCGATGATCATCGGTGGTAAGAACCACGCTTCGTTACCTCCTTTTATCCCCGTTACTTTCGAGTTTACAGTATTGTGCTCTGCCTTTGGTATGGTGATCACCTTCCTGATCGTGAGCGACATGAAACCATACAAGTGGCCCCGTCAGTTCGACAATCGCAGCACCGACGACAAGCACATAGTTGCTATCGACCTTGCAACAACCAAGCTTTCAAAGGCAGAACTCACAACCCTGTTGAAAGAGAACGGCGCTACTGAAGTAAACGACAAGAATTTCTAATGACCCTGAAGAACATGGTGAATAAAAAATTAGGATCTGTTTTGATGAGTTGCGGCATCGCCGCGCTGATGATGGGTTGCGCCGCGAAGGGCGACCACACCGGCCGCGAGTATGCTCCCAACATGTATCACTCGGTAGCGTACGAACCGCTGTCGCAGATCACCGACACAACTGCCGGAGCATGGGTCAACTCACTCGATGCAAGAAAGGGAGAGTACTTCAACTCCAATCGTTACAACGCCTTCGGTATTAACATGCGCGAACCCGTTG
>WUUC01186308.1_pt1 | contig 10437 bp, 9 predicted proteins | sample 6278441 | NCBI WGS metagenome assembly WUUC01 (sample SAMN13675441, study PRJNA597444) | soil metagenome | isolation source: soil | place: USA: Washington | collected 2017-10 | reverse complement strand
GGTGGCTCTACGACATCTTCTACATCACCCCGTTCCTCGCGATCCCGTATCTGCACACGGTGAACCGCGAGATCTTCTCCGACTGACATCCGCTGAAGGAGCACGACTGTGACCACTCCATCGACAACCGATGATCAAGCCGCGGCGGAGGACCTCCCGCCCGGCACCACCCCGTACTACGCGCGCATGCACAAGTACATCAAGCGAGCCGTGCTGGTGTGCCTGGTCGCGCTGGTCATCGAGGGCGCCTTCACCCTGCCCTTCATGGCGGTCTACTACGGGTACCCGACGTTGAGCCTGACGCAGATCTGCAGTGAACTCCTGAAGGTTCGGTACTCCGACGACGCGCTCGAGTGCAAGTACCCCTACCCGCCGCTGGGACCGCCCGAGGGTGCCGAGGGCAAGGACACAGCGAAGGACGAGTGGGGGATTCAGCCGACACCGAAGTACGACCGGCTCGGTTTCCGGGAGCTCGTCGACCGCTACGAGGCGCGTCAGGCTCGGCTGGCCGCCGATCAGCAGGGGACGCCCAACCCGTGACGAGGTTGTGGCGGGTCTGCGGCTGAACTGAAGTGGATCACCCGGATGTGTCAACATGGAGAAATGATTCGTCGCGCTAACCACCGGGGACTCCTCGGGCTTGTCGCTGCTGCGGTCGTCGGCGTGGGAGCCACCGTGCTCCTGCCGTGGGCACAACCGGTCGCGTCTGCAGCCCCGTGTTCCGACGTCGAGGTGGTTTTCGCCCGCGGTACCACCGAGCCCGTGGGCCCGGGCTTCGTCGGGCAGGGCTTCACCGACGCACTGCGATCCCAGCTGGGGGACCGCAGCGTCGGCCTGTACGCGGTCAACTACCCGGCGGTCAATGACTGGCCCACCGCCATGATCGGCGTGAACGACGCCGCCGCGCACATCCGCCAGATCGCCGCGCAGTGTCCGGACACCAAGATCGTGCTCGGTGGCTTCTCCCAGGGTGCGGCCGTGGCTCAACTGGTGACGGCCGATGTCGGCTCGGTGCCCACGGACTCGTTCGCCTACGACGCGACGTCACACCTCTCGCCCGAACTCGCCGACCGCATCGCTGCGGTCGCGCTCTTCGGTAAACCGAACATCCGGTTCCTCAACCTGATCGGACAGCCGATGGTCCAGTTGGGGCCGGGGTTCGTCCCGAAGACGATTGACCTGTGCGCGGTCAACGATCCGATCTGCTCGAACGGACTGGACTTCGCGGCGCACAACTCGTACCCGGCCAACGGCATGGTCACGGAGGCAGCGACGTTCGTGGCAAGTCGCGTCTGAGTCACGGCACGGCGGCTGCCATCTCGTTGATCATCTCGAGGACGTCGTTCACGTGCGGTTCACGCACAATCGAATTGTGGTCGCAGTCCATCCGCCGCATGGTCACATCACCGGTGAGGATGCGCCGCCACAACCGCGGGTCGTCGCGGTTGAGGTGGCTCATGATGACCAGGGCTCGGCCCGTCCAGGGGGCAGGTACGTGCCGCATGCCCGTCGCCATACCGACTTCCTCGACCGCCGCGGCCCTGCGCTCGTTGCCACCGACGAAGAGTCCCGCGAGCGGAAGCTTCTTCTGGTGCTCCCACCAGGATCTGAGATCCGTCGGCGCGGCCCCCGCAAGGGTTATCGTCGCGTCGGTGAGGTCGCCTCGCACTGCGTCGGCGGCTCGTTGCGATAGCCAGGGGTCGAGCATGACCACCAGATCGACTTGCGCACCGTCATTTTCGAGTTTCCGGGCAACTTCCAGAGCGATGTGCGCACCCAAGCAGTGGCCCACCAGAATGTAGGGGCCGTGCGGTTGAATGCGGCGGAGATCAGTCAGATGCCGACGCGCAGCGCGACGCACTGACAGGTCCGGGATCTCTCGCCTCTCCAAGCCCTTGGGTGCGAAGGCGTACACCGCGGTCGCGCTGCCCACCTGTGCGGCCAGTGGCGCGAACGTCAGAGATGCCGCACCGGCGCCGGGAAAACACATCAGGGGTGCGCCGCTGGTCGCCGACGACATCGCCCGCAGTGGCACGGTCGTCGGGCTCAGTTTGAGTCCGCCGGTCTGTGATGGGTGGTCACCTGCGCCGACGAGCCGTTCCGCGAACTGTGCGACCGTGGGAGAGCTGGCGAGGTCCGATGGGTTGAGTTCGATGCCGTACGTGCTGGTGATGTCCGTCAACATCTGTGCGACGGTCAGCGAGTCTCCGCCCAGGGCGTAGAAGCCGTCCGAGCGGCCCACCGCCTCGACGTGCAGCAAGTCGGCCCAGAGTTGCGCTATCGCCACCTCGGCCTCGCTGCGAGCTGGTTCGAACGCCGGACGGTCGGGCCTCGGCAGGGCCATCCTGTCGATCTTGCCGCGGTCGGTGCGAGGGAGCGCGGCGAGGGGCACGATGTGCGTGGGCACCATCCACGGTGGGAGATCTCGGTGCAGGCGGGTCCGCACCTCGGCCACCGAGGGTGTGCGGTCGGTGGTGGTGAGTGCGATGTACGCCGTCAGCGTCGGCGTATCAGTGGTGTCGGCGGTGACGGTGGCCTCGCGGACGTCGTCATAGGACAGCAGGGTGGACTCGATCTCGGACGGCTCCACCAGGTAGCCGCGGATCTTGACGGTGGAGTCCGCGCGGCCCGACAGGACGAGGTTGTCGGACTCGTCCCACCGCCCGACGTCACCGCCCGCGTAGGTCCTGGTCCCATCCGCGTTGTCGACGAAGGTGCCCGAGGCCACGGCTGGGTCGAGGTACCGCAGACCCAGGTAGCGCGAGGTGATGGAGACCGTGCCGTCTTGGCCGATGTCTACCCGCTTGTGCCGTAACGGAATTCCGACCGGAATGAGCCCGGTCGGCAGCGCTGCGGAGGGCGGGACGTCGAAGCTGGCGATACCCAGGACCTCGGTTGATCCCGCCCAGTTGGTGAAGACGGCGCGCGGTGCCAGTTCCCGCGCCAGCCGGACGTGACGTGTGTGCGCGGGCTCTCCGGTGGTGATGATGCGTTCGACGGTCGGGAGCGTGGCGCCCTGTGCGGCGGTGTGCAGGGCGTCGACGAATGCCGGAGTGCAGGTGATGGCCTGGGCGCCCGTTGATCCGATACGGTCGAAGGCCTCCCTGGCGGAGTACTCGCGCGGATCCACCGCCACGATCTCGGCTCCGCCGAGCAGCGATCCGATCAGCACGTTGAGGCCCGCGGCGAAGCTGATGGGCATGCACAGCGCGACCCTGCATCCGTCCGCCAGGCCGAAGCGGTCGTTGAGCAGGTGAGCGTCGCACAGCCACAGGCCGTTTGGGTGCAGCACTGCCTTCGGTGTCCCGGTGGACCCGGAGGTGAACTGGATGCTGGTGACGTCATCGAGGTCTACGCCTGCGCCGAGGTCGTCGGCTGACGGGTAGACGCCGTGGGGTATCTCGGCGGGCACCTCCACGGCGGACACGTGATATCCATGTTCGGCGAGGATTGCCGAGATTCTCTGCACCCGGTTGTGCGGCGTCGCCGGGTCGATGGCGACCACGGCCGTCCTGGCGGCGAACAGTCCGAGGATCGTCGCCACCGTCGCGGGGGTGAGAGGAGCCGGGATCAGGGCGGCGCGGGTTCCGGTCCCGGCGGCCTCAGTGATGTCGGCATCGGCGATCTCGGCATCGGCCCGAGCCTGTGCTGCGGACAGCAGGTCGCCGTAGGTCACCGTCTGTGTCGCCGCGCGAATCGCCACGTGATCGGGTCGGCTTCGCGCTGTCATCGCGAAATGTGCAGGCACGGAGCGGAAGTCGATCGAACGTTCCTCGGGGATCTCGACCTGATCGGCGCTGCCGGCGTCCGGTTCGGGCCGGAACGCTGTGTCGAGCGTCGCCTCGACGCCCGTCGAACACGTCTGACCAGATGTGCCAGTGACACGACGCCACCACGACGTGGTGTTGTCCAACATGAGCGCTCCGATGCCGCCGAGTGCGATTTACATTGGGCAGGCTAGCCTGACTATGAAGGATCTGGGACTGTACGTCCGCCGACGGTCGGTCCGCGGCGCTCATGTCTGAGTCGGGAGGATCCCGCCGCGACTTCTGCATAGCCGTTGTCGCGACGCGCTTTTCACGACCGTGTCGCAGAACTCGGTGCGAGCCCGCGAGCTGAGAACTCTCACAGAAAACCGAGATCCCGCCTGCCGGTACCGACCGACGGGGTCGGGTCAGTGTCCAGGGTCTTGGTCAGGAGTTCGTGGTAGACGTCACGGAAGTCGGTCGTGGACTTCAGGTCGCCGTTGTCGAGGTCGGTCAGGCTCGGCTCGTCACCGTAGAAGCCGCCCCGCACCGGCGCGCCCATGAGGAACACCGGGCCGGCTGCGCCGTGGTCGGTGCCCTGGGAGGCGTTGGCCGCGACGCGGCGGCCGAACTCCGAGTACGCCATCACGACGAGGTCTCGCCCAAAGCTGCTGTTGCGCATCTCCTGTAGGAACGGCGTGACGGCGTCGTCGAGGGTTCGCAATAGATCTTCCTGGGTGCCCCGCTCATCGGCGTGGGTGTCGAAGCCGAGCAGCGACACCATGTACACCCGGGTCGGGACGGCGGCCTTGACGCATCTGGCGACCACGTTCAGCTGTGCCGACAGGGAGTCCACGTCGGCGCTCCTGCCCGCGGCAGTCGGATCGATACCCTTGATCACCCTGGCGAACTCGGGCTCGGTGACCGCGGTCGCGCGGTAGCTGCTCCGCACCGCGCGCATCGCCGGGGTGTCGCCCGGGTCGTCGACGCTCACCGCGGTGAGCGTGTCGGCGATAGTCGTCGGGATCCGCGGGATGTTCTCCGCCAGTGCCGAGGCGACGTGCCTCTCACCGATCGCCATGAGCGGCAGGACGGCTCCAATGTTCAGTGCCCGCAGTGGATCGTCCCCGCTGGCATCGAGCCACCGGCCGATCCAGCCCGTGGGCACCGGGTCCCTCGGTGATGCGGTCTGCCAGATGTCCATGGAGCGGAAGTGGCTGCGGTCGGGTTTCGGATAGCCGACACCCCGCACGATCGCGAGCTGGTCGCGGCGCCACAGCCCGGACATCCCCGTCAACGCGGGGTTGAGGCCGAGCTGGCCGTCGAGCGGAAGGACCTCCTCGGGTGCGTAGGCCAACTGAGGGCGCGCGTCGTGATAGGCGTTGGCGGCGTAGGGAATGACGGTGTTGATACCGTCGTTGCCGCCGTACAGCGTGACGATCACCAGGATCCCGCTCTTGGGCGGCAATGGCCGCCGCCGCCCCGCGTCGAGGATGTCAGGAAGCGTGACTGCGGCGACACCGGACAGCAGTCCCGCGGCGCCGACACCGGCGCCGGCGATGAGGAACTTGCGGCGGTCGAAGTCAGGCATCGTCGTAGTCCACTATGGTGAAACCCACTATGCCGTCAGGTATTCGGGACTGTTGACAGCTGCGGCGACCAGACGACGGGGATCGTCGGCCACGTCCTTGAGTGCTGCCGCCGTGCGGTCGGTCCACGCACCCACGCCGATCAGATAGCCGGCCGCATCGAGCCGATCGGTCAACGCCGCCTCGTCGACGATCGACACGTCGCCGAGCCCGGAGAACTTCTCGGCCGCCCACACCCGTGCGGCGGTGCTGATGGTCGACAGCCAGGCCTGACCGTGCGGCCACCCGTTGACGTCGGGCGGATAGAAGGGGCGCTGCCGCATCACCGTCAGGGCGACCAGCGTCGCGTCCATCAACTGCGGGTCGTGCACCGGCACCTTGAGCGACCTCATCACACCCACCATCCACTCGACGGGGGTGGACACGACGGTGCCGGAGGACGCGCTGAACTCCGGGTCCAGCAGGATCGCCTTCGTCAGCGCCCTGAGATCTCGGCGTGGACCGTACGCGGCGACGAGCCGATTCAGCACCGCCGGCGACGCCGGGTTGTCGGATGCCAGCTGTCGCCACAACCGGCCAGCAACGAACGCAGCGGACTGCGGTTGGCTCAACACCACGTCGCAGAATTCGTCGTGGCTGAAGTTGCCGGTCCGGCCGAGCACGGTCTTCACCGTCGAGTCGTGCTGACCCCAGACCATCGTGGCGCGGCCGCCACGTCCGATGTACCAGCCCGTGAGCGCCCGTGCGCCCTCTCGGACGTCGGCCTCGGTGTAGCCGTTGGCGTGACCGAGTGTGAAGAGCTCCATGAACTCGCGCGACAGGTTCTCGTTGGGCTTCGCGGCGCTGTTGCCGACACCGTCGAGCCAGTACAGCATGGCGGTGTCGCTGAGCATGGCCACGGCCAGCGTGCGGAAGTCGCCGAGCTTGAGCGTGCGCAATGTCTGGTTCTGCGCCCCCATCCACTCCGCGACGGGCACCTTCAGCGCCGACGTGGCGAAGTGGTTGTGCCACAACAGGGTCAACTTCTCGTGAATGGGCTCTCGGACGGTCACCATCCGGCGCACCCACCACGCGGTGAGGTCGTGCATCTGATCGGCCAGCGTGCCGGTGAAGGCCTCCAGTGCGCGCGCACTGGCGTCATCGGCAGGCGCGGTCGGCGGGACCGGTGCGGGACGCGGAGTGGACAGCGCACCCGGATCGCGGTCGGGGTCGAGTGCGAGGACGGCGTCGAGGTACTGGGCGAGGTCCTGGCGCGCGACGGCATCGATCTCGGGACCCGTTGCGCCGAATCCCGCGCGACGAAGGAGGCGGGCGGTGGCACGCCACCGCGGTGATTGTCCAGTCACCGGCCGCCGACCCACTCTCTCCCCGCAGGCACAGTTCTCGACCGCGCCGATTGGGCCTCATCCTAAGCCTGCGCGGACCGGCAGCAAACCCGGTCGGGGAAACGCGAAGGCGGCTGTGCGCATCAAGCGCACAGCCGCCTTCAGCGGTCTTGAGAGAACTACCCCCTGTTGAAGAGGCCGCCGATGCCCTTGAGCAGGCCGTTGCCGGCACCGCCCAGCTGGGTGAGGGCGTTCGTGCCTGCCGTGCCGACCTGGACCTGGCCGTTCTGGATGGCGGTGCCGGTCTGTGAGATCGCGTTGGTGCCCGCCGTGCCGACCTGAATCTCACCGTTCTGGACGGCGGTGCCGGTCTGCGAGATCGCGTTGGTGCCCGCCGTGCCGAGCTGCGTCTGCGCGTTGGAGAGGACGGTGCCGATCCGGGTGAAGATGTTGCCGCTGGCCCCGCTGGAGGTGGCCCCCGCGGTTGTCGTCGGGCTGACCTTGTTCCCGGTGTTCGTGACGACGTTCTGCTCGTTGTCGGCCACCGCGGTGCCGGCGCCGGCGAGTGCCATCCCGGTCGCGACGACCGCGGCGCCGCCCGCAACGGCGGCTCCGGTCACGAACCTGCGTACTGCCGAATTCTGATGCTGGCTCATTGGCTTCCTCTTTTCAGCAACTGTTTGAGTGGATGCCGCAAACTTACCACCCGCAGCGTCGTGAAGCACGTGCCAGCGAAAGATTCTTTGAGTCTCATTCCGGCCGCGGCGCGTTATTACGGTTTGCGGACAGTTATCGAAAGTCCGGTGTATCCGCAGGATAGCGCCGCAGGCGGTTTGTTAGACGTGGTAGAGACACCGCATATCAGGCGCCAGGTACTGGGGTGTCTACCAGCTAAATTTGCTGTTGGTTAACGCCGCGTGCGTGCGCAAATGGCCTGGCGGGCGCGTGCGCCGAAGCTTCGTCGACCAGCGCCGAATGCCCTGCAGCAAAATTGACAGCAACTGAATTGTGGGGATCTGCCCGGTGGCCGGTAGGCGATTCTCGGCGCTGGGGACGTCGGTGGCTCGCCGTAGGATCGGGGTGGCCGACGAGAGGGCGCCGATCAGTGCCGCAGACCAAGATCTGGACCGGCGACCCGGTGTGGCTCGCCGACGTGCTGGTCGCGGAGGGCGTCGACGTCGTCGAATATCCCGGCTGGCGGGCACGTGGCCACGGTGACTTCAAGGACATCCGCGGCGTCATGGTCCACCACACCGGGGCGGACGGCGCCGGTGCCGCCTCCATCGCCCACGGCCGGCCCGATCTGCCCGGACCGCTGTCGCAGTTGCACATTGGGCGGGACGGCACCGTCACGGTCGTCGCAGTCGGGGTGGCGTGGCATGCCGGTGCCGGTTCGTATCCATGGCTTCCCGCCAACATGGCCAACTGGCACATGATCGGCATCGAGTGCGCGAACAGCGGGACCGCGCCCGCCGCGCCGCATCGCCGGAACTGGCCCGACGCACAGTATTTCGCGCTGGTGCGCTGCTGCGCTGCGATCAACCGCCGGCTCGCGCAGAATGCGACCCGCACCATCGGCCACAAGGAGTATGCCGGGGCCGCCCAGGGCAAGTGGGATCCCGGCGCCATCGACATGGACGTTCTGCGCAGCGACATCCAGGCGCAGATCCGGCACCCCGAGGACCGTGTCGAGCTGTCCCCGTAACCGCACGGCGGTCCTTCGCCCATTCTCTTGCCCGAGATCATTACACGTGTAATTGTTTGGTCATCAGCGGAACGACGCAGGGAGCGCGGTCATGGGCACACTCGACGGCAAGGTCGCGATCGTCACCGGGACCAGCAGAGGCGTCGGCGTGGGCATCGCCCACGAGCTGTTGCGGGCGGGCGCCACGGTCGTCGGCTGCTCACGCTCGCCGCTGGACGGCCTGCCCGGGACCGACGGCGAACCGGGGTGGTCGGAGCGCTCGCTGCAACTGGTCTGCGACCAGGCCGATCACCATGCGGTCGACGCGCTGGTGACCGACGTCGTGGACCGATTCGGGCGTATCGACATTCTGGTCAACAACGCAGGCGGCACCGTCCCGGCCCCACACGTCGAGGATGTCCCGGCCCTGGTGTCGCGCATCCAGGGTGCGCCGCGCTCCGAGGACGACTACGAGCGCACCGTGCTGTTCCACGCGTTCGCCATACAGATGAACCTGATCAGCCCGCTGTGGTTCGCAATCCGCGCCTATCGCCAGATGAGGACCCAGGACGGCACCGGGTGCATCATCAACATCTCCAGCGGGGCGGGCCATCCGGCCGGATCGCCGACACTGGTCAGCTATGGCGCGGCGAAATCCGGGCTCAATCACCTGACCCGGTCGCTGGCGCAGGAGTGGGGGCCGCGGGTGCGGGTCAACTGCGTGGCACTGGGTCCGACGATCACCGACAACTTCCGCTCGTTCGTGCTGCCCAAGGATGATCCGACCGGCGCGCGGTACTTCGATCCCATCCCGCTCAAACGCGGGGGTGAGCCCGCCGAGGTCGGCCGGACGTGCGTCTTCCTCGCCTCCGGGGCCGCCGACTACATCAACGGCACCACCATCGAGATGGACGGCGGAATGTTGCCCGGCGTGCTGTACGACGCCGGCTTGAAGACCATCACCGATCTGCTCTGAGGGAGCCCGCCATGTCACGTCGCGTCATCCAGTTCTCCACCGGCAACGTCGGCAGGCACGCCCTGCGCAGCATCATCGAGCGACCCGATCTCGAACTCGTCGGTGTGCACGCCCGTGGTCCCGACAAGGTCGGCCGCGACGCCGCCGATCTCTGCGGCCTGGACGTGCCGACGGGCATCACCGCGACCGACGACATCGACGCACTGGTGGCACTCGGAGCGGACTGCGTCGTCTACACCTCGCAGGCCGAGACCCGACCCCACGAGGCGCTCAACGAGATCACCAGATTCCTTCGCGCCGGGACCAACGTCGTCGGCACGTCGTTCGTCTGGCTCGTCGCGCCCGATCACGCCGACAACTGGCTGCGCGAACCGCTGCAGGACGCGTGCGCTGAGGGCGCCGCCACCCTCTACGTCAACGGAATCGATCCGGGCTTCTCCGGCGACACCCTGGTCCACACCGCGCTGAGCCTGGCAGCGCGGGCCACCTCGGTCACCGTCCAGGAGATCTGCGACTACGGCAGCTACGACGACGCCGAATTCACCGGCGTGAGTTTCGGTTTCGGTGCCGAACCTGACCACACCCCCATCCTGTTCGCACCGGGAGTGCTGGCCTCGATGTGGGGTGCACAGGTGCGCAACCTGGCCGACGACCTCGGCATCGAACTGGACGACGTGCGCGAGCGACACGACAACTGGGTGACCACCGAGCCGATCGACTGCACCATGATGCGCGTCGAGCCTGGCCGGGTCGCCGCCGTGCGCTTCGCCGTCGAGGGCGTGCGCAACGGCGACGTGGTGATCACCATGGAACACGTCAATCGGCTGACCGAGACTGCCGCCCCCGATTGGCCCTTCCCGCCCGACGGGCGGCTGGGCGTGCACCGCGTCGTGATCGACGGCAGCCCCGGCATCGAGATCAACACGCACGTCGGGACATCCGGTATCGATCACAACGACGGTGGCGTCATCGCCACCGCGGCCCGCGCAGTCAACGTCATCGACGCCGCCTGCCGCGCGCCCAGCGGCATCCTGGCTGCCCGCGATCTGCGGCCGACGGATCACACCCGCGGCGTGCTGTGGTGAGACCGCGCCGATGACGGCGCCACGTCGGCCAG
>WUUC01160471.1_pt1 | contig 10439 bp, 10 predicted proteins | sample 6278441 | NCBI WGS metagenome assembly WUUC01 (sample SAMN13675441, study PRJNA597444) | soil metagenome | isolation source: soil | place: USA: Washington | collected 2017-10 | reverse complement strand
CAAATATAGCTGCTATCAAAAATGCTATACTAAATACAGTACCTTTCTTCATTGAAGGCATAAGATGTTGTTTATTGGAGTCATTTTGTTAACAGCTACTGCTAGTTCCGCTTACGCATAGGTTACCATAGCTACCACAATCTAAAAATTCTATGATGAGGATGATCTCTTAGATCGAGAACAATTTGAAGGGCACATATAAATGCTAAAATAAGCATCAAAACTGCTGGGTATAACTTCAAACCTAGAATTGCTATAGAAATTATGACAATACCAGAAATAATCCTATACGTTGCCCATTTTCTTCTGGTCTTAGGTTCAATATCCGGATCTTCGACCACTACCAAATGAAGTATTGCCTGAACAAACAAACAGCCGGATATTGAACCACAAATAAGCCAAAGATCTGAATAAGGTAGAGGGATTTCTTGGTTACTTGATGCTGCTTGTTTTATGCCAATACCAATTGCTGTAAGCCCAACTACTAAAGGGAAGTGTACGTACAGCCAAATATAGTATATACCTCTTCTACCTTTTTCCGTAGCTGCTCTTATAGCAGAGCCACCTATATTATCAAAGTATATCCACCACAGACTAAATGGAATACTAAGTCCTAAGCCTACAGACACTGATGAATAAATATCCCATTCATGACCAGCAAGACCAACAACTATTCCTAAAATTGATTCCCCTAGTACAATAATAACAAAGAGTCCCATACGCTCTGGTAAATGGGATATATGAGGTGCGAACTTGATGGCTAAGTGTCCAGCTAAAAATGGTGTTATGAAATCTATAGTCAAGCCTATTCCCCATAAAATGAATCGTAAAGGAGGTGGTACAAACGCAGATACTGTCCATATTACAGCTGATGACGCGAAACCGACTGAATACCTTTCTGTCAACGGCTTAGTAGAAGGAATGCGACGACCTATACGAACATACTCCATTACCAGAAGAAATCTAATTGCAGCATAAGAAAGTGCAAAACCAGCTGAAGTTCCACCGAGTCCATGAGAAACATTTACAGCCATAGCCGCAGCTCCCATCATCTGCAGCAAAGTAAATATTCTGTGCGCTAAGTCGTCAGTGCCAAATCTTGTAGCAAAAAAGGTAGCACCAATCCATGCAAACCATACTGGAACGAAAAGAGTGATAAAGCTTAGTACTCCTGCCAAAGAAATATTGTGACTTAAATTTTCTGATAATTGGGATACTACTGCCACAAAGACTAAATCATAAAATAGCTCAAGCCACGTAGCATAGCATGGCGTTCCTTTTGTTCTTTCCTTCTTTCGCTATCCGTATTCTTAATTTTGTTAAATATCTAAAAATCCTTTTCCATCCGATTCATAAAATATTAAGAGAATTAGGTATAGCCAACCCAATATTTCCACGAGATTGGAAAATTGGGCTAATCAGCATCTGAGTGCTGGTCTCTACAGACCTAAGACACTCCCTGATCAGAGAGCAAATTAAGAAGTTGAAAAAGGATCAGTAGGGCTTGGTGTAACTCTTAGCTTAGCTATTTAATTGTGGCTGCCTCCATTCTGATCCTCCATTTTCAATACTAATTAATCAGGAAATAATAAAGTGATCATAAGAGTATGAATATACAAAAACCAAAGTACATCACTTCTTCTCCATGGATTATACTTGCAATCTTAAGTGGCTTAGGTATTGTATCGGTATCTGCAGAGACCATGATACTGCCAGCTATACCTGACTTCATTGTTGATCTTGATATCTCCTATGAAGATTCATCATGGATATTGGCTGTACTACTGGTCACAGGAGCTGTTATGACTCCAATTGCAGGAAAACTATCTGATATATATGGCAAAAAGAAAGTGCTGCTGATAATTTTTGCTGTTTATATCTTAGGTCTTTTACTAGGTGTGATGGCAACCAACTTTTTCTCCCTTGTTACAGCTAGAGTAATGCAAGGCGTTGGCATCTCGATGTTTCCTATAGCTTTTAGCATTATTAGAGACAAATTCCCACCAGAAAAGCTTGTGATAGCTGTTGGCATATTTAGTTCTACACTATCTGGTGGTGCTGTGATCGGTTTGATAATTGGTGGAAGTATAGTAGAGAGCTTTGGATGGCGAGCAACATTCTTATTCATAACGCCTATTGCAATAGTACTCTTTGCGATAATCGCCAAATTTGTCTACGTTAGAGAGCTAGGACAACAGCAATTGGTTTCAAATAAAGCGTCTGAATTTTGTTGTAGATTTACTCATGTAAGAAAAGACATACTATTAACAGAAAATGCAAACACGTATGAAAGTAGTAATATTAACGATAACACCGATAGCAGACAGAGATTAAGTAAGAGTATTGACACAAAAGGCGCTATAACTTTATCGGTTGCAATAATCTCGTTTCTTGTTACACTTCAATTTTTGGAAAAGGCTGGCTCGAATGATTTAATACAAGTTATCATATTTTCAGTTGCATCAATTGTCTCTCTATTCCTATTTATAGCAATAGAGAAAAAGGCATTATCTTCATTGATCAACTTTAAGTTACTGAAAAATAGGATCATACTCCCTGCAAACATAATTAGTATGACTGTAGGACTCACCGCGCTAATGGTTGTGTATCAAAGTCTTCCTATCTTGATACAAAGTCCACCGCCTGTAGGTTTTGGAGGAGACGCATCAAGTATAGCAAATGTTCAACTTCCCTATATGACAGTATCATTGATATTCTCCGTAGCTTCTGGTTTTGTAGTATCCAAATTTGGAAATCTAAGACCTACAATAGTGGGAACCATCATTACTTCTATAGGTTTTTTTGTTCTTTTTATGTTTCATTCAACAGAAGCTTCAATAGCCGCGGTTCTTGTCATAGTAGCTGTTGGACTAGCATTAATGCTGATCGGATCTGTGAATATCGTGCTGACTTCAACTCCAAAGCAATTCAGTGGTATATCCCTTGGAATGAATCTTCTAATTTACCTTATTGGATCCTCAGTGGGACCTGTGATTGCAGGAATATATCTGGAAGCAAACCAAGTATTTGTAGAATCAGAGATAGATGGTATTTCGGCCTCGTTCCCATCTCCGGAATCATATAATCTAATCTTTCTTACAGCTGCCTTAATTTCAGTTTCGTCTATCGCATTTGCAATTCTTCTAAATAGAAGTTTGTCGAACCGGAATGGAGGTATTAAAGAAATAGGGGTCCCAACTTAGCTTTGACTCGGTTCCAAGCCCAAGACCTATTCTCCCAGGATACAATTCATCAAGTGAAGCGAATGCCTGAGCAATGATGGCAGGGTGGTATCTGTATATTGGAGCCGTTACTCCTGTTACAAATTTCATTTTCTTGATTCATGTAGCTGCCGCGGCAATCCATATCCAATGAAGACAAATGAATTATTAAAAGGACGACTCGGTGAACAATAACTTCTTAATATATATCATATATAATGAGCCAACCTACTTAGTCTTGTTAGTGCCGAGACTTAAGGTCTTGTTGTAAAATCCGCTCGAAATCGAGCCTTGCCGCTCAACATTGACGAATGCAATACAATACGTAAATAATTCAGAATATGCAGACAGTTCAATTATCAGATCTTAGATCTTCGATCTAATACACATAGTCATTTCTTCCGATTATTTTTTCTCTTGATTAGGGCATCATTACATTTAACCCATATTCTCCCTGTACTATTCTCACAATTTTAATAATATCAAGAGTATCAATAGACGGAGGAGAAAAAGTTTCTACGTTCTCTACAAGTATTTCTACCTCAGCAAAGAAATTTTCATACGCTGCTGGTATTGTAGTAGACTGTAATCGTCTTATACTCTTACCTTTATTCCTGTATGTGTGAGGAATTCCTACTTTTTGATGCAAAAACGCACACACCGCCATTATTCAGCCCGTTTCGATTAATGATGATTGGGTTGGGTCTCCCTACCGATAGCGGTTCTAAGATAGGGTTCTAAGGCCATCTAGTCTAACATTAGTTCCATAACGACCAGTTACGATATGGTATCCAGCCAACTCCTTCACAATTCCCATGAGTAGGTTTAGCATTAAACTGACAAGGACACCCCCAGTCACAATTACAAGCATCTAGAAAAATATGCATTGACTTTCCAAGTTGGCTTTTTTTGATGTCGGTGGTTTCGTTGTGCTTTAGGGTTCAATATATACTACCATGACCACTATAGAAATGAATTAAACAAAATAATCGAGGAGGATTTGAAAAAAATAAAAGATCTTGCATTTAGGCTGAACAAATCGATTGCCTTTAATGAGTTCACAAAGCCTCCTTCTTTAATCAGAATGGCATTTTACGTAGAGGGCGACCAGTCATATGATGATGTGTCATTTTATTATGCCCATTGGACTATGAGTTTTTCGACATTACAGTCTCTAGCTCAAAATGCAATAAATACATCAACAGAACTAAAGGCAAATTACAAGAATTATTTGAATACTAATACGCAGAGACAAGAAAAGGGAATAGCATTTTATGGTTTCATTCGTTCTTACCAAGAATTTTATGGATATTTGATAAACATTCGTAACACAATTACACAGTATTATGACCTATTTGTTCAAGCTTGTAATAAAATAGACTGTAACAATAAGGAACAAACTCTTATCGCTTACAAATCCGACATAGGACACGATCAGCTGCTAACAGCAACAAAGGAATTGCTTTTGCATGGAAGTTGGGGGAGGCTAGCTGGATTTGCACTTCTTAGGTCAGCTGTAGAGATTTTTATTACGAGAGAATTATTCGATCCTAAGAAAAGTAGTAAGTATAATAATAATCAAATAACCTTTCCAGGGAAAGATATTCCAAGTTTAAAGGCAATATGGAAGAGAATAGAAAGACTACACTTAGAACGATACTTCAAAACTGATTCACTGAAAAGACTGTATGCTTGGCAAAGCATTGTTGCACATAGAGGCAATCTCGCTGAAGAATACCTAATCTGGTTTATTTATTATCATACGACGATGGAGATAATAGATGCATTTAAAGCTAATTTGAGACATTATGGAGATCAAATTCTTGAAGAGCTACAAAACGATGGCTTAGTCTTAATAAAATGATTGAGTATGTAATTTGCTCTATGAATTTAGATGACGGCGAACTGATGATCATATTGACTATTTGGTCATGCTCCGATCAGAACTGAATGACCATCTGCTGCAATTATCATTTCTTGGAAGCTTTTTTCTGATAATCTGCTGCTATATCCATGAGTCTATTTAGAAGCTCGTCTGTCGACTCTCTGAACTTTCCAAATGACTGTAAACGTTCCCATGTCTCCTTTCTGAGGTTTACAGACTTTCTTCCTTCCGTCATAGTAAATAATGGAGCTTCTATCATACGCTTCCTTATATATACGCTACACTATATATGCGCTGCGCACATCGTGCACAATGTATTTATAGGTGAAAGAGGAGTTAAGGAATGATGATGAGATTAATTAGTAGGTGGAAAAAACGTAACTCAGAGACAATTTCTCAAAACAATAATCAAATTATTATTAGGGATACTAAACACAGCCTATTTGACGATGTTGTAGGTTATGAAGATGTAAAGGATATCTTTGAAAGGGCTGTAAAAGCAGAAAGACCTGTACACTTATTATTGTGTGGGCCTCCAGCCTCTGCTAAATCATTATTTATGAGCTCACTTACAAAACTTGAAAGGTCTTATTATGCAGTAGGAAGTAGTTCTACAAAATCAGGAATATTTGATTATTTGTTTAAGTATAGACCACGATACTTCATTATTGATGAACTTGAAAAAATGAACAAAAAAGACCAGACAAGTCTCCTTAATTTAATGGAATCAGGCATATTATCAGAACTTAAGCGTAATCAAAAAAGGTCAACCCAGTTAAAAACTTAGGTATTCGCTTCATGTAACAGTACTGATAAACTATTACCACCATTACTTTCAAGATTTAGAGATATTCATTTCAAACCATATACAAAAGAGGAATTCGTCGAAATTGTTGTAAATGTACTGGATAGAGAAGAAGGTGTCGATAGAGATATTGCTCTTCTTATAGCTGACGGTGTGTACAACAGACTGAAAAGTACAAACATTAGAGAATGTGTAAGAATAGCTAGATTAGCAAAAAATGGTTCTGCATAGGTTAATAGAATAATTGATACTTTTGCAAAGTATGGGATGAACTAAACCTTGAATCAATTCTGGATTTTGAGGCAATGCCCAATTATTCATGTCTTAAAACATCGCCTAGTACCTAAGGAAATCACCTTCTAATCAAGTTAGTAAAAGGTCTATTATAAAATAGGATCTTGTACTGATGAATCCTTTCTCAGTAATTTGATTATTTTGAAAAGTTTGCGTACTGTAGTATATCTTGCTCTTTAGGACATTCGTTTCTAAATGTATCTAATACGCTGTTCAAATTGGCATAAACAGATACGAGATCAGGTGCTATCTCAGATTCTTCCAAAGTCTCATCTACACTTTCTTTATCTTATCGTTGGTAGCTCAGTCTGGTAGAGCGTTGTCTAGGTGACCTTACAGTATATTGTAAGGTTCTTACAACGGGCTGCAAGATTTCCTTACTTTCAAACTCTTTATTTCTCTCTCCTTTTTCGAAAATGGGTAAGCCCTGGCCGGGATTTGGACCCGGGACCTTTGCCTTACCAAGGCTTGAGGGGTTGGATAAGTCCCCGTCTACAAATCCCGTTCCAAGGCTTTCTGGTTTATCGAGACTGATTAGGTTGTTCTTCAAGAGAAGGGGGAGCTCAAAGTCAACGAAGGTTAGAATTTTCCTTTTTATGCTGCTTTTAAGTCTATATCCGGTAAGGTTTGGATAAGTCTAGAATTCCAAGCAACCAATCCCTTTCCTTTCTTGTAAGTAAGGCAGTTTCACAGTAGCCCTTTTGGGCCTGCTCTTGTTTTTCTTTTCCGGGTTGCACTTGCTAATACGGTCTTAATATTGTCGGGCCATTTATTCTTGACCGTAGATATAGCGTGAAGAAAGAGGGAAATGCAAATAGAAAGAGGTCGTAAATGGGAGTGGCTAGCTACAATAGCCACTGCAATTTAGGCTATTGTCATCGTTATCTTAGCTTACAAAGCCTACAATCCATAGTTATTATTTGTTGCAATTCATTCATTTATTCATGAATGAAATTTCTCATAATTTGGAGTCTTCTTAACGGGTCATCGTAATATGGAATCTCACTTTTCATTTCTTCGTCAGTTTCATTTCGGATGTACTGCCGTTTATCGAACTCTGTTGGTTCGTCATCAAAGAACCACAAGTCCCTAGATAATCCATCCAGCTCTTCCAGTAACAAAATATACTTGGGGTAGTCTGTAAAGTTAGCTTCACCTTTGAAATGCTGGACAAAGACCTTGAGGTAAAGATACATGAGTCTAGAAACGTAGAGGAAGATTAGCTCCCGCAATATTTCTTCATCATATTCAGTAAGCATTGAATTTGAACTCGACTCAGGGTTCAGATTTTGCCACACCTCGATGCTTGAAAACCCGGGGTGAACGAACTTGCTCAGAAAATTATAATGTACATTAATTCTATTCTTCTGCACTTTGGTTATGAGGCTATTGATTAATAGATTGCGAAGTATGCTGTCTATGTAAATGAAATTATGATAGAATCTCTTTTGGAGTTTTATCTGCTCTAATAGAGTTTCCGATGGTACGGTTCCTTCCTTCAACTTCTCGATGGGAGGGACATGTACGAAATCTGGCTGGTATTCACGCAATATGAAATTATAAATGGGAATCAGCGGCCCGCCATGGCTAACATCATCCCTTTCGTAAAGCCCTTCGGATTCAAAGGTCAGATTCATTTCCTGGTCAGCGCTCCCGGCTTGTATCTGAATTACGTCTTTCAGTTTTGGATTGCCTGATTTCATTTCTGCGTATGAATGTTCTATAGTGTTATCCCTTGCCTCCTTTGGAGCTTTACTTACGATAGGTTGGATATTGTAGGTTACTGTCCAGCGGTATCTTTTCCCTTCAAGCATTAGCCAAAAGTACAGGAATTTCTCAAATACTGTCCTTAATAGCACGAAGGATTCTTTGTATGCCCTAAGCTCTAACAGATTTAGTATACAGATTAATGTATCGAACTCTTCACAAAGGAAATAATATCTATCGTAATCAGAATAAAGTCGGGGTTTATTAATAATAGAAAAAATATTACTCGTTTCTTCTTTTATTTTTCTAATTCTGGAAATATCTAGCTGCATGTACTTTAAGATTAGTGGCTTAACTTTAAATGAGTTGTACTTTGATATTACTATTCCTATATGCCCTGTCGTTAATGGTATCGGAGAAATATAGTCTCGATTGTTGATTGAATGACGGTGGACCTGCCCCCATTGTTATTCACGCTTGATTAATATCCACGTCGCTGCCTTTAGTATGCAGGTTGTATGTCGACCAATCACATCGATGGGAATGTACCTATCCCCGTCGATAATGTGACATTACAATTTCCATCATGTAAAATTAATGTAGAAGCGTTCGGTTGTATCCATAATGCCTGTGAGATAGCAAAGGCGTGGGTTAAACTAGTTGAGGTAGGATTTCCATTGAACAAAATATTGTCCATGCTCAAGGTTGACGAACCTCTTGAAATTGTCAGAATCGTTGATGCTTTAGAGTGCTGCCGTTCCATAAATGGTTTTGACACGAGAAGTAATAGTCTCAAGAAAAAGCTTTCAGCCATCATCACTCAGAAACATTCTTCAGCAGAAGCGAGAAAGCAAAAAGTGCTAGAAGCATTGACCACAACAACGGATGAAATGCGCATTGCTTACAATATTTTGAGAATGGGATATCCTTTAGAATTCAGAGATAAGAAAGGCCCTGATTTTAGGATTGGCGGTAGGGAGACCAAAATGTTGGAGGCAAAGTCGAGATTCAATCGCAAATATGTAGGAGAAATAAGCAACAAGTCTGCAAGGTTAAATGAAAAGGGAATATTCTCCCTTTTATGCAGGGATGGATTCTCTCTAGTAGAAAAAGCGTTCGAAGAACAAAATACGTCTATCGCTTTAGTAAATCTATCCCATAGTGAATATGGCCTTCTATTGGCTATGCATTCTCTTCTAAACGACAGGAAATTCAACCTGAAGAAAGCGTTGGACAATGCATTAAAGATGTCTACAGAGGGGGAGGAGGCGGCTGTCCTGTATGTTGAGAGCAGCGGTGGCACTTCGGATTATTTTGCTATAGCCTTGGAAAGGAGAGTTGTTAGGGAGATAGGACAAAGCTTGGACAAAATTGAAAATATATTGAGAAACAAAGGAATAATGTTCGACTTTTACGATTTGGCGTTCGTAGCTCAGAATCCAAATGAATGGTTTCAAAAGGTCAAGGAGTCGTCAGGCATAAATGCAGCTAAGGGGAAGAAGGTAAAAAAATCAAGGGACGGGGGTGACCATCAGGATGACGGAGCTGAAAAGGATGAATAAAGAGAAATTAAATCGAGAAAATGAAAACCGAAAGCAGGATGTGTCCAGTAACCTCATAGACATCGAGGTTGTTGATGTGATTCCATGGTTGTATGCTTTTTAATCTTTCCTCATGTCTAGCATGTTTGAACTATTTTCTTATGGATTTGATTAACTTTGTAAGACCACGAGGGTCTTGTACTTGACTAAACGTTATGAAAGGTCGTCCTTGACCTACAAAGACGACGTGCGGCTTTTAGAATCTTACCACAAGAATAACAGAAGCAAAGAAGAAACTGGATATATCGTTCTCGCATTGTATGGTATCGTACCGATAATGCAGGCCAGGATGAAACAAGATGGAAGGTAGACTATATGGATAAATCAAGACTGAGGGCATAAATAACAAAAATAAACTATTCATGTATGTTATTTGTTAGTTGAGAGAATTATCATTTTTCCTTTATTTATTCATGCTGACTCGCTGCCATCATATCAAAAGGAAATGTCATTGTACCGATAGTTTGGTAAAGCAGGATGAGTTGTAAAGAATGAGCTTCCTTTCTCCAATCCTGCGGCTGTTGATACGGTACTATCAACTATGCATTTTTGAAGGTTTTTGAGTATCCTTTCAGCTATTTCTAACATTCTTCCTATGGCAAACTGTTCACTTCGTTGCAGATAGGATGGGCGTCTTGCTGCTAAAAACGAATCATAGTTTATTATAGTGGTAGTGAAGGGAGTTAATTCCATTCTGTCAATGATAAGGTACCTATCTGGGTCATTTCTTAAAGCTAGCAGTACAGAGAAGAGCGCATTTTGCAAAAGTTTTTTATTATCTAATAGAGTCTTTCCAACCTCACTTCTGACTGTGGATTCAAGCTCTTCGTAGTCTTGGCCTTCTTTGAATTGCTCGACATAGTGTTGTAGCTTTTGTGCTTGAGAACATGCTTCCTTTAGTTCCTCATATTTCACGTTGAAAGTCT
>WUUC01206208.1_pt1 | contig 10441 bp, 7 predicted proteins | sample 6278441 | NCBI WGS metagenome assembly WUUC01 (sample SAMN13675441, study PRJNA597444) | soil metagenome | isolation source: soil | place: USA: Washington | collected 2017-10 | reverse complement strand
CGTCTCTCAAACTCGTCATCGGCAACAAGAATTATTCTTCCTGGTCGATGCGGCCGTGGGTGGCGCTGAAGGCGTTCGGCATCCCGTTCGAAGAGATTCTCGTGGCGCTCGACAAGCCGGATACGACAACGCGCATTGCGCAATATTCTTCTGCAGGCCGCGTGCCAGTGTTGATTGATGGTGAAACGACAGTATGGGATTCGCTCGCGATCTGCGAATACCTGGCGGAGCAATTCCCGGACAAGGGAATGTGGCCGCACGATGTCAAAGCGCGGGCAATGGCGCGTTCCGTCTGCGCGGAGATGCATTCCGGTTTCACCGGCCTGCGTTCGGCGATGTGGATGAACATCCGCGCCAATTTCCCAGGCAAGGGGCGCACGTCCGCGGCGCAGGCCGATATCGGCCGAATCTGTGAAATCTGGGAAGCCTGCCTTGCTCGCTCGGGTCCGCATCAATTCCTGTTCGGCGAGTTTTCGATCGCGGACGCCTTTTTCGCACCCGTGGTGATGCGTTTCCGCACTTATCACGTGGCGCTGGCGCCGGCGTTGCAAGCTTATGCGGAGCGCGTGATTGCACACCCGGCCGTTGCGCAATGGATGATCGATGCATTGGCAGAGAGCGATCGACTCGAAAAATACGATGTTTATCCGGATTGATTTCTTCCTGCAATGAAAACCTATATTGTCGGCGGCGCGGTACGTGACGAATTGCTCGGCTTGCCGGTGCAGGATCACGATCATGTCGTCGTCGGCGCCACGCCGGAGGAAATGGTCAGACGTGGCTTTAGGCCGGTGGGCAAGGACTTTCCCGTATTTCTCCATCCAAAGACGCATGAGGAATATGCGCTGGCGCGTACCGAGCGCAAGACCGCGCCGGGTTACAAGGGATTCGTGTTTCATGCAGACACGGATGTCACGCTGGAGCAGGATCTGGTCCGGCGCGATCTGACGATCAATGCGATTGCGAAAGCGGAAGACGGCACGCTGATCGATCCTTTTGGCGGTCAACGGGATATACAGGAGAGGATTTTCCGTCATGTGTCTTTCTCGTTTGCGGAGGACCCGGTGCGGATTCTGCGCGTCGCACGCTTTGCCGCGCGCTTCACCGATTTCACTGTTGCGCCGGAAACGATCGCCTTGATGCAGCAGATGGTGCGCGATGGCGAAGTCGATGCGCTTGTGCCCGAACGTGTCTGGCAAGAGTTGTCGCGCGGCCTGATGGAGGCCAAACCCTCGCGCATGTTCGACGTGCTGCGCGATTGCGGCGCTCTGGCGCGCATCATGCCGGAACTCGATATGCTATGGGGTGTGCCGCAACCGGAGAAGTATCATCCTGAAATCGATACCGGCGTGCATGTGATGATGGTGATCGATTATGCCGCGCAGCAGAACTACAACCTGCCTGTGCGCTGTGCCGCATTGATGCACGACCTCGGAAAAGGCGCCACGCCGCCGTCGGAATGGCCGCGCCATCATGGTCACGAGGGACGCAGCGTGGCGCTGGTGGAGCAGGTATGCAAGCGTCTGAAGATTCCGAACGACTGCCGCGATCTGGCGCGCATAACGGCACGCGAGCATGGCAACATCGGGCGCGCGCTCGAACTGCGCGCCAACACCATCGTCACCTTGTTCGAACGGTGCGATGCCTTTCGCAAACCGCAGCGTTTTGTTGATATGCTGTGCGCATCGGAATGCGATTACCGGGGTCGCGCCGGCTTTGCCGATAAGCCTTTTCCGCAGGCAGGGTATCTTGAACGGGCATTGAAGGCAGCACGCGCTGTCGATGCCGGCGAGATCGCCCGGCGTTATAGCAGTCAGCCGCAGGGAATTCCCGAAGCAGTACACAAGGCGCGCGTTGCCGCAGTGAGTGCGGCTACCAATGCGGCAGTGGACGAGCAGTAATGCGCTTGCGGCCCCTCCCCGGGGTCATAACAGACTCCAGGAACGATGCATCATGACGATGCTAGGATGAGGCTCGCTATCCGAAGTAAAGCGCAAGGATAACGAGTCCGAGCGTGGGGAAATTCCGGTTGTGATTACCGGACAAACCTTCCATCCCTGCCAATCATCGTCAGTTCGACGAACTCGCTGCCGGTATGATCGTCTGGTCCGTACGTCACCATCAGGCCTCCGAAATCGACGCGCTGCATCGATTCCAGCGCGCGAATAAATCCTTCGCGCGTCAGATTACGGCCGGCACGGCGCAGGCCCTCGACCAATACCTTGGCATTCATGAAGCCTTCTATTGCTGCATAGGAAATCGTTGCACCGGTTTCCTTGGCGGCCGCATTGAATTCCTGCCCCAGCTTTGTGGAAAGCATATGCGGTGCAGGCGCGACTTGCGACACAATGACGCCGACACCTGCAGGCCCGAGATCCTTCACGAATGCCGAGGAAGAATTATTCGATTGTGTCATGATTTGCATGCGGCCGCCTTGTGCGCGGATCGCCTTGATAACTTCGACGGTATTCTTGGCCGAACTCACGATGATCAGCGCCGAGGGATTTGCCTTGATGAGAGTGGCGGCAGTTGCGGCGTAGTCGGGTTTGACGCGCTCGAATTTGGTGATGATGGCGGGCGTAAGCTTGTGCATTGCCATTGCCTTGTTGAATCCGTCCAGGCCATCCTGACCGAAGGCATCATCGACGTGCAGCAGGCCGATATTCTTCATGCCGACGGTGTTGAAATGTTCAACCGCCTTGATCACTTCATCCTGATACTTCGCGCGGATATTGAACAGCAATCGATGTGGCGGCTCATGGAATATGACCGCGCCGGTGCTGGGCGCGAGCAGGGGCACATTGTTGGCTGCGAGCAGTGGCAGAATTCCCTGGGTGTGAGGTGTGCCGCGTCCGAGGAAAAGCGCGAATACCCGTTCCTTCTTGATCAATGTCTCCGCATTGGCCAGCGTAAGCGCCGGATCGAACTTGTCGTCCAGCATGATCATTTCAACCTTGCGGCCATGTACGCCGCCTTGCTTGTTGATCTTTGCGAAATAAGCGTTTGCGCCTTCGTTCATTTCCTTGACCGGAGCGGCGACCGTTCCGGTCAGTCCCACAGTTTGTCCGATCTTGATGGTGGTGTCAGTTACACCGTCTTCTGCCGATACTGTTGATGTAGTCCCCGCCAACAACACAGCCGCCAGCAATGCGCGCCAATCTATGTTCATATAATTATTTCCAAAGAGAAAGGTCTGGATTAACCATTCTATGAGGGAAGTTTGCTGGCGACAAGGTGTTGGAAGAATGACACAATGCATAAAGGGGGTTGTATAAATGGTGTTGAGATGGGTCAACCTGATCGCATTTGAAGGGCAAATGCTATAAGAACTCAGGCGTATGGCTTACAATGAATTTGTGCGATGCACAAAGATGCAGTCTTCTTATTGGGATGACAATGAAATTCTCAGCTTGTTTGCCGCGTCTATTTTTATTCGATAATGATGAATATTGAACAACATCTTGGGGCGGAGAAGCCAGTAATACGCGTCAAAGAGTTATCCGAACGCGACCGGCGGCGCCTGCTGAACCATTTTCTTGCGCTCGACAGTAATGACCGTCTGTTGCGCTTCGGCGCAGTGTTGCCAGACGAATTGATAACCAAATACGTGCAGCGGCTTGACTTCAAACGCGACACCATATTTGGCGTATTCGACAACAATCTTGCGCTTGCCGGCGTCGGCCATCTGGCGTTTGCCCCGCGCGAAGCGCTCCCGGTGGTGAGCAGCGCAACCGCCAAGGCGCGCGTTGCGGAGTTCGGCGTATCGGTATCGGCGTCATCACGCGGACTGGGCATCGGTTCGAAGCTCTTTGAGCGTGCGGCGATCCATTGCCGCAACGAGGATGTGGATACCTTGTACATGCACTGCCTGTCGTCGAACCAGACGATGATGCATATTGCGAAAAAAGCCGGGATGGAAATCCATCGCGATTATGGCGAGGCCGATGCATATCTGAAGCTGGCGCCGGCCAATCCCCGCAGCGTCCTGCAGGAGGCGGTCGAGGAGCAGTTTGCCATGTTCGATTATTCGCTGAAGGCAAATACGAAAGCGGCGTTCAAGTGGTTGGGGCGCTTGCCGAGAATTCGGGAGAAGTGACGCAGACGACCGTCACACCAACGGCAATGCCGTCGTATCCTTAATCCGTTGCAACGCAAAACTCGATTTCACGTCCAGCACCGCCGGGTGCTTCAGCAGCGTCTCCATCATGAAGTGCGAGAAGTGCTCCATGTCTTCGACATGCACACGCAGCAAATAATCCATCTCGCCGGTCATCGCATAGCAGGCAACCACTTCCGGCCAGTTTGCCACCGAAGCTGCAAAATCGGCGCGGGGCGAGTGTGAACTGCCTGCCGATGTATTGCTGTGCTTTTCCAGCCGTACATTCACATAAGCGAGCAACCCGAGTCCGATCTTGTCCGGGTCCAGCAGCGCAACGTACTGCCGGATCACCCCAGTTTCTTCCAGGCTTTTAATGCGGCGCAGACATGGTGATGGCGACAGATTGATACGTTCCGCCACCTCCTGGTTGGTAAGGCGTCCGTCGGATTGCAGAATGGACAGGATTTTGCGGTCGGTTTTGTCCAATTCCATTTTTGCCATAAAACACTCTAAAAATTAAAATACAAGCAATATTATTGCTCAGAATATGAGGCGGAGGGTAATTTTGGCAATTTAATGCTTCGATCCCTTGTCTATACTTTAAATAAATGACAGCTAATCAGACAAGGAGACAGTCATGGATTTCCAACCTTGGGCCAATCCGATGGGCACCGACGGATTCGAGTTTATCGAGTACGCTGCACCCGATCCCAAAGCGCTCGGCGCGCTGTTCGAGCAAATGGGCTTTACCGCGATTGCCCGCCATCGTCACAAGGACGTGACACTGTACCGTCAGGGCGAAATCAACTTCATCATCAACGCCGAGAAGGACTCTTTTGCGCAACGCTTCGCGCGCCAGCATGGGCCGTCGATTTGCGCAATCGCCTTCCGTGTCAAGGATGCGGCATATGCTTACAAGCGGGCGCTCGAACTGGGTGCGTGGGGTTTCGACAACAAAACCGGCCCGATGGAACTGAATATTCCTGCAATCAAGGGCATCGGCGATTCACTGATTTATTTCGTCGATCGCTGGCGCGGCAAGGAAGGCACACAGGGCGGGATCGGCGATATCAGCATCTACGACGTCGACTTCGTCGCCATTCCGGGTGCAGAAGCCAATCCCAAGGGCAATGGCCTGACCTACATCGACCATTTGACGCATAACGTGCATCGCGGACGCATGAAGGAATGGGCAGAATTTTACGAAAGCCTGTTCAACTTCCGCGAGATCCGCTACTTCGACATCGAAGGCAAACTCACCGGCCTCAAGTCGAAGGCAATGACGTCGCCTTGCGGAAAGATCCGCATCCCGATCAACGAATCGTCCGACGACAAGTCGCAGATCGCCGAATACCTCGATCAATATCACGGCGAAGGTATCCAGCACATCGCTCTCGGCACCGATAATATCTATGAAACGGTTGCGGGAATGAAGGCGAAAAATGTGGCGTTCCAGGACACCATCGACACCTATTACGATCTGGTCGACAGGCGATTGCCGGATCATGGCGAGCGCATTGACGAATTGCGCCGCCTGCGCATACTCATCGACGGCAACAGCAATGCGTCGAAGCGGGAATTGCTGCTGCAAATCTTCACGCAAACCGTTATCGGTCCGATCTTCTTCGAAATCATTCAGCGCAAGGGCGACCAGGGCTTTGGCGAAGGCAACTTCCGTGCGCTGTTCGAGTCGATCGAGCTGGATCAGATCCGTCGCGGCGTACTGAAGGACGAAAGCGTCTCGGCGTAGTCTTCACTCGAAGAGGTGCATCATGAACACCGCAGTCGATCAAGCCGATTTTTTTAAGACGCTGACGGAAAAATCGGACAGTGGCACGCTGCGCGGCGATTATTCGCAGGCGGACGAGCAGTATGTAGTGAAGCAGAACTGGGGTGCTTATACATCTGAACAGCATGCGCTATGGCGCAAGCTGTATGAGCGCCAGGCCAGGCTGGTGCCGGATCGGGCTTGCGACGTATTCATTGACAGTCTGGCAAAAATGAATGCGTCGGATGCAATTCCCCATTTCGACCGAACCTCGGATGCGCTCTACAAGGTCACCGGCTGGCGCCTGGTCGCGGTGCCGGGGCTGGTTCCCGATCTGACATTCTTCGAGCATCTCGCGAATCGGCGCTTCCCGGTCACCGTCTGGCTGCGCGAGCCGAGCGAGTTCGACTACATTGTCGAGCCCGATGTTTTTCATGATTTCTTCGGTCATGTGCCTTTGCTATTCAACCCGATTTTCGCCGACCATATGCAGGAGTACGGCAAGGGCGGGTTGAAGGCGCTCAAGCTCGACGGCTTGACGTATCTGGCGCGGCTTTATTGGTACACCGTCGAATTCGGATTGATCGAAAGCCCGCGCGGTCTGCGTGCCTACGGCGCCGGCATCCTGTCCTCTGGCGGCGAAATCGAATACTGTCTGACCAGTCCCAACCCGCGCCGGATTCCATTCGAAGTGGAGCGCGTCATGCGCACGCTGTACAAGATTGACTCGTATCAGGAAACCTATTTCGTGATACGGGATTTTCAACAATTGTTCAACGATACGGCGCCGGATTTTGCGCCGCTTTATGAAAAATTGAAAACGCTGGAGGCGTTACCGGCTGACAGTCTGTTAGCGGGCGAGATTGACCTGGGTCCCAACAGGGGGCTCTCATAGGCACGTAGGTGACCAATCGCTCCTGTGACGTTCATCGTCCCATGAGTGCCACTGGTGGGCAGGGAATTCGGGCTGCATGCAGTCCGCCTGCAGAATGGCCAGGACTTGCAAGCCTTGGCGCGTTCTGGATTTCCTGCGTGCTTCTGAAAACCGCTCAAGATAATCGAACGATTCAGGTCATCACTCGGTTGCGGACGAGGGCGCGCATTTCTTCACGCGTGACTTTGTCGTCCTTGTTGGCGTCGAGCCGATTAAAGTATTGAACGATGCGGTCCATTCCGCTGATTTTTGCTTCCGTCCTGGATAGTCCACCGTCGCCGTCCGTATCGGCGGCCCTGAAAAGCTTGTCAAAAGTGACAACAGGCTTGCTGCGATTTTCCGCAAGCGGCTTTTCTGAGATCGATGTAGGCACCGCTTGAGCGATAACGGCGAGTCCGGCGAATGCGGCGATGAATATGAGTGGCAGTGTAAATTGCATGACTTGGTTCCACTGAGAACTGGCGCGAATCGTTACTTAATGTAAGGGGAAGCAACTGCTTGCACTATGGCATTTACGCCTTGTTACACTTCATGGTCATGCTGCGTTGTGCATTGAGCCGGGTTGATGCCTGTGCTAATGTTCAAGCGTCAAAACAAAAAACGATCCGCCCACAAGGCGAATCAGTTTGACAGCGACAAAAACCATCGCACCCAAAGACACAATTTTTGGCTTGGAGACCGAGACTACATGAATGCCCCCCTAACTGCCGGCCAGCGCCTGCTGCCGAATGACATTTCCCTTGACGACAAATTCACCCTGGAACGCGGCCGTGCCTTTCTGACGGGGACGCAAGCGTTCATCCGGCTGGCCATGCTGCAGCGGCAGCGCGATTTGAAGGCGGGTCTCAATACCGCCGGCTATATCACCGGCTACCGTGGTTCGCCGCTGGGCGGCGTCGATATGACGGCCGCCAAAGCGAAAAAATATCTCGATGAGCATCACGTCAGGTTCCACCCCGGTATGAACGAAGACCTGGCTGCGACCAGCGTCTGGGGTACGCAGCAAGTCAATCTTTTCCCGGGAGCGCAATACGACGGCGTGTTCTCGATGTGGTATGGCAAAGGGCCGGGCGTCGACCGGTGCGGCGACGTGTTCAAGCACGCGAACATGGCCGGCAGCTCCCGGCATGGCGGCGTGCTGGTCCTGGCCGGCGATGACCATGCAGCCAAGTCCTCAACCACGGCACATCAGAGCGAACATATCCTGAAAGCCTGCGGCATTCCGGTGCTGTATCCGTCTTCGGTCCAGGAATATCTCGATTACGGCTTGCACGGCTGGGCGATGAGCCGCTACACCGGATTGTGGGTCGCGATGAAATGCGTGACCGACATCGTGGAATCCGGCGCATCGGTGGAGCTCAATCCCGATCGCGTGCAGATCGCATTGCCGACGGACTTTGAACTGCCGCCGGATGGCCTGAATATCCGCTGGCCGGATGCCGTGCTTGATCAGGAAGCGCGGATGAACAATTACAAGTGGTATGCGGCGCTTGCCTACGCGCGCGCCAACAAGCTGAACCAGATCATCTGGGACAGCCCGCATGCCCGTATCGGCATCATCACCGCAGGCAAGTCCTATCTCGATACGCGCCAGGCGTTGGCCGATCTCGGCATTGACGAAGAGGTGGCGCGCGATATCGGCATCCGCCTCTACAAGATCGGCATGACCTGGCCGCTTGAGGCGGAAGGCGTGCGCCAGTTCGCGCAAGGTCTCGAAGAGATCATCGTGGTGGAAGAGAAGCGCCAGATTCTCGAATACCAGTTGAAGGAAGAACTGTACAACTGGCGGGACGACGTGCGTCCGCGCGTGGTCGGCAAGTTCGACGATACCGGCGAATGGAGCAACCCGCATCAGGAAGGGCACGGACACTGGCTGCTGCCCGCAACCTACGAGCTGAGCCCGGCGCAGATCGCTCGCGCCATTGCCACGCGCATTTCCAGGTACTTCGCCGGGCACCCGGTCGAGCAACGGGTCAAGGAACGCATCGCCTATCTGGAAGCGAAGGAAGCGGTGCTCAAGGTCGGCAGCACCAAGCCCGATCCTGCCAAGGACCGCCTGCCGCATTTCTGTTCCGGCTGCCCGCACAACACATCGACCAATGTGCCCGAAGGCAGCCGCGCGCTGGCGGGCATCGGCTGCCATTACATGGTGCTGTGGATGGATCGCAGCACATCGACCTTCACCCACATGGGCGCGGAAGGCGTGACATGGGTCGGACAGGCGCCGTTCACCAGCGAGAAACATGTATTCGCCAATCTGGGCGACGGCACCTATTTCCACTCCGGCCTGCTGGCAATCCGCGCTGCGGTGGCAGCCAGGGTCAATATGACCTACAAGATTCTGTATAACGACGCCGTGGCGATGACCGGCGGCCAGAATGTGGATGGCCCGCTCGATCCCGCAATGATTTCGCGTCAGATTGCCGCCGAAGGGGTCAGCCCGATTGTGGTGGTTACCGACGATCCGGACAAGTACCCGGCCGGCGTCAACTGGGCGGCGGGCGTGACGATCCGACACCGCGATGAACTCGATGCGGTACAACGCGAGCTGCGCGAAGTAACGGGCGTGTCGGCCATCATTTACGATCAGACCTGCGCGTCGGAAAAGCGCCGCCGCCGCAAACGCAATGAATACCCGGACCCAGCCAAGCGCGCAGTGATCAACGAAACGGTATGCGAAGGCTGCGGCGACTGCAGCGTGAAATCCAACTGCTTGTCGGTGGAACCGCTGGAAACGGAATTCGGCCGCAAGCGCCAGATCAACCAGTCGTCGTGCAACAAGGATTTCTCCTGCGTCAATGGTTTCTGCCCGAGCTTTGTGACGGTGGAAGGCGGCCAGCTGAAAAAGCCGAAGAAGGCGTCCGTCAGCGACAGTGCCGGCACGGCGAAGCTGCCGATCCTGCAGGGCAGCAATCTGCCGCAGCCGGCATTGCCGACAACCGAAAAACCGTTCGGCATTCTCGTTACCGGTATCGGCGGAACCGGCGTCATCACCATCGGCCAGATTCTCGCGATGGCCGCGCACGTGGAAGGCAAGGGATGCTCGGTGCTCGACATGAGCGGCCTCGCGCAAAAAGGCGGGCCGGTGATGTCGCATGTGCGCCTGTCCGATCATCCGGAAGACATCTTTTCCACCCGGGTCGGCACCGGCGCGGCGGATCTCGTAATCGGCTGTGACGTGATCGTGACCGCCAGCCGCGATGCGCTGACTCGCATGGGCGAGGGCCGCACTCATGCGGCCGTCAATTCCACAGGCACACCGACCGCTGCTTTCGTCAGGAACCCCGATTGGCAATATCCGGGCACGGCAGCAGAGAACGATATCCGTACCGCATGCGGCAATGATCGGGTGGATTTCGTCGATGCCGGCAAGATCGCTACCGCACTGATGGGAGATGCGATCGCCACCAACATGTTCATGCTCGGCTATGTTTGGCAAAAGGGATGGGTGCCGCTGTCGGAGGCTGCGGTAATGAAGGCGATCGAGTTGAATGGCGTATCGATCGAGTTCAACAAGCAGGCTTTCATCTGGGGCCGCAATGCGGCGCACGATTGGGCATCGGTGGAGCGGCTTGCGAAGCAAAACGACAGCGCCGCTCAAGTGATCGAATTCAAGCGAGCACCGTCGCTCGACGACATC
>WUUC01158616.1_pt1 | contig 10441 bp, 7 predicted proteins | sample 6278441 | NCBI WGS metagenome assembly WUUC01 (sample SAMN13675441, study PRJNA597444) | soil metagenome | isolation source: soil | place: USA: Washington | collected 2017-10 | reverse complement strand
AGCAGCGCGTCCAGGCAGCGACCGATGACCGCCGCCTCGTTGTGCGCGGCGATGACGACGCTCGTCATTCGCGGCCCGCCGGCTCGGCGACCCGCGAGGAGCCCGGACCGCCGGTGCGCGGCCGGGGCACGGCCGGATCGGACGGCCGCCGCCGGGTGAGCAGCCGGTGCCACACCTGGACGTACGCGCGGGCCTGGTGATCCCAGGCCAGCTGCCCGGTGAACCGCGCCACCCCCACCTCGCGCATCTTCGCCCGGCGCTCCCGGTCGCGCAGCAGCTCGTCGATCGCCTCGGCGTACTCCAACGGGGTGCCGTTGGGCACGTAGCTGGCTGCCTCGCCGGCCGTGCGGCGGGTCTCGACGAGGTCGGCGGCGACGACCGGAAGGCCGCGCGCCACGTACTCCACGGTCTTGGCCATTGTGGACAGATTGTTCATCGTCGTGGGCAGGTCGGGCTGGATCGCCACGGTGGCCGTGCGCAGCAGCCCGTCGACCGCCCGGCCGTCGAGCCAGCCGGTGAACTCCACCAGGTCGCCCAGCCCCCGGTCGGCGACCAGCTTGCGCAGCGCGGGGAGGCTCTCGCCGTCGCCGGCGATGCTGAGCCGCCAGCCGGCGCGCCCGCGGATCCGGGCCAGCTGCTCGGCGGCGAGCACGGTGCCCTCGACGTTGTCCTGGGGGCCGAGCACGCCCAGGTAGACCAGGTGGTGCTCGCCGTGCCGGCCGTCCGGGCCGTCGCCTTCGTCCGGCGCGACCTCGTCCAGGGCAGGGCCGTTTCGCACCACCGTGACCTTTTCCTCCGGAACGCCGCGGCGGATCGCGTTGTCGCGGAACGACTCGTTGGTGGCGAACACCGCGGAGGCCGTGCGCAGCGTGAGCCACTCCATCAGCTCGAGCATCCGGTAGACCCACCGGTTGGGCCGCCCCCCGGAACGGGTGGCGTAGACCTCGGGACACAGGTCGTGGTGGTCGAAGACCCAGGGCCGGCCCATCGCGCGCATCATCAGCGCCAGCGGCCAGTAGACGTCCGGCGGGTTGCACACCTGCACCGCCTGGGCCCGGCCGGCGAAGACCTCGCCGAGCAGCCGCACGGCGATGCAGAGGAACGACCAGATGAACTCCGTCGCGAACGAGAGCACGCCGGAGCCGTAGACGAAGACCGGGTACGGCCGCAGGCGGGTGCTCCGGCTGCCCGGCAGGACCTTGAGGCTCTTGTCGCCACGGGGCGCGATGACCGTGACCTCGTAGCCCGCCTCCTCCAGCGTCAGGCACTCACGGATGACCCGGCGATCCCGCTCGGCCGGCAGGTTGGCGATGAGGATCGTGATGTGGGCCCGGCGGTTCTTCATAAGCCAGCTACCTCGTCGACTCCGGTTGAGCACTCCGCGTGACAGCGACCTACGAACCTTGCTGGACGGCGCCGCGCGGGACAATCGGCTGCCAGGTGGGTCTGGGTGTCCAGATCCTGACAGCGGTGCGTTTCGTCACGCCCAACCCGGTCATCCGGCCACGATCGGGGCGTAGACAGAAAGCAGATCTTCGCGTAGGCCGGCCTCGTGGTAGCGGCCGCGCACCCGCTCGGACGCCAGGAGGCCGGCCTTCGCCAGATCGTCCGGGGCGGCGTCGAAGCGCCGGACCGCGTCCTCCACCGCCGTGGCGAACGCGAGCAGGTCGCTGTCCGGCACCGGTGCGCTGTACGCCGGGTCGAAGGCCTCCCGGCCGCCGAGCCCGGTGAACCCGATGACGTAGCAGCCGCTGGCCATCGCCTCCACCGGCGGCAGACCGAAGCCCTCGCGCTCGCTGAAGCTGAGGAAGATGGCGCACGTGCCCATCAGCTCGCCGGTGCGCGCCTCCGTGTACCCCTCCAGGGGCACGAGCTCCCACCCGTCCAGCACGCCACGCGCCCGCAGCATGTGGAAGAGCTGGCGGCGCTCGAGCGGCCGGCGGCGGGGCACGTACCCGATGCGCCGCTCCACCGCACCGGGCCGGGGCCGGAAGATCTGGTCGTTGATGACCGCCCGGGTCTGGTGCACCTCGATCCCGGGAAACGTGTATCGCAGCAGGGCGGCGCTGTCGTCGGAGACGGTCACCATGCAGAGCAGGTTTTCCAGCTCCGTGTACGGCGCGCCGGCCCGCTCGGCGGCATCCGGCGCGTAGTCGAACGTGTGGTAGGCGCCCTGGTTGAAGACGATCTTGCGGATGTCCTTGGGCAGCAGGTCGAAGCCGGGCGAGTAGAACTCGGGCACGACGAGCACGTCGTCCGGGCCCAGCCGCACCTCGTCGGCGCTGGTGGTCCGGGTGTCGTTGGCAAACCAGGTGCAGCGGAAGCCGGGCGCGGTGTGCAGCACAGCCGCCTCGATGCCCGCGGCGTTGAGGATGTCGACCTGGCGGTAGTTGGTGCGGACGCCGCCGCGGGGCGCCCGCTGGTCGGGCGTGAGGAAGTACACCACCGGGGCCCGCCCGCCGCCCGGCTCGACCTTCAGCACCGGTGGGCGGCGGCTGCGCAGGTCTCTGGCCTGGCTGCTGGCGTGCGCCATCTGCCGCACCCGGCGGGTGATGCCCTGGATCACGTTGTGCTCCTCATGCGGTCGCCTGCGTGCGGGCGGTGATCTCACCCGCGACGGCGAGGTTGACCAGGAACGCGACGGTGGTCGCCGCCGCGTCGTGCCGCCCCTCCAGCAGCCCGTCGAGCCACTGGGGGGAGACGATGCCGGTGCCCCGCAACGGTGCGGTCAGCGCCGGCTCGGCCCGCCAGTGTGCCACGACAAGGCCAGCCATCTCCGCGGCCCCGAGCTGCGCCCGCCGCACGCCGCCAAAGCGCTGCCGCGCCTTGCCGATGGCCTTGCGGGCGGTGAGCCGGGCGGTGCCGGCGGTGGCGCGCAGGCCGGACCGGCCCATCCGCGCGGGCACGAGGCCGGAGTCGAGCGGCACCAGTGAGAGCCCGCGGTCGAGCCGCTGGACCAGCCGGCCGGACAGGCGCGAGTTGCGCTTGTCGTCCGGGGCGGCGGCCAGCGCCAGCCGCATCACCTCGCGGTCGAGCAGCGGGTTGACGAAGTGGCGGGCGACGGACGCCGGGGTGCCGTGCGCGCCGGCCCAGCGCTGGGTGCGCTCGAAGAGGTAGAACTCGTCGGTGGCGCGCAGCCACTGGCGCGAGTAGCCCTCGAAGGTCGCCGTGAGCCGGCTCAGCGTGTGCTCGCGCGCGGTCGCGGCGAAGTCCGGGTCGAGCGCCTCGGTCGCCACAGCCTCGTTGGGGAAGAGCCGCCAGTTGGCGAGCCGCTCGACCAGGCGGGGTGCGGTCTCCGCGCCGCCCGGCTGGCCCGGGTAGAAGAAGCCGCGGGCGGTCTCGCCGCCGATCCCGGAGAGCCGGTGCCCCTGCTCGAGGTGCTGCTCGGCGAGCATCAGCGGGGCGAGCGCCATCGGGCTGGCGGCGCAGTCGAGGTCGCGCGCGGCCGTGACGGCGAGCGCGTGCGCGGTGGCGGGGTCGATCGGGGCCTGCTGGTCCAGCCAGTGGACGTGGTGCTCGATGCCGAGTGCGGCGCTGAGCTTCGCCGCGACGCGGACGTCCGCCGCGCCCTCGGTGCCGAGCGTCATCGCGCGCAGCTGCCCGCGCAGCGCCGGTGGCACGGCACAGAGCAGGATGCGCGAGTCCTGGCCGCCGGTGAGCTGGATGACCGTGCCCGGGTGGTCGGTCAGGTAGGCCTCGCCGATCCCGCGCAGGATGCCGGCCATCTCGTCGACCACGACGTCCAGCGGTGGCGCCTCGCGGTCGAAGGTGCCGAGCGGCTCGACGTACCGCTCGGTGGTCACCTCGCCGCCGCGCAGGAGCGCCGCGGAGCCGGGTGCCAGCTTCGCCACGCCGCGGAACGGGGTGCCCAGGCCGACCTGCCATCCGATCAGGCTCTGCGCCTGCAACGCCTCGACGTCGAGGGGCGCCTCGGCGAGCGCGGCCAGCGCCCGCGCGCTGGTGGACACCGCGGCGATGTCCCGCCCCTGCCACCAGTACACCTGCCGGAGGCCGAGCCAGTCGGTGGCGGTGACGACGGGATGGCCCGGGCCGGACCAGTGCGCGGCGGCGAACGGCGGCAGGATGCCGGCCAGGGTCTCCGCGTCGAGGCGGCCGTCGAGCGCGGCGCCGATCCGGGTCGCGTCGAGGTCGGCCGCGCGCGACCGCACCGATTTCGTGAGGAGGGCGGTGAACCCCCGCTCCGGTGCGGCGGCCGGCTCGCCGGCGAAGGCCACCCAGCCGTCGCCGGTGCGGTGCACCGTCGCGTCACCGGACAGGTGCCGGGCGACCGCCTCGTCGGGCGCGTGCCCGCGCGGCGAGGCACCGGGCGCGACCGACACCGCCAGGAACGCCCTCATCTACGGCTCCACCAACTTCTTCTTGTCCGGGTACCAGTAGTTGCCGGACCAGACGTTGCCGGTCGCCGGCGCCTCCCAGCCCGCCACCGGGCCGAGGTCGCCGCACTTGGGCCACTGGTTGGTGAGGAAGCCGTTGTTCAGGAAGCGGACGTATGTGGCGGCGATGATCCCACCGTCCCTTTTGTACACACCGCCGTAGACGCAGTAGCCGCCGCCGGAGAAGAGGTTGGCCTCGACGAGCACGTGGTCGATCGGGCCGTCCGGCGAGTACAGCGAGAGCGAGGAGGAGCAGTTCCAGCCGCCGTCGCAGCGCAGGTAGTTGTGGCGGATCGTGATGTTGCTGCCGCCGTGGATGGACATCGCCGTGTTGTGGCTTTCGCCCCCGACGTGGTTGCCGTAGAGGTACGAGTCCTCCACCACGGAGTTGGAACCGGCCCGGATGCCGCTGCCAGTACCGTGAATTTTGCACCGCCGGCAGGTGAAGTTTCCGCCGCCGACACCCGAGTAGCTGGTGCTCTCCTTGAGGCCGTCGATCTCGACGTCTTCGATGAGGAGGTTTTTGTAGTTGGCGTTGTAGTGGGGGCCGATCGTGCCCTCCGCGCAGGAGCCGCGGATGCGGCTGCGCTTGATGGTCACGTTGCTGGCCGCGACGCTGATGCAGCCCGTGAGGTCGATGCGGTCGACGACCGTGCCGGCCTTGGTGATCTTGAGGGTTCCCGACTTCTTGGTCAGGGATACGCCCGCCGGCACGCCGGTGGTGCTTTCGTTGGGCCAGCTCGCGTACGTCCTCGTGCCCTCCTGCGTGCCCCCGCCGGCCTTCTTGCTCGTCTTCGGACTCGGGCTGGGGCTGGGGCTGGCACTCGGGGTCGGCGTGGCGCTCGGGGTCGCTGACGCCGGGGCGGTCGGCCCCGCCGTGGACGTGGCCGCGGCGGCGCCCACGTCGACCGGGTCCTCCGTGCGGCCCTGCCGGGAAAGGTAGGCCAGGCCCACACCGGCGAGCACGAAGACGACGACCACGCCCGCGAGCGCCGGCACGTGCCAGCCGGCGCGCCGTCTCCGGGACCCCCGGGCGGAGGGCGGCCGCGCGGGATCCTGCGGCGGCGGCACCACGGGGAACTGGGCGGTGTCGCCGGACTCGGGCCGGTGGGAAGGGTCGTGCGGATCGTTCGCCCGATTGCGGGAGGACTCCATGGTGGCCGATTCTGGCAGAGGCCGCACACGCAGTTCAGGCTTTCCGTGTCGGCTTTCGGTCAGCCTTGTCCGTAGATCGGGCCCCACGGGGGTCCATCCATTCAGCAACACGGGCCGCACAGTCGGCCATCCGACAGCGTCCGATTCGGGTCGAACCGAGACGTTTCGAGCCTTGGGTTGAGAGGCCGAGCCGGCGTACTCTGACCTCACCTTTTGCCGGTCTGTCGGCAGCCCTGGTGCCGCGGTCGCGTCGACCAGCCTACGAGAGGACATCGTGGATCTCTGGGACCTCACGAAGCTGCTGTTTCGACGGTGGTACTTCGCGGCGCCGATGCTGCTCGTGGCGATGGTGAGCGTCTTCGTGCTCAGCCGGTCGGTCGATCCGGACTACAGCGCCGAGGGCCACCTCCAGCTGATTCCGGCGGCAGTCGACGACTCGCCAGCGGCGCAAAAGGCGGCCGCCAAGAAGGTGCGCAATCCGTGGACCGAGCTTGGCTACCAGGCGCTGGGGCTCGCGACGATCGTCAAGGTCGAGGACGAGTCGGTCGCTAAGGAGCTCAGCAGCCGAAACCTGGCCGGGGGCTTCACGGTCAACATCGAGTACGGCACATCCTTCTACTCGATCGAGGCGGTTGGCCGCACGCCGGCGCAGGCGACCGCGACGGTGCAATACCTCATGACGATCCTGAGCAAGTTCGTCGAGGAGGAGCAGACCCGGTTCGGCGTCCTTAAAGAAGACCAGATCACCACGCTCGCCCTCGACAAGGGCGAGCGGGTGACCGTCGTCACGTCGAAGCAGAGGCGTGTGCTGATGGTGGCGACGGCGGTCGGCCTGCTGATCACGGCGAGCGCCACGATCGCGCTCGACGCGCTGCTGCGACGCCGGGTGCGCCTGCGGCGGGCCGCGGAGGCGGTCGAGCCGGCCAAGGGCGTCGCGCCCGACAACAGCAAGATCGGCGTCAACGGCAGGTCGGGTGTGGAGTCCGGCATCCCCGCGCGCCGCCCGGTGCCGCCCACGGTCCTTCCGTCGGACGCCACACAGGTGATACCTGCCTCGTCGGGGCAGCCCAAGGGATCCGCCGCGCACAGCAACGGCGAGAGCGCCGAGACGACCAAGCTCTCCGGCGGCGTCGTCTTCCGCTCGGCCGGCGCGGGTGGCGACGGTGCGGCGGCCGAGCGGCCCGGTGCCGTGCCGGCGCCAAACGGCGACTCCGCCGTGCGGGAGCCCGTCGACTCGCCCGACTCCACAGTGGTCCTGCCGATGGCGCGCCTGCCGTGGACCGAGCGCAAGAGTAGGTAGCGCCTTGGCATCGACGTCGGTGCATCCGATCGACTTCGAGCCGTCGCTGGTCGCCTACCGTACGTATGCGTCCCGGCGGCTGACGCGGATCGATACGGCGGTGCTTCTCAGCGGCATGCTCTGCCTGCTGTACCTCTTGCCGGGCCGGTTCATCGTGCCCAACCTGACGTACGCCGGGCGGCCCGCGCTGCTGGTGGCGCTGCTGCTGTGGTGCTGGTGGCTGCTCGCCCGGCTCAACCCGTGGCTGGTGGTGGTCGGCCCGCAGCCGTTGCGCTGGGCGGTTCTCGCGTTCTTCCTCTGGCTGCTGCTGTCCTATCTCGTCGGCACCATGCGCGGCCTGCCGTCGCTGGAGGCCAACGCGCAAAACTTCGGCGTGCTGGCGGTGGTCGAGTTTCTCGGCGTCATCCTGGTGGCCGCCGACGGCATACCCAACATGGAGCGGCTCAAGGGCGTCCTGCGCGTATTCCTGTGGTGCGCGGCGTTCTCCGCGGTGTGCGGCATCTACTCCTCGATTACGAAGGTCGACGTCGCGACGTACTACCGGGTGCCTTTTCTGGAGCTGAAGGGCGGCACGGTCGGCTTCGAAAATCGCGGCGTTGGATTCCGCGTTGCCGGCACGGCGACGCATTACATCGAATTCAGTGCCTGTATGGCGATGGCTGTGCCGTTCGGCATCCATTTCACGCGCTTCGCGCAAAAGAAGATTCACCGCCGGTTGGCGCTTATGGCCACCCTGGTGTGTGCCGCGGCGGTGCCGATCGCGATTTCCCGTACCGGTGTGGTCGCGCTGCTCGCCGGCCTTTTCGTGATGATTCCGATCTGGGGCTGGCGCTTCCGCTACAACATGTTGCTGGTCGCGGTCGTGCTGGGCGGCGCGCTGATGGTGCTCAAGCCCGGCCTGCTCGGCACCATCAAGGGGATGTTCGACGGGGCGTCCGAGGATCCCAGTATCGAAGGCCGCACCAAGGACTACGCCCTGGTCGCCCACTGGTTTTCCGAGCGACCGTGGCTGGGCCGCGGCCCGTGGACGCTGGTGCCCGAGCTGTACCGGGGCCTCGTGCTCGACAACCAGTGGCTCTACACGCTGGTGACCGGCGGCCTCCTCGGCGTCGCGGTGCTGGCCGGGCTGCACATCACCTGCATCACGCTGGCCGGGCTGGCGCTGCGCCGGTCGAAAGACCCGGAGACCCGGCACCTGTGCACCGCGCTCATCTCGATCCAGGTGATCTGCATTCTCGTCGAGGGGACCGTCGACTCGTTCTACTACACGACGTTCTCCACCACGATGGCCCTGCTCATGGGGGTGTGCGGCGCCATGTGGCGGTTTACCCACCCGGCCCGCACGGTGCGTACGTCGACGGTCCGGCGCTGGATCACCTCCGACGGCCGCACGACGGTGGTGTCGTCAGCCGACCGCCGCCGGAGCCGGCACGCGGCGGCGCGGAGCGAGGCGGCGCATGGCGGGTAGCTCCACGACCCGGTAGAGCACCCAGCTCGCGAAGACGGCGATCGCCAGGCAGGCCAGCGCGACGCCGAGCTCCACCGCCATCGGCCGGCCCTCGCCGCTCACCTTCACGACCAGCCGGATCGCCAGCTGGTGCACCATGTAGAACGCGAAGGAGACCTCGCCCAGCCAGACCGCCCAGCGGGAGCTCCACAGCGTCGGCCGGCCGCCCGCGTCGGCGGCACCGACCGCGGCGATGAGCAGCGCCAGCGGCACGGCGGTGATGGCCACGTAGTGCAGGTCGTCCGGCAGCGGCCGGGAGATCACGTACGCGGCGACGGCCAGCGCGGTCGCCGGCCAGACACCGAACCGCGGCCACCGCCCGGCCTTCACCACGAGCGCGAGGGCCATGCCGGCCACGAACTCCGGCGCCCGGGCCAGCGGGAAGACGTAGATGGCCCAGTAGTGGTGTTCTTCGGGGAGCATCTGCACCACCAGCGGCACGAGCCAGATCAGGGCCAGGGCGCCGATGGCGGCGGGCCACAGCGCCGGGCCGGGGAGGCGGCGCAGCAGCGGGTACAGCAGGGGGAAGGACAGGTAGAAGAGCGCCTCGCAGGCGAGCGACCAGCTCGGCGCGTTCATCCCGTAGTAGATCTGCGGGTCGGGGATCCAGGCCTGGACCAGCAGCAGGTTGGGCAGCGCTACCGCGGCCGTCACGCCGGTGCCGGCCACGACCGCGATGCCCAGCGCCGCGAGCCAGGTCACGGCGTGGTTGGGGTAGATCTTGGCGGCGCGGCGCTGCCAGAACCGGCGGGCGGTGTCGCCGGAGCGGGCCGACCAGGTGAGCACGAAGCCGCTGAGGATGAAGAAGAACGAGACACCGACGGCGCCCTGCCCGAAGACCAGCTCCATCACCGTGCCGGCGGCACCCCGGTCGAGAAGGTGCGCGACGTGCAGGTGAAACCCGAACACGAGGAACGCGGCCACGAAGCGCAGGCCGGTGAGGGACGGCAGCCTGGCGCCGGCCGAGGTGGCCGGCGCCGCGGTGTCGAGAGCTGTCACCGGGTTACCGTAGCGGCCGGGTCGACCCGGCCCGTGTCGCCAAGCTGACAATCGGCGGGACCCGGCGTCGGGGGGCATTGATTTAAATTGAGAAATACGCTTCACTGCTATTGGCGCACAGTGGCCGCGTGACTACTCCCGTGGCACGAGTCTCGTGATTGTCCGAAACTGGACCGTCACCGCGGATAGTCCGCCCAAACGGTCGGCCCCGACCGTCCTCTCTGGTATTGCCTTCTGCGTGAACGATCGCTTGTAAGGCACCCAGGTGATCGCTAGCCTCCTGCTTGCTAAGGACGCAGGCGGCATCGGGGGGTTCCGCCAACTTCTACCCGATGACGCCTGAAGGGCGGGGTTGTTTGTGAGCGACGCACGGGAGACGGCCGGGGGAAGCGGTCTCACCAGACGGTGGGCCGCGGTTGCTCTGCGTTTGTGGGCGCGCCGGTCGGTGCGCCGGATCGTCGCCGTGGGGGCGGCTGTCGTGAGCGTGGTCGCGGTCGGGCTCGTCTACGTGCCGTCTGCCATCGCCGACGCCTGCACCAACCCGGCCAACCCGATCGTCTGCGAAAACAGCAAGAACGGCAATCCGGCGGACGAGTGGGACATCGCCGGCAGCGGCGACGCGGAGATACAGGGCTTCGCCACCGACATCAGCGTCAACGCCGGCAACACGATCGACTTCAAGATCAAGACCACCGCCTCGTCCTACTCCATCGACATCTACCGCCTCGGCTGGTACGGCGGCGACGGCGCGCGCAAGTGGGGGACGGTCACGCCGTCGGCCACCCTGCCGCAGAACCAGCCGCCCTGCGCCGAGGACGTCGACACGCAGATCTACGACTGCGGCACCTGGGCCGTGTCGGCGAGCTGGCCGGTCCCGGCCAACGCACCGTCCGGTGTGTACATCGCGCGGCTCCAGCGGCCCGGTGCCGAAGACGGCAGCCACATCACGTTCATCGTGCGCAACGACGCGAGCGCGTCCAAGCTCTTCTTCCAGACGTCCGACACCACCTGGCAGGCCTACAACCAGTACGGCGGGTCCAACGCCTACGAGGGCGGCGCGCACGGCCGGGCGTACCAGCTCAGCTA
>WUUC01051080.1_pt1 | contig 10442 bp, 7 predicted proteins | sample 6278441 | NCBI WGS metagenome assembly WUUC01 (sample SAMN13675441, study PRJNA597444) | soil metagenome | isolation source: soil | place: USA: Washington | collected 2017-10 | reverse complement strand
ACGACGCGGAGTTCGACGACTTCCTGCTGCACATCGACGGCTGGCTGTGCGAGGTCAAGGACGCGCAGATTCGCGACGGCCTGCACATCCTCGGCGCGGCCCCGACCGGCCAGGCGCGGGTGAACCTGATCGCCTCGATGCTGCGTGCCCGCCAGGTCTGGGGCGGCCAGGCCAACGCGCTGCCCGGGTTGCGGGAGGCGCTCGGGCTGGCCGAGGACGGCTCGGCCCAGCGCGGCACCGTCGACGAGATCGAAACCCGCGCGGTGAACCTGGTGTCCGCCATGGAATCCCAGGGCTGGCGGGTGGACGCCATCGACGAGACCCTCGACGGAAAAGTTATTGATGTGCTGAGGTTCGCGGCCACCGAGATCGTCCCCCGGCTGGAGCGCACCACCGACGAGCTGGACAACATCCTGCACGCGCTGGACGGCGGCTACGTCCCGGCCGGACCAAGCGGATCCCCGCTGCGCGGCCTGATCAACGTGCTGCCCACCGGGCGGAACTTCTACTCCGTCGACCCCAAGGCGATCCCGAGCCGGCTGGCGTGGGAGACCGGCACCGCGATGGCCGACTCCTTGCTGGGCCGGTACCGCACCGACACGGGGGAGTGGCCGCGCTCCGTCGGACTGTCCATCTGGGGCACCTCCGCGATGCGCACCGCCGGCGACGATATCGCGGAAGTCTTTGCCCTGCTTGGAGTCCGGCCGGTCTGGGACGACGCGTCCCGCCGGGTGAGCGCGCTCGAGGTGATCCCGCTCGCCGAGCTCGGTCGCCCCCGGATCGACGTCACCGTGCGGATCAGCGGCTTCTTCCGGGACGCCTTTCCCCACGTGGTCTACCTGATCGACGACGCGGTCCGCATGGTCGCCGCGCTCCACGAGTCCGAAGAGGACAACTACGTGCGGGCGCACGTGCTGGCCGATCAGTCCGGCCATGGCGACGAGCGGCGAGCCACCACCCGGGTGTTCGGCTCCAAGCCCGGGTCCTACGGCGCCGGGCTGCTTCCCTTGCTGGACAGCCACAACTGGCGCGACGACCGGGATCTCGCCGAGGTGTACGCGGTCTGGGGTGGCTTCGCCTACGGCCGCGACCTTGACGGCGCGCCGGCGCGGCACGACATGGAGGCCGCCTACCGGCGCATTGCCGTGGCCGCCAAGAACACCGACACCCGCGAGCATGACATCGCCGACTCGGATGACTACTTCCAATACCACGGCGGGATGATCGCCACGGTGCGCGCGCTGACCGGCACGGCGCCCGCCGCCTACATCGGCGACAGCACCCGCCCGGACGCGGTGCGCACCCGAACCCTCACCGAAGAGACCGCACGGGTCTTCCGGTCCCGGGTGGTCAACCCACGCTGGATCGCCGCGATGCGCCGGCACGGCTACAAGGGCGCCTTCGAGCTCGCGGCCACAGTGGACTACCTGTTCGGTTACGACGCCACCACGGGCGTGGTCCCGGACTGGATGTACGAGCAACTCGCCAGCACCTACCTGCTGGACGAGGAGAACCAGAAGTTCCTCACCGAGTCGAATCCCTGGGCGCTGCACGGGATCGCCGAGCGGCTGCTGGAGGCCGCCGAACGAAATCTCTGGGGGACACCGGACGATGACACCCTGCGCGCGGTACAGGCGCTCTACCTGAAGGCAGAGGGCGACATCGAGTCGGGCACGGCGTGAACGGGTTGCTCGTCGCCGGCACGACCTCCGACGCCGGCAAGAGCCTTGTCGCCGCCGGTATCTGCCGATGGCTTGCCCGCCTTGGGTTTCGGGTGGCTCCGTTCAAGGCGCAGAACATGTCGAACAACTCGATGGTGTGCCCGGACGGCTCGGAGATCGGCCGCGCCCAGTGGTTGCAAGCGAAAGCGGCCGGCGTCGAGCCGGAGGCCGCGATGAACCCGGTGCTGCTCAAGCCGGGCAGCGACCGCCGCAGTCACGTGGTCGTGCTCGGCCGTCCACACGGGACACTGGAAGCGGGGGAGTGGGCGACCGGTCGCGCGGGCCTCGCCGAGATCGCCTTCGACTCGCTTTCCCAGCTGCGCCAACGGTTCGACATCGTCGTCTGCGAGGGTGCCGGCAGTCCGGCGGAGATCAACCTGCGGGCCGGCGACTACGTCAACATGGGCCTCGCCCGGCACGCCAACCTGCCCGTGGTGGTGGTCGGCGACATCGACCGTGGGGGAGTGTTCGCCGCCATGTATGGCACCCTCGCCCTCCTCGACGCCGGCGACCAGGCGCTGATCGCCGGCTGGATCGTCAACAAGTTCCGCGGCGATATCTCATTGCTGGCACCGGGTCTGGACACCCTGGCCAAGCTCACCGACCGCCCGGTCTTCGGCGTCATCCCGTGGCTGGACCGGGTGTGGATCGACTCGGAGGACGCCTTGGCCGTGGCCGGCTGGCGCCGCGAACGCGCCCCCTCCGGCCGGACCCTCACGATTGCCGCGATTCGCTTTCCCCGCACCTCCAACGCGACCGATCTCGACGCACTGGCCGCCGAGCCAGGCGTCACGGTGACCATGACGGTGGACCCGGACACGGTGGAGACCAGCGACATCACCGTTCTGCCGGGCTCCCGCGCCACCGTCGACGACCTGACCTGGCTGCGCGAGCGCGGTCTGGCCGACGCCGTCATCCACCGGGCCCACACCGGACGGCCGGTGCTCGGCATCTGCGGTGGCTACCAGATGCTCGCCACCACCATCCAGGACGACGTGGAGTCCGGGGCCGGGCGGGTGACCGGTCTCGGTCTCCTACCCACGACTGTCTTGTTCGGACGGTCGAAATCCCTCGGCACACCCCAGGGTCGCTGGCGCGACCACAACGTCACCGCCTACCGGATCCACCACGGCGTCGTGTCCGCCGACCCCACCGCCGAGCCCTTCCTTGACGGCTGCCGGGTGGGCGCCGTCTGGGGGACCACCTGGCACGGCGCCTTCGAGAACGACACCTTCCGCCGTGCCTGGCTCACCGAAGCGGCCCGGCAGGCCGGCCTCACCTGGTCGCCCACCCCCGGTGCACCCGGCTTCGATGCGCTTCGGCAAGACATGCTCGACCGCCTCGCCGACGCCATCGCCGAGCACCTCGACACCGACGCCCTCCTGGCCCTCATCCGTGCCGGGACGCCCTGAAGGAGAACGCATGCCGGAACTGCTCTACGACACCGACGGACCGGTCGCGACGATCACGCTCAACCGCCCCGAGCGGCTCAACGCGGTCACCCCGGAACTTGTCGACCTGTTCGACGAGGCCATCGCCGGCGCGCAGGCGGACGAGGCGATCCGGGTGATCCGCCTCCGTGGTGCCGGCCGGGCGTTCTGCGCGGGCTACGACCTGACCTGGGCCGCCGCTCTCATGCGCGACCAGGACGTCCAGGCGCCGTGGGACCCGATGGCCGACTACGCCAACCTGTCCCGCTTCGTCCGCAGCTACATGGCGCTGTGGCAGTCGCCGAAGCCGGTCGTCGCGCAGGTGCACGGGGTGTGCGTCGGCGGTGGTTCGGACCTCGCGCTGTGCTCCGACCTGATCGTGTGCGCCGACGACTGCCGGATCGGCTACCCGCCCGCGCGGCTCTGGGGCTCGCCGACCACGGCCATGTGGTTCTACCGGCTGGGTCTCGAGCGGGCCAAGCGGCTGCTGCTCACCGGCGACCCGATGGACGGCAAGACCGCCGCCGAGTGGGGATTCTCCTGCGGCTCCTACCCGGCCGACCGGCTCGACGAGGCCGCCATGGCGCTCTGCCGGCGGATCGCGCTGATCCCGGCCAACCAACTCAGGATGATGAAACTGCTCGTCAACAACGCCGTCGAGCAGCTGGGCCTGGCTAGCACCCAGCTCGTGGGCACCCTGCTGGACGGCGCCGCCCGGCACACGCCGGAGGGTATGGCGTTCTCCTCGGCCGCGGCGGACAACCTCGGCGCGGCGGTCGCCGCACGCGACATGCCGTTCGGCGATTACGGATCCGGCGGGCGCACGGTGGCGGACTCTTTGCTGGACTGGACCCTGCCGCCCACCGACGGTCTGACTACCGCTCGTCGTTGATCACCCCCAGGGGGGTTACCGCTTCACCCGTTGGTGGTACGTTGCCGGACCGTGACATTACGGCGCGTCAAGAAGCGTTCAGCGCTCCCTGTCCTCGCCGCATTACTGGTGGGGTCAACAAGCGCGGGCGCGGCCACGATGATGCTGTCCAACCTGGACGAGGTGCCGCTGGTGGGCGACGGCGCGGTGCTCGCCGCCACGTTCTCCACGATCGAGAGAGCCCCCGGCTCCCTGAGACACGTTCCACCGCGCCACGCCAGCTCATCAACGTCCGCCGCACCCCCCACCACGAAGACCCCGCCCCCGCCGCGCACCAGCACTCCGCCGCCCAGCACCACGCCGTCACAGCCCCCGCCGTCAGAGCCGGCACCGCCCTCAGTCCCGCCGAGCACCCCAGAGCCCCCGCCGTCCGCCCAGCCCGAGCGGGTCGTCGAACTGGTGAACCAGGCGAGGGTGGAGAAAGGCTGCGCCGCGCTGCTGATCAACGAGGACATCACCGCCGCGGCCGTCAAGCACAGCTCGGACATGTCCGACCGCAACTACTTCTCACACACCACACCCGAAGGTGTGACGTTCGACGAGCGGATCAAGGACGCCGGCTACCCGCTCCCCGGCGCCGAGAACATCGCCCGTGGCCAGCGTTCCGCCGCGCAGGTCATGGATGCTTGGATGAACTCCGCCGGCCACAAGGCGAACATCCTCAACTGCGACCTCAAGACGATCGGCGTCGGCCTGGACATCGACGGCTTCTACTGGACCCAGGACTTCGGCTACTGAGGCTCACCAGGCTGGGGTTGACCCATCAGTAGGCCCACCAGGTTGGCCGCCCCCGCGCTGCCCAGCGCGATCGTCCACCCAACCGGACCCAACGGCGTGCAGCCGAAGAACCGGCTGACCCCCGGCGTCTGGATCACCCCGGCCAGCAGCGCCGCCGACCCGAGCCCGGCGGCGAGCACCGTCCGGTCCCGGCCACCCGCGATCAAGGTCTGTCCGAGCTGGGTGCCGACCAGCGCGGCGAGTGCCACCGTGCTGGCACGCCGGGACCGCCCGGTCAGCCTCGCGAGCGCCCACGCGGTCGTCGCGCCCAGCGTGGTCGTGCCGGCCCTGGCGCCGATGTCCCGGGTGAGCGCCTTGCCGAGGGACGCGCTCGGGCCTTCCCGCAGCAGGTCGGCCGTGGACTCGGTGTCCGGCCGGCTCAACGCGATCGCCAGCGCCGGCGCGAGATCCGTCAGCAGGTTGACCAGCAACAACTGCCGGGCGGTCAGCGGTGAGCGGCCGGTGATGATCGACCCCAGCACGGTGAACGCGATCTCCCCGAGATTGCCGCCGAGCAGCACGCCGAGGGCCTCGCGGACCGACGCCCACATCGCCCGGCCCTCGACCAGCGCGGCGATGATCGTCTCCAGCCGGTCGTCGGTCACCACCAGGTCGGCCGCCGCCCGCGCCGCCGGGGTGCCCCGCTTGCCGAGGGCGATGCCCACGTCGGCCAGCCGGATCGCCGGCGCGTCGTTGGCGCCGTCGCCGGTCATCGCGACCACCCGGCCGATGCGTTGGTAGGTCTGGATGATCCGCACCTTCTGCGACGGGCTGCACCGCGCGATCACGTCCACCGTCGGCAGCAGTTCGGCCAGCTTCTCATCGGACAGCTCGTCGATCTCCGCCCCGGTGATCACGGTCGCCTCGTCCTCGCCGTGCCCGTTCACCTTCTGCGCGACCGCCTCCCCGGTGGCCGGGTGGTCGCCGGTGATCATCACGGTCTGCACCCCGGCCTCGCGCAGCGCCGTGGCCGCCGGCGGCGCACTCTCCCTGACCGGATCGGCCAGCGCCACGAAACCGAGCAGGGACAGCTCCGCCACCGCTTCCTCGGACACGTCGGCCGAGTCCAGCTCCCGCTCGGCGACGGCCAGCACCCGGTGCCCCGACCCGGCGAGCTCCGCCGCCCGCCGCGCGAGCCGCCGCCTGGCGCGCTGGTCGATGCGCTTGCCATGGTGTTGGGTGGCCTTCGGCAGGATGATCTCCGGCGCGCCCTTGACGGACAGGACGGTGCGTTTGCCGCTCTTGCCGACGGTGGCGTGGTAGCCGCGGGACGGCTCGAACGGCAGCGAGTCCGTCCGGCGCCAGCCGTTCGGCCCCACCTCCGCCTGGATGGCGCCCTCGGCGATGGCCCGGTCGGTCTGATGTGGCAGATCACTGGGATTCTCCGCGCCGGGGGTGGCTCGCGCGGCCGCGGCCAGCACCTCGCGGCGCGGGTCGTCAAGCTCGTCCGCCGAGACCGACCGGCTTCCGTCGTCCACCAGGTGCACCGAGAGCTTGCCCTTGGTCAGGGTGCCGGTCTTGTCGAAGCACAACACGTCGACCCGTCCGAGCGCCTCGATGGTGCGCGGGTTGCGCACCATGGCGCCGTGCTCGGCGAGCCGGCGGGCCGCGGCCAGCTGGGCGGCGTTGACCAGGAACGGCAGGCCCTCCGGCACGGAGGCGACCGCGAGGTTGACCGCCGCGCCAAGGCTTTCGCGAAGCGGGATGCCACGCACCAGCCCGGCGCCGGCGACCGCGGCGGCCGATGCGACGGCGACGGGGAGCGTCTTGCGGGTCAGCTCGGTCAGCCTTGCCTCGACGCCCGTGGTGGGCGCCGCCCGCCGGGCCGCGGCCAGGCCCCGCCCGACCTCGGTCGCGTCACCGGTGGCCACCACGACGGCGACCGCGCTCCCGGCCGCGATCGTGGTGCCCTCGTAGAGCATCGAGCGGCGATCGGCGAGCTGATAGGCCACCACGGGCGCGGGATCCTTGGCCACCGGCAGCGACTCGCCGGTGAGCGAGGACTCGTCCACCTCGAGGCCGTCGCCCGTCAGCAGCCGGCAGTCGGCGGGCACCACGTCGCCGGAGCCGAGCACCACCACGTCGCCGAGCACGAGCCGCTCCGCGTTGATGGTTCGCTCGTCGCCGTCGCGGCGCACCGTCGTGGTCACCGCGGACTGCTCCAGCAGGCTCGCCAGCGCCCGCTCGGTGTGCACCTGCTGGATGCTGCCGATCAGGGCCGACAACGCGATGACGCTGCCCACCAGCGCGGCGTCGGTCGGCGAGCCCACCGACGCGGAGATCAACGCGCCGCCGGCCAGCACCGGGGTGAGCGGATTGGCGAGCTCGGCGAGGAAGGCTCGGGTGATGCTGGTGCCCTCGGCCCGCTGGCCGCGCCCGGCCGGCACCCGGCGCTCGGCCTCCTGCTCGGGGAGGCCCCGCTCGGTCGTGCTCAGCCGCTCCAGCACCGTCTCAGCGGGCATCAGGTGCCACGGTTGACCGCCGCTGGCCGGAACCGGTGCGGGCGGGCTGAGCTTGCGTGCCCGCCACACGCCGTCCACAAAGGCCGCCAGCCCGCCGGTGTTCACCGCTCGCAGGCTCCGCCGGGCGGCGAGGTGCGCGGGTGCGTTCAGCGCGTTCACCGCGCCGACCCCGCTCGCCGCGATGGCCAGCCTGGTCCCGTCGCCGGTCACCCGGCGGGACACGCCGATCGCGCCGACGGCGAGCGCGGCGGTCTCCAGGTCCTCGCCGACCAGCAGGTGCGCGCCCCACGGCGGCGGGTCACCGGCCCGGTGCACCCCGATCCCGCAGTCCGCCGCGCCAAGGGCCTGCCGATCCGCGGAAACCAGCGCGACCACGCGGCCGTCGGCCTGCAGCTCGCGCACCGCCGCGACCAGCCCGGTGTCGGTGGGCAGGATGTCGTCGGCGAACCCGAGCCGGCCGCGTTCCCCGTCGTCGGCGACCAGGACCCGAAGCCCTTCCTCCCGCGCGGCGGTGGCGACGGTGTCGATGCCCGGGGCGGTCTCCTCGTCGACCGCGAGCATGGCCTCGAGCCGACCCGCCCTGGCCAGGCCGAGGACCTCACCCGCCCCCCGCTTGCGCAGCCGGTCCTGTTCACGCTTGCCCTTGCGGCCGGTCAGCTTGAGGTCGTCCACCGGCCCCAGCGCCCACTCGCCGTCCCGTTGAACCGTGCGGATGTCCGTCTCTTTGAACAACTGAAAAGCTCGGCGGGCGAGCTCCTCGGGGTCCACATCCGGGAGCGGCACCAGATCGCTGAGCAGCCACCGACCCGTCCCCAGCGCCCGCGCGTCCAGCACCACCACGTCGATCAGATCGAGCCCGCGCAGCGCCGTCCGGTCCATCACCAGGGCTCCGCGCCGCGCCAGCACCCTGCCCAGCTGTGCGGCGAACGCGGCCTGTGCCACCCCCGGCGCCTTGGGCAGCGACGCGAGCCCGAGGGCCAGCCCCTTTCTCGGTCCCACGAACGGCATCGTCGCCACGCCGGCCACCGCGCCCACGGCGAGCGCCCGCCGGGCGTAGCGGTCCGCCGCGCTTTCCGGCAACGCCCGCGGCCGCTCCACGGCCACCGGATCCGCCGCCGCGTGCTCCGGGCCGGCCACCAGCTCGCCCTCGGCCAGGCACCAGGCCCGCTCGTGCGCCCGCGCCTCCCGCCACTGGGCGATCCGTTGCGCGAGGTCGAGCGCTGTACCCTCGCCCCTCGCCGCCAGCCCGTGCAGCACCGCGGCCGTCATCGACGTGGTGCTGTCCGCCCGCTCGGACCCGCGTAGCCGGCGCGCGGCCAGCTCGCGAAGCCGTGGGTGCTGGTCGATCACCGCGACCAGCCCGGCCAACTCGGTCGGCAGCGGAGCCCACGGCGCAACCTTGTTGATCACCGCGAGCACCAGTCCGATCGCGTCCATCGCGATCATCCCGGGCAGCCGGGTGTTGCTCACCCCATCGGCCGGGTGATGCGTCTCCTCCTCCGCGACCTGCTCCTCGTCGCTGGCCGGCTCCGCTTCGGCCCGCTCGACGAGCCGGATGATCTCCGAGCGCCGCGGCGCCCGCTTCTCCACCGCGACGACCACCCGAGAGGACGGTGCGTTGACCCGCGCCCAGAGCACTCCGGAGTGGCCCTGCACCGCCCGCTCGACCCGCCGGGCCACGCGCTTCCCGTCCGGTCCGTGGATCCCATGCACCTCAACGTAAATCCGCCCGGGACAGGTCCACACCAACCGGCGTCCGCGTCCGGACTCCAGCGCCATTCCGACCAGCCCCCTGCCGAGCCGGCCAACCGTCTCAAGTGGACCGGGAAAGCGCACGCCGAGCACGTTCATTACTCAGGTCTTCCCGGCTTTCACCTCGACAAAACGTCAGGGTGGCGGGCCCAGCCGGGAGAGCACCGGGAAGCCGGCCTCGCGCCACCCGGCGAACCCGCCGATCACGTCCTTCACGTCGGTCAGCCCCAGCTGACTGATCAACTGGTAGGCCGCGAGGCTCGAGGTGTACCCCCATTGCACACCAGGATGATCTCCTGATCCCGATCACCGGGCGCCAACTCCTTGATGTGCCAAGGACTTGTCACGTCCATCCGCCACTCCAGCACGTGCCGTGACACCGCCACCGCGCCAGGGATCTCGCCGAAGCGCCACCGGTACTCCGTCGGCCGGAGATCCACCAGCACCGCGCCGCGCCGCATCGCCTCGGCGGCCTGCGCCGGGCTGTACCGGGTGATGTGCCGCCTCGCCCGCTCGAGCAGCGACTCCACACCGGTCACAGCACCGGCTCCGGTGTGTCGCAGGCGAGCTCCCTGACGTGGTGCAGGCCGGTCGGCAGCCAGCAGTAGAAGTTCATCACCCGCAGCGGTGGCGAGTAGGCGTGGATCGACACGGTCGTCTCCAGCCCCACGTTGACGAGGTTGTGGACGTAGTCGGTGCCGAACCCGACGACCGAGCCCGTGGCGTGCCGCCTGGTTCGCAGTGCCGGGAGGTGCTTGGCGCCGTAGTCCTCCAGCAGCGCGCCCCTGGCGACGGCGAAGGCCCCGACGCTGCCACCGTGGTCGTGCAGCAGCGTGTCCTGGCCGAGGTCCCAGCAGATCAGCCACACCTCGAGGTCGTTGTCGCGCCGCAGCCGATGGCACTGGCGTTCGTAGAGATTGAAACAAATGGATGATGACCAGATATTCGGTGAATTCGCCATGTCCTCGACGATGTGTCTGAGTGTTGGCAGCATGAATTGACCACTGTCCACGAGACAAGCCTTTCCGCTTCGCACCCGCGGTGTCCCCGCTCGCTGATCGCGGACGACCATCGCTCGAGGCCAGCGCGGATTGGGATCTCGCTCGAGTCGCGCGCCGCCGCGAACCATCCATGGTCATAGGTGTTTCATTGCGGCACGGCCCGAACAGCCACTATAGGGTTGGCCGGGTGCGGATAACCAGGGCACAACGCAACGCCGTGGCTGAGCGGATCACCAGCCTGGAGCGCACCTTCTACGGGCGGGGCCCGAGGAACGTGAAGGTGTCGGTCAGCGACGACGATCCGATCAGCCTCGTGGTGCTGTCCATCGACAGCCTCACGGTGGCCGACGCGGTGCTCAGCGAGCGGG
>WUUC01001336.1_pt1 | contig 10442 bp, 8 predicted proteins | sample 6278441 | NCBI WGS metagenome assembly WUUC01 (sample SAMN13675441, study PRJNA597444) | soil metagenome | isolation source: soil | place: USA: Washington | collected 2017-10 | reverse complement strand
CCTCAGCACCGTCCAGCAAAGTCTAACCCAATCCCCGGTAGGCGGGCGCGCATCGCGCGCCCGCCGTTTTCGGGGTCGCCGATCAGCGCTCCCGCGGTACGGCGAGATACTGGGCGACCGGCGGCTACGTGAGAGCCGGCGCGTTCCACTCAGCTGCGCGCCGAGGACGCGCCGGTTGCGGCGGCGACGGTGAGGACGAGCTTCCCCGGCCCGCCGGAGACGACCACGCGGCAGCCGCGCGTGAGGCCGTACTGCTCGAGCCACCTTCCCGAGATGCGCAGGTACGGCACCGGCTCTTCGCGCCCGCCGCGCCGGGCGCTGGCGCGATGGAGCGTGGTGACGGTCAGCTCGCGCAGCCCGTTCATGCCGCCGCGGCGGCTGGGCGGGAGGGCTTGCGGCGTCAGCGCGGCAGTTTTCTTCGGCATGGTCTCTCCTCGGCCGGTGTCGATCGGCAGGGCGTCAGCAGGGAAGCTGCGCCCCCTCCTCAACCGGCCACGCCAGCGCGTCCGCGAACCCGGCCACGGCCCAGGAGAGCTCGTCCGCGTGCGCGCTGGCTACGCCGTCCAGCTCCCGCGCCAGCACGCTGCTGACCGAGGTCTGTTCGCGCTCTGCGAAAGCGGCAAGCATCGCCACCTGATGCCGCGGCAGCCGAACATGCAGGTCGATCAGCCGCACCGCCTCCGGCAACACTCCCTCCGCATCGGCCCCGAGCGCCTCCTCGATCGCCTCCGGCGACCAGAGCTCCAGCGCCTTGGCCATCAACTCCTCCCGCCAGAGCCACTTCCCGACGGCAGTCGACGTGACCTCCACTTCCCCCGCCGCAATCGCCCGCGCCATCTCCCCACGGGACCACCCGAGGAGTACCGTAGCCTCGGCAATGCTGACGTGCGGGCGCTGGTGGAGGAAAATGGTTCGGATGCGGTTGATGAGATCCTGGTCGGGCATGTGTGCGCTCCTTGTTTCCTTATTAAGTACGATAAATTCCGGCTCCTCATTTGTCAAGACCGTGGGGCACAATTGCTGACGCGTAGCCGCGAAGCTGAAGTCTTCGGCTCTCATCTGCGCGAGCTACGCACCGCGCGTGGCCTGACGCAGACCCAGCTCGCGGATCGTTGCCGCTCGAACGTCCCGTTCATCAGCAACCTGGAGCGAGGCATGACCGCGCCGTCTCTCGCGATGCTCCTTCGGCTGGCCGAAGCGCTCGAATGCCGCGTGGTCGATCTGGTCGAGGTCTTCGACCGTGTCCCGCGGATTTTGCCGAAGTCTCGCAAGGACTAACTTCACCCGACTTGCTGTCACCCAACTCTCAAGTAACTCACACAGCAGCGTAACGCGGCATTCGCAAACGTACACGTATCCACGAAATGACTCGTTAACGCTCGGGCGCTCCTAAAACCAGATGTCCGCTTCACGTCGTGAAGCTGACTTTTGACCCTTTAGTAAAAGTCGAACAGCGCGTTCGTAAGCGGCATACGCACCGTCGGTGCGCGCTGGCCTAGCGATCGGAAGTTCAGCCACGTCACCTGGTTCGAACTTGACGAGCCCGTCAGCGTATCGGCGACCGATGCGGTCAAGATGCCGGGATGCGTCTGAGGTAAGCAACCACATAGCCCACGCCGCTCGCTCATCGTCTGTCCCGCCGGCCCGGAAATGGACAACGTATAGCGTATTCGTTGCTGCGAGTCGCGGCATCTTTCGAAATACGACCCATGGCCCCCAGCCCGACATCCCACTCATAAAACCATCAATGTGTCGCTGAATAGGAGTGCGATACCAGGGATCCCGAGAGCGCACTTTGAGGGCCGTACGATCGCACCCGCCCTCTTCAGGACTGAGATCAAGATAGTTCTTCACTGCTTCAATGCTGGTGTGCGATGGTCGAGGGTCGAACAGCCAGACGCGTTCACCATCGTCGCGGAGCTGGCACCAGTACTCCGTCGTGATCGCTGCCGCCGTGAGATGGCGAGCCCTTGATATGATCGGACGGCAAGCTGCGGATGGTAAACGATGGTGAAGCCGCTGTTCCTCTGACAGTACGAAGTAGTTTGCGTCGCCCGTGACACCGCCCAGGCGAATCTGAATCACGTCTCCGAGCCGACGCATCGAATTCGAAGCTTTCGTCTCTGCGGGGCGCCATGAAGCAGGCGGAACTGGCGACTGCTGTACCGGCCCCAAACGTGCGTCAGTGGAGATATTGATCACACGAGTGGCGGAGCTGGTAGTCGCTGGTCGGTTGGCTGCGAGGGAGGTTATAAGCGCATCCGGAGTCTTGTAGTCGATGCGCCGGAGGGGAGTTGGTTTGTGACGAAGCAGCGCGCCGTGATAATTGCGGGCTAAAAGAACCACACTACCTTCGAGAACCGTTTTAAACAGCGGCCTTCTGCATCGATGGACTTCTACCGTTTCGAACAGTAGCCGAATGGAATCTCGAAGTGGCGCCGCGTAGTCTGCATAATCCCACGCCGCAGGTAGAAGAAATGCCAAGCTGCCCCTCGGGCGCAACAGCGCAATGTTCGCGCAGAGGAACGCGAACCACGAATTGGCGCCGAGCGCGACACGCCGAGTTGTTCCGGGAATGGTAATTCGTACTGCCGCTTCTTGAACGTCAGGAGGCATCCGGTTGAGCGCGACGTACGGAGGATTCGCGATGATTCTCGAAAATCTTTCGGTGGTGCTCTCCGCCCAACAAAAGAACTCCTCACCGCGTAGTGTGCGTGCGAGCTGATCTTGCGGACTCAATGTCGTGTCAATATCCAAGGCTCGGATCCTGATGGGCGGCACGTTTGACGCGGCCAGTGCCTGGAGAAAGACCCCGTCGCCTACACACGGTTCTAGCCATGTCGCATGTTGGTTATCACCCAAGGCCTGAACCATCGCGTCAGCCAATGGCCGCGGTGTGAAAACAACGCACGACCGCGGAATCGGTGACGGTTCTGACGTGACCGACTCGACGCGCTGAAACCGGAGCTTTTCGGCGGTGGTCATGTCGGAAAACTCGCGACAAACAGGTGAGAGTCCGGCTTTGCTTTCTTCAGCGCTCCCCACGGTGAGCCCGACGCATCGTTAACCACCTTCAGCTGCCATGTGAGTAGCGCGCCCAGGTACCGACGCTGAATCGGCCACCACCGATTAAGATTAGGTCCTTGGCTGCTCAAATGTTGTAGCCACGTGTCCTGAAACAGCTCACCGAGGACGTACTCCACTACCGCAGCAGGAGTTACGATAAGTGCCGGCAGGCGAGGAATGTCCAGAGAGCGCGGGAATGGAGGTTGCTCCGCCTCGCCGAGCACCTGCACATGGAAGTGACATCCGGGTGACACGGCGTCTCCGATTTCGGCTCTCCACATCGCCAACTCGTTAGGGTTACGACCATGCGGTACCTCGCGGTAGAACCGGACACGGGTAGAAGCATTGCCGGCTAGCCTAAAACGTGCGACTTTCTCCGATTTCTTTTTTGGAGGAATTCGGTGGATACTCCATGTGCTGGTGATCTCAGCAAATACGTTTTCAGCGCCTTGGTCGTCAGGTTGATATGCGCCGCGGCTGACGCTGGTGTAGAAGGGGTTATTCTGACGGATTCCCCACGTCCAGTCGCGGTCCGCCGGGTTGTCGCGTATGCTTTTTAAGTCCGTGATGAGCTGCGGGAGGACGGTTCGAGAACGCGGATCACAGAAGGATCCGACTATCTTGTCGAGCGCGTCGATCTCGTCCAGGACGTCCTGGAACCCGAATTCGAGTTCATTCACCGCGCACCTCGCAGAATGCGCTCGGCGCCGAAGCACTGGAGCTTCTCGGAATGAACAGCGACGTCACGATGCGCTCTCTATCCGGTGCCTGTCCTGAGGTACCACCAAAGCTGCGATTCCTTCGTCCTTCGTGCTATCGACATGTACCCATGCCTGTTCAGCGTAAGCGGGCCAGTCGTCCGGCTTGATTTCGACCGCATTAGTTACATCGATTGTCCGATCTAAAGGCCGGAAACTCTGTGGATCTACGCACACTACAGGGCGATTAAGGTTGAGCGGCTCGAGCGATTTTGAGACGTGAGTCCGAACGGCATCCCGGACAACCGTTGCGTTGAAAGGATCTCCGTCCGTCCATTCCCACAGCATGTGCTCAACACCCGCTCTCCACCACCGTTCACCGAGAAATTCGGCGAGCACACCGGTGTAGCGGAGCGGCGCCAGCACCCCGATAGCCTTGCTGTCCGATGCTATGGCTTCACGAAGCGATTCGACTTTCACGTAAAGACGGGCCGCTAGATACCTGTCATCCCAAAGAAATGACGGATACGGAAGAACCTGATGGAGCAGCCAACGAATGAACGCCATTCCGTGAGTTGCCGCGGCCCATGAATGAATCGGAGGATGACACGACTGGACGTCCGCAGCCGCCCGATTGCCCCAGGGCTGTTGTTTGGGAGTGGCCAGCAACCGGTCGACGACGCGCTGAGCTTTGTCGGGGTTCGCCGGCCACTCCCTTGGCAGAGCCTTGACCGCGGCCGCCAAGGCTGCAACCTGCACGTCGAGCTTGGGTCCCTTCTGATTCTGGCGCTTTGAGAACACCCATTCAAGGTTGAGCGCTCGCGCGATCGCATGTTCGCGATACAGTGCTGGCAGCCCGCCGCTGAGCTCGTCCAGTTTCCCGGAGTGAATAGCGAACGCCCGTCGCTGATCGGCGACGTGTTCCTCGACTTGAGAACGCAGCACGGCGGCCAACGCGACCCCATTGCCGGGTTGTAGAGAGATCGAGTCTACCTCCTGACGTCCAGGCCAGTCGTCAATCTGGTAGTCGATCAGAACAATGTTCGCCTTGTTCAGGTCTGCCGTGGTGACCTCGTCCGGCGTCCTCGCGAGCACATCCAGCGCGTTTTGCAGCTTTAGCTCGGTGGCATTCTGATCGTCGTCGTCAATCGTCAGAACTACTGGTCGTTTGGCTTTGATCATGATTAGGTCGGAAGAACGATTTCGAGTGCCGTTGCAAAGCCCTTCGACGGTTTAACGAATCTGATTGTGCCACCGTATTCCGCGAGAACGCCGCGCGTGATCGGCAGTCCGAGTCCCATGCCTTGCCCCAATACCGCGTCAACCTCGGTCGTGGATGACTCGAAGGGCCGGAACCAGCGCTCTCCTTTGCTCGGGTCAACTGCGCTGCCGGTGTTTTCAATGCGTAGCGCGACGCTACCGTTAACGCGCTGAGAAGTCGCACGGATGCGACCGCCTTCACCCGCAGCTTTCACTGCGTTTGTTAACACATTCGAGAACACTGTCGTCAATTCTGCTGGAAACATCGGCGGCGACTGCGCGTCGGCAGAGATACGATTCTCTATTCGGATCTTCCTGGCTTCGGCGACGTGAGCAATCAGGCGTGCGCCCGCATCAAGTTTCTCCGCAATTCGGAGCCGTGAGCGCCGTCGGCGTGCATCGGGCGTCACCACGTCCACCAGATACGACGCTTGCCGTTCCAGATTTCTTCGTAAGTCGGCCATCGTCCGAATAATCAACGCCAACGCTTTGGCTGCAGCTGTGTTGTCCGTCTTCAGATTTCTCAGCGCCGTGTCTAGCGATTCGGCTGCGCCTACTAACGCGTTTATCTCGTGAATGAATCCGGCCATCTGCGTTCCCACAGACGCAAGAACGCGGATCATTGCAAGTTCATTGATAACATCATCTGAGATCGAACTTGCGTCGGTGACATGCTCAAGCGTCTGCGCGACCTTCTCTTTCGCTCCTTTGATGTTTCCCGCTTGTAGTAGGCGCCGCGCGGCGTTTGCCGCCTCCTCAGCTTGCCTCACCCTGATCCGGAGAGCACTTGTGGCTGGTGCACTACCCCCTAGGGAAGTCGGATCGGGCGCAGATCGCCCCTTTGCGCGCTTCTTCCGTCGCGCTTCTCGCTCCTGCTCAGACGCTGCTGCGCGTGCGCGTGTCGCAAGCTCTATTCCTGCGCGCACGAGCGCTGTGAGATTCTCAAAGGCCGTATCGGGAACAAACCCTTCGCGGTTGACGAGCATCCGTAGATTGCGGCCGCCGTCCTGCGTCAGAAAGATCGCCCCGAAATAGTGCTTGTTAGGCAGCGTCAGGAGCGCATCGCTTTGTCTGCCATCATCGTCGATCGCGGCCTGCACGATATCCGCGGACTCGTTGCGGAGAAGCTTCCCACGTCCGCGCTCCGCCGCGTCACGATCGAGGCCAAGCCAGTCGTTGCGGCTCTCTCCGTATGGCAGGATGCGAAATCCCTCCATGAAGACGCGAATGCCGCTGGTGCGCGGCTCCCACGCACGGCCTGTGCGTATAAGAATTCTAGCTTGGAAGAATGGCCCCTCTTTCGGCGATGGATGCGCGACGTCGAATTCCTGCCGGACGGCATCAGGTAAACCCGCTTTGGTTTCTGTCGTTGGCGCGATCACGTACTGTACCCGTCCCGTCTTGGCGTGAGCTTCTATCTCCAGCACCCACGTCGCGGCCTCCACCTTCGCCTGAAAGAACGCGTCGGAAGGTGACAGATCCCCTTCTAGCTTCACCTCGAACGCGTGGCGCTTACCTGGTTTGGCGTCGCGCAGTACGGGGCGATCGAATATTAGTCTTCGCGCGACGATACTCGGCGGAATCGGCTCAATTAGTGCTGGCGATGGCCCGAATGTCTGAACCTCTTCGAGAAACCGCGCGTGAGCGGCTTTCGACCACCCGGTTCGGAGGCGGCGCAGTGTGATTGTCGTTCCTGGACGTGTCGGTGCGCTGGGCGTTAGCTCCTGAACGGTAACGGCCTCGGTACCGGTTAGTTTGTCGAGCGTGGGGTACCGCTCCACCACATCCCATCGGATTGTCGCTTCGACACCATGAGAGGCGGTAAACGACCGACGTTCGCCTGACCACCGAAAAGATGTCACATCGACAACATGAGCTAGCTTATGCGCAGCCAAACGGCCGATGCCCTTGGCTCCCGTGTACCGCCGGCGAAGACGTTCCGATCGTCGTTGCCCCGCCTCTTTGGTTCGCGACGCGATTCGCAGGAACCCTTGCTCAAACTCCTTGCGGCCCATGCCATTTCCGTTGTCACTGATGGCAATGTAGCCGTGGGCGGGATTCGATAGCCTTTCTCCGTGAACGACCACTTCTGTCGCATCGGCATCGTACGAGTTCTTGATTAGTTCTATAAGGGCCGTAGACTCGCGGCCGACGAGTAATTCGCCGAGCTCTCTGAATAGATGTGTGTCGACGCTGAACGTCGGGTGTAGATCGTCGGTCTCGTTCTGCTCGTTCGCCGCCATCTCGTTACAAAGCCCTTGCGATCAGCCGAACGCTTTCCTGCGAACCGGAGCGCCTAGCTTCACGTAGCCTTCGCATCGTACTCGGTTTTTGGGGAACGGGATCATGTAGGTGCGCGGTCGGGACGGTTGTGAGCGCCCGACCGCCCCCGCCGGCGATCTGGTGATCGTGGCGACGCAGGACTGCGACTTGGTCTGCGAGTCATCGCTGACGAGCCGTACGCCGAGTTCCTCCTCGCGCGTCGGATCGAACGCGCGGACGACAACTGTCTGTATGGCAAGAATCCGCGACGGCTCTACTTTCAACTGGAGGCGATGGGTGCGACGTATGAAGTGCAGTCGATCAGCCGGATCAGCGTGCCGAGAGAGCGGCTCGCCGAATATGCGCCTGACGCGGCGTTATCGCTCGACGAAGCGACGACCCGCACGCTGCCGCACTGGCTCGGGAAGCGCTACGTCCGCACGGCGCTTCCTGACGCTTTCAACAAGCGAATCCGACCGGCGCAGGGGACGATCCGTGATGCGCCGAAGAAGGATGGAGCTGGTCGAAACGATCTTCTTTACGATCGATCCGAAGGAGGAGCTGTCGCCGGGAGATCCGTACTCGTTGTTCGTCCGGATCGTCGTTCGCGAGGCGAAGTTGTTAGAACTCGTGAAGGAACAGCGCCTGAAGAAACTGGCGGAGCGAATGAGTGCTCTCTTCAGGGAGTGCACCGGCGTGACGCTGGCGGACTGCGCTGTGGTCTCGGACGAGGAGTTCACGTTCGTCGACATGAGCCGCAGCCTGGAGTGGACATCTACGATGACTTCAGCTATCGAGACGAGGGTCACGCGGTAGCTCCGTAGCGCACGCGCCGCCGACGCGCGGGTGAAGCCGAGTCGTGGCTCCGCGAGGTGGTCGGAGAGGTTCGCAATGAGGCGTTAAAAAAGCCGAAGCCTGGCATCATGCACCCGTGCAGTCCGGCCTCCCCTCGCGCGCGTGGTACGCCGCCTCCGTCGAAACCTTCCGCGCCAGCGCCACCGAGGAGATCCTCGGCACACTCGCGAAGAACAGCAGCTTCGACACGCTGCAGATGCAGCGCGACGCGTGGATCGCGCAGATTGAGTTCCTCCGCGAGCGCCTGCGCGGCCTGACCGGCTCGCTCTTCTTCGAGTTCAGCATCCCGCGCATGGGGCGGCGGATCGATGTCGTTCTGCTCACGGCCGGCGTTGTCTTCGCCATTGAGTTCAAAGTCGGTGCGGCGACGTTCGATGTCTCGGCGATCGATCAGGTGTGGGACTACGCGCTCGACCTCAAGAACTTTCACCAGGCCAGCCATCCCCTGACCATCGTTCCGCTGCTCGTCGCCACCGACGCGCCCGACCGTCCGGCGTTGCAGCTCACGCCCGATCCAGACGGCGTGGTCCGGCCGGTGAAGGCGAACGGGGCCAGCTTCCGCGACGCGATTGATCTCGCTGTATCGCGGTTTGCGGCGGAACCGATCGACGCCGAGCAGTGGGCGGCCGCGTCGTACCGGCCGACGCCGACGATCATCGAGGCGGCGCGGGCGCTCTATGCCCGGCATTCGGTCGAGGAGATCGCGCGGCACGACGCCGGTGCCGAAAACCTCCGCGTGACGTCGCAGCACCTGGAAGAACTCGTCGCCGAGGCGCGGCGGGAGCGGCGCAAAATCGTCTGCTTCGTCACCGGAGTGCCGGGCGCGGGGAAAACGCTGGTGGGCCTCAACGTCGCCACGCAGCACAGGGAGGGTGACGCCGACTCCGCAGCGGTTTACCTCTCGGGCAATGGCCCGCTGGTGAAGGTGCTGCGCGCGGCGCTCACCCGCGACAAACGCGCCCAGGAGGGCGGCGCTCGGGCGGTCAAGGGAACGGTGAAGAAGAGCGTCGAGACGTTCATCCAGAACGTGCATCACTTCCGCGATGAAACGCTACTCGATGGTGCGAAACCGCCCTTCGAGCACGTGGCGATCTTCGACGAAGCGCAGCGCGCGTGGACGCGCGCCAAGGCCGAGACCTGGATGCGCATGAAGAAGCGCAAGGAGTTCCCGTGGTCGGAGCCGGAGTATCTCCTCTCCTCCATGGACCGTCACGTCGACTGGTCCGTGGTGGTCTGTCTGGTCGGTGGCGGTCAGGAGATCAACGCCGGTGAAGCCGGGATCGGAGAATGGCTGCACGCACTGAATGCGCGCTTCCCTAAGTGGCGGATGCACATTTCCTCGCGTCTGACCGACAGCGAGTACGCCGCCGGTTACGCCCTGGACGCGGTACGCGATCGGCCGAACACGCAGCTCGATGACTGCCTGCATCTCGCGGTGTCGATGCGATCGTTCCGCGCGGAGAACGTCTCCACGTTCGTGAAGGCGGTGCTCGATCGCGAGCGCCGCGCCGCGTCGGCAGCACTGGAGCAGATGGCCGACCGCTTCCCGATCGCCATCACCCGTGATCTCGACGCGGCGAAGGAATGGGTTCGCGACCGCGCTCGCGGCTCGGAGCGCTACGGTCTGGTGACGTCATCGAAAGCGGCGCGCCTGAAGCCGCACGCGATCGATGTACGGGTGGACGTGAATCCAGTGCACTGGTTCCTGAACGGGAAGGACGACACGCGGTCGAGCTACTACCTCGAAGACGCGGCGACGGAGTTTCAGGTGCAGGGACTGGAGCTGGACTGGACCTGTGTCACGTGGGACGCAGATCTGCGCTTGTCGGATGCCAGTCGCGGCTGGGGCTTCCACAACTTCCGCGGGGATGTCTGGACGAATGTGAACAAGGCCGAGAATCAGCGCTATCTGCTGAATGCTTACCGCGTCCTGCTGACGCGCGCGCGTCAGGGGATGGTGATCTTCGTCCCGCCAGGTCACCACCGCGACGCCACGCGCAAGCCGGAGTTTTATGACGGAGTGTTCGACTATCTCCGCGGCTTGGGCGTCGGCGTGATCTCGTGATCCCGCCGGTGGCAACGCGAAGCTTCCCGATGTGGCTTTCCCCGAGGTAGCCTCGGCTCCATGCCTGCCGAAGTCGAACAAAGCCCCTGGCTCGAGCTCCCCATCGTCTGCCCGCACTGCGGCAATCACGGCGAACCAGAGGGGGAGTGGCAGGCGAATGCTTGGATGCCGTTCAAGCTGATCGAGGAAGTGGTGCGCTCGTGGGAGTTCGAGGCGGTGCAGAACGACGGCGTGTT
>WUUC01142910.1_pt1 | contig 10443 bp, 8 predicted proteins | sample 6278441 | NCBI WGS metagenome assembly WUUC01 (sample SAMN13675441, study PRJNA597444) | soil metagenome | isolation source: soil | place: USA: Washington | collected 2017-10 | reverse complement strand
CAACGAGGGGTGAGTCTATGGCTCAAAACGCTTCATCTATTGTAGGAGATATAAGAGAAGCCATAGTAAACCGTACAGCAAATGATGTAAGTAATCAAACTGAAGCTATAGTAAATCAAACAGCAAATATTGCGGGTAATAAAACACAAGAACAACCTACAAATTCAACAACAACATAAAATTTTAAAATTTAACTATTTTTTTACTATTAATTTCCTACATAAATTTATGTTATAACTATTACATTTTATATATAAAATAGTAATTACCTTTACAAAAGTTAAATTTGTTATTTGTCAATATAACGTCCATTGATATTTAATATGTATATTTATCTAATAATCAGAGAGATATCTTGCCTCCAATATTGATTTTAAAAATTCCTTCATATACTCTTTGTTAGAACCATAAATTGATGATAGATCATCTAACATAATTTCACGGATCTTATTTTTATGAAGGTTTTGTAATTGGTTATTGAAATACTTAAGAGGATTTTTAGAAAATATTGCGGTAGATAAAGCATAGCCAAGTATTTGTTTTTTGTTTTGTTCAGGTAAAAAATCAAGAATGTCTTGCATTTCTCTATATTTTGGAGCCAATTTATCAAATAACTCATAGGATAATAATTCATATCCTTTAGCATCATCTAATGGATCTGTTAAAGTGTTAATTTGTAAATCATTTACAAAAGTGGATTTATTATCAAATAATTGTGTTTTTATATTTAATGGATAACTATTATTTTGATAAAAGTGGTCAGAGAGAATATACCTTGACTTTGAATTCATTACATGTTCAGTAAAAGATACAATGTTTTCTATTCTTCCGGAATGCTTATTGTTACAATGACGATTTGCATTCCATTTTCTTGTAAAAGGCTGATTACATTTACTACAGATCCATTTAGGAGTTTTCATTGCTATCTACATTATCTATTATAAAATTTGTTTAATAACTTTGCTAAAGAGTAACTCAGAGTAACTCTTTGAAAGCTTATGATATCAAAATGTTAATTTAAAGCTGTAGATTAGTAAGAAAATTATATTAAAAAAATTAAATTTTGTAATTAAATAAAAAATATTTTAACAAAAAATAAAATGTTGTTTCAAAGACAAAGAAGTATATTAGTTAAAAATTTGATCAATACGATAAGAGAAATACAATACTATTTTTTTTAAAATAGTTTTATAATCATTGGATTAACTAAAACTAGAATTAACATTATATAACCATTCATACCTTTTCGTTTTCTTTTACCTCAAAGCTTTATTTTTATCTGCTAACGAATTTTTTGTTGATTAATGGGTTTTTTATAGCTATCTAACAGATCACGTTTAATCAAATGGAGATTGATCATTAAATAGATTCTTAAAATATATTTATATTTTATTTGTTCTTTTCCTAAGGTATTGGATTCTAGAATTACTATATTATTTATGTCTGCATTTCCTGATGAAAAACCTATACCAAATGTTTTCAAAGAATGTAGAACTATTCATGAAATTCTAGACAATCAAAAGGATAAATTCATATTTGAACAAAGTCATGGAATATCAAAAGAGAATTTTTTATATACTCTTCGAAGATTTAAACCAAACATCTTACACTTTTCTGGTCATGGTACGGAACGCTCTGCATTGGTCTTTCAAGATGATGAAACAATTACTACACAACAATTAGAAAAAACTTTTAAGAGTTTATTACCTTTTAAAATCTCGGTGGTCTTTTTAAATTCATGTTATTCTAAAGTACAGGCTCGATCTATTTCAAAATTTGTAGATTATGTTATAGGAATGAGAAATTCTATAACTGATGAAGCCGCTATATTATTTTCATCTTCATTTTATAAATCACTTTCTAATAATTCTGATATTGAAAAAGCATTTCAAGATGCCTCCGCTCTCTTAAACTATACTTATAAAAATGAATCACAAATTCCTAAATTGATTTTTACACATGGATTTAATAAATTTCACCAAGTAAGTGAGGAAGAATATAATTATATTACACAAGAAAAAGATGACTCAGACCTTATTATTCAGAATAAACCTCTTGCAAATGATTTATTATCTCAAATTGAAATAGCGATCAAAATATATGATGAAAGAATTGTTAATGATCAAACTGATCTCGAAAATTACTGGAAAAATGAAAAAGATGGTAATTTATTAAAAATTTTATTATTATTAAATAATAATTCAAGTGAGTATGGTCTAGATGAGACACAATTAGAAACAATTAGAAGTGGAATAAGATTAATTCCAGAATTAATTCGCAAGCGAAATAAGAAAACCAATCAGAAAAATATATTGTTTCTTTATGACAAAATCACAAACCTAGTACTAAGAAAAATATTTTTTAATTATAAAATAGACTCAATCCAAAAAATCCAGCCATTGTCACCAAGAGATTTAGAATCTAATAAAACTATTGATATATTATCTAGACTATTTTATATATGTGGCTCAGTTTATGACCTAAAAGGTCAAATTGAAGAATTTATAAAAGTGAAAAATGATAAGTTATTTATAAATCATTCAATTATACAAATTCATAGTAATATTCATATTCTAGAAATAGAATTTAATCAATTAATTAAATCAGTTGAATTACAACCAAAAGTTTTTAACCTTTCTTTATATTTTATTTCTCAACTAGGGAACTTAAGGAAATATCTAATAGATAAACAGAGTAATGAAATAGATCTTATTAAGATTAGAGATGCTATTATTCGAATCGAAAAAAAAATAGATGATTCTTTAAGAAAAAATCTATTTTCAAATCAGGATAAAGAAGAGGGCTTTAAGACTTTTTGGTAATATCAAATATGCAATACAAATTTGACCAAGTTAGTAGTATATTAAATGAACTTGATAAACAGAAAAGTATTCCACTTTCTATCCAGTTATTAGATAAAGTTATTGAACAAGTCATTGAGATTTGTGAAGAGTTTTACAAGAATAATGAACATTTAAGTATTCTGCGATTCTATAAATTAATTTCTCCAAGATATAAAAAGATAATAAAACTAATAAAAAATTCTAATGATACAACTGATATTCTATCATCGATACAAAAATCATATGAATATTGGAAAAAGAAGGAGGAGAGAATTAAAAAATTAGTAATTGAGACAATCATAATTGAAGGAGATTTGCTTTTGTCAGAAGGAAAATATGAAGAGGCTTTATCAAAATTTCATTCCGTTATTAATCATGAAAATCACAATATTGAAATTTTGAAAAAATGTGGTATAACATATTTTCACTTACAACAATATGAAAAAGCATTGGAATATTTTAATAGAGTATTACAATTAGATGAAAAAGATATACGTACATTTTATAATATAGGTTTAGCATATGAACTATTACATGACAATCATAATGACAGTGATATTAATAGTAATTTAAAAAAATACCTAGGTAATGCAGCTTTACTTTATTATAAAATGGCTTTAACAGCTAATCCAAACCATTTTGAATCATTGGTAGCATTAGGAATATTTTTATATAAAGTAGGCAATTATTATCAGTCAAAGAAACAGTTAGAATTAGCTATTAAGATTCGAAATAACGATTGGAGATTATTACTTGCAATTGGATGTGTTTTAAGTGATGGATATAATCAATATAAAGAGGCAAAAGAGTATTTTGAACAAAGTTTAACATTCAATCCAAATTCAAATGTAGCTAAAATGAATTTAGCTCAAGTATTAATTTTATTAAATGACTTTGACAAAAGCCAAAAGTATTTAGAAGAGATTTTAGTGAAATTAACAGATATTGAAGATCGGTCAACAGCCATAATTTTGAGGACTCTATTGATATGTTCCATATATTTAAATAAAAATGAAATGTCCCAAAAATATACAGATGAACTTTTAGAATATAGTGAGTTAAAAAATTTCCAGTTAATAAAATGGAACTTTAATAATTTGATCGATTTCATTAGAAAAAGTGAAATTAATAAAAAAACAAAAAAACTTCTTATTTCAATTCTTTCAATTTCTAAAATAGATGAAAGTTCTAAAAGTAAATTTTTAAATGATATTAGACGATTAACAAAGTCAATTCAACTTAATATTGTAGACAAAATTAGTATAATAAGTAAATCCGAACCAGATAAAAGTGATGTCGGATGGTATTATTGGGAGACGTACATAAAAGGATTAGATGATAATGATGATATTATTTCTTCTATAGATTCGATAGACTATATTTTAGATCCAACGTATAAAGATACTAAAAAGACAATTAGATCGCAAGATAATGGATTTTTAATTAGAGGCAAAGGATGGAGTAGTTTTGATTTAATTATGATAATATATTTCAAAAATGGCAAAAAAGTAAAGAAATATCATAAAATCACTTTTACTCCATCACATAATACAATCATTTAAAATGTATTCTACAAAAAAAAATAATTAAATTGTAAATGGAATTTGTTTCTCAAAATTTTTGTTTGGATTCCCTATTAAATAATAGTTTGGAGTTTGATCTGGGGGCATTTGACTTAGGATAGATTTATGGAATCTTTTATAAGATTTATCAAACAATCCGTTATTCCACGTATCCAATAAATTAGATGTAAAAAGACCGTTGAAATCACCATCTTGTGAATACTGATTATCTTGACAGCCGGATAAAAGAATGACAGAAGCTTTTACTTTATCTTCAGATTCCTTTAATTTCCGATTACTTAAAATTTTATCATATTGAGATTTGTGAAGTCTATGTGTTTTTCTAATGATATTTATTGGAGCAAATCTATATCTGACTCCATTAGGTGCAGTATTTGTATTCATCATATCGATACTTTTATTTGTAGCTATAACTCTTGTGACAGTTCCACTATGGCAGCTATCAGAGAAAACTAATACTCGGACCCCTTCTTTAAATTCAGATAGACAATTATTTATTTCATCATCAACCAATTGCCTATCATATAGACACCATGTTTCATCCGTTTTATCAATTTCATCAGAGTTTCCATCAGGAAGTTTTCCACCGTGCCCTGAATAGCTCAACATGAAAATATCTCCAGATTCAAGTTTTTGCGCAGCTCTACTAATACCGTTTATAACATTTGCACTTGTTGCATTTTTTGTAAGTAATGTCTGTACATCAAAACCTCTTAACTTTGCAATATCTGTCATATCTTCTGAATCATATTCGCAGGCATTTAGTTCTCCATCCCATCCTGAATAGTGATTAGGATCTACAAAATTTAATCCAATAGTTAGTGCTAAACCTTTTGCCACATAGTAACAATGACTATTTTTTATATAACTTTTATTATTCATAATTTTTTATTATAATATTTTAACAAATTTTTCGGCGCCTAAAATAAAATAAATTAGAAATCAGGTTGATAAACTATCTCAAATTAATTTGAAGTCAATAATAATATAAAATAATATCGTCTTTATTGTTTATTGAAATTAACGTTTTTTATTTTTCATATGATCGGACTTGCTTATATCCCCAAAGATAATTTATCTAGATGCTTCTATTGTTTTTATTGGAACATGGTATGTGATACTACTCATAGATAATTTTAGATCTCTATTAATTTTGTGTTTGAAGATATGCTGTAGCTGATAGACTACCATTTGTTTTAACAATAACAACTACTTTCCAAAAGTCTGAAGGAATTAAAAATTTATTTCTATAGATTAAATCATCTTTTTGGAAAATTGAGCTTGTAAATACAATAACTTTGAGATCATAAAGATCTGCAATACCTAAAATATAATCTTCTAAGGCTAACCAAGTTTTTTGAAGACCTTTATGCGGAGGAGAACAATTAGTGAAATGAAATACATGAAATACATCCTCATTGCATCCTTAAAGTTATTACCCCACACAGGATCTAATTTACGGACTAAATGTCCTCTATCTAAATCATTATTTGATTAAAGTTAATTACCATAGTGATATTTTTTGTCAATTCAGGGATCAAAATACCAATAGTCATTTTCTCGTTCTAATTATTGTAGATTAAAACCATTGATAATTACAGCAGTAGAAAATGCTAAGCTTCTGGATTTACTTATAAAAAAGGAAAAAGTGGTATATTTTAATTCGTAATTTTACTATTTTTAATTTTATACAATCAAAAAGAAGAGATTTAGATAAAATTGGTAAAGAAATTTTATTATTAAATAGTTAGAACTATAACCTTCTCGATTTTTATATGTATCAATACTTGATTTAATAACTTTAGAATTAATTTCCATATTACTAGTTGTAATTCTTTAATAAATAAATATTAGAGAGTAAGATATACATTATTTAGAGAGTAAGAATTTTTAAAAATAGTCAATTGTTTTATATTATTATTTTATTGTTACAATTTCTGAATTACAAAGTTTATTAGGAAAAATTGAAATTTTACCTTTTTTTCAATAATAACTTTCTTGACATCACAATTTTGACTGGAGGTATACAGCCTTGTTTTTTAAAATTGTGATTATTTGTCACTTATTAATAGAATAAAATTCTGATAAAAAACTTCCAACTGTTTTAAAATTGTTATCTAAAGAAATCATATCTGCTTTAATATAATCTGTTGCTTTTCTTAAAATTTCAATCGTACTTTTAGAGATACAATTAAACATATAATTAATTTTTTAGGATATTGTTTTTTATCCAATATGATACTACCAAAAGTAAGGTTTCAGTAGCAGCTCCTGCCATTAACCAATAATGTCATACTATTTGTGAACACAATTAGATCAAGATCTTTTCTATATATATCATTATTCAATCAGAAATCTTTATTAATTTGAATATTAATAAAAACATCATGCAAAAATTATTAGCAATAATGAAGGCACTAATTAAAGGTGGGATTATGATTGATGTGGTTGATAAAACTCATATTTCAAAAACACCTGGTGATGTAACAAATGTCGGTCACAACTGATTTTAATTACTAGATTTTGCCTAAGTGATCTCCCAAATTTTTCTTGGTTCTGTGTTTTTTAATAAGAAAAAACTCTTTTTAATATATGATAAACATAATACGTTCAATTTTGAATGTTCTAAATATTTGTGATATTATTTATTTAAGCATAGTAAATCTTCCGGAATTGTATCTTTGCTCTTTTACCAAAAATTAGATTGGTGTTAGTATATAGTTTTGCAACTTCAAAAGTTTCAAGCCCCGGTACTATTGCTCTTACAACCGGTATTCCTATATAAGGATTAGTTAAATCGACAATTATTGCTCTTTTTAATCCTGCCTTCTTTAATCTATTTAATAAAAGTTTGATTTCGTCTCTGATATCATTTTTTTCATAAGTTTCAATTTCAGAAAATTTGATAGTTGTGTTGTTATTTTTCCCGATTTGTGATGATGAAGAAACAAATTCCCATTTTCTTTTGTATATTTCGTCATTCTCTCTATATTGTATTTTTTTAAGATCATCTCTTGCACCTTGAATATTAGTAGCTCTTGTTTGTGATAGTTCTGTTATTGCACGTATCAACGCGATTCTAGAATCGGGATGCGTCCCATATCCTTTGGCAAAATATCCATAATTACTCGTTATCCATTCAATACTACTTGCAACAAATGTAGGGATACCAATATCTTTCTGTGTGATGTCTTTTATCAATAAAGAGATACCAGAATCAGCGAATCTTTTAACTAAAAATCTAATTGGTTTAAACTCCTTCACAATTTCAGAAATATCAACATCCTGGTAAATAGTCAAATTATCTACAAACTTATCGTCAAAATTTTGGTTGGTGGTTAAATATGGGTCATGAGCAGTTTTTTTTAATAAATTTATGATATTCTCTAAGATAGTATATGGTATGGATGATGAACATAAATCAGCTATGCTTACAGCATCCCTCTCAATAACTTCACACAATGCATGACATATCGCTTCTTCCAATACGTTACCAGATGCGAGTCCGTTTGTATGAGAATATGGAAATGCATTTATGGAAGGAGGTTTTGCAGAAAATTTTGAGAAAACAAGTTGAGATGGAATCAAAACCTCCTCATTTTTTAGTATATCAAATCCTAAAATGTAATCAATAATCGATTGTTTCTCATTATAATTTAGTTCAACAGGTTCTACTACTTCATCAGGATGCAATACTTTCTTATATATTTTTGATAACTCCAAATAAGTTCCATGAATAAAGCTCTTTGAATAAGTACTAGGTAAAGAGCAATATCGTTCTATTGATTCCATCAAAGCACTAGCTAAGGCATTTATTTTTGTTATTCCTTTTCCACTATATACCCATATTGAATCTTCTGTGTCTGGCAATATTGTGCTAAAGTTTGGTATATATAACTTGTCCATATAGGTTATATCTGAAATTCTTGTTACACCAATGTCCCTGCAGATTGGCATCATCTGAGCAACAGTGTCCTGAGCAGACTTTACTCTTGTCGATATATAATCATCATTTGTGACATACTTTTTTACACTATTAAGATGAATTGATGATGATAAAGATGATTTCAATATTAATTTAGGAATAAATTGATTCTTATCAATTTTGCTGATATTACGTACTTCATTTAATGTTATGACTACACCAAAGATTACCTGATACATTCTAGAAAAACTTTTAGATTCATTAATTCTGGTGCTAACTCAAAATTATAAATTTGTATATTAATACTATGTTAATTGTTTTGATTGTATACATAGATTACAATTTTCATTTACTGACAGAGATAATACTTCTCATTTGCCTAGAAGTATATCAAAAATAGAACTACAAATAACTTTTTTAAAGAGATGGCAAATTCAAATATTTATGGAGAAAGGACAATCTATTCAATGGTTCACCCCAGAAGAAAAACCTTATGGCATTTCCTTTGGACAATGGACAGTGAGATGGTGGCAATGGGCATATTCAATACCGCTTAATATTAATCCTGTAGCAGATAAATCTGGGATTAACGCAAATATCAATCAGAATGGACAAGTTTGGTTTCTTGCAGGTACATTTGGTGAAGGTAAATTAGTTGAAAGATACTGCTCATTACCATTTAATAAAGCAATTTTAATTCCTGTAATAAATTATGAAATTAATAGAATTGAACGACCTGATCTTGATTCAGATTCTGAAATGGTTAAACATGTTACGGCGGATCAGGATGATATTATAAATAAAGAAATTAAAATCAACGGTGAAAGTGTTCCAATTTTTCGAGTAAAATCTGATCCAATTATGTTCCCATTGTATATTGACCCTGATAATTATTTTAAAATGGATGGAGGAGATACTTGGGCAACAGCTGATGGTTACTGGGTTTTCTTAAAATCAATTCCCAAAGGAAATCACCAACTGTATTTTCATGGTTCATGTTCTTTAGGAACAAGACAAATTACTGCCAAATATCACATAGAAATAACGTAAAAGAAAAATATTTCTAAACCTATAGAATACGAGAAGCATGGAATACAAGGAGCATGAGAATTCTTTCTCTTGATGAGTGTTTAAGTGTGTCTGCCTCCTGCTCATGCTGATTATGCTTTTTTCTTCTTTCTTTTAGGTAGATGTTTATCTTAAATCCTTCATATCGGGATTCTATTTTCTTTAAATAACTTTAAATTCAGATAATTTAGTCTGAAATTGTTATAATAATAATGTTTTTGGGATAATCTAGAACCATTGAGCACATTTACAAAATTAGATAAAAAGAGATATGTATATAATATAACCTTATTTATTACTACATTGATCTATAATTAAAACTGAATTTGCTAAAAGGCTTTCAAAAAATTGAAATTAATTCTTATGTATTATTCACAATATTGGTATTTTTAGTATATTTTGATATCTCCATTTTTGAATATTTAAATTTATTTGAAATCTCTCTTGATAATAGAGCATTAAACTTAATTTTGTTGATTTTTGTAATACTATTCATATTTGTTACAATTTCATTATTATCAAAAGTAAAAATTACTATGTCTGAGTTTCACATTCTTACAGTTAAGTTTGATATAATCAATTATCTAGTTTACGCATACAGTATATCATTATTTATACTTCTAGTATTCCTTATTTATCAAGTTAGTTTCGAACAAAGTTATAACATCAATTTAATTTACCTGTTGTTAATATCATCGCACATTTTTGGATTATTTTTTAGTTTGTCTGGTTCAATAAAATTTTTTCAATGGTTAAAAAGCAATAGAGAAAAACTATTAATTATGTACTTTATATCTTTTATTTCGTTTTCATTTTTGATTACTCTTTCACTAATATATAATATTTTAGCTATATCCGATGCACCAACAAAAGTTAGTCCTGTTGACTTTCGGATGAAGTTAGCAGAGTCACCTCATTTTCCATCGATCTATAAATTCTATATCTCGATGTATGTCTTTTCTTTTTGTTCTATATGGGTGTCTACTTTTATCTTACTTCACGATCATTTAAAGAAAAAATTCAT
>WUUC01143017.1_pt1 | contig 10445 bp, 6 predicted proteins | sample 6278441 | NCBI WGS metagenome assembly WUUC01 (sample SAMN13675441, study PRJNA597444) | soil metagenome | isolation source: soil | place: USA: Washington | collected 2017-10 | reverse complement strand
GCCGGCGTGGACGTCGGACCGGTCAGCCGCAGCGTCGACCAGTTGCGGCTCAGAGTCGTCACCGCCGCGAAGATCGCCAGCGATTTCACCAATTGCCCGAGCACCTCGGAGGTACCGAGCTCCGCCGACACCGTGGACACCACCAGGTAGGGTGCCCACGCCCACCAGAGCGGCGACGCCTCCGCCCAGTGAGCGATGCGCCGGAACAGCAGCGACAGCAGCAGACCGTACGCGAAGCAGCCGACGATGCTGCCGGTAGCGCCGAAGTTGGCGTAGAGCTCGCCGATCATCCCCAGGTTCATGCTCGTGCCACCGACCAGCGTCCATCCGGTGAACCGGGGAAAGTTGTCGAAGCCACCGGCCAGCGGCTTGTCCGGGTCCAAGATGCGCGGCACGACGGCGCTCCGCACCGCTGTCAGTATGGTCTCGCCGCCGGCGAAGGGCTCCATCGCGGGCACCCACGCGACCACGCGCGACACGATCCAGCCCTGATTGAGCCGGTTGACGTTGAACCCGAGGTTCCGCATCGAGAAGACGAGGTCTGGGTTCGCGGCGATCTGGGAGATGGTGCGGGCTGCCACGGCGGGCCGCTCGTCCCGCTCGACCTCCTCGTCGAGGAGTGCCGTCCGGTACCCGGCCTTCATGACGTTGAGCGCGAATACCCCGGCCAGAGCGACGGCCGACAGGCCAAGGACCAGACGCGGCGGCGGGCGGAAGATGTAGATGAGCAGAAGCGCCGAGAATGCGCTCCAAACCATCAGGTCGAGGAACTGGGCGTCGGCGGTATTGAAAAAGGCTTCCACGCCGAGGACGAGTGCGAGCCGCCACTGCCAGGCCCGGACGCCGAGGAGCGTCAGGCCGAATGCCCCCACGTACGAAAGGTTTGCCGTCAGCAGCAGAGCGAAGCGGACGTTCACCGGCGCGGTCGGAACGACCAGGATGCGGATGGCCAGCCCGCCGAGGAACATCAGCTCGAGCACTAGACGGAGGCGGCGGCCGGGATCTCGGAATCGGCCTGTGCTCGCCCATGGCCGGCCCCGGAGGTGGCGCAGGGGCCCGTACAGGCCAGCGACGAACCCGATCGTGGCGGGGACCGCCAGGGCAAAGTACTCCGCGGCGGGGACCGACATCGGGAGCACCGGGATGGTCGCCGCGAAGTGGTATGCCACCCAGGGCGCCACGATCCACTGGAGGCACGCCATGCCGGCGGTGAGTCCCGGGAGCCAGGGCAGCTCGCGCGCGGCGAACGTCGCGTGCACCACTACGAAAGTCGTCAGGGCGAACCCGACGCCGACCCAGAGCGATTCCGCCATGGACTCCCAGCCCAGCCAAAGCCCCACGAGCGTCGCATAGAACATGATCCGCTGGATGAGGACGCGGGGCAGCAGGAGGACGCGCGCTGGGACGCGGGTATCGCCGGCGGCCGGAACCAAGGGAGCGGTCACGGTGAGCCCCCAACCGCCGCGAAGGCGGCCTCGGTCACCCCATCGGCCGCCCGGCTCACCGAGAACTGCTCGGTGACGCGGCGCCGCGCGGCGACGCCCATCGCCGCCCCGCGATCCGCCGCCCGCGCCACGAGGCCAAGGCGGTCGCCGAGCACGGCCACATCGCCCACCGGAAACTGGTAGCCGGTCACCCCGTCCGCGATCAGGTCCGGCGCACAACCGGCCGCGTTCGACACGATCGCGGGTCGGCCGGCTGCCATCGCCTCGTTGACCACGAGCCCCCACGTTTCGCGGGCGTCTGACGGCAGGACCAGCGCGTCGGCAGCGGCATACGCGGCGGGGATCTCGGACTGGTTCATGAAGCCGACGAAGCTCGCGCTCACCCCCAGCCGGCTGGCCTCGCGCTCGAGCTCGGGGCGGAGAGCTCCGGCACCGATGAACACGGCGGCCGCCCCCGGCAAACGCGATGCAGCCAACCCACCGAGGAGATCGGCGGGCCGCTTTTTCTCGATCAGCTTCCCCGCGAACAGGAACACCACGGCGTCTTCCGCCACTCCCCAGCGGCGGCGGAGGTGGGCGCGCGCCGGAGCTGCCCGATCGGCCCCCGCCGCGAAGTGCTCGTTGTCGACGAAGTGCGGCGCCGCCACGACGCGGCGCGCACCGTAATAGCGAAAGTACTCGGCCGACCGCGTCCCGACGCTCAGGCACGCGGCGAAGCGCCGCAGAAAAAGAGGGTACACCGCCCGCTTCACGGCCCGCTTCAGCGCGCCGACGTCCGTCGGGAGTTGGGAGTCACCTCGGACGAGCACGGGGATCCGCCGCCCCCAGCAGGCGCGCATCGCCTGCCAGTAGCTTCGCGCGTGCCACCCCATCACCAGCACGACGTCGGGCCGAATGCGGTCGATCTCCGTCCCCACGTCGGGCGTGTCGAAGCTCCCGAAGTCATTGGCCCCCGGCTGGCGGGCGTGGTTCCGGAGCCAGACGTGCCGGTATCCGCTCGTCAGGTCGCGGTCCCACGCGAACGGAACGCCGAAGCCGTGCCCCTGCTCCTCCGGCGTCGGCCGGTGCGCGAACAGCACGGTCGGGTCGATCTCCCGCGTCCCGGCGAGCTGCCGGTAGAGCGGGGCGTGATACTGCACCGGGTGCGTGGCCACGATGCCCACGCGGAGCGGCTCACGCATGGGCGGTCACCGGCGGCTCGAAGCGCTCCGTCGCCCGTCCGCCGACCACTCGGTCGAAGAGCGCGAACAGTCGCGACGACATGCGTTCGGCGGAGAACTCGCTCACGACCGATTCGTCGAGCGGTGGGAGCTCCCGCGGAGCGACGATCAGGCGGAGCAGGGCGGCGGCGACTTCCGCGACACGCGCCTCGGCGCGCTCGTGGTCGTCGTAGGTCACCAGCTCCCCCACCCCGCTCCGCCGGACGATGTCGCCGGCGGTGCTGTCCCGGTGGAAGAACGCCAACAGCGGACGTCTGGCCAGGAGACAGGGGAAGATCTTCGACGCGGTATAGTGCGGCTGCGTGCTCCCGAGGGCGAGCACACCGTCGGCGCGAGTGAGCACGGAGAGCGCGTCGACGTACGGGATCCGTTGGACGTGCTCCTCGACGGCGTCGCCGACCCCGAGCTCCGTCGCGAGCGGAAGCACGGGGCCGCTCCGCGCCGCGGGGTCGTAGCTGGTCCCGAAGAAGTGGAGGCGGAGGCGGGCCGCGTGCCTCGGGTGGCTCACCCGCAACGCGCGCACGGCCGCCAACAAGGCCCGCACCGTCTCGCGAAAGTCAGGCGGCACGACGCCCACGTACACGACGTGGACCCTTCCGTCATCCGCCGGCCAGTACGCCGGGCGCCGCGCACCGGTCCGCAGCGCATCGAAGTCCGTCGGCTCGAACCCGAACGGCAGCGAGGTGAATCGGTCGCGCGGGAGGTCGGGGTAGCGCCCGTGAAGGATGTCGGTCGTGCCCTCCGACACGGTGACGATGTTCGCCGCGTGTCGCACAGCCGTGGGCTCGAGCAGCGACGACAGCCGGTGCGCCCAGTACGCCTTGCGGGTCCAACGGTCCTCGTCGGGCGCGAGTGGAAAGACCCACGGGTCAGTGAAGTCGGGCACGTAGGGCACGCCGAAGTGCCTTCTCACCTCCGCGGCCATGAGAACGTTGTAGAACGGGGGGCCCGGCACATAAAGTAGGTCGGGCGCCCGCTCACGGACCAGCCGCAGCAACATGCTGCGGAGGGGACCGTACGACCGGAGTGCCAGATTCCCGACCCCGAACCGACGCGTCAAGCGCGCCGGCCATGCTCCGGCGCGATGCACGACGAGGTCCGGCGGCACGAGGCGCGCGAGCTCCCAGTCAAGCGGCTCCTCATAGCACTCCGGGCGTACCGAGAGGACCTCCACATCCCAGCCGAACTGCCGGCCGTATCGCGCCAGGAAGCGCGCCCGGTGAGTCGCCGGGGACGGATGAGGGGGGAACGCGGGCGCGAGGATGAGGAGACGGCGTCTCATACGGCGCCCGCCGTCGGACGGGGGCGCGACCCCCGCACCGCACTCCCCGTCAGATAATCGACCAGCCGGCTGGACTCGCGCTCCCAGGAATACCGGCGGCGGGCCGCCGCGCGGGCCGCGTCCTGCGCCGCCGCCAGCGCCGACCGGTCCGCCGCCCAGCGGCTGATCCCCTCCGCGAGCCGCGCCGCGTCGCCCGCCGGATAGAGGAAGCCGGCGCCCGGCGTGTCCTCCAGGATCGTCCGTTGGCCCGGCGTGTCGGTCGCCGCGACGGCCAGCCCCGCGCCGAGGTAGGTGAGCAGCTTGTTCGTGACGCACAGCGCCCGGTTGAGCGTCGCCGGCTGCTCGAGGGCGAGCCCCACATCGTATTCCGACGCGAGGGTCACCAGATCGTCGGGCGGGGCCGGCGCGAGGAAGTGCACCAGCGGCTCGATGCCGAGGGCCCGGCACCGCGCCGAGAGCTGCCGGCGGTACGCCGGGTCCGGCGCCCCACGCAAGTGGAGCGTGGCGGCCCCCCGCAGCAGCGCGAGCGCTTCGAGTGCCTCCTCGAGCCCGCGCCCTGGACCGATCACCTGCGAGTACCAGTAGAGTGCGAGCGGCTGGCGTCCGGAGCCCTGAACGCGATCGCGCCGCGGTGCCGGGCCGCTCGCCCGCGGGAAGACGTTGAGCACGACCAGCGGCCGCGCGACGGCGTAACGACGGGAGAGCTCATCGGCGATCCCGGGGCTGCTCGCCGTCAGGCGGGCGCACCTCGGCAGGTAGTCGTGCTCCACGCTCCGCGCTAGCGCACGGGCCACGCGGTGCTCCGGCGTGTCGGGGAGCTCCTCGACGTGTAGGTCCTCGGCGTCGAAACCGAGCCGGGCCCCGAGCCGCGCCGCAGCCCGGGCCGCGGCCGGGAGCGCGGCCAGGTTGTGGGCGACCACGAGATCGGCCGGCGTCGACGCCGCTGCCCGCGCCAGCGGGACAAGCAGGCGGCTCACGGCCAGGTCGCGCACGAGGCGCGGGCGAACGCCGACCCGGTATGCGCGCACGGCGACCGCCTGGACGAGCGACCAGAACGCCCAACGCACGCGGCCGCCGATCACGTTCCGCCCCGCCCGCACCCTCTCGACGGTCCAGCGTCGAGCCGCCATCGCGGTCGCGTCTCGCGCGGCGATGTCGGGACGCGCGACGACGGCGACGACGCGGACGTCGTGCCCGGCAGCGGTCAGCGCGTCAGCTTCCTTCACCAGCCGCGGGTTGTTGGCGATGTGCGCCGGGGTGACGAGGCACACCTTCATCGGCGCCTCCGGCCGGGCCGTGCGGCGCGGTGCCCGCCCCCCGCCGTGCGGCGGCTTCCGCCCGGAAGTTGCGGGCGGCTCGGTTTCGCGCTTCCCCTCATTCGCGTCAGGCGCCGGGCGCGATCTCGCGCGGCCGTCCGCGCTCGGCCGGAATGGCCCCGCGGGCGCGCCCGGCCCCGTCCGGCCGGTCCTGCCGGCGGTGCTCTTCGGCCCGGGCCACCAGCGAGACGGTGCGCTCCACTGCCGCCCGGCGGCGCGGCTGGCCGTATGCGGCCGAGGGCCACAGCTGGATGAGCTTTCCCTGCACGACCTCTCGCAGCTCGCGGGCGACGGTGTGCACGTGCGACAGGCTGCTCTCGCTGGCCAGGCCGTCCTGCCACATCACGAGCGCGCCGATCCGCTCGCCGCACGGGTGCACGAGGGGGAGCGTGACCTCCCACCAGTCGGGCTGCGCGTCGCCGTTGGCGCTCCACGTCCACACCGGCACGTCGTCGCACAGGCGACGGTCGTGGACGACACCGGGCCAGTAGTTCATGTACGACTGCCGGACGCGGATCTCGGCGCGGAGGAACGCCTCGGTCGTGAATACGTGCGCGAGCGCGGCGAACAGCTCGTCCATGTCGTCCACGCCGCGCAGCCGCAGCCCGGCTTCGCGCAGCCGGACGTTGCGCCCGATGACCTCGCGCTGCTGAAGCCCCTTCCTGAACAGCCGCGCCAGCTCCTCGAACTCGTAGAACCGCAGCCGCTGCACCGCCACGCCGACCCCGAGGCCGACGACGACGAGGACGATGGCGACGTAGCCCGAGTCGTTGACGAGGAGCATCCCGCCGAGTGCCAGCACGGCGCACGCCCCGTACAGCAGCAGCGCGACCTGCTTCGGCGAGTGGCCGAGGCTCAGCAGGCGGTGATGGATGTGCCCGCGGTCGGCCGAGAAGATGGGCTGCCCGCGGAGGAAGCGCCGCACGATCGCGAGCATCGTGTCGAGCACCGGCAGCCCGAGGGCGACCACCGGGATCGCCACGGCAACGACGGTCTGCGACTTCTGGGAGCTCAGCAGGCCGACGCCCGCGAGCATGAACCCCAGGAACAGGCTCCCCGAATCGCCGAGGAAGATCGACGCCGGCGGGAAGTTGTAGACCAGGAAGCCGAGCGTCGCCCCGGCGAGGATCACCGTGACCACGGCCGCGCCGGCCTGGCCGTTGATGCTGGCGACGACGAACATCGTCGTCAGCGCGAACAGCGCCGCGCCCGATGCGAGCCCGTCGAGACCGTCGATCAGGTTGAACGCATTGGTGATCCCGACCAGCCAGAGCACGGTGAACGCGAACGACAGGATCGGCACGAGCTCCGTCGTCCCCACGAACGGGAGCGACAGGGCCGTGATCCGCACCCCCGCCGCGAACACCCCGGCCGCGATCACGGCCTGCACGAGGAGCTTCCACCGCGCGGGCATCTGGTGGACGTCGTCGTACAGCCCGAGCAGGTGGACGAGGGTTCCTCCCGCGAGCACGACGGTCAGCCCACGAGCGTCGACCCACGCCCCGTCGGCGGCCGGATGAAGCATCACGCCGAAGAGAGCGACGGATACGGCGAGGAAGATCGCCACGCCGCCGACCCGCGGCGTCGGCGCCGTGTGGAGCTTGCGCGCGTCCACCGGGTCGAACAGCCCCGCCCGGCGCGCGCGGCCGCGCACCAGATACGTGAGCACGACGGCCGCGACGAGCGCCGTCGCGAAACCGAGCGCGTACAGGGCGATGAACTTTGGACTTGAGAGCACGCGGTCGCGGACGGGGATGTCGAGCGCGCCGGCCGGGGAGGAGGCGCCTCACCCTCGGCCGGCGACGAAACGTCATGCAGCGGAGCAAGTTCGGTGCCCGATTCGCCTCGGCGAACGCACCGAGAGGGCGCCCATTTGACTACACAAGTTCCTGTAGCGTAGAGGCTTACGAGGGCATGCCGGCGACCGTGACGCGCCGCACGACGCGCGCGCTACGGCGCCGACGCTACATGGTCTCCACCAGCGCCCCGCCCCGCCGCAGCCGCCCCACCGTCGCCTCGTCGAGCCGCGCCCGCACCACCAACCGGTCCTCGTCGGTGCGCTGCTCGATCACCTCCCCCGTCCGGTGGATCTCGGCCAGCAGCCGGCCGTCCGACGCCGGAAGGGTGACCGTCGCAATCCGGCGCTGCCCCTGCGCAGCGGCCAGGAGCGCCCGGGCCAAAGGCTCCAGCCCCGCCGGCTCCTGGGCCGACACGAAGACGGAGTTGGGGAGCAGGTTGTGCGTCCGCTCCTGCAGCGCCAGCACCGACTCGTGCTCCAGGCGGTCGATCTTGTTGAACACGTGCAGCGCCGGGCGGTCCGCGAGACCGAGGTCGGCGAGGACGTCGTCCACGACCTGACGATGCTCCTCCCACGCCGGGTGGGACGCGTCGATCACGTGCAGCAGCAGGTCGGCCTCCTGGGCCTCCTCGAGCGTGGCGCGGAACGACGCGACCAGGTGGTGAGGGAGCTTGCGGATGAAGCCGACGGTGTCCGTGAGGAGAACGTGGTTGCCGTCGCCGACCTCCGCCTCGCGCGTCAGCGGGTCGAGCGTCGCAAACAGACGATCCTCGACGAAGACGTCGGTCGCGCCGGACATGGCACGCAGGATCGACGACTTGCCGGCGTTGGTGTAGCCGACGAGCGAGGCCCGGAACTCCCCGCGCCGCCCCTGCCGCCGCACCTCTCGCCCCTTTTGGACGTCGGCCAGCCGCCCCTTCAGGACCTTGATCCGGTGGCTGATCAACCGCCGGTCGGTCTCCAGCTGCGTCTCGCCTGGTCCCCGCATGCCGATCCCCCCGCGGAACTTCTCGAGGTGGGTCCACATCCGCGTCAGCCGCGGGAGCATGTACTCGAGCTGCGCCAGCTCGACCTGCATCCGCGCCTCGCTCGACCGGGCACGAGTGGCGAAGATGTCGAGGATCAGCTCCGCGCGGTCGACGACGCGCTGGCCGAGGAAGTCCTCGATGTTCTTTCCCTGCGACGGGGACAGCTCGTCATCGAAGACGACGAGCGAGGCACCGCGCTCCTCGACCAGCAGCTTCAGCTCGTCCATCTTCCCCTTCCCCAGATACGTGCGCCGGTCGGGGCGGTCGAGCTGCTGCGTCAGGCGGCCGACGACGACGGCGCCGGCGGTGTCGGCGAGCCGCTCCAGCTCGGCGAGGTGCTCGTCTACCCGGTGCTTCGCCGAAGAGCGCTTGAGCGGCGCCCCGACGAGCAGCGCCGTCTCGCGCGGCGGCGCGAGCGAGATGAGGTCGCGTGCGATGGTCCGCTACTCCCGGCTGGTGTTGCCGCGCAGCGCCGTGTAGCGGCCGCTGCGGTCGTAGGGGCGGGTGAAGTTGCCGAGCGGCGTGGCCACGGTGACGTCGCCCATCACCCGGTAGTTGACCGACCCCGTGTTGAGCAGCTGCCGTCCCAGCTCACCGACCCCGTTCCAGGTGAAGTTCACCGGGATCGTCACCGTCGAGGAGTCGTCCTCCTGGACGGTGAAGCGGCTGTCCAGCGCGCCGGTCGCGAACTGGAGCGAGTCCACGAGCAGCCGGTACGTCATCCGCGTCGCGTCGAGCTGGAAGTTGTTCGGGTTGTACACGCTGAGCACGACGTCGAGCGTGCCGCCCGTGAGGCCGAGGCCGTTGACGCGCACGTCCTTGAGCTGGACCACTGGTTCCTGGAAGACCTGACGCCCCACAGTGGCGCACCCGGCCGCGGTGGCCGCGGCGATGACGACGGCGAACTTCGTGTACCCACGCATGATCTTGTTCTCCCGTTGTGAGCCTACTCGGCGGCCGCCCCGGCGTCCGGCCGCCCCGCCGCCTCGACCCGGCGGCGGAGCTCGGCCCACCACGCCAGACGCTTGGCGACGTCCCGCTCGAAGCCGAAGGGCCCCGGCTCGTAGAACACCGTCCCCTCCAGCCCGCGGGGGAGGTACTCCTGCGGGATGTATGCCTCGGGGACGGCGTGCGCGTATTCGTACCCCTCCCCGTATCCCAGTTCCTTCATGAGCTTCGTCGGCGCGTTGCGGATGTGGAAGGGGACGGGCGCGGCCGGGGTGTCGCGGGCGGCATCGAGCGCGGCCTTCCACGCCTCGTACACCTTGTTCGACTTCGGCGCCGTGGCGAGGTACACCGCCGCCTCGGCGAGCGCCAGCTCCCCCTCGGGTGAGCCGAGCATGTGATACGCATCGCGGGCGGCGATGGCGACCTCCAGCGCCCGGGGGTCGGCCAGCCCGACGTCCTCCGCCGCGAAGCGGATCGTCCGCCGCGCGATGTAAAGCGGGTCCTCCCCCCCGTCGATCATCCGCGCCAGCCAGTACAGGGCGCCCTGGGGGTCGCTCCCGCGCAGCGCCTTGTGGTAGGCCGAGATGAGGTTGAAGTGCCCCTCCCCAGCCTTGTCGTAGCGCGCGAATCGCTTCTGCAGCGCGTCGCGCGCGACCCCGGTCGTGACCCGGCCCCCGTCACCGACGGCGGCGGCCGCGGCCTCGAGCACCGTCAGCGCCCGGCGCGCGTCGCCGTCCGCCTCGGTCGCCAGCAGGGCGAGGGCGTCATCGTCGATCGTCAGGCGCATGGCGCCGAGCCCGCGCTCGGAATCGTCCATCGCCCGCCGGACGAGCACCGTTACGTCGTCGCGCTCCAGCGCCTCGAGCACGAACACGCGCATGCGGGAGAGCAGCGCGCCGTTGATCTCGAACGACGGGTTTTCCGTCGTCGCGCCGATGAGGGTGATGGTCCCGTTCTCGACGTGCGGCAGAAAGGCGTCCTGCTGCGCCTTGTTCAGGCGGTGGATCTCGTCGGCGAAGAGGATCGTCCCTCGCCCCGCCGAAAGCCGCTCCTCCGCGTCGGCGACGATCGCCCGCACCCGCGGAACCCCCTCCGACACGGCCGAGAAGGGGACGAACTCCCGGTCGGTGTACCGCGCCACCAGCCGCGCCAGCGTCGTCTTCCCCGTCCCGGGCGGCCCCCAGAACAGCATCGACCCGACGGTGCCGCGCTCGATCGCCTCCCGCAGCGGCTTCCCCGGCGCCAGCAGCGCCGCCTGTCCGACGAACTCGTCGAGCGTCCGCGGCCGCATGCGTGCCGCGAGCGGCGCCACGGACGCGGCGGGCGGCACACCGGCAGGCTTCGGCGAACGCGCCATGAACGTCAGCTCCGGTTGCATCGCGCGAAAGTTGGCGAGGTGAGGGTCGGG
>WUUC01135833.1_pt1 | contig 10445 bp, 7 predicted proteins | sample 6278441 | NCBI WGS metagenome assembly WUUC01 (sample SAMN13675441, study PRJNA597444) | soil metagenome | isolation source: soil | place: USA: Washington | collected 2017-10 | reverse complement strand
CGTGGCGGCGCTCTGGATTCCGGCGTTCCTCTGGTTCGACTGGTGGGGCGGATGGGCCTACGGCTACCGCCCCATCGTGGACAGCGTTCCGCTGCTCGCCGTGCTTTGCCTGCCCGCGCTCGGGTGGATCCTCGAGCGTCCCGTGTGGCGCGCCGTATTCGTGGTTTCGCTCGCCTGGTCGATTTTCGTCCAGGTGCTCGGCGCCTTCGTCTACTCCCCGTGGGGATGGAATACCAAGATGATCGATGCCGAAGGAACCCGGGCGGATGTCGATCGCCCCGCTTACCGCGACCGGCTGTGGTCGTTCCGCGACTGGCAGATCGGATACCTGATCGCCAATCTGCCGCGAGCCCGCGCCGAGCGCGAATTCGTCATCTCTTACTGAACGGCCATGCCCGAGCTTACCGTCGTCGTGCCAGCCTACCGCGAGCGCAATAACGTCCTTCCGCTGCTTTCCGCGCTGGAGCAGGCGCTGCCGCGATGCGACTGGGAGGCGATTTTCGTGGTGGACGACGCATTCGACGGCACCGAAGACCTGGTGCGGGAGCGCGCGCAACAGGACCCGCGCGTGCGCTGCGTCCACCGGATCGGGCGCCGGGGCCTCGCCTCGGCTTGCATCGAGGGCATGCTTGCCAGCTCCGCGCCGTACCTCGCGCTGATCGATGCCGATCTCCAGCACGACGAGAGCCTGCTGCCGGCGCTGCTGGAGAAGATGCGCGCCAGCGACGCCGACATCGTGGTCGCCAGCCGCTACATGGAAGGCGCGAGCACCGGCGATCTCGCGACCAAGCGGGTGCGGATGAGCCGCATGGCGAGCGCCATTAGCCGCCTGCTCACGAGGGACCTCACCGATCCGATGAGCGGCTTTTTCATAGTTCGCCGAGGTTTCCTCGAGCAGGTGGTGCGCCGGCTCTACGGCCGCGGCTTCAAGATCCTGCTCGACCTGATTGCCGCGGCGCACGGCGAAGCACGCATCGTCGAGATGCCCTATCGCATGCGCAGCCGGTTGCACGGCGAGAGCAAGCTCGGCGCGCGCGTGGTCGCCGAATTCTTCATGCTCATCCTCTACCACCTGTTCGGGCGGGTGCTCCCGGCGCGCTTTTTTCTGTTCGCCGCCGTCGGCGTCATCGGACTCGGCGTGCACCTCGCCGTGCTGTGGCTGCTCTTCGCTGCTTCCGGAAATTTCCTGATCAGCCAGGCAGCCGCCACCTGGGCTGCAATGACCAGCAACTTCTTCCTCAACAACGCCTTTACCTACAGCGATCAGCGGCTGCGCGGCAGGCGCATGTGGCGCGGCCTGCTGTCCTTCTACTTCGCCTGCGGCATAGGGGCGCTCATCAACGTCGCCGTGGCCGAATGGCTGTTCCTCAAGTCCGTCGTGTACTGGGCGGCCGGCCTTGCCGGCGCGCTGGTGGCCGCGCTATGGAACTTCTTCACCACCGCCTCTTTCACTTGGGGCGGATCGGCCGCCGGGAAGCGTTGATGCCGCCGCACGAGCGCTGCCGGCCCTCCAGAGCGGATTGGACCCAGGCGGGCATCGTGGCCGCCGCATTGTTCGCGCTTTACGCGCTCAGCTCGCCCAGCACGGTGGGCCTGGAGGACGATGCGCTGTTCATCCTGTCGAGCTATTACCTTGGCATCGAACATCCGCCTGGCTTCCCGCTTTTCACCCTGATCGGTCACCTGTTCAGCCTCCTGCCGTTCGGTTCGGTCGCTTACCGGGTGCATCTGGCGAGCGCGCTCTTCGGCGCACTGACTGGAGCGGCAGCCTGGTTGTGCGCTCGCGCTCTGATCGACGGGCGGCTGCCTGCCTATCTCGCCGCCTTCGGGCTGGGCTTCTCGCCGGTGTTTTGGTCGCAGTCGATCATCGCCGAGGTCTATACCCTCAATACCTTTTTCTTCCTGGTGCTCGTCTATCTCGGACTGCGCGCCTGTCCGCCTTCGCCGGACACCTCGGCAGTACCGCAGGACCCGGGGGTTCTGTCCTGGATGGCATTCATCTTCGGCCTCAGCCTCAGCAATCATTGGCCGCTGATGCTCCTGGTCGCGCCGGCCTTCGCCATCCTTCTGTGGCCAATGCGGCAGGAGTTGCTCAAGCGCGCTCCGCTTCTGCTGTGGCTCGTGGTGCTCGGCCTGCTTCCTTACGCCTGGATGGTGTTCCGTTCTTGGATGCCGCTGCCGATCAGCTTCTACGGCCCGCTCGAGAGCCTGCGGGAGATCTGGTTCTTCCTGAGCCGCAGTGGCTACGCCGAAATCGACCAGTCGGCTTCCGCGGACTGGCTGGATCGGATCAAATTTCTCCAGTTTTTCGGCGGACAGCTGTTCGTGCAGTTCGCGGTGCTCGGCGCGCTGGTAGCCGCCGCAGGGTTTGCCGTGCAGTGGCGCATCCTCGGGCACCGCGTGGCGGCGTTTCTGACCGCAGCATTCCTCATGCCGTCGGCCATGCTGCTGCTATTGCTCGGCTTCGACTATAGCGCGATCACGAAGCACGTATTCCACGTGTACCCGCTGCCTTCCTACGCGATCTGCGCGCTGTGGCTGGGGCTGGGTTTCGCCTGGCTTGCGAACCGTTACGCGCTGCGTCCCGCGCATGCCGTGGCCGCCGGGGCTGCCGTGCTTGCGTTGATCTTTGGCGTCGGCGTGCGAACCAATGTGTTCACCGATCATGAATGGGGCGCGCGCTACGCGCAGACGCTGCTGAGCACGTTGCCGCAGAACGCGGTCGTGTTCGCCCGCGGCGAAGTCGACCTGGGCACCATGGCGTACTTTCACATGATCGAGAACCGGCGTCCCGACATCACCCTGTACCAGACCAAGGGCCTGATCCTCGGAAATCGGCTCTTCAATCCGGTGACAACCGACGAAGAGACGAGACAGCGCATCCTGCGCGAGACGATCGCGCGGCAGACCGGCCCGGTGGTCTCCACGCTGGAGATCTTTACGCGCTATGGACGGACCGATCGATGGCTCTATTCCGAAGTCGACAAGTCCTCGCATGATGCGCAGAACGTGAAGGTCGATATACCGGAGCCCGCCGTGCGGTTCTTCGAGGAATCGGTCCTCGGGCCCACCGAGCCGAACGCGTGGGTGGCATTCTTCCAGGGCGAGCTGCGGCGCCGCTATGCGGAGCTGCTTGCCCAGTCGGTGCCTCGCTCGGGACCCGACGCGCGTACTCGCCGCCATCTGGAGCTCCTTGCCAAGGACTTCAAGGGCGCGCTCGGGATCGCCGAAGGGCTGCTCACGAACAAGGACGGCTACTCCGTCGGCGCGGTCAGCCGCTTTCTCGAGAGGGCGCGAGACATGATGCCTTCCGACGTGGTGAAGGACGATCTGGCGCGCTACTTCTATGTTCGGGCCACCGTTCGCGCCGACCTCGGGGACGAGGCCGGCGCGATCAAGGACTATGAAGCCGCCTTCGCGGTCTGGCCGGTGGCAGACCATTGGGCGGTCCCGCGGCTGGAACATCTGTATCGGAAGGCGGGGGACGAAAACGCCCTGAAGTCGTTGCACGAGCGCGTGCAGCGGGCCAAGCCGATGCGACGGTAGTGACGTCCGTGGCACGCTCGACAGTGTTACTCGCTTTCTGTCTGCCGGCAGCCATCTGCGCGGCGTGGACGCTGTTCGCCGGAAAGGATCTCAACTGGGATCTCCTCAACTACCACTACTACCTTCCGTACGAGCTCCTCGGCGGCCGGCTGCAGCAGGATTTCTTCGCCGCCAGCGCGCAGAGCTACCTGAATCCGGTCGGCTACCTGCCGTTCTACCTGATGGTTTCGTCCGGCTGGCACAGCGTCGTGACTTCGATCGTCCTTGCCCTGACCCATGGCGTGAGCCTGTCGCTGCTCTTTCTGCTCGCCTGGAGACTGTTCGGCCATCTGCCGGCGCGCGAGCGCGGCGTGTTTTCGGTGCTGGCCACGGCGCTCGGCGCCGCGACCTCGATTTTCTGGCCGACGGTCGGCACTTCGTTTCTCGATCCGCTCCTCGTGCCCCTCATGCTCGCGGGGCTGCTGCTCCTTCTTGACGCCGGACGGGGCGCCCTGCAGCGCGCGGCGTATGCGGGGGCGCTTTTCGGAGCGGCAGCGGCGCTGAAGTACTCGAACGGCATCTACTTGCTGGCCGCCTTACCGCTCGCCCTGGCGATGCCCGGCGCGACCGGCGCTATGCGGCTGCGTGCCGGCCTGGCGTACGGCATGGGCGCCGCGCTCGCGATCGCTGCTCTGGCCGGGCCATGGTTCGTGTTGCTCGCGCGCGAGTTCGGCAACCCGGTCTTTCCGCTGATGAACGGGTGGTTCCAGTCGCCGTACGCGCCCCCGGTCAACATGGTGAGCGAGCGCTTCACACCCAAGACGCTCGCCGAGGCGCTGAGCTTTCCGATCCGCATGGTGGTGCTCGACCGTCAGCTTTACTCCGAGACCTTTGCGCCGGACATCCGCCTCGCGGCGCTTGTCGCCGGCGCGGCTGCGCTGCCGGTCATGGCGGCTGCGCGCAGCAATTGGCGGCAGAACGCACTGCTGGGAACCGACTGGCGCGTGTTCGCTTTCCTGGCCGGTGGATGGGTATTGTGGATTGCGAGCTCGGCAAATGCCCGCTACGGAATGATTGTCCTGCTCTTGGCCGGCGTCTGCCTCGCGCGCATCACCGAGCGGCTACTGCCGGCGGGCAGCGCCCGCGTGGCACTCGCCGTGCTGCTGATCGTGCAGCTCGGCACATCCATCATGGCATCGCCGTCTCGATGGTTCATTGTGGAGTCGTGGTCCAGACGCTGGCTTCCTTATGAAGTACCGGAGCGCGCCCTGCGCGAGCCGGCGCTCTACCTTACCCTCGAAACGCTGCCGATGGCCGTGGTCGCGCCGTTTCTGCATCCCGCGTCTTCCTTCGTGAACTTGCGCGGCCAGAACACTATTCCTCCGGACTCGCCGAGGCTCGCCGCACTGCTCGAGCGCCACCGCGGCCACGTCCGCGTGCTTGGACGCTCGCTCGAGCTCGCCGAGGACAAGCCGCGCGAAAGCCAAGTAAAGGCTTATGACGGGACGCTCTTGCGCATCGGCTACCGGCTCGATACGGCGCAGTGCTTAACGATTGCATGGCGACCCGACGACGACGATCTGCTCTCGCGCGCGGCAAACTGGCTGGCGTATATCCCGGCGACGAGCGAGGCACTTTCCCTGGTGAGCTGCTCGCTCCATCAGGCAGCGCCCGATCCGGGGCAGGCCGAAAAGGAGCGCCGGGTCTCGCTGCTTTTCGATCGCATCGAAAAAGCCTGTCCCAAGGTATTTCGTGGCCACACGGCCGTAACCGAGCCCTTGGGCGGCGGCTGGGCGCGACACTACGTCGGCCTCGATGCTCGGCTCGAGGCGATCGGCGGCAATGCGATCCTCAATCGCTACCGCGCCGGGCTCCACGTCGAACTTGGGCGGCTTTCCGATTGGGAGCGAGAACCTTGGGCAATTCCGCCCGCGTGCGGCGCCAGGCCGGAGCGCGCGGGTCGATGAACGAGCGCGATTATCACGACCTGCATTACGCAGCGGAAGCGGCGAGGATTCAGGAGACCGCTCTTTTCGAGCATGTTCACGCGCGCGCCGCGCGCCAATTCCTGCGCAGCACCGGGGCGCGCTCGATTCACAGAGTTCTCAGCCTCGGCTGCGGCGATGGATCGATCGAGCGGCGCCTCGCGTCGCATGTCGGCGAGATCGTGGGCCTCGATATTTCGGCAGTAGCGATCGAGCAGGCGCGGGCGAAATGCAAGGCGGCCGGCCTCGGCAACCTCACTTTCGTCGTATCGGAGTCCGGAACACGCTCGCTGGAGGAGCTCGGGCAGTTCGACGTCATCTGCGCTTTCGCCCTCCTGCATCATCTGCATGACCGCGCGATCCTCGGTACGCTCACTGCCGCCCGCAAGGCTTTGCGGCCCGGCGGGCTGTTCTTTTCCATGGATCCGAGCCGCAGGCGTCTGATCGGTCTTTTTACCGAGCTGGTTCGCAAGACCTACGACCGCTACCACAGCCCCGACGAGCGCGAGCTCGATCCCGAGGGGCTCGCCGGGCTTGCGGCGCACGCAGGCTTTTGCCGGCCGGCGATCGGCTACACGGATTACTTCCTTGGTCCGCTCGCCTGGCTCGCGCCAGCGACGCCAGGCTGGCTCGCCGGTCCGCTCGAGGCAATGGACGACCTGGCGCTGAGCATTCCGTTCGTGCGCCGGTATGCATCCTCCTTCAGCCTGGTCGCACGCCCCTCATAGATCGCACCTATGCGCCTGCTCGACATTCTGATTGCAACGCTCGTGGTCTTTCCTTGGCTCACCGAGGGCCTGGGAATCGAAGTACCCGGCCTTCATTTCGCCGAGCTCTCCGACTTGGCACTCCCGCTTCTGGCCGCCTCCCTCGTCGTGTTGGGGGTGCGCCGCTGGCCGCGCGAGGCTGTGACCACGAGCATCTTTTCCGGCCAGGGAACGGCGCTGGCGCAGGCCTGGCGCAATGCGCCTGAGCGCTCTCGCGCTCGCGCGCTTTGCATCGCTGCGGTTGGGCTGGCAGCGCTCCTTCTCCCGGTATTGCTCTGGCGATATTGGGCGTTCGAGAACCCCGGGTTTGGCCTCGGCATCGTGGTTTGGAAACTGACGCATGGAACGGGGGCGGTCATAGTCGTGGCCCTCGTGGGCGCAGCGGTGCAGCGCTGGTCTGGCGAGCCTTGGGAGAGGAGCTTCTTTGTGCGTCAGGCGATGACGCTTGCGCAGCTTTGGCTCCGCGCGGTGGAGCGCTCGGCGGCTCGAGCGCTTTGGACAGCTGCCGCAGCAGTGGGCGCCGTCTTTCTCTGGGTTTCGCTCTCGCGTCATTGGGCTTTCGAGACTCATGGGTATGACGTGGGCATCTTTACTAACGCGATTTGGAATCTCACGCAGGGCAATGGCTACGTTTCCTCGGTCAAAGGCGGCATCAACCTCTTTTCCGACCATCAGTCGCCCCTGTTTTGGGTGCTGGCCCCTTTCTTCTGGATGGTGCCGCGGCCCGAAACCTTGCTTTTCGCGCAGGCCTTCGGGCTTGCCGCGGGCGGGCCGGCGCTTTTTTATCTGGCGCGCGGGCGGTTCGGTCGCGAGCATTGGGCGCCCGCCGCGTTGCCCTGGCTTTACTGGTCCTGGCTTCCGCTCAGGAACGCGAACGCCTTCGAGTTTCATCCCGAAGTTTTCATGTTGCCGCTTTTCTTGTGGGCCTTTGTTGCTTTCGCATACGAACAACGCTGGGTGAAAGCGCTCGGTGTCCTGGCCCTGGTCGGGGCACTGGCGGCGAAGGAATCCGCGCCGGTCGTGGCCGTGGGTCTTGGGATTGCATGGGCTTTGACCAGCGGTGCGAGTTCTTGGCGCGAGCGCTGGCCGGGCCTGGTGCTAGCGGCTGCCGGCGTGCTGGTGTTCTTCTTTGACGTGAAGCTCGTGCCGCGAATCTTCGGTCAGGATTACGCATACATAGGCCTTTACGACCGATTCGGGGGCGGGATCGGCCACCTGCTGCTCGCTCCATTTACGCAGCCGGCTTATTTCTTCTTCGAGATCCTGAACGACGATCGGCTCAATTTTCTTTTCTGGACCCTTGCGCCACTGGGATTTCTCCCGCTTTTTTGCTGGCGCGCCGCGCTGGCGCTGCTACCGCCTTATCTCATGCTCTTTCTCACTGAAGGCAATCAACGAGTTCAAGTTTTTTATCATTACGGAATCGAGCCGGGATCGGCGCTTTTCTGGGCGCTTCCTTTAGGGCTCGCGGCGTTCGCCGGGCGTTTTGGCTGGAAGCGTGCGGGAATTTGGATGCTGGTCTGGGCCATTGCCGCCCACGGCTCCACTGAGGTCGCGCGAACGCGCAGCTATGACCAGTTCCCGCACGCACCGTGGCTCGCAGCCGAGGTCATGCCGTGCCTGAACACCGAGGCTGCGACTGCTGCTTCCGATTCACTCATCCCCCATCTCGCGACCCGGTTCTGGATCAGCTATCCGCATCAGCTCCAGCAGCGGCCTTCGGGTGATCCTGTTCGCTGCGTGGTGACCGACCTGAGTGTCAGCAACTGGTCGTTGGAAAGGGTTGAGACGAGGCGAGTGATCGCGGAACTGCCCAGGCAGGGCTACCGAGAAGCGTGGAGATGTCACGACTTCAGGGTCTACGAGCTGGAGACATCGGGATGTCTGCGCTGCGTGCCGAAGTGCTATTAGAATTCATCGAAAGGGAGGGCTAATGAATCGCAAGGATTTTCTGATCGGTATGGCTGGACTGGCGGTCGGCGCCCCGTTGGGCGCCGTGGGCACCATGAAGGCGCTGGAGCCGACGCCGCCCGAACGTTGTCCGCCTCACGGCCGCGTTTCCTACTCGCAGGCCGGCGAGGACATGGTCGCGACCTACTTCTTCGGGCACTTCAAGTTCAAGGAGATCACTTACCTCGATATCGGGGCCTACGACCCGATCTTGATCAACAACACGTACCACTTCTACGAGCTCGGCTGGCGCGGCGTGCTCGTCGAGCCCAACGTGGGAATAACCCCGAAATTGCGCTCGGTGCGGCCGCGGGACACGGTACTGGAAGCCGGCATCGGCATCGGTAAGCCGGGTGCGGCGGATTACTACGTGATGAGTGTGCCTTCGTGGAGCACGTTCGACAAGGCCGAGGCCGACCATCAGACAAAGGTCACCGGGGGTAGGGTGACCATCAGCGAAGTGCGCAAGATGCCGCTGCTCAACATCAACGACGTGATGGCCGAGCACTTCAACGGCAAGGCGCCAAGCTTCGTGTCCATCGATGCCGAGGGCTGGCACTACCCCATCCTGAAGTCGATCGACTTCGCGCGCTTCCGGCCTCCGGTGATCTGCATCGAGACGCTGATTTCAGGCGAGTCGCGCACCATTCCGGAGATCCCCGCATTCATGATCAAGCAGGGTTATATCGCCCGAGGGGGCTCGTTCGTCAATACGATCTTTGTGGACTCGAAGCTGCTCTGAAGCAGTCCCAGTGCGAGCGCAGTAGCTCCTCGAAGCGGCGCCTAAAGCCGCCGCGGTCGAAGCGCAGCGCGTTTTCGCGACAGCCGGCCGCGGCGAAGCGACCGGAGTCCTGCTCGAAGCGCTGTATTGCCCCAATCAGCGCATCCGCGGTCTGCTCCCCGAAGAGCACGCCCGTTTCACCTCGCACGATCTCTGCCGCGCCACCATGGCCGAACGCGATGACGGGAGTGCCGCAGGCCTGGGCTTCCGCCATCACGATGCCGAAATCCTCGATGCCCGCGAAAACGAAGGCGCGCGCCCGCTGCATGTGGTCGCGCACTTCGGGCGTAGGCAACCTGCCGCACAGCGTCACGTTCGGCGGCGCCTTGGCGCGCAGACGGCGCATCTCCGGGCCATCGCCGATCACCACCAGCCGCCGCTCGGGCATGCCGGCGAACGCCTCGAGCAGCAGGTCGACGCGCTTGTATGCCTCGAGCCGGGACACGGTGAGGTAGAAATCCTGCTTGCGCTCCTCGAGGGGGAAGGCAGACACGTCGACCGGGGGATGCAGCACCTCGGCCTCCCTGCGGTACGCCTTGCGGATGCGCCCCGCGACGTGAGCCGAGTTCGCCAAGAACACGTCGACTCCGTTCGCGGTGCGCACGTCCCATTGCCGCAAACGGTGAAGGGCCAGGCGCGCCGCCCAGGCGAGCGGCCCGCGCTCCAGCCCCGCGGCGCGCAGGTACTCGTGCTCAAGATCCCAGGCATAGCGCATCGGGGTATGAACGTAGCTCAGGTGCAGCTGTCGCGGGCCGGTGATCACGCCTTTCGCCACCGCGTGGCTGCTCGATACCACGATGTCGTAGGCGGCGAGGTCGAACTGCTCGATGGCAAGCGGCATCAGCGGGACGTAGTAGCGCAGCCAACGCCGCGGGCGCGGCAACGACTGGAGGAAGCTCGTGGCCTTGGCCCGGCGGGGGATGGCGCTGCGCAGCTCCTCGTCGGGCAGGTCGACTAGCGCGTAGAGGTCGGCCTGCGGCAGCACATCGAGAATCTCGCGCAGCACCCGCTCGCTGCCCGCATAGTCGAGCAGCCATTCGTGCACCACGGCAATCCGCGGCGTGCTGGGATCGAAGCGCATGCGTTCAGCGCCGGAGGGCGAAGCTCCAGCGCAGGTTGACGAGGAAATTCGCCACCAGCAGGAGCACCGTAATGACCACGTTCGCGGCTAGATACCAGATGCCCAGCAGCGACACCAGAACGTACATCAGTACCAGGTTGCCAGCGAAGCTCGAGCCCATGGTGGCGAAATAGCGCGACCATTCCACGCCCGCGGCGGCGCGCGGGGTGCGGAAGGTCATCAGCTTCTGCAGCAGGAAGCCCACGGGCGTCAGCGCGAGGAACGAGATCATGTTCGACACCAGGTAATGCACGCCGAGCACGGAGGTGAGCAGCCACAACACCGCGAGGTTAAGGAGCGCACAGCCGCCGCCGACG
>WUUC01067574.1_pt1 | contig 10445 bp, 8 predicted proteins | sample 6278441 | NCBI WGS metagenome assembly WUUC01 (sample SAMN13675441, study PRJNA597444) | soil metagenome | isolation source: soil | place: USA: Washington | collected 2017-10 | reverse complement strand
GCGGAGTCCATATCGCGGCGTGAACGCATACGCGAACGCATAGGGAAGGGGGAAGCGTCGGACGCAGGCCACAAAGGATCTGCGTCTTCCCTTCGGGCTAACCGCCAACCGCCAACCGCTAACCGCATCCATCTTCAGAACGGAATATCGTCGTCGAACTCGCCCATCTCGGCCGGCGGCGGTGCGGAATTTCGATCTTCGGCGGGTGCAGAGCGCGAGGGGCGTGGCTCTGCCGCGCCGCCACTGGCCGCACCTGCTCCGCCGCCTCTGCCGCCGAGCATTTGCATGTCTCGGGCGACGATTTCAGTGGAATATCGGTCCTTGCCCTCCTTGTCCTGCCACTTGCGCGTGCGCAAGCTGCCCTCGACGTACACCTGGGAGCCTTTTCGCAGGTATTCAGCGGCGATCTCGCCTAGTTTGTCGAACATAACGACGGTATGCCACTCAGTGCGCTCCTGCTGGTCGCCCGTCGTGCGATCTTTCCAAGACTCGCTGGTCGCGATACGGATATTCGTCACCGCCTTGCCGCTCGGCATGTAGCGGGTATCCGGGTCCGCGCCCAAATTGCCGACAAGAATGACTTTATTGATACCGCGAGCCATGGAGGACCCCTATTCCCAAAGAAACGGCGATTGTAGACGCGGCGGACCCAACCGACCATCGAATATCGGGATGAACGCTTGTGTAGGACGGTGGCAGAGAGCGAATGGCGGGGCCGTGCCGCAGGCGGGCCAACACGCCATCGGCAGAGAGGCCGTCGGCAGGCCGGAGTAAGAGATGCGTCGCTTGCTGATCGTCGAGCTTTCCTGTGCCATCTTCGGGATTGCGTAGCCTGGTGGCGTGCCGAAGGCTTGCTTGCCGAAAGGCACCCTTCATGAACCGTACCCGCGTCGCCTTTGCCCCGAACTCCTCGCCCCGCTTATAGTGTTCGGTCCCATTTGCGCTCTCCCGAACCTGATGTCCTCGATCGTTATCCGCGGCGCTCGCACGCACAACTTACGCAACGTCGACCTCGAATTGCCGCGCGGTAAGCTCATCGTGTTCACCGGGCTGTCCGGGTCCGGCAAATCCTCGCTCGCGTTCGACACGATTTATGCGGAAGGACAGCGTCGCTACGTCGAGTCGCTATCCGCCTATGCCCGACAGTTCCTGTCGGTCATGGAAAAGCCCGATGTGGACATGATCGAAGGGCTCTCGCCCGCGATCGCAATCGAACAGAAGTCGACATCGCACAACCCCCGCTCCACCGTGGGTACGGTCACCGAGATTTACGATCACTTGCGGTTGCTGTTCGCACGCGTGGGCATTCCTCGTTGCCCGGATCATGGCGTGCCGCTGCAAGCGCAAACAGTGAGCCAGATGGTGGATCTGGTAATGCAATTACCAGAAGGCACCCCGCTCTTGCTGCTTGCGCCACTGATCGATGACCGCAAGGGCGAGCACGCCCAAATACTGGAACAACTGCGCGGGCAAGGTTTCGTTCGTGCACGCATCGACGGCTATGTCGTGGAAGTCGAGCAAGCACCCAAGCTCGATCCTAAGAAGAAACACACTATCGAAGCGGTGGTCGATCGCTTCAAGGTGCGCCCGGAAACCAGCCAACGATTAGCCGAGTCGTTTGAAACGGCGCTGCGGCTCTCAGATGGCATCGCGCGTGTCTCGTTCATGGACGAGCCGAAGCGCGAGTTGGTGTTCTCCGACAAGTTTGCCTGCACCTTGTGCGGCTACAGCTTGGCCGAGCTCGAGCCGCGATTATTCTCCTTCAACAACCCGGCCGGCGCGTGCCCTGCATGCTCAGGGCTCGGAGTGCAACAGTTCTTCGATCCAAGTCGCGTCGTGCACCATCCGCATGTCTCGATCGCGGGCGGCGCGATCCGCGGATGGGACCGGCGCACGACGTACTACTTCGCGCTCATGCAATCGCTCGCGAAGCACTACAAATTCGATGTGGAAACACCGTGGGATGAGTTAGCGCCGAAGCACCGCAAGCTCGTGCTGTACGGCAGTGGCGAGGAGAAGATCGATTTTAGGTATGTCGACGCTAAGGGCGGCACACTGCGCCGCAGCCATAAATGGGAAGGCGTGATCCCGAATTTGGAACGGCGCTATCGCGAGACTGAATCCGTCGCGGTGCGCGAAGAGCTTTCGAAATACCTGAGCAATCAACCCTGCCCAGAGTGCGGCGGCACCCGCTTGAATCGCGCTGCGCGGCACGTATTCATTCACGAGAAGACGCTACCCGAGATCGCCGCACTCGCCGTTGGCGATGCGCTGCGCTTCAGTCGAGATCTCAAGCTCGACGGGTGGCGCGGTGAGATCGCGGCAAAAATCATTAAAGAGATTGCTGACCGTCTGCGCTTTTTGAGTGATGTTGGCTTGGACTATCTCACGCTTGATCGAAGCGCCGAGACGCTCTCAGGTGGTGAAGCGCAGCGCATCCGCCTCGCCAGTCAAATCGGCTCCGGCCTCGTCGGCGTGATGTACATCCTCGATGAGCCGTCGATCGGATTACATCAACGCGACAACGATCGCTTGCTCGGCACGCTGCATCACTTGCGCGATCTCGGCAACACGGTGATCGTCGTGGAGCATGATGAAGATGCGATCCGCCACGCTGATCATGTCGTGGATCTCGGGCCAGGCGCGGGTATTCATGGCGGTCAAGTGATCGCACAAGGATCCCCGAACGATATCGCAGCCGACCCCAACTCGATCACCGGGCAGTATCTCTCAGGCACACGTCAGATCGCAGTGCCAACGGTGCGCACGCCACTGCAGAAGGACACCACGTTGCGCATCGTCAATGCCCGCGGCAACAATCTACAAGGCGTCACCGTCGAGATTCCTCTGGGTGTGATGACGTGTGTTACAGGCGTGTCAGGATCAGGCAAATCCACGTTGGTCAACGATACGTTGTACAGGCATGTCGCACGCGTATTGAACGATGCATCGACCGACGCCGCTCCGTGCGATGCGATCGAAGGGCTGCAGCACATCGATCGAGTCATCGACATCGACCAAAGCCCGATCGGACGCACGCCTCGCTCCAATCCTGCAACATACACCGGCCTATTCACCCCGATTCGAGAAATATTCTCCGCGGTGCCAGAGGCTCGCGCACGCGGTTATGAACCGGGTCGTTTCAGCTTCAATGTCAAAGGGGGTCGCTGCGAAGCATGCCAGGGCGATGGCGTCATCAAAGTCGAGATGCATTTCTTGCCGGATGTCTATGTACCGTGCGATGTCTGCAAGGGTTGCCGCTACAACCGCGAGACGCTGGAAGTTCGCTTCAAGGGCAAGAATATCAACGAAGTCTTGGAGATGACGGTCGAGGACGCGCTCGAGTTCTTTCGCAATGCTCCGGTGATCGCACCGAAACTTCAGACGTTGATGGACGTGGGCCTGTCGTACATTCGCTTAGGACAAAACGCAACGACGCTCTCGGGCGGTGAAGCGCAGCGAGTGAAGCTTGCTAAAGAACTCTCCAAACGCGCGACCGGTCGCACCCTCTACATTCTCGATGAGCCGACCACAGGTCTGCACTTCTATGATATCGAGCAGTTGCTGCGCGTCTTGCATCGGCTGCGCGATGAAGGCAATAGCATCGTCGTGATCGAACACAACCTGGATGTCATCAAGACGGCGGATTGGATCATCGATCTCGGGCCCGAAGGTGGCAACGGCGGCGGCACGATTGTCGCGATCGGCACACCGGAAGAGATCGCGGCGAACGAACGGTCGTATACAGGCAAGTACTTGCGCACTGCGCTTCACAAAGTACCGATCACCCCGGGCAAAAAAGTCACTCGCAAAAAAGCTGCTAAAGCGTAGACATGGTCGCACTGTGCTCTTTCAGCGGCGGGAAGGATTCGAGTCTCGCCTTGTGGGCCGCTCAGCAGCGCGGGCTCGACGTGCGCAGCCTGCTCGTCATGTGCGAGGAGAATGGCGAACGCAGTCGTTCGCATGCACTGCCGCGCGCACTGCTCGTGCGCCAGGCCGAAGCATTAGGGCTCGAACTCGTGACTTGCGATGCGAGTTGGTTGAGCTATGAGGCGACCTTTATCGAAGCCCTGCAGGAGTTTGCTGCTCGGGGCTATTCAGCCGCCGTGTTTGGCGACATCGATTTACAACCGCATCGCGAGTGGGAAGAAAAAGTGTGTGCTGCCGCGGGGATCGAAGCAGTGCTGCCGCTTTGGCATCGAAACCGAAGCGAATTGGCTCGCGAAGTGATCGATCAGGGCTTTCGCGCGGTGATCGTGTGCGTCGATTCGCGCTACCTCACGGACGATTTCTGTGGACGCGAGTACGACGCATCGTTCCTCGCGGATCTACCTCAAGGTGTAGATGCTTGCGGCGAGAATGGGGAATTCCACACGTTCGTATACGATGGGCCAAATTTTGCTCGGCCGGTCGACTTCCAGATCGCAGGCTTTGAACCTTACACGGCGCCGCAGGAATTCGGCGGGACCAGATACTGTTTCGCGAAGCTTGAATGAAGGGATTGACGAAGGTCGCGGCGCTGATGGTGGTGACGAACGGGGATCAGGTTTTCTTCCGAGGTACCTTCATCGCCTGCGGCGCTTCACCATCACCGACTCTTCACCGACTTGAACACCTGATGCACTTCACCGTGCACTCGCGTTTCGCGAAACTGATTCGCCGTGTACTCGGCGACAGTCGCATGCCAAAAAGCGACTGCAGGTTTATTGTAGAGAAATTCAGTGACCTGCCATGCGCCGGAGAAGCGATTGAAAATCAGCTTCGCGGCATCGCGCCCCACGCCTAAGCGACGGGCGCTCGAAGCGATGAAGAACTCGGCCATGCAATAGTCGATCTGCTCGCGTTGATTGCGCGGCGGCCGGCTCACAAGGGCGAAGCCAACAGGTCGATCTTCTTTGAGAATCACGAGGGGATGGGAACTGTCATCCGCGAACCAGCGCGCCATCAATTCGGCTTCACGTTCGCGATACGCCGGGAACATCCCGGTGTTCATACTCAGGTCGGACAGATCGCTGAGGTACTCAGGGTATTGCCGCTGAATCCACAATCGATCCTGCTGCGAATTCTGCGCATCTCGGATACTGACCGGCACGGCACTTCCGGCTTACGAAGCCGTCTCCTGGAGCTGGTTTGAATTTGCGTCTCGATCAGATCGGACGCGCGCGAGACTCCAACCTTACCGCACTTCGGGCTTAAGTACGATCAGGCGGGCTTTCGCCCGCCTGATCACTTGCACGCTCAGTCTTATTGAGCAGGTGCAGGCTCGGCAACATCGCCGCCTTCAGCAGGCGCAGTGCCGTCGGCAGGCATGCCGTCAGCAGGTGCTACTGCGCCGTCCGTTGCCGTTGCATCGGCAGGAACGTCAGCAGGCGCTGGAGCAACATCAGCCGGAGGTGCCGTCTCGGTCGTCGCTTCAGCAGGAGCTTCGTCCTTCTGGCCGCAAGCGGCGAGCGAGAGGGACATCATCAATGCAGCAAGAATCAGTTTCGTGTTCATGTGGTCTTCCACCCCTGTGAGTAGGACAATGTGCGAGTACAACGATATCTATAACTACTAACTCGTCAGGATTGCTCCTGGCGTTAGCAGCGCGATGAATTCTAGTGCGTTTCGATTTCGTTTGAAACAACTCATGCAGCTGCGGACCACGATGAAATCTTTCCAGCAACGCGCGGCAATTTTTTGGGGCTGTCGAAAAACATCTGTTTTTACAGTGTATTTGGCACTACTTGCCTGCACGACGAATGCTCCTCTCGAGCGAGCTATAGAAAATGCGCGGCAAAAGAATTCATCTATTCCACTCGCGCACCTCGTTGACGAAACATTGACAATTGATCGCGCATATCGCGTTCAACAGCGAATTGTCAGACGCGAGCTTGGAACTCGAAGGCCTGTTGGATTCAAAGCAGGATTGACTTCAGCGCCAGCCCGCAAGCGCTTCGGAGCCGCGCATTCCATCGCAGGCGTGCTGCTCAACGCACCGCTTTCCTCGGGCAGCACTATCGAACTGCGCAAGTTTCCGGCCTTGCATTTAGAACTCGAGGTCGCGATGCGAATCGGCGCTCGTGTGCGGCGCAAATTCGGCAGCGTCGATGAACTCAAAGCACATATCGATGGCATTGCACCCGCTATTGAGCTCCCAGATTTGAACTACGAGCGGGCTGATGAACTAAACGCGCTCGACATCGTTGCCTCGAACGTTGCCGCCGCTCATTTCATCGTCGGCAACTTCGCTTCACCTACCGTACGCGACGCCAACCGGTTGCAAGCAACGCTGACATGCGCCGGCCAACCACTCAATGAAGCTCACGGTCGAGATTCGATGGGCGATCAATGGACGGCCGCGTTGTGGCTCGTCAATAAGCTGATCGAGCAAGGTTGGAAGCTCGAGCCCGGTCAGATTCTTCTGACCGGTGCGCTAGGAAACATAGTGAAAGCATCCGCCGGCGACTGCGTTGCTCACTTCGGCGATTGGGGAACGTTGAACGTGCGGCTCGAGTAGACAACCGTAGGTGTTCATCGTGCTCGCGAGCTTGGCTGCAAGTGTCTACACTGATCGTGAACCATGAGGATCAACGCGATGCTCGAAGCTCTGTTCGAAGATCACATCCGAATTCAGCGCCAACGACTAGATGACGCGCTGGCGGCGAGTAATCTCGAATCGCTCGCGATCTACGCGGGCGGCACGCGAATGCAGTTCTTGGACGACCAGCCGTACCCGTTCAAGGTCAATCCTCATTTCAGGTTGCTGACACCGCTCGCAGATCCGGTCGAGTGCTGGATCGTGTACCGGCCTGCGCAAAAGCCGCAGCTCGTCTTCTGGCAACCCGTCGATTATTGGCACAAGCCGCCTTCGGTGCCTTCCGGCTACTGGACGAACACTTTCGATATTCATGTCGTTCGCGAGCCAGCGCAAGCGCGATCGTTCGTGGCTAAACTGCCGCATTGCGCGTTCATTGGAGAATGGCATCGAGGCTTCGAGGATTGGGGCTTCGCGCACATCAATCCTCCGGCGCTCCTCGATCAGTTGCATTTCTCGCGCGCGCTCAAGACAGGCTATGAGGCAGAATGCATGCGCCGCTCGTCACGTATCGCCGCGGGGGGACATAGGGCTGCGGAGGCGTCGTTTAGAGAAGGCGGATCGGAATACGACATTCACCTGTCGTATCTACGAGCAACGCAACTCATCGACGATGAGCTGCCGTATCCAAGCATCGTTGCGCTCAACGAAAACGGCTCCGTACTGCACTATCAGCATCTGCAACGTGATCGAGCGCCACAGCGGTACTCGTTATTGATCGATGCCGGCGCACAGTTTGCAGGCTACGCGAGCGACATCACGCGCACGTACTCATGGGCCGACGATGAGTTCGCCACGCTCATTCAGGAAGTTCACCGCATGCAACTCGCACTGTGCGACCAAGTTCGCGCGGGGGTGGACTACGCGGCAATTCACCTGGACGCCCATCTCAAAATCGGGCAGTTGCTGCACGAAGTCGGCTTGATCTCATCTTCTCCGAGCGATGCGGTGCAGTCAGGTTTGAGCAGCGTGTTCTTTCCGCATGGCATCGGGCATTTGCTGGGTCTGCAGGTGCATGACGTCGCCGGGTTTGCCATCGATGAAAAGGGAACGATCAAAGATAGACCGCCTGGACATCCTTACCTTCGCTTAACGCGACGCCTGGAGCCGGGGTTCGTTGTCACCATCGAGCCGGGCATCTACTTTATCGAGCAGTTGCTTCAGGAAGCACGTGCCACAGCGCTCAGCGAACTGATCAACTGGAATGCCGTTGATCGGTTCAAGCCCTGCGGCGGCGTTCGCATCGAAGACGACGTCCTCTGCACGCACGCCGAGCCGGAGAATTTCACACGGGACGCGTTTGCAGCGTGTTTATAGGAAGGTGTGAGGTGTAGGGTGTGATGTGTGAGGTGCAGTAGCCAATGCGGCTTCGCTACCCTTTTACACGTTACACCCTGCACACACTCCACCCCTACTGCCGCTTCAGCAGATCGCGGATCTCTTCCAACAAAACTTCCTGACGTGAGGGCGGCGGCGGCGGCGCTGAGGGAGCAACCTCCTCTTTGCGCTTCAACCGATTGATCATCTTGATCACGAGAAAGATCGCGAAAGCGACGATCAAAAAATCAAACGTCGTCTGCAAGAACGCACCATAGTTGATCGTGACCGCATCGCGCCCCTCCTGCATGGCCGGCAGCGTCGCCTTGAGGTCAGTGAAATCCACTCCGCCAATCAAATATCCCAACGGCGGGGTGATGATGTCACTCACGAAGGAGCTCACGATCTTGCCGAACGCTGCGCCGATGATGATACCGACAGCCATGTCGACGACGTTGCCCTTGACTGCGAATTCTCTAAATTCTTTAGCGAAGCTCATGCGAGGTCCCCGTGATGAGAGTGATGGTGGGTGGTGAGGATGGAAGGTGCTGGCGCTGATAAAGGCGGATGATGGCTTGCAGCGATGCCTCTTCGCCTTCTCACCCTTATCACCCTCATCACTGACTTACGTCAATCTATTGATGCCGTTATGTGCCGCTACCCGATAGGCTTCCGCCATCGTGGGATAGTTAAACGTTGTGCGAGTGAAGTAGCGAACGTCATTCAAGTCGGGGCTTGCCATGACGGTCTGCCCGATGTGCACGATCTCGGATGCATTGTCACCGAAACAATGAATCCCTAAAACTTCCATCGTTTGTGAGTGGAAAATAATCTTCAGCATGCCGGCGCGTTCATCCGTCATTTGAGCACGCGCGAGGTTCTTGAATGCACAATGACCGACTTCGTACGGCACCTTCGCGTCCTGCAGTTCGCGCTCCGTTCGCCCGATGGAGGATATTTCCGGAATCGTATAAATGCCGCTAGGAACCATCTCTAAATGGTGCGGCTCGATCGACGGATCGATGATGTGCTGAACCGCATGCGAGCCTTGAACGTAAGCTGCACTTGCGAGCGCAGGCGGGCCGACTATGTCGCCGACAGCATAGATATGCGGCAGCTCCGTCTGATAGTGCGTGTTTACGGCGATCTGACCGCGCGAATTGCTCGACAAGCCGACTGCTTCGAGCTGCAACCGATCCGAGTTGCCGGTCCGCCCGTTGGCCCACAACAGCACATCCGACTTGATTTTACGATCGGACTGTAAGTGCAGCACCACGTCTCGCTCGCGTGCTTCTAGTGCTTTGAACTGCTCGTTGTGCCGAATCACACAGCCTTGCTCGCGTAAGTGGTACGACAAGGCCTCGGTAATCTCATCGTCCAAAAATGACAGTAGACGATCCTGCGAATTCACCAAGGTCACCTTCGCGCCGAGATTGATGAATATGGATGCGTACTCGCACCCGATGACACCTGCGCCACAGATGGTTACGGCGAATGGATGTTCGTCGTAGCGCAAGATCGAATCGCTGTCGCGCACGCGTGGATGAGTGAAATCCAAGTGCGGCGGATGGTAGGGACGCGAACCACTCGCAATCACGATGTATTTGCCTGACAGCCTGATTGGGTCGCCGGCTTCCGGTTGTACTTCGACGGTGTGCGCATCGATGAATCGCGCCTCCCCAGCGAAGATTGGCACCCGATTGCGCTCATAAAAGCGGCGCCGGCTGCCTACCTGGGATTCAACAACTTTAGTTGCAGACGCGAGCAGCTGTGGGTACGTGAGTCGTGAGGCGTCGCGGAATTCGCGCAGCAGGGGATTGCGGCGCAGGTCGTGCAAAATCTTGACGGCGTGTCGCAGCGCTTTACTCGGGATCGTGCCCCAGTGGGTGCATCCGCCGCCGACTTCGAAATAGCGTTCGATGACAGCCACGCTACGGTGACTCTTCGCGGCCATCATTGCAGCACCCTCGCCCGCCGGACCGCTGCCAATCACTAGAACATCGAACTGCTGCATCGTTGCGATCACCTATTAGATTTCGCGAAGTGCGAATTCGCCTAAATCGGTTTGTGTGAATTCAGCTCAAGTACTCGTTTTCGCACTGCATGCTTTGCATACAAGTGCCTCAAAGTACTGGCAAGCATACGTGGTAATACGTTGCGTGCACGCAAAACGCTTCCGCTTGTGCTGCAAAGCCAGTACGCTTTGTGCGACTCGTGCAACTTGGCAAGTTTAGAGCATTCCGCAGCGCGGCACCCAGTGCGCTGCCAACGCTCCCTAACCATTGCGGACAAGTGCGAATCGGGCTCGATGATGATACGAAGATGAAGATGATCCGAGGGGGATACATGAACTCTGAACTTCGTTTATTGCGGTCGGCGATTGCATTGATTCTCATCGGGGCGGCGCTGCCGCTTGCCGCGCAGGAAAACCAGACCACTGGGCAAGCTGACCGCCAGATCGACACCATCGTGGTGACGGCGCAGAAGCGCGAGCAGAGTTTGCAGGACGTGCCCATCGTCGTAACGACCATCTCCGAGCAGCTCTTGCAAG
>WUUC01176787.1_pt1 | contig 10446 bp, 10 predicted proteins | sample 6278441 | NCBI WGS metagenome assembly WUUC01 (sample SAMN13675441, study PRJNA597444) | soil metagenome | isolation source: soil | place: USA: Washington | collected 2017-10 | reverse complement strand
GTCAGGGATGTGCTGACTGACGTCAACGATGCCGCCATCGCCCGCACTATCGTGGCGCTGGGGCAGACGCTGGGGCTGGACGTGATTGCCGAGGGTGTGGAAACCGAAGCGCAGCGCGAATTTCTTGCGCAGAACGGCTGTCATGCCTATCAGGGCTACCTGTTCGGGCCGCCGCTGACGGCCGAACAGGTTTATGCGCAGTGAAAGACTATGCGCTTATTTGGAGCGGTCGATTTGGGATCGGGGTGCGGGCGTGTACGGCGTACGTTTGAGCACCGCACGCCTCAAAGCGGCCCGTGCAGTCGTTTTTCAACAGCCTGTCAGATCTTGGCGACGACGAATGTCGCTGTAAATGTGGCAATGACAAGTGCAATATAAGCTATTGCGCGCAACCATTCCATGATGCTCTCCCGTTTATTGAAGTGATCCCTATGCATACTGTTCCTGTGCATATCAATCCTTGACCGATGACGCCGGCTGCTTCATGACCAGAGCGGATTCCACCAGGCGCACCAAAGCAATGAGCTCCCTTTCGGTCGCCATGTCGTTGAGATAGCAGGCACTTCCATCGACCAGCATGAGTCTGGCTTGCTGGGCCAATGCGAAGATCTCCTCGCGAGTCAGGATTTTGGTATCAGTGCTCATTATTTTTTCTTTTGTTTTTGTCGGCCGGGAATATCCCATTGCCGGCCAATATGGTCGGCGGCCTGCCGCAGCCAGAAACTTATGCAAGGGAAATGCCAGACCGACTGTCAGGAAGAATACATGCGATGACTGCGCCACGGTATTTCTTAAATGCAACATTTGTAACCGGGTCGCACAAATTGTGCATGACTGAAAAACAAAAGGCTTGCACTCATTATCACAGCGCAAGCCTTTGAAGTTGTTGACGCAACATAAGCACTGCCGCTTGTTTTGCGCCAGGAATGGTTAAACGTCGTTTTTTACCAACTGGCGTTGCCGCCCGAGACCGTCAATGCCGAGTTCCATTGTGTCTCCCGCCTTGAGATAGACCGGTTCCGGCTTCCTTCCCATACCCACACCGGGCGGCGTGCCGGTCGAAATGACGTCTCCCGGCTGCAAGGTCATGAACTGGCTGACATAGCTCACCAGCGTCGCGCAATCGAAAACCATCGTCCGCGTATTGCCGCTCTGCATCCGCTGGCCATTCACGTCGAGCCACATGTCGAGCCGCTGCGGCTCAGGCACCTCATCCCTGGTCACCAGCCATGGCCCGATCGGACCGAAGGTATCGAAACTCTTTCCCTTGTCCCAGGTGCCGCCCTTCTCCAGCTGGAACTCGCGCTCAGAGACATCGTTGACCAGGCAATAGCCGGCGACATGATCGAGCGCGTTTGCCTTTTCCACATAACGGGCCTGTTTGCCGATGACGATGCCCAGCTCCACTTCCCAGTCGAGCTTCTTCGAGCCGCGCGGCAAAAGCACGTCGTCGTCGGGCCCGCAGATGCAGGACGATGCCTTCATGAAGACAATCGGCTCTTTCGGCACCGGCATGCCGCTTTCCGCCGCATGGTCGGAATAATTGAGGCCGATGCCGATCAGCTTCCGGATGTCGCCGACCGGCGGACCGATACGCGGCTGGCCTTCGACCAGTGGCAACTGCTCCACGTCGATTTTGTAAATCGTATCGAGAATCCCGGCGGCCAGGCTCGCGGAATCCAGATCCCTGCCCAGCGCGCCCGACAGATCGCGTATGCGCCCGGCGGCATCGAGCACGCCCGGCTTTTCCCTGCCGGGCGGACCGTATCGTAATAGTTTCATGTTCTCCTCAAAGTCGTTTTGCAAGCGCCAAAGACGGCACGACGCCCATGCATTGTCCTGCAACCGTGCTTTTTATGCTTGCTCGCAGCACAAGACCGTGGCGATGATATATGGAGCATTCGGTGTATCTGGAACATCCGAAGCCTCCTTGCTCAGCTTGCCGCCCGTGCCCTGATTTCGGCCTGCGAGCGCCCAATGATCCCCGGATACTTCTTGTCCGGATACCATGCCATCTGGGCAATTTTTGCAAAATCGGGAATCGTTTCCATATGCTTTACCATACGTTCCCGCATCTGCCGGTCAGGCAGTGGGCCGCGCAAGGCGCCGACATTTTCAGCCGCATGTTCCGGATTGGAAGTCGCCGACAGGCAGCACGTCACTGCGGGATTCGCCATCACCCATTTCAGGAAATACTGCGCCCAGTTCTCAATACCCATGTCGCGCGCAAACGCCGGCACCGCTTGTCCTTCGACCGCCTTGTGCAGCCGCGCCTTTTCCAGCGCCATATTGACGAATACGCCGACGCCCCGGTTCGCCGCCGCCGGCAGCACTCGCTCCTCGGCGCTACGATTGAAGATCGAATAATTGACCTGCACGAAATCGACCACTCCGCGCTCGATCCAGTTCGCCAACAGGGGGTGGTAGGCATTCTCATGGTGCGTGACGCCGATATACCGGATGCGCCCCTCCTTCTTCCATGCCTGAAGAATCGGCACCACCACATCAACATTGACCAGGCTGTGGCACTGCATCAGGTCGAAGCGGCTGCGCCAAAGCCGGCTCTGTGATTGTTCCAGGCTGCGTCTTGCATGGCTTTCATCGGCGAGGTATTCGCCGGTCGACCATATCTTGTTCGCAATAAACAATTCTTCGTTGATGCCCAGCGACGTCAGATAATCGCCCACACTGGTCTCACCGGTACCGTACAACGGCGACGTATCCAGCACCCGCACACCCGCATCGTAATAACGCTTGACCACCTCGCGCAGGTGATCCCGTTTCTGGCCCGGCAACAGGTCGAAAGTGAGAAACGACCCAAGTCCCAGCGCCGGCAGCACCTCATTGGTCTTGCCAATGGTACGTGTAACGATCGCACCGGCACGCGCCACCGCCGGCTGCGCATGCGCCAGTGAAGAGCCCATAATCGGCGCGGTCAGTACGCCGGCCGCCACGGCCAGGCTATTGCGCATGAACCTGCGGCGTTGCGGTTTTACGATATTGACGGTTTGCATTTCCTGTTGTCCTTGTCGTGTCTATCATTGATGAAATGGGGTCTAAAACCCTACCCAGGAAGCCGTCAGCGGCCCGGCCTTCCATGCACCCATTCTAGAAACCCGGGCGAACAGGCTGCACGCGCGCCGATTACAAATTTGTAATGCACATCACCCGGCGACTGCGCAAGAATTGCATCGAGACTGTGAGGGAACCGATGGCACGACTGCTGGTAGCGGAAGATGAAATCAAGGTAGCCGACTACCTTAAAAAAGGCCTGACCGAGCACGGCTATGTCGTAGACGTCGCCGTTTCCGGACCGGAAGCAGTTGCCTGTGCTGCTGCCGGCAGCTACGCTGCGATCCTGCTGGACATCATGCTGCCTGGATTCGACGGTTTCACGGTACTGAAGGCGTTGCGCACGCATTCCAACACACCGGTCCTGATGCTGACCGCGCGCGATCGCGTGGAAGATCGCGTCAGGGGCCTGCAGGAAGGCGCCGACGACTACCTGGTCAAACCATTTGCGTTCTCCGAACTGCTAGCGCGCATCGGCGCCCTGCTGCGGCGCGGCCAAACTCAGGCCGGCGACAATGCCGCGACTACCCTCAGGTTATGCAATCTGGAAGTGGACCTGATCAGCCGTCGCGTCATGCGTGACGGACAGCGCATCGACGTCAGTGCCAAGGAATTCGTCCTGCTGACACTGCTGTTGCGCCGCAGCGGCCAGGTTCTCTCCAGGACGATGCTGGCGGAACAGGTATGGGACATGAACTTCAATTCCGGCACCAACGTGGTCGAAGTCGCCGTACGCCGCCTGCGCGCAAAGATCGACGACCCGTTCGCACCAAAGCTGCTGCACAACGTGCGCGGCATGGGTTATGTAATGGAAGACCGTTCGGCATGAGACAGCCCGCCTTCTCGATCGTGCGCCGCCTCTCCTGGAATCTGATGGCGCAAACCGCTATCGGCCTCGGCCTGCTTTGCATCGGCGTCTACTGGGCCACCTCGGTCCAGTTCGAAAAAGCCCAGAACCGCGTACTCGCCATCAAGATCAACAAGCTCACCGAAACCTCGCAAAGCCTGCTGAACAGTCAGGACAGCCGTTTCTTCGAACTGCTGGTTCGCAACGCCGAACGCCGCCCCGGCACACGCCTGGAAATCATGCGCGCCGATGGCACCGTCTTCTACCAGGACCCGGCAACCGAACCGTTCAACCTTTCGGCGCACCGCAGGGAGCGGTCCTTCGCCCTTCCCTGGCCGGACGGTTCGCATCCGCCCCTGCAAGGCAAATTCCAGATCGACGTCCAGGGTGACGCGACGATGCTGAGCTCGGTCGCCATGATCCTCACGCTCGCCACGCTGCTCGGCACACTCGTGGTCGGTATCAGCACATTCATTACGATCCGGCTCGGCCTGCGCCCCCTGCGCCAGCTGGCCATCCAAACCAACCGCATCTCCACCGAAAACCTGAATCACCGGCTGCAGCTGGAAGCGCCGGTCGAAGAACTGCAATCATGGATCGATCAATTCAACGCGTTGATGAACCGCGTAGAGCGCGCCTACCAGCAGCTCGAATCGTTCAACGCCGACGTCGCGCATGAACTGCGCACCCCCTTGTCGGCACTGATCGGCCAAACCGAGGTATCACTTTCCCGCTCGCGGACTGCGTTTGAAATGGCCGATACGTTGCAGTCCAATCTCGAGGAACTGGAACGGCTCTCGGGTTTGGTCAACGACATGCTTTTCCTCTCGCAAGCCGACCGTGGCGCAGTCGCGCGGCGCGGGCAACCTGCCAGCCTGGCCGTCATTGCGCGACAAGTGGCCGAGTTTCATGAAGCGGCTGCCGAGGAATCAGGGGTCACTATTCTGGTGGAAGGGGATGCGCGCATTGCGGTGGATGAGGCGTTGTTCAAACAGGCGGTATCGAACCTGATCGACAACGCCACGCGCTTCGCTGCCCGGGGGTCGGTGGTCCGGGTTTACTTTGACACTACCAGTGAAGGGCATGTGGTAACTACGGTGGAGAATACCGGCGTGCAGATTTCTGCTGAAAATCTGGCGCGGATATTCGACCGGTTTTTCCGGGTGGATGTTGCGCGGCCGGGAGCTGCGTCGAATCATGGGTTAGGATTAGCCATTGTGGCAGCTATTGCGCGCATGCACGCAGGATGGGCGAAAGCGGAGTCGGAGGGAGGGCTTACGCGGGTTTGCTTTGCTTTGGGGTGAATACGCCAACTGGGCGCCCTTCCAACCCAACACCCAAGCCTGCAGCGGTCAGCAGCAGGTCGGAAAAGCTCTGCCGTGGCTGGTCAAATCATCATGCATAACCATCGTGCATACTGGCAGATTCGTTTTTCAATTCGCAGTTGGGCTTCAGAACAATCAGCATGACAGAACATCCAAGGCCCATGATGCTTCCCTCGATTCCGTATGCAGTACGCCACCTCTCTGGCGAGGATGCTCCGCAGTTGATATGGAAAAATGAACGGGGAGGCTTAACCTTCCGGCTTGGCAACCGCTTCGTGAAATGGAATCCTCATGGGACAGGGCTGGATCTCGAAGCCGAACGGTTGCGACTGGAATGGGCAATCTGCTGGCATCCTGTGCCAAGAGTGCTCGACTGGGGCCAGGATGATGAGGCGCAATGGATGGTCACGGCGGCATTGCCGGGAGATGGCGCCGTCATGGATCCATGGCTTGCACGGCCGCTGGACTCAGCCCGCGCTATCGGAAGAGGCTTGCGCATATTGCACGACACCCTGCCGGTCGCCGGCTGCCCTTTCGACTGGTCTGTGGGGGCCCGGATAAAGCATCGCATTGCGGTTGACGCAATCGGCATGCCCCCGACTGATCGCCTGGTTGTCTGCCATGGCGATCCATGCTCGCCCAATACGATCATCGCGCCGGACGGCAGCCCCGCCGGCCATGTCGATCTTGGATCGCTGGGTGTTGCGGATCGTTGGGCTGATCTGGCGGTTGCCAGCATGAACCTGGACTACAACTATGGCACGGGCTGGGAGACCGAATTCTTCACGGCGTATGGCATAAAACCCGATGAGGAGCGCATTGCTTTCTACCGCTTCCTGTGGGAGAACGAAGACAACATTGGCGTTCCCTTGGAGACGGTTCGGTGATTGCCTTGCCTGTAGCAGTGTTTCAACAGCTCGTGAAAGACGATAGGGAGAAAACGGGCGCATAATGCAAGCTGTCCATATCGTAAAAGACCAAGCAAGAGACCAAAATGCATTTCAACGCCCTTGCCGAAGACCGGATCGCCGACCTCGACACGCTGGAGCAGCTGTTTGGAAAGCCGGTGCGCTCTGCCCGAAAGGAATCCGATCATATTCATGCCAGTTTCCGGGACTTTATCGAACAGGCGCCTTTCGTGATCCTTGCCACCAGCGGCCCTGACGGCCTCGATGCTTCGGCAAAGGGAGATGCCGGCGGATTTGTGCGCGTGCTGGATGAAAAGACGTTGCTGATCCCGGAACGAGGCGGCAACGGACGCAACGACAGCTTGCGAAACATCGTCGCCGATCCCCGCGTGGCCCTGACATTCTTTATTCCCGGCATGGCCGACCTGCTGCGGGTGAGCGGCCGGGCCTGCCTCAGCGTTGCCCCTCCCCTGCTGGAGCAATATCCGAAACGTCCTCGCTGCGTAATCGTCGTTCAGGTGGACGAGGTCTTTTCCCAATGTTCCCGCGCCATCCAGCAGTCGAACCTCTGGTCTTCCAATACTTCCAATATCCAGCCGGGATGAAGTATCCGAGCTGCTCGATACAGCCAAGGTATCGCAGCTCTTTCGCCTGATCCGTGTTCCGTACTTCTCCAGCCTGACCCATGCATATCCTCTTTCTCCCCGGCGCAGCAGGCGCTGCTGAATTCTGGCATCCGCTAGGCGCCTTGCTGCCGTCCGATTGGGAAAAGACCTATCTCTCATGGCCCGGGTTGGGCAACCAGCCACATGACCCGGCCGTCAACAATTTTGACGACCTGGTTGCGCTGGCGGCTAAGAAAGTCAGAAAGCCAACCGCGATTGTCGCGCAGTCCATGGGCGGGATTGTCGGTGTCCGGCTCGCCTTGCAACATCCGAAAGAGATCACCCACCTGGTTCTGGTCGCCACCTCGGGAGGCATCGACGTCTCGAACCTGGGCGGGGAGGACTGGCGGGATGCTTACTTGAAGAACTTCCCCAATTCGCAAACCTGGATCGCAACCGATAAGCCCGACCATGCAACCGATATCTCGAAAATCGCCTGCCCCACCTTATTGATATGGGGCGACCGTGATCCGATCAGCCCCGTATCGGCCGGCAAAAGATTGTCGGAACTGATCAGGCATTCGGCATTGCGCATCATCGAGGATGGCGATCATGACCTGGGAAGAGAACGAGCGGACGAGGTTGCACCGCTCATTGTTGCCCATCTTGAAGAGTTGGCTTGAATGGTGGAGAGCTTTTCAATTCGCCGTTCGGTACCGATGCCTGCGTACCGGTCAAAAATCTTTTCAGGCAGTGTTCCGGTTTATTAGAACGCATTTCATCAATACAGGCGAAGCAAGGTTCTCCTTCCATGCAATTCTCAGGTTCAGCACCCTCGGAACGTATCCCTATCCGCTTGTTTCTTTATCCGTCCGCGGCCATCGCAGCATGGGGGACACCGGGGGACACGACCCGGCCTGAATTGTACCTAGTACCTCAAACCCGTGACGTCGATATAGCGGAATGTTCCTCGGGTTTGTCGATTCGAGATATGCGGGCACCTTGTCGCGGTCGCATCGGGTTAACGCATGCGCCATGAGCGCTTCGCCATAACCTTTTCCCTGCTGGATTGGATCGACGCCGATGAGCGGCAGATACCAGTGCGGCTCGGAGGGATGGTAATTCCCCATTTGTTCCAATAGAGAGAAGACCTCTTCCTGCCTATCCTCGCCAATGGTGTCCTGAAGCAGCCCGGTCATTTCTTCTTCGCGGGGTTCGACATTGGGCGGAAGCCATAGCGCCGCTCCGAGAAAGCCATCGACGTGGTAAGCGGAGCCGTATTCGAATGCGTTGCCCCCGAACGCCTTCACGATACGGGGGAAGTGGTTCAGGTAATCATTGGGTTCGGGGTAGCTCCAACGCGCAACCGGATCCGCGCTGAACCCAAGCACAATGGCAGCGATCACCCGATCTTGATCGGCTACCGTTGCGGTCCTGACCGGTATTTTTTCCATGCTGTTCATTGCAATGCCCTCCTGCAATCTGGTAGGTCAACTGATATGGCATTTAAAAAGCGTATACCGGACAACCGGATTTTTACCGAATATATGCAGTCGGATTGAAATAGACAGAAATAGTTACTGTTCTATAATTTTTACTTCGCAGTATTGATGAAATGAGTTCCATTAGAAATCTTGATGTATTGGACACGTCTGCGGACAGTTCATTTTGGCCGTTAAGACATCCTCTTTCCTGAATGCCACAAGGCCACCCCGAACCGCGAGCAGTCAATCATGACATGTCAGCGCGTTCTTCAGCCTTCCCTCCAACGGGAGCGCTGTAAACTTCGGAACACGTCACTTTAAATCGCCGCAGTTTGCGCAGTCTCTGCAATCGGCTTGCGGAAATGCTCGACAAGGAAATCGATGAACGCCCTCGCGCGAATGGTTTGATTGCGCCGATTCGGATAGTAGACGAACAGGTCTGCCGAAGGCAGGACGAATTCCGGCAGCACGACTCTCAGCCTGCCGCTTCTCAGATATTTCGCCAGGTCCCATTCCGACCGGATCAGGATGCCGTGGCCGTCGAGCGCCCAGCCGAGCACGATGTCGCCATCGTTGCTCGACAACATGCCCTGCACTTTCACCACCTCGCTGTGCTCATCGCGCATGAAGCGCCAGATGCCGTATGCATCATCGTTCTGGCGATGGATGATGCAACGATGCCTGGAGAGATCGGCCAGGCTTTTCGGCGTGCCATGCCGCTCCAGGTAGATGGGCGACGCGCACAGGAAGCGCCGGTTCGACAGCAGGCGCCGGGTATTGAGCCGCTTGTCGGGCAGCGCGCCGAAGCGGATCGCCAGATCGAAACCGTTCTCCACCAGATCGACCGGCCGGTCGGTGACCTCGACTTGCACCTCGACATGCGGGTAGCGCTTGGCAAACTCGGAGATGAGCGGCGCAATCGTGGTGCGGCCGAAGCCGAGCGGCGCGTTGACGCGCAGCAGTCCACGCGGCGTGGAGCGCCCGGACGACACCGCCTCTTCCATCTCGCGGATCTCGGCCAGGATTTTCTGCGCATGCAGCAGATAGGTCTCGCCTTCGCTGGTCAGGCTGATGCTGCGCGTGGTGCGGTTGACCAGCCGCACGCCAAGCCGGCTTTCCATTTGCGCCAGTCGCTTGGTGGCGGCCGGCGGTGTCAGGTCGAGTGTGCGCGCCGCAGCCGACAGATTGCTGTGGCGCGCAATCAGCACAAAAAATTCCAGTTCGGAAGCAATGTTGTTTTTCACTCAAAGTAAATAATTTATTGAATCACAGTGAATTATAAATCCGCCTCCCGCGCATAAGCTGCAAACTTCTGTAACCGCTATGCCTTGAGAGACATCCTATGAGAATCGTTGAAATCCGTGAAAAGACCGTACCGATCAGTTCCCCGATCCGCAACGCCTATATTGACTTCAGCAAGATGACGCTTAGCCTGGTTGCCGTGGTGACCGACGTCATGCGCGACGGCAAGCCGGTGATCGGCTACGGCTTCAATTCCAACGGCCGCTACGGCCAGGGCACGCTGATGCGCGAACGCTTCATCCCGCGCGTGCTGGCCGCCGACCCGGCAACGCTGGTTGACGATACCGGCACCAACCTTGACCCGCACAAGATCTGGAACACGATGTTTACCAACGAGAAGCCGGGCGGCCATGGCGAGCGCTCGGTTGCGATCGGCACCATCGACATGGCGGTCTGGGATGCGGTGGCGAAGATCGCGGGCAAGCCGCTCTTCCAGTTGCTCGCGGAGCGCTACGGCAACGGCCGGCCCGACCGCAAGATCTTTGTCTATGCGGCAGGCGGCTACTACTATCCGGGCCAGGATCATGAAAAGCTCAAGGACGAGATGCGCAGCTACCTCGACCGCGGCTATACCGTGGTGAAGAAGAAGATTGGCGGAGCATCGCTCGACGAGGATCTGCGTCGCATCGATTCGATCCTGAGCGTGCTCAAGGACGGCCAGAAACTCGCCGTCGATGCCAACGGCCGCTTCGACCTCGACACCGCCATCCAGTATGCGAAGGCGCTGTCGCAGTACGACCTGTTCTGGTACGAAGAAGCGGGCGACCCGCTCGACTATGAACTGCAGGCGACGCTGCGCAATTACTACGACAAGCCGATGGCGACCGGCGAGAACCTGTTCTCGATGCAGGATGCGCGCAACCTGATCCGCTACGGCGGCATGCGCCCCGACCGCGACTGGCT
>WUUC01087520.1_pt1 | contig 10446 bp, 7 predicted proteins | sample 6278441 | NCBI WGS metagenome assembly WUUC01 (sample SAMN13675441, study PRJNA597444) | soil metagenome | isolation source: soil | place: USA: Washington | collected 2017-10 | reverse complement strand
CGCTCACCACGAGCTCCGGCTCCTCGCCGGGACTGGCCTCCCGGGAGAACCCGATCGCCCGGCTCACCAGCGGCCGGCTTCTCCAGTGGCTCCACTCGACCGAGCCGGCGATCACCCTGGTCCCGGCCCCCGCCAGATAGGCCTCGGCGAGGGCGGCGATGGCCTGCGGCTCCACGTAGACGTCGTCGTCGAGGACGACGATCAGCTCCTCGGTGCAGTGTGCGGTGCCGACGTTCCTCGCCGCGGCAGCGCCAGGGCGATCGTGCCTGACCAGCCTCACGAACGAGTGGGGCTCGCAGACCGCGGCGACCTGCGGGAACGTCTCGTGGCCGCTCGAGTCGCAGACGTATACGGCGAACTCGCAGCGCGCCCGAGCCGCGGCAAGCGCCGCGAGACAGCGCTCGAGGCGCTCGGGCCGATCCCGCGTGGGGATCACCACCGCGATGCTGTCGGGGCCCGTCGCCGCACGGTCGCGAGGACCCGTGAGGTCGACGGCCGCCGGAAACGGCGGGCCCGCGAACACTCAGAGGCGAGCCAGGACGGTCACAGGCCCTGGGACAGTAGTGGCTCGGGCACTGCTGTTTGAATGGTTCGCGCGTTGGGAGCCAGCCGGCAAGAGGCGGGATGAGCTCGGTCGCTGGACCGCAGATCGAGCCGCTGCCGGGCGCCCCCCAGGCCGGCGAGCAAGGGGATTGCCGCCTTCCGCCCTGGGACGGGCTGGTGGCGGCGGGCGTCGCGGTGGCCATCCTCGCCGGGCTTCTCGCAGGCTACGGGCACTGGGGGATCGCCGCCCTCCTCGTCTGCGGCCCTGCCTTCCTGGTGGTGGCCGTGGCCGCGCCCGCGCGCATTGTCCTGGCCCTCCTGGTGGTGCTCCCGCTCATGGTCTATCCCGCGCGGGTCGGAGAGTTCTCCATCTTCCTCGCGATCCCCCTCTTCGGCGTCACCGCGATCGCCCTCGTCCTCGGCGAGCGGGCGACCCTCCACCGGCTGCGCGCCATCCTGCCGCTTCGCACCTACGGGGTTCTACTCGGTACGGCCCTCGTTGCGGCCGGGCTCTCGAGCGACGTGGCGCGTGGCTCGAGCCGGGTCCTCTACCTGGTGCTCTACGGCGTTCTCGCATGGGCGCTCGCCACCGCCCTGCTCACGCGACGCCTCACCGCGCAGCAGGTCGCGACGGCGCTGGTGTGGAGCGGCGTGGTAGGAGCGACCGCGGTGATCGCGCTGTTCTCGGCCCAATTCGTCTTCGGACAGGTGGACGTGATCCAGTGGATGCAGGGCGCCTATCCCGCCTTCGGGGGCCAGCGGGGGGCCGAGATCAACCTCACGACGTCGAACTGGGTCGTCAACGACCCGGAGGTCCTGCGGGGCCTCTTTCCGTTCATGTCTCCCTCCAGCGCCGGCCAGTACCTGATGATGGCCCTGCTCGCCGGGTTGTGGCTGCTGCGCGAGCGCTGGCCCATGCGGCGAGCCAGCGCCGTCCTGCTTGTGGTCCTCATCGCCGTGATCGGGGCTGGCCTTCTCGTGACCCTCTCGCGCCAGGCCTGGCTGGGCTTCCTGGCGGGAGTCCTGGTGGTCGGCCTTCGCAGCCGGCGCGTACGCCGCATGCTCGCGGTAACCGCCCTGTTGGCCCTGATCGTCCCGATCCCCGGCCGAGGCGGGTCCTTTGGCACCTACCTGCTGAGCGCCACCAGCACCTCGGCGACGTCGTCGGGCACGCGCCTCGAGCTGTGGGGGCAGGCGATCGAGCTCATGCCCGAGCATGCCTTCGTCGGCGTCGGCCCCGGGCTCTACGAGACGCTCAACCCGGTCCCAGGGCGCGGCGTCTACTACGCGCACAACATCTTCCTGGATGCGGGGGTGGAGCTCGGCCTCCTCGGCCTGGTGGCGCTGGTGATGCTCTTCGCCCTCGCTCTGCGGGCGGCGTGGATGCGAAGGGCGAGCCTCGCCCTAGCGATGATCACCGCCTTCGTGGTCGCCAACCTCTTCGACGACCTCTTCTACTTCCCGCGAAACGGGCTCCTGCTCGCGGCGGCGTTCGGGCTGATCGCGGCGTCGGACTCAGCCGCCACCGCAGCCCGCTATCGCGCCACCGAGTTCTAGCGCGGGACCGTTGATGAGCTGGAGGCCTCGGCCGCCGTGTAGTCCCCGAGCTCCGCAAAGCGCTCATCGGTCCGGCGCAGCCCCGTGACGACGATCCCCGCGGGAGCTGTGGCGAAGCGGGTCAGGGCCGACTTCGCGGCCAGCGCCTCCTCCCACGTCGTCGATCCCGACCGGATGCAAACCACCACCGATTCCGCCAGCGGCAGCAGCTCGACCGTGTCCACGGCGGAGAGGAGGGGACTGCTGTCGAGGATCGTCACGTCGAAGGATTGCGAGACCGCCCGGAGCAGGTCCCGGAACCGCTCTGAACCGAGCAGCTCGGCGGGGTGCGAGGAGGTCCTCTCTCCGGCCGTGATGCACGCGAGCCGGCCTGCGGGCGGCACGGCGCCGTCGCCACCCGCGCTGGCGGCCTCCCCGTTCATGTCGAGCTCCCGAATCACCGCGGAGAGCTCCGCCCGGCCCTCGAGGACGTCGGCGAGACCCGGGCCGGACTCGAGGCCAAGCAATTCCTCCAACGCAGGCTGGCGGAGGTCGCAATCGACGAGCAGCGTGCGGCGGCTGACCAGGGCTTGGACTCGAGCGAGGGCCCCGGCAACGGTCGAAGCTCCGGTTTCCCGCTCCGGGCCCGTCACCAGGATCGTCCGGGGAGGCGGCTCTCGGAGGACCTCGATGTTCTTGCGAAGCAGCCGGTACGCCTCGAGATCGGCCTCCTCACCGTCGCGCCGGCGCCTTCTGAACAGCGAGCTTCGCGCCGCACCCGAGACGTAGCCAAGGAGCGGGAGACCCAGCTCGGTCTGCACCTCGCGTCCTCCGTGCAGCCGGCGGTCCACCGCCCTTCGCAGGAACGCCAAGGCGATGCCGATGATCAGGCCCAGGGCGAGGCCGAGGGCTGCGTTTCGCAGCAGTCTTCCCGCACCCTCGGTCTGCGGCTCGTCCGCCGCCTCGAAGAAGCGCATGGGACGCTCGTTGCGGCTTTCCACCCGCAGGCGGTTCGCCTCGGATTGGAGCGCGGCCCGCTGCTCGGCCTGGCTCTCGGGTATCCCCTCCACCTGCTCGAGCAGCTCGTCGCTCTGGTCGAGTAGCTGCTGTTGCTCCTCCCGGTTCACGTGCGCCACCAGCCGGTCCCCGTACTCGTTCGCGAGCTGGGTGGCAAACTCCGGATCCTCAGAGGTAGCGGTCAGGTCGATCAGCAGGAGCTCCGGCGCGGGCGTTGGAATCACGGCGTCCTGCAGCTGGCCTGATGAGGCGGGGCTGTCCAATGCTCGCTTCACGTTTCGAGCCACGTCTGGATCCCGCATCCCCCGAAAGGCGGCGGCCTGATTGGCGGGGTCTTCGTAGGCGACGGTGGCCGTGGCCTCATAGGTGGGGTCCCGGCCGATGCCGACCAGCAGCGCCACGGTCGCTGCGAGGAGCGCGATCGCGGCGATCAGCCACGCCTGCTCGCGCAACACCCTCAGGTAGTCGCGCAGGCTTGCGTATCTCGGGGCTCTGCTCACACCGGGACCAAGAGGACGATCGCGAGGGACCGAACGATACTTCGAAGATTGCCCCTATCCCGCCCTAGGCTTGCGCATCAAGCCGACCGCGTCGTGATCTCCGCACCGCCGCACCACGATGGGATCCACGCCGACATGGCCGCCGAAATCGATTAGCGCGGGGGTCCAAACGTCGTCCACGATGACCAATCCGCCTCGCCGCAGGTGCGGCCACGCGACCTCCAGGTCCTCCCGCTGGGATTCGTACGAGTGATCTCCATCGTGAAGAAAGAGGTCCGCTTTACCGGCCCGTTGCAGAACCTCCGGCAGCACCTGTCGAGAGGGCCCGAGCGTCAGATCCCACCGATCCCTGAGCGCCAGGGGAACCACCCGCCCCACGAAGTCGCCCGTGTCCTCCCGTAGCCGCGGGAGATCGATGCTGTAGAGCCTGCCGCCGCCGCTCGCCATGCCCGCGAGCAACACGGCTGAGCTGTAGCCGCGTTCCACCCCCACCTCGACGGCCACCGTGGGCCGCGTGAGGGCGACCACAACGGCGAGGATCTCCAGCAATATCGTCCGTGACTCCCACGCCGTCTCGTCGTCTGGCTCCGGCCTGTCCGGCCGCCACGCCGAGGCCACTGCGGCCTCATACCGCTCCTGGCTGGCGTCGGTGATCTCGCGGATCGCCGCCGCCTGGGACTGCACGTACTCCGGGAAATCGCTGACAGAAAAGAGCTTCTCGCCGCGCTGCAGTGCCGCACGCCGACCGTGGGCGCTTCGTCGAGACCGAACGTAGGCTGCGAGCCAGCTCGGGTTGGCGAGCCGGCGGAAAACGTCGGCGAGCTGAGCGGAGCCCATCATTCAGCCGCCGTGACGACCGCCTTCACCGCACCCTTGAGCCGCCCTCGAAAGCGACTTCGATCCCACCGCATGGCGTGCTCGCGAAGCCGGCGCGGGTCATAGGCGTCCGGCTCGAACGTCCGGAGCGCGGCCGTTAGCGCCTCGATGGTCTGTGCCGGAAAGAGCTCTCCCGTCACCCCCGGCTCCACGGTGTGCATTGCGCCCCCGCCGGCGTACGCCACGACCGGCCTGCCGCACGCGTTGGCCTCGAGAGGGACGAGCCCAGTGTCGTCTCGGCTCGGGAAGACGACGGCCTGGCAGCGCTGCATGAGCGGCACCAGCTCGCTGTCCTCGAGGTGGCCGGTGAATTCGACGTTCGGCGCCGCCATCGCCTCCAGGTCACCGCGATGGGGTCCATCGCCCGCGACGATCAGCCGGGTCCCGAGTTCGTTGAAGGCGCTGATCGCGAGCCCCGCTTGCTTGTACGGCTCGACCAAGCGCCCGCAGAACAGGAAGTAGTCGGCTGGCGCCTCGTTCGATGGCCGGAAGAGCTCGCAGTCGATTGGTATTCCCACCACCTCGGAGGTCCTGCCGTAGAACTGGCGGAGCTGCGATGCAACGAACTCTCCAGGGGCGAGGTAGGCATCGACCGACTGGGCGCTGCGACGATCACTCGAGCGCATCGCCGCCACCATGATGTCGAAGGCGGCTCGCGACAGGGGACCGCGCGCCCAGCTTTCCCGGTACTCACGGGTCATCGACCAGGCGAAGCGCAGCGGGCTGTGGGCGAAGCAGATCCGCGGGGCGTCGTTCGAGGCGCGCAGGCGGTGGGCGAAGGCGAAGCTGGACGAAACGACGGCGTCGGCCACAGGCAGCCGCAGATGATCGGCGATCAGCGGGTACACGGGAGCGAGGCTGCGGAAGTGCCGCATCAGAGCCGGTCGTGGTACGAGCAGGCTCGTGAAGCGCTCGCCGACGCCCATCCGGTGTGCAACCGAGCGCCGCCCGACGATCGCGTAGACGGGCGCGCGCGGGAACGCCTCAGCGATCTCGGCGGTGACTCGTTCGGCGCCGCCGTAGTAGTCGAGGAAGTCGTGGACGATCACGACGTTCAGATCCGGTTCACTTCGCATGCGTCTTCCCTGCCGTTGGCTCCGCTGGTCCCCTGGGCTCAGCGTTCCCGCAGCGCGGCGAGGATGCGCAGGAAGAGCGAATCGGCGTAGGCCTGGCTCGCGGCCAGGGGCTCTGAGGAGCGCCTCAGCTCGGAAGCGTCCCGGAAGTGCTCGGCGGCCCGGTTCGGGGCTCCCGCGCGAAGCTCGATCTCCGTCAGGGTGAACAGGTAGCGGTAGTCGCCTGGGTCCCGCTCATGAGCCTCCCGGGCGTCCGTACGCGCGCGGCCAAGCCTTCCCCTCGCTAGCTCGGCGAGAGCTCTTTGGTTATACGTGCTCGCGGCCCATGGCTCGGCCGTTATGGCCTCGCCCGCCAGGCTCCCGGCCTTGCGCCCGTCGCCCGCGGCGAGCGCCGTCGCCGAAGCGCGGGTCCGCTCCGTGGCGACGATTCCCGGTACCTGAGCGGCGGAGCAGACCAGGGCGAGGCCAGCCAGGGCCACCCGCATCCCCACGCCTGGCGCCCCGGCGGGACGCGAGCGAGCCGCCCCCGCGGCGCAGGCGGCGATCAGGGCGAGGCCGGTGAGCGCCGGGTACTCCCAGAACCAGTCAACGCCTGCAAGGGACAGGTAGACGACGAAGCAGACGATCAGGGGTGTGACGTCGCCGTCGCCGTTCGGGCCAACCAGGCGGGACCGGAAGGCGAGCCACAGGAGCCCGAGGAGGAACGCGAGCAGCGCCGCCAGGCCTGGCAGCCCGAGCTCCGCGAGCTGCTCGAAGTAAAGGGAATGGGCGTCTCGGACGAACTCGCTCGCCAGGGGGTCCTTCGCCCACCACAGCTCGAACGTTCCCGGCCCCAGGCCACGCAGCTCGTCGAGCTCGAACGCGTCGATCGCCGACTCCCAGTAAGCGGAGCGGTTGCCCCCGCCGCTGACCAGGCGAGCCGCGGGGTCCTCGCCGCCCCCCGAGCTCACGGGCTCGCCGCTTCGAAACCGCTCCCACTCGCGCGAGACGGAATCCCCCCCCGCGGCGACTCCCGCCCCGAGGGCCATCACGACCAGCACCGGAGTGGCGACGGCGGCCACGCGGCGCGGTAGGCGGAGCCGGTCCACCCGGGCGTAATGCGCCAGGACTGCGACGGCCGCGCAGGCACCCGCCGCGGCCAGCAGGAGGAGCGCGATTCGTCCCCCGCCCTCGCCACCGGCCCCGGTGGCGATCTGCGGCTCGTCGCGCACCGCGAGGATCATCGCCGCCGTCGCGGTCGCGGCCGCGACGGCGTGGAGCGCGGCAGACCACCGGTTGCGGCTCACCACCATCACGGCCACGATCGCGATCGCCACTCCGATGACCGCTCCGCGCGAGTACGCGAGGTACGCCGGCAGCGCGCACAGCGGCACCGCCGCAAGCGCCGCGGCGCGTCCCAGCGGGGACCTTGCGTGGGCACTCCATCCCAGGGTGAGGCCGACGGACATCGCGCCCCACGCCCCGACCGCGTTCCAGTAGTCGAACGGGAACGAGAGCCGGTTCGCAGCAAAGATGCGAGCAACCGTGTCCTCGGGAAAGGTCCCGGGGAACAGGCGGCATCCGAGGGCGACCGCGCACACCGCTACGGCGGCGAGCGCGAGCCCGGCCGCCGCGGCACGCCACGTGTGCCGGCTCACCGTCGCCCAGACCAGCACGACCAGGCCGCCGTAGCCGAGCAGCCGGATCAGCTCGTTCACCGTTCGCTCGTCGCTCGTGGTCCAGCTGAGGCTGAGGACGGTGAGAGCGATCAACGTCGCCAGCGACGCCAGGGAGAACGCGAGAGCCACGGGAGGCCGCGCGCGCGGAAGGACGCCGGAGGCGAACCCGGCCGCGAGCAGGACCCAGACGGCGAGGGCCACCTCCTGACGGACGACGAGGTCGTAGCTCCCTCCCCGGAGGGCCATCCACGCCACGAGCCCTGCCACCGCTGCGAACACCAGCCCTCTTTCGAGCGGCAGCGAGCGGAGTGCCTGCAACGTCCTATGGTGGCCGCCGAGCTGGCGCCCGAAGGGGCCGGCGGGGGCGCCTGCCTTCGGTATTCTTGCCTGAGTCTGCGGTTGCACGCTGACTGGGGGAGAGAGACAATGAGGCGGATGGACCACCCTGGCGAACTCGCATACCCTAGGCGCCTCGCAAGCGTTCTAGTCACCACACTGCTCGGTGTCGCGCTCGCCGCTGGCGCCCCCGCACTGGCGCAGACCCAGGGCGCATGCGACCAATACCTCCCCAACTGCGATCGCGGCGACGGCCCGCGGGGTCAGACCGGCAACGAGCAACCCGGCGGGCCCTCGCAGTCGTCCGGGGCCGGTCCCGGCTCCGTCGTCTCGCCGACTCAGGCAGGCGGTGCGGCAAACGGGACCGGTGCGCCCGCGAACAACCCAGCGGGGGACGGGTCGGGCTCAGCCGCGACCGATCCGGGCGGGACCGGAGGTTCCGCGAGCCTGTCCTCGGCGGCGAACGCCGGTGAGGGCGATGCCGGCGGCGGAGACCTGCTCGGGACCGACTATCCCGTCACCGGCTGGATCCTGGTCGCCGCCGCGGTGCTCGCCGCGCTCGCCGCCCTGCTCCTGGTCCGCTATGGCTGGGCCGTCCTGCGGCGGCGCGGCGGCGCGGCGGCCGGGTAGCCAGGCGCCCTAGCGGCAGTGCCTTAACCCGCGAGGGACCGCCACCCGGCCGGTAACCTTCAGAGCTCAGGCGGGGGCTGGAAGCTACGGACAGGAGTAGTGGAGACCACGGTCGAAACGCGGGCGGCGGGTGAGGCTGCGACCCGAGGGGCGGTTGCTTCGGGCGCCCGCGGCCAAGCCGTCGAGGCGGGCGGTGGGTTTGCGATCTCGGTGCCGGCGGCGCGCAGCCGACTGGTCCGTCGCCGAGACTCGCTGTTTCGCCGGGCGCTCGGGTGCGCGGACATGCTCGCCGTCGCCGCGGCGCTTGTGATCCCGGCCGCGCTGGTCGGAGGGGGAGGCCTGCGGCCTCTCGCGCTTGCCGTGCCGCCGCTCTTCGTGGTGCTCTGCAAGGCGGTCGGCCTCTACGACCGCGACGCGAGCGTGATCCACAAGACCACCCTGGATGAGGTTCCGACTCTGTTCGGGATTGCGACGCTCATGAGCCTCCTCCTGTTCCTGACCGGAGATGCGCTTGTCGACGGCGGCTTCGAGCGGACCGAGGTCCTCTTCACGTGGGGCCTTCTGTTCATCCTCCTGGCGTGCCTGCGGTCGTTCGCGCGGTTGGTCGCAGGTCGAATCGCGACACCGGAGCGGTGCCTTTTCGTCGGCACTCCGGAGCAAGCCGAGTCGATCCGCAACAAGGTCGCGCTCACCCCTTCCGTCGCGGCGGAGCTCGTGGGCGTACTCCCGGACCCCGGGCTGGATGACCCGGATTCGCTCGCGGACGCCCACACCGAGATCGCGGACGTCGCCCGGGCGCACGCGATCGATCGGGTGATCCTCACGGCGGCGCCCGGCAGCGCCGGAGATGAGCTCCTCTACATCATCCGAGGGCTGAAGGAGCGCGGGGTTAACGTGAGCGTCCTTCCGGCCGTGTCTCGGGTAGCGGGCTCGTCGATCGAGTTCGACCGGCTTCAGGGTGTGACCCTGCTCGGCGTGCGGAAGTTCGAGATAACCAAGTCGTCGCAGACGATCAAGCGCGCGATGGACCTGCTTGGCGCCGGGATCGGCCTGATCCTCCTGGCGCCGTTCCTGGCCGCCGTCGCGGTCGCGATCAAGCTCGACTCGCCGGGGCCCATCTTCTTCCGTCAGCAACGTGCAGGGCGGCGAGGAGAGCCGTTCCAGATGGTGAAGTTCCGCAGCATGATCGAAGGCGCGGATGGGCAGAGGGACGGGCTTCGCCACCTGAACGAGGGGCACGGCGTGTTCAAGATAAACGGCGATCCTCGGATCACGCGGGTGGGAAGGTGGATGCGCCGCATGCACCTCGACGAGCTCCCGCAGCTCTTCAACGTGTTGCGCGGCGAGATGAGCCTGGTTGGGCCGCGACCCCTCCCGCTCGAGGAGGACCGCGCGATCGAGGGATGGCATCGGGATCGGCTTGAGGTCCGCCCAGGCATGACCGGCCATTGGCAGATCCTCGGCTCGGCCCGCATCCCGGTCGAGGAGATGCTGAAGCTGGACTACCTGTACGTAAGCAACTGGTCGGTGTGGAACGACATCAAGCTCCTGCTCTGGACCTGCTCGGTCATCGCGCGCCGCAGGGGGATGTGAGCTCGATGCCCCGCGCCAGATCCATCGCCCTCGCCGCCGGTGTCGCTCTCGCTCTGATTCTGCCGTCCTCGGCGCAGGCCGCGGCGAACCCGAAGTTCTACGGTGTCTTCTATGGCTTCTTCAACGGGATGAACGCGCAGGATCTCGAGCGGATGGATCGCGGGGGGGTTGGATCCGCCCGCTGGGTCATGCTCTGGAACCAGGCGGAGCCTCACGAGGGACGCTTCAACTGGAGCACGCCCGACGACATCATCGGCGATCTCGCCAGCCGCGGCATTGACGTCATGCCAACGCTCTACGGCACCCCGTCGTACATGGCGGACAACAACGCGAAGCCCCCGGTGTTCTCGGAGCGCGCCCGCGAGGGCTGGAAGAACTTCGTTCGCTTGGCGGTTGAGCGCTACGGACCTGACGGCTACTTCTGGACCAATCCGGCGCTCTACCCGAGCCAGCATCCGGAGGAGCCCAACCCGACACGCGTGAGGGCGTTCCAGGTATGGAACGAGCCCAATCTGAAGCGCTTCTTCCATCCCCGTCCCTCGGCGCGGAAGTACGTGCAACTGCTGCGCATCAGCGCGAAGGCGGTTCGCTCCGTGGATTCAGAGGCGACGGTTGTGATGGCCGGGATGCCGCCCTTGGCGAATCCCTCGGCCACGGAGTTCCTCGACCGCGTGTACGACCTGG
>WUUC01203634.1_pt1 | contig 10447 bp, 8 predicted proteins | sample 6278441 | NCBI WGS metagenome assembly WUUC01 (sample SAMN13675441, study PRJNA597444) | soil metagenome | isolation source: soil | place: USA: Washington | collected 2017-10 | reverse complement strand
CGGTGCACCACCAGTACTCGGCCAGCGTCTCGCCCTTCCAGGCGAACACCGGGGTGCCGGTGGGCTGCTCAGGGGTGCCGTTCGGGCCGACCACGACGGCCGCGGCGGCCTCGTCCTGGGTGGAGAAGATGTTGCAGGAGACCCAGCGAACCTCGGCGCCGAGCGCCACCAGGGTCTCGATGAGCACCGCGGTCTGGATGGTCATGTGCAGCGAGCCCGCTACTCGGGCGCCGCGCAGCGGCTGGGCGTCGGCGTATTCACGACGGATCGCCATCAGGCCGGGCATCTCGTGCTCGGCCAGTCGCATCTGGTGCCGGCCGTACTCCGCGAGCGAGATGTCGGCGATCGCGAAGTCAATTCCGTTTACGTTCTGCAGTTTGGTGCTCATGATTCCTTCCGAGTGACGAGTGATGACCGAAGGGGTCCCGGATCAGCGGGACGGCCCGGGCGGCCGGTTACGTGTGGAGGAAGACGTAACAAAGGGCACCTCCACATGGGGAGGCGCCCTTCACGTGATCACGGATCGAGCGTGGCGGATCGGTATCCGTCGCAGCGCCTCTCGACCTGGACCGCGCCATGTTCGGCGCACACCGAGTTTAACACGGCAGCTGGCCCGGCCCATCGTGGAAATCGCCGACTTTCCAGGCGGGTGGCTGGCGGGACTCGCCGAGCCGCCGGCCGCCGCTAGGGTTGGCGGCGACGCGCATGACCAGAGCCCACGGCCCCGCGCGTAGTGGACGTGGGGGTGTGCGTGCGGGCACTGGTGGTCGAGCAGGGATTCAGCCGGGGGGCGCTGGCGGCCGTCCGGGCGCTGGCCCAGGCCGGCTGGCAGGTCGGTGTCGGCGCGCCCGACGGCCGTGGCCTGGCGTCCTCGTCGCGAGCGTGCGCCCGCCGGCATCCGGTGCCGGCCGCGCACCAGGACCAACCGGCGTTCCTGGCGGCGGTGGCCCAGGCGGTGCGCGAGGGCGGGTACGAGGTGGTCTTCGGCGCCGGCGAGGCCGAGGTGCTGACGTTGTCCGAGCATCGCGAGGCGGTGCCGGCGGTGGTGCCGCACGCCGGGCACCAGAGCGTGCTGGAGGCACTGGACAAGGCGCGGCTGGCCGAGGCTGCGGTGGCGTGCGGATTTCGGGTTCCGCGGTCCTTGGCCGCGGACACGTTGTCGGATGAGACCCAGCCGGTGGTGGTCAAAGCCCGGATGCACGCCCGCCCCGGGCAGGCCGGGGCGCCGCCTCGGATCGACACCAACGTCGTCTTCGGCGCCACCGCCACCCGCCGCCGGGTCGGCCAGATCGCTGACCTCGGCGGCGAGGCCGAGGTGCAGGAGTTCCTGGACGGCTACCTGTTGGCCTACTCGGCCGTGACGGCAGCCGACGGCCGGCAGGTCGCCCAGTCGATGCAGGTCGCCTCGCGGGTCTGGCCGCCGGGTGCCGGAGCCAGCTGCCGCGCGGTCAGCCTGCCGGTGGACCCCGAGCTGTCCGGACGCGCCGGGGCCCTGTTCGCGGCCTTGGGCTGGTTCGGCCTGGCCGAGCTGCAGTTCATCGTGCCGGCCGACGGCATCGCCCGGCTGATCGATTTCAACGGCCGGTTCTACGGCTCGCTGGCGCTGGCGGTGCGGGCCGGTGCGAACCTTCCGGCGGCCTGGGCGGCGCTGGCCACCGGACGCGACGTCGAGCCGGTGACGGCCGGCGGCGGCGTGCGCTACTCCTGGTGGGAGGGCGACCTGCGCCGGGCGCTGGTCGAGCGGCGCGGCGGGGTGGCTCGGGACGTGGCCGGCGCGCTGCGTGCCGGAGTCGGCGCCGTGCACAGCGTCGGCCGCTGGCGTGATCCGGCGCCGGCGCTGACCCAGGCTCAGCGGCTGTTGGCCGACCACCGCGCGCACCGTCACAACGGGGCCGACCGCAGGCCGTGATGGGCCCGCTCAACGCCGGCCGGCGGGAATTTTGGGCCCAGCCGGGTCGTTGATATCGACGTCCGGCTGGGTGGAAGATCCCCGGGCCCATGGACTGAAACGGCCGCGCTGGGGGAAGATTCCGGCCCAACGTTTTGGGCACCAGCGTTTTTGGACACCAGCGTTTCGGACACCAGCGTTTCGGACAGGAGCGTCATGCGAGGCGACAGCGTCGAGATCGTCATTGATGCCGGTGAGAGCAGCCGGACCTACACCATCACCGCCACCCGCGCCGGCCGCCGGGTGGAGGTCAGCCACGGCCGCGGCCTGGTCGAGGTCACCGAAGTCACCCGAGGCGGCACCCCGGTGCGGACCGCGCGGTTCATGAGCGGCCGGGTGATCGCCGTCGTGGAGCACCCGGCGGCCGACGCCGCGCTGTCCGACGACTCGTCGGTCACCCCGTTGCACCGTCCAGCCTGACCGTGCGGTCCTGACCCGCGCTCAACCTGCCCCGCGCTGTGCCGGATCAGGTGTTCTGCTGGCGTTCTTCCTTCACCCGGTGCGGCACCCGCAGCAGCCGTACCGAGGTCACCAGCACCAGACCGCCGATCAGGTTGCCGAAACTCGACCAGAGCAGCGCGCCGAGCCAGTCGGCCCAGTTGTAGTCGGCGCCGCCGCTGAACAGCCCGGCCGCGATCAGGATCGAGTCGAGCACCGAGTGGAACAGCTGCGCGCCGACCAGGACGAATGACATCAGGATCGCCGGAACGATCTTGACGCCGATGTTGTCGCTGGCGTGCTGCATCCGGGTGAGCAGGGTGATGACGGTGCCGCCCAACACGGCCAGGAAGAACGAGCGCCACGACACCCCCAGGTGGGCGTAATGGCCGCCGGCCTCGATCGCGGTCTGCTGCACGTCGGGCAGGGCCACCACGATCATGCCCGCCACGAGCAGCCCGCCGGCCAGGTTCATCACCAGCGTCACGACCCATAGCCGGATCAACTGCAAGACGGTGCCGTGGCCGGCCACCAGCGCGGTGACCGGCACCAGGAAGTTCTCGGTGAACAGCTCGCTGCGCGCCATCAGCAGGGCCACGAACCCGATCGAGAAGGCCAACGCGGCCAGCAGCGAATTGCCGGTCTCGTGCTTGACCACCAGGTAGGCCAGCACTCCCACTCCGATATCGACGCCGCCGAGAAAGCCGGTCGCCATCAGCGGCAACAACGGCCGGGACAGCCGGGCATCGCCCTCTTCGATCAACCGGTCGAAGGCCTCTTCGATCTCGGGTTCCTCGCGGGCGCCGACCGGTGCGGTGATATCGCTGGCGTGACCGGCTGGTCGTGACATGGCCGACTCCTGCGGTGTGAGTGAGCTGGGACGCCGAGTTCACTCGCCGCGGATCCGAGCCTACCCACGCCCAGCCGCTGGGCCTCGACGCGCGAATGCGCTGATGTGGCGGTGCGGGCAGCCCGATCGGGACAATGGCGATCATGCAGCGGATCAACGAGCGGTTGCTCACTTGGGCCTCTCTTTTGGAGGAGCAGACCCGAGCTCAAGCGGTGCTGACCAGTCAGATGCCCTTCATCGATCCGCATCTGGCCCTGATGCCGGATGCGCACCTGGGCAAGGGAGCCACGGTCGGCTCGGTGATCCCCACCGTCGGGGCGATCATGCCGGCAGCAGTCGGCGTCGACATCGGCTGCGGCATGTTCGCGGTGCGAACCCAGTACCGGGCCGAGGAGTTGCCGGCTGACCGCGATGCGCTGCACCGGGCGATCAGCGCGGCGGTGCCGCTGTCGGCCGGCAAGAACAATCCGAAGGTCAAGTCCAGTGCGGCGCCGCGGGTCGCCGAGCTGGAGGGGATGGCCGGCGCCGAGCAGGCCGGCGCCGTCAGCCCCAACTGGCGGCTGCAACTGGGCAGCCTGGGCTCTGGCAACCACTTCATCGAGGTCAGCCTGGACGAGGCTGACCAGGTCTGGCTGTTTCTGCACTCGGGCTCTCGCGGGGTCGGCAACAAGCTGGCCGGCAAGCACATCACCATCGCTCAACAGCAATGCCGGCGTCGTGGGGCCCCGTTGCCCCACCCTGACTTGGCCTATCTGCTTGAGGGCGAGCCGGAGTTCGACTCCTACCTGCGGGCGCTGCGCTGGGCGCAACGGTTCGCGTTCCTCAACCGCGAGGAGATGATGGACCGCGTCCTGGACGCGTTCGGGCGCTGGCACCGGCCTGCCCAGCGGCTGGAGTCGGTGAACTGCCATCACAACTACACCGAGCAGGAAACCCATTTCGGCAAGCAGGTCTGGCTTTCGCGCAAGGGCGCGATCTCAGCTAAGGCCGGCCAGGCCGGGCTCATTCCGGGCAGCATGGGTACGGCGTCCTATGTCGTGTCCGGCAAGGGCAACCAGCTCAGCCTGTGCTCGGCGCCGCACGGCGCCGGTCGGCACTACTCCCGCACGGCTGCCCGCAAGAAGTTCAGCCGTGCTGATCTGGATGAACGGATGCGCGGGATCGCCTGGGGCCGTTCCAACGCCTTCCTCGACGAGCACCCTGACGCCTACAAGGACATCGACGTCGTGATGCGTGATGCCGCCGACCTGGTGGAGATCCGGCACACGCTACGCCAGATCGTCAATGTCAAGGGCGACTGACCGCCGTCTCAGCGGCTCAACTCCTCGGCTGAGGCAATCCCCTGCTAAGGCTGAGGACCTCAGCTGAGCCAGAGGGTGGTGTAGTCGAGGAAGAACGACGTCTGACGGCTGGAGTTCTCCCGTGCGGTGAAGGTCACCAACAGCTGGCTGCCGGCATACTTGGACACGTCGAAGCTGCGCTTGCGGTAGCCGGACTCGGCATCGAGGTTCGAGTAGGTCGCCAGCGTCGCCAGCGTCGAGCCGGACGGCGATCGCAGCGTCACTGTCAAGGTGTCGTAGGCGGTCGAGGTGGTTCGCTGGGCCGTGTCGATGTCCAGCCAGAAGCTCAGCCGGGCCTGGCAGGTCGGGGGAATGCTGACCAACTGGCTGAGCGTGTCGGTGTCGGCGACACCCTGGCCGCCCAGCGTGGCCAACCAACTGCCCGCCCAGGCCGGCTGCTCAGCGGTCTCACGTGCCACCAGGCCGGTGTCGCCGATCCAGGGGACGGCGGTGCCCCTCTCGAAACCGGGGTTGACGATCAGTTGCGCCGCTGAGCACATCGGGTCGGGATCAGGCTCGGGATCGGGATCGGGATCGGGGCTGGTCGTCCAGACGTTGGTGATCGGAGTGGCGTTGGCGCTGGCGCCGGCGTACGGCAGGCCGTAGGCGTCCTCCAGGGTGCGAAGCACATTGTAGTGATCTATTCGCTCGGAATAGAGGCCGGGCTTGACCTGCGCGCCGACGAAGACCGTCGGAATGCGGTTGCCGGAGTTGTTGTCGTCCTCGTCGAAAGTCAGGATCAGCAGGCTGTTATGAGTCCGGGCCCACTGCGCGTAGCCGTCGATGTGGGACTTCAGCCAGCTGTCGCCTTCGGCGACGGTGCCGTCGTGCATGTCGTTGTCCAGGTTGGGGATCACGAACGACACCGTCGGCAGCGTGCTGTAGTCGGTGGGAAAGGCGTTCAACGTCAGGTTGGAGGCGGCCGGCACGTTGGTCCAGTTGACCCACGGGTTGTGCCTGCGGACGTAGGCGCCGCTGCTGCACCCGGTGTAGCCGTCATACGGCATTGACTCGGAATATCCTTTGAAGGTAAGGCCATTCGTGATTAACGCGGTGCCCAGATTGGGAGTGGAGAAGGTGTGCGGACACGAGTTGTCGTCGACGCCCTGGAGAGAGCCGGAGAACAGGGCGAAGTAGTTGGGTTGACTCGGGTGGGTGATGGCGTAGGACTGGCTGAAGTTGGCGCCGGTCGCGGCCAGTGAGTTGATGTAGGGCGCCGACGGATTGCCTATCACGTCGGTGTTGGAGTGGTTCTCCATGACGACAACGACGACATGGTCGGGGCGCGGCACCCCTCCAGCGTCGGCCGAGGCGTCGAGTGATGACGCGCCGGCCCCCTCGACGGCGACGCCGACGAGCAGTGCCGCCATCGAGGCGCCCAGCAGACAACGTAACGGTCGAATAGCGGGCATGGCGGGGACCTCCCATTGGGGTGGTCCTACCGTGCGCTCGCTGACGGCGTCAGCGCAAGTGCCCTGTGCGTGAAATTGCGGCCAGTTCGCGGCATTAAGGCCCAGAGGCGATCAGGCCTGTGATCAGGGGCGATACTCGAACGCCCCGATGTCGGGCCGGACGCCGTAGCGGGGCAGGTCGCGGATGTCGAGCAGCGGAGCCCCGGTCGACCGTCCGGCGTCCACGGCCGGCGAGCCCTTGGTGAGCCGGTAGTCGAAGGCCGGGGCGTTGACGAACGCGGGGTTGGAGCCGACGTTGCCGACCGCCAGCCTGATGTTGGGGTTGCCGTTGAAGTTGCGGATGTCGGTGATGGTGTGGGCCGGGAAGCTGTAGAACATCCCGTTGCCGCTGTTGGTGATCAGGTTGTTGGAGTAGGTGGCGAACTCACCCATCTCGAAGATCTGGAAATTGTTGTTCGCGGTGAAGATGTTGTTGACGATCGAGGCCTTGCCTGAGGTCTTCTTGGACACGAACAGGCCGCCGCCCGAGGCTGCGCTGCCGGCCCGGGAGGCGTTGGAGACGATGGTGTTGTTCACCAGCACCAACGAGCCGGTTCCGACGAAGGCGACACCGCCGCCGAGCGGCGCGGAGTTCTGCCGCACCGCGTTGTTCTGGATGGTCGCCTCGGAGTTGGCCAGGTAGATGCCGCCGCCGCCGGGGCCGGAGCCGGTGTCGATCACGGTGTTCTTGGCGATGTTGTTGGCGTTGACCGTCGAGACCGAGCCCTCGGCCAGCACGATGCCGCCGCCGAAGCGGGTGGTCCGGTTACCGATGATGCTGTTGTGCGAGATGATCGGGCGCGACCAGCCGAACACCGCGATGCCGCCGCCGCTGCCGCTGCCGGGCCACGCCGCGGAGGTGAGGGCCGAGTTGCCGGTGATCACGTTGCCGGTGATCCGGGGCGTGCTGCCGGTGGTCTCGACCTCGATGCCGCCGCCGTAGGGCGAGCTGTTGCCGGTGATGGTGTTCTTGGCGATCAGCGCGTTGACGCCGGTGCGCAGCATGATGCCGCCGCCGGCCTGGGTGGAGACGTTCGAGGTGATCTTGTTGCCGGTCACGCTGGGCGCCGAGCGGGCGCTCGGGCGCGACACGTCGTTCTCCAGGTAGACGCCGCCGCCGCCGTAGGCCCGGTTGCTGGCGATGGTGTTGCCGGTGATCTTCGGGTTGGAGTTGATGACGGCGAACACCCCGCCGCCGAACCTGGCCGCGGTGTTGTGGTGGATGTTGTTGCCGGTGATGGTCGGGTGCGAGTTGTTGTAGACCAGGATGCCGGCGCCGTCGTTGGACCGGTTGGAGACCAGTTCGTTGCCGCGGATGGTCGGGCTGGCGTAGTTGGCGATGGTGATACCGCCGCCCTGGCCGCTGGGGGCTGATCCAGAGACGATCCGGAAGCCCTGCAGGGTCATGGTGCCGGCCGGGATGTTCTGGATCATCACCGGCGTCCGGCCGGGGTTGCCGGCGATGACGGTGACGCCGGGACCCGAGACCGAGCGGACCGTGATCCGCTTGCCGACGATGGTGATGTTCTCCCGATAGGTGCCGGGTGACACCGAGACCGTGTCGCCGTGGCGAGCGGCCGCGATAGCCGCGCCGATGGTGCGGTAGCTGCTGGGAACAGACAGGGTCGCCGCCCCGGCCTGGCTGGTCGGGCCGACCAGAGACAGCGCTGCGCCAACTAGGACAGCCGTGGACGCACCGGCGATAATTCGTCTCATGGAGATCCCTGCTCGAAGCGGAAATTAACAGCAAATTGATGCTGACTGTAAGTGACCGAGTGGTCACCCGCAAGCGGAACGCCGTATCGGGACAACTTGACCCCTGACACCGGCGCGCGAAGGGACTTCGGACTCTCGTACCTCTGCTCTCCGGCAACCAGAATGAGAGATGCGGTAAGCGTTCGACGATGAGGATGAGTGAGCTTCATGAAGACGCAGGCACGGCCGGTCACCGAGGAGGCCCGGACCGCCCCGACGCGTCCGGAGAACGGGGCTACCCACGTCGCAGGGCTTGAAGCGAGCCCGTCGGCCAAGCCGGCTCTCCGGTGGTTCGGGCACACTCTGTTCGCCCTGGCCGGGTGCCTGGCTACGATCGCCGTCCTCGGTCCCCTGCTGACCGAGGCGATCCGTTACCGGTACTCGCCGACCATGCTGAACCAGGCCACGGGGTTGGACGCGTTCGCGCTCGCCGTGGTGGCGCCGCTGGCCGTCATCGCCGGGGTGCTGGCCATCCGACGGCACCCGGCAGCACCGCTGCTGGCGCTCGCGCCCGCAAGCTTCGCCGCGTACATGCTGGCGCAGTATGTGATCGGTCCGGAGTACCTCGTCCGTGACGGGAACGCCGAGCGCGCCTTCCTGTTGTTTGTCGGCGCATTCGTCCTCAGCGGCGCGGTGCTCCTGCAGGCGTGGGCCACCGCGCGTGCTCCACACTGGCAGGAGCGGCTGTGGCGCCGGCGTGCGGCCCTGCTACTCGGCCTCGCGGTCTTTGTGGTCGGCGGTCTGTACCTGGCGACCGGCTTCCTCAGCGCGATGGCGGACTTCCCCCGGTTCGTCGCGGACCGGGCCGCCAGGTCAGAGTACGACGAGCACCCGACGGCCTACTGGCTGGTGGCGTTCCTCGACTTGGGTGTCGTCGTGCCGATCACCGTCGCTACGGCGGTCGGACTGCTTCGCCGCCGGCCCTGGGCGGCCCGCGCCTTCTACGCCATCGTCGGCTGGTACGCCCTGGTGTCCGGCTCGGTTGCGGCGATGGCCCTCACCATGCTGGCCCGCAACGACCCTGCGGCGAGCACCAGCCGCGCCGTTCTGCTGACCGCAGCGGCGACGCTGTTCTTGATCCTCGCGGGGCGGGTGTTCCTGCCGCTGTTGGGTCAACAGACCTGGCAGCGCCCGCCAGCCGGCCGCTCGCACATCGACGGCTCGCGGTCATGACCTCGGCCTCCCCGCCAGTCGCACAAGTGCCTGCCCGTCAAACCCGAACGTCGCCGGCTCGTCCCGGGGCACCGCCCCCAGGCTTCGGTAGAAGCCGATCGCCGGCATGTTCCATTCCGCAACGGACCAGGTCAACCTGATGAACCCGCGTTGACAGCTCTCGGCGGCCAACGCGGCGAGCAGTCCGCGACCCAGGCCCAGGCCACGATGAGCAGGCTGGACATACAGGTCCTTCAGAAAGATTCCCTCGCAACGTCCGGCGGGGGAGAAGTCGAGCTGCCACAGCGCGCAGCCGACCACCTCGCCCCGCACCTCGGCAACGTGGCCGAACAGCGTCGGCTGCCCGCCGAACAGCGCTCTGCGCAGCTGGCTTCGGCTGAGCTGGAAGTGCGAGGGCACCCGCTCGTACTCGGCCAGCTCGCCGATCAAGCCGGCGACCGCGGCGACGTCGGACTCGCGGACCCGTCTGATGCCGGAGCCGGGCACCGACCTCAGCTGAGTTCGCGCAGCAGCGGCAGCACCTGCTGGCTGAAGGAGGACAGGAACCGGGACTGGTCGTGGCCTGGAGCGTGAAAGACCAGGTGGTTGAAGCCGTAGTCCAGGTACGGCCGGATCGCCGCCAGGGCCGTCTCAGGGTCGCTGGCCACGATCCAGCGGCTCGCGATCTGCTTGATCGGCAGCGCCGCGCCGGCTGCCTGCATCTCGATCGGGTCGTGCAGGCCGTGCTTCTGCTCAGCGGTCAGCGCCAGCGGCGCCCAGAACCTGGTGTTCTGCAACGCCTGCTCGGGATCGAGGTCGTAGGACAGCTTGATCTCGATCATCCGGTCCAGCTGCGAGCCGTCCCGCCCGGCCGCGGCCAGCCCTTCCTCGACCGCCGGCATCAGCTTGTCCCGGTAGAGCTCTGCGCCCTTGCCCGACGTGCAGATGAAGCCGTCGCCGGCCCGGCCGGCGTACTTGGCGACCACCGGGCCGCCGGCTGCGATGTAGACCGGCACGCTCTGCTCGGGCCGGTCATACACCGTGGCGTCGGTGGTCTGGTAGTACTCGCCTTCGAAGGTGACCCGCTCCTCGGTCCACAGTCGGCGCATCAGCTGCACCGCCTCGCGCAACCGGGCGAACCGCTCTTTGAAGTCCGGCCACTGCACCCGGGTGACGGCCACCTCGTTCAACGCCTCGCCGGTGCCGACGCCGAGCATTATCCGGTTGGGGTGCAGGCTGGCCAGCGTGCCGAAGGCCTGCGCGATGATCGCCGGGTTGTAGCGGAAGGTCGGGGTCAGCACGCTGGTGCCCAGCTGCACCCGGGAGGTGCGCTCGCCGACGGCGGCCAGCCAGGCCAGCGAGAACGGCGCGTGGCCGCCGTCGTGCTGCCAGGGCTGAAAGTGGTCAGAGATCATCACGCTGTCCAGGCCCGCCTGCTCGGCCTGCACCGCGTAGTCCAACAGCTGGCGGGGCCCGAACTGCTCGGCCGAGGCCTTGTAACCGATCTTCAATG
>WUUC01058875.1_pt1 | contig 10447 bp, 5 predicted proteins | sample 6278441 | NCBI WGS metagenome assembly WUUC01 (sample SAMN13675441, study PRJNA597444) | soil metagenome | isolation source: soil | place: USA: Washington | collected 2017-10 | reverse complement strand
GAGCCCGAGGCTGTTTTTGCGGCGCCGGCTCCCGGTAAAAGCGTCGGGGGTCCCAAGATCGTGGACACACGCCCGCACAGCAAGCTGCTGCGCGCCGAATCCGCAGAGCCGGTAGCGGCGCCGGGCACATACGTGCTGCCGTCGCCGGATCTGTTGCAGCCGACTCCGGCGGACGTGACCCCCATCGATCGCGAGCGTGTGCTCGACCTCGCGCGCCGCCTGGAGAGCACGCTCGCGGACTACGGGGTCATCGGCAAGGTGGAGGAGATCCATCCCGGCCCCACTGTCACGACGTACGAGGTCACCCCCGTCGCGGGCACCAAGGTCAGCAAAGTGGCCGCCATGTCGGACGACCTCGCGCTCGGGCTCTCGCGCAAGGTCCGGATCATCGCCCCCATTCCGGGCAAGGGCCGGATCGGGTTCGAGCTGCCGAACGACACGCGGTCACCGGTCAATCTGCGCGAATTGATCGAGGATCAGCGCTTCGAGAAGCTGGCCGAGCGGGCGCCGTTGCCCGTCGTCATGGGGCGGGACATCGTGGGCGGCCCCTTCTACGCGGACCTGTCCGCCATGCCCCACGTGATCGTCGCGGGCGCGACGGGCGCAGGCAAGAGCGTTGGCATCAACGTGATGCTGTGCAGCTTGCTGTTCAGGCGCACACCCGAGGAGCTGCGCATGCTCCTGATCGACCCCAAGGTGGTCGAGCTCGCCCCGTTCGACGGTATTCCGCACATGCTGCTCCCCGTCGTCACCGACATGAAGCAGGCGGCGAAAGCCCTGAAATGGGCGGTCGACGAGATGGAGCGCCGTTATCAGGCCTTTGCTTCGGCCGGCACCAAGAACATCGTGACGTATAACCGCTGGGCCGAGCGCGTCCAGAGCGGGGAGCTGCCGGTGCCGGATGCGGCGGAAATGGAACTTCTGGTCGGAATGGGCGGCGCCTGGACCAAACCGAACCCCGACAGGGAGGCCGAGGCGCGCAACCTTCCGGCCCGGCTGCCGTACATCGTCATCGTGGTCGACGAGTTCGCAGATTTGATGATGCAGCAGGGCAAGGAAGTGGAAACCTCGGTGGCGCGGCTCGCGCAGAAGGCCCGCGCCGCGGGCATGCACGTGATACTCGCCACGCAACGTCCGAGCGTCGACGTCATCACCGGCATGATCAAGGCGAACTTCCCGACGCGTGTGGCTTTCCGCGTCGCCCAGAAGGTCGACAGCCGCACCATTCTCGATGAGCAGGGCGCCGAGCTGCTGCTCGGCAGGGGTGACATGCTCGCCAAGATGAACGGCTCCAACGAGACCCTGCGCGTGCAGTGCCCGTTCATCAGCGAGGAAGAGGTGAGCGCCATCACCGATCACCTGAGGGCCCAGGGCGTTCCGGTGTACCACGACGACATCCTGCGCGCGGACGACGACGATGAGGAGGCTGCTCGCGAAGAGGAGACGCTCGATCCACGTTTTGACGAGGCCGTCCGCATCGTTGCGGAGACGCAACGATGCTCCACGTCCTGGCTTCAACGCAAGCTCGGGATCGGCTACAACCGAGCCGCCAAGATCGTCGAAATGATGGAGCACCAGGGGATGGTGGGGCCGCCGAATGGATCCAAGGAGCGCGAAATATGCATCCAGCCGCACTGACCCAACCATGCGGCGTGCAACTCCTGAGTGGCGTGCGAGCGCGGGTCCAGGCGGGCAGGCGCCCGGTGGCCCTGGCTCTGGTCCTATCTCCGGTGATCCTGTCTCCGGTGGCCGCGACGTCAGCGGCCATACTTCGAGCGAGCGGCGCATGACCACTCGCCTGTCTTCCGTCTTTCCGCGGCCTGCGGCGAGCGACGCCGACGACGTCGTGTGGACGTTGCAAACCGCTGCGGTGCAGTGGCAGCGGGGCCTTCGGGCAGACGCGATCGTGTGGGTGCGGAAAGCCGCAGAGACGGCCACGCACATCGGGCACGCGTCGCGCGCGGAAGAGCTGCGCAACCACGCGGCCCGGCTCGCTGAGTTCCTGTGGACGGATCCGGAGGAGACGCTCCAGGACGCCCCCCTCACTCCGCCTCCGCCGCGCCCGAGCGGGCGCCGTCCAGCAGTGGACGAAGCCGAGGAGATCCTGGAGCTCGAGGAGCTCGATGCGGACGAGCTCGAGTTCACCGAAAACGAGCTGCCCACGCCGGATGACGCCGTCGCCGACATCTCCGAGGAAGACCTCACGTATTATCGCGAGGGCGGGGAGGGCTCCGAACCGACGAACGTTCTGCCCGACGATCTCGATTTGCGCAGCGACTCCGAGAGGCCCGTGTCGAGCCCTCGGGAAGCCTACCTGAGCATCACCCCGGAGCCGGACGAGGAGAGCGACTCGTACATCAGCATCAGCCCGGAGCCGGACACCGAATACGGAGAAGAGGCCGTCGCCGTCGCGTCCAATGGCGCGTCGCACACGTTCAGGCCACCGATCTCGGAGCAGCCGACGCGCCCGCGTATCGAGCGGCCCTCGATGCACGGCTTCGACTACGACGAGGGGCTGGATGGGGTGAAGTCACCGACCATGCCGTCGTCCATGGGCAGCGGTCCACCGCGCCCGCGCGCGGCCACCGCGCGCTCGTACGAGCCGCCACCAGGGCCGACGTTGGAAGAGCTCGCGCGTCTGCTCGCACCGAACTCGCCGATGGCGCGTGGCGCGGTATCACCCGCACGCGGGCCGCTCTCTCCGCCTGCTCCAGCTCCTCTCGCCAGCCCGTTGCCGCCACCGTCGAGCGCAGAAGGGCAGCCGCCCTCGGTGGATGGGCTGGACTTCGAGAACGTCGAGGCGCTCGCGGATCTGCCGGAAGACGCGCAGGCCGCGCTCGCCGCGAGTGGTAACCTGCTGGTGTTGACCAGCGGCCAGGAGGTCGTGCTCAGTGATGGTGCGGCGCTGATCACGCGCGGCACCGTGCACGTGACGCTCACTCACTCCAACGTCAGCGCCGCACGGATCGGCGCTGGCGCCGTGGTGGCTGCGCGCGGTTCGGTGGAGGCCGGCCCATTGCGGCTGATTGCCGACAGCGCCCAGACGCACGTCATCACCTGGACGGAAGCCAAGATGACGGCGGCGATGCGCGATTGCCCATGGGTCGTCGATGATCTGCGGCTGCTCGCGGACCGCTTTCAGGCGCATGCCAGTGCCGGGCTCGGGCCGCTCGGCGAACGTTTGGACGACGCCCTGCGCGCCGCCGTCTACGAGCGGTTGCAGGTGCGGGTGCTGTCTCCGGACGAGTCCGTGGCAGAACGCGGCAAACCACTCAAGGGTCTGTTCGTGGTGGCCGTCGGGGAGCTCGAGGTCTCGTCGGACTCCGGGCGTCGGGCGCTGCGCGCCGGGGAGTTTCTGTTCCCGAGTTGCGTGATCGGCGCCGAGCCAGCGCCCGCCGACGTGCGGGCGGGCCCGAAAGGCGGGCTCGTTTTGTTTGCGACGCGCCCCGTCGCACACGAGTTGATGATGAGCGTGCCGCCTTTGCTCGAGATCCTCGCGAGCTGACAGCTGGCGTTCCCTCCGGCGAGCGGTGCTGCCGCCGGAACCAGCCGAAAGCCGCGCCCGCTACCCGGGGCGGCTCAACCGCTGCGGGTGCCGCTCGTGTTCGCGTCGTCCACGGTCCAGAGCAACCGGTGATTGCCCTGCGCGCCAGCGAAACGCAGGCCGAGCCAGCGCGCGCGCTCCGAGATGGTGCGGCGGCCGTCCAGCGTGAGCACCGGGAAACGGATGCGGTGGGTGGTGCGCCACGGGGTCGTGTACGGAAAATACGTGAGCTCGATCGCCCCCGGCTTCTGGATGCGTTCGATCGAGCTCGGTGCGGTCTCGTTGCCCTGGTCGTCGATCAGGCGCACGATCCACGCTGGGTTCTGCGCCGTCAGGTCCGCCCAGCGCGGCTTCTGCGCGTAGAGCGCGACGTAGAACTGGTGATACTGCTCCGTCTCCGCCAGCGAACGCTCGAGCATCGCGTGGCGCTGGTCCACCGTCAGGCGGTAGTCCTCCGAATAACGCACCACGTAAGCCCAGCGGAAATCCCAGGACTCGTAGGTGGCGGTGGCGGTCAGGAAGTTATCGAGCGCGCTCAGCGAGATCAGACTCTCGGTGCGGGTCCAGCGCCGCAACACCGAGTCGTAGTCGTCGGCGACGTATTCGCGCGGCCCAACCCCCATCTGCACGGTCGGGGCTGCGCAAGCCCAGGCGCCGAGCAGACACGCGCCGAGCGCCGCGCGGCGCCCGATCAACGGCTGCTCGGGTAGCCCTATGACCTCGGGTAGTCCGATGACATCGCCTCCGGCGTGGCCGTTCGCGGTTGGGCTACCTGGGATTCGGCCGTCTGGAAATTGGCCTGGATGTACCCGCGGCGGGCAGAGGCGGTGCACCGCCGGAGTCTAACCGTTATTCTCCGCGAATGTCGAAGACACTGACGACGACCATCAGCGCCAGGAACATGAGCAGGCCGATGGCGTGGATATGTGCCTCGATGCGGGCGTTTGGCTTCCGACGTGCCACGCCCTCGTACACCAAAAACATGAGCCGGCCGCCGTCCAGCGCTGGGATCGGCAGCAGGTTGAAGCCACCGAGATAGGCGCTGAGCATGCCCAGGATGTAGAGGTAATCGTCCAGGCCACGGTGGGCGGCCTTGCCGATCTCCTTGCTGATGCCGACCGGGCCGGTGAGCGACGCCTTCTCCTTGCCGGTGACGATGCGGCCGAGACCCTGCACCAGCCGATAGACGACCTCCGCCGGGCGCGCGATCGAGAGCGCCGCCGCCTCGCTCATGGCGACCGGCACGCGTTTGGTGGTGGCGGGAGCGACGCCAATTAACCCGCCGCCGTTTTCGCCCTTCGCCTCCGGCGTGACCTTCAGCTGGACGGGTTTGCCCTCTCGCATCACCTCGACGTCGAGCTCTCGCCCGGCGCTCATCAGGATGATCTCCCGCATCTGCTCGAACGTCTCGATGCGAGTGTCCCCGATGCGCACGATCTCGTCGCCGTTTTTCATCTGACCGGTCGCGGCGGCGCCGCCCTCGATCAGCTCCACGATCGTCGTGGGCACGTGTTGGCCGCCGATCATCAGGGCACCGAAGAACAACACCGACGCGAACAGGTAGTTCGACATCGGGCCGGCGACGACCGTCAGGATGCGCGCGGTGAGCGTCGCGTTGGCGTAGCTTCCGGCATCGTCCGGGTCCGCCTCCTCGAACGGATTCATGCCCGCGATCTGCACGTAGGCAAGGAATGGGATCAGCGCGACCTGATACACGGTGTCGCTGCCGCGCGGCTGATGGCGCCAGATGGCAGGGCCGAAGCCGATGCTGAAACGCAGCACCCGCATCTTGAAGGCCCGAGCAACGAGGTGGTGGCCCGACTCGTGAACGACCATCAGCAGGGCGAGACCGAAGACCGCGGCCAAAATTCCGATCAAACTCATCGACGGTATCGTAGGTTATAGTGTCCGAGCGCAGCCCCTGCCATGTGTTCGGCATGCACCCTGCGACGCGGCCCGTGGGACGGCGCGGTTTGCCCGCACCTTCACTCCTGTTGCCCGCGCTCTGGTGCCAGCGCCAGAGGTTCACCCCCGCCGCTTTCGAGCTGCTGAATCGAGAGCGGCGCCTGCCGCGTCCCCATGCATAGCGTACGGCACCGAGCGGCCTCTACTCCCCCGGCGTTTTTTTCTTTGACGGCGCTTTCCGAGCAAATCGCCTCGCCGTTCCTCTGCTTGCCCGGTGACGGTCGCACTGCTAGCGTCCCGCCACATTTTTTCCTGCCTTCGGCCTTTTTGGGGGCGACGGACCGGTCGAGCGACTGACCCCTTGTGGGCCAGCCTCGGTGGGTGTTCCCGGGCGGCTCGGGCAGGCAGAGTTTCACGCTGACGTGTGCTGGGCATTTCCAGTCGGTCAGCGCCCGGTCATCAGACGGAGAGAGCCAGGTTATCATTCATGAGCCAATCGACCCCACCCGAAGGCAGCGCGGCCGAAGCGAACCTCAACATCGAGGGTGGCGCCGCCATTCTCGCCCCGGTCAGCGCGTTTCAGGGCGGCATCCCGCAAGGTGCGTTGGTGCTCGTCCCGATCAAGAAGCCGACGGACGAGCTGATCGAGATGCTCAAGCAGGGCCCGGTCGCGGTGCAGCCCGACCAGATGTGGAAGTTGCTCGGTTTCAACGGCCCTGCCGTCCAGATTCAGGACGCGCAGGGGCGCCCGATCACGGTCGGCCTGGATGACCTGCTCGGCAGCCTCGAGAAGCACTACGGCGAGAACCCCGACGATCTCAACCGCGGGCGTCTGTATGCGCAGGAGCTGATGAAGTACCGCCGCCACGAGCAGGCGGAGAAGGTGATGGCAAAGATCGTCGCCACCGGCGGGACCGGCCAGGATTGGCTCGGGCTCGGCGTCGCGCAGCTCGCCACGGAGAAGTGGGACAAGGCCGAGAGCACGCTCAAGGGCGCGCAGAACCTCATGCCGGACAACCCCTTCCCCTCGTTGCACCTGGCGAAGGTCTACCGCTCGCGGGAGGACGCCACCACCGAGCGCCAGATGGCGGAGAAGGCGATCAGCATCGACGCCAACTGTGTGGAGGCGTGGGCTTATTACTTCGCCCGCGCCCGCGAGACGGACGGGGACGAGGGCGCGGAGCAGCTATTGAACAGCCTCTGCGACGCGGAGCCGAACAAACGCACGGCAGCACCGTTCGTGGCGGTGCAGGGCGTGTACGCGGCCAAGGAAGAAACGCGCGAAAAGGCGCTCGACTGGGCAAAACGTGCGGTCGACCGCAACGCCAACGACCCGCTGGCATTGATCAGCCTGTCCGCGCTGTACGGCCAGAAGGGGGACTTCCGCGCCATCGTCGAGCTGCTCAGCAAACACGAGCCGAAGATGATGCGCGACGTTCGGCTCGCGAATAACTACTTCGAAGCCCTGTTCCAGACGCGCGAGATGGAGAAGGTCACGAAGCTGCTCAACGCGCTCGCCGGTTCGCCCGATCGCGCGGTCAAGCAGTTCGCCGTCGAGCGTTCGCGCATGGTGGCGCAGTACTTTCAGCAGCAGCAACAGGCTCTGAAGGGTGTTGCGCAGAACGCCGGCGCCGCAGCGCCGGGTGCGCAGCAAGCACGGGCCCCTCGGCCCTCGCCCAGCCCGCGCTGATCGCGCTCGAACAGGCCTCGATGGCCCGGGGAGCCCGAGCGTCGCTCGGGCTTCCAGACGAGGCTGGGGCCCCAGCGCTCGATGGAAATGCAGGAGGCCGCTCAGCTCGAGCGGCCTCGCCTGCGTGTGGCGCCGGTTTGCATGGGACCGGCTCGCGGATTTCTTGGCCCCGTATCTGAAAGGCGGGGACACTCCGAGCCGTGCAAATCGGCGAGAAGATTGCAGGGCGCTACCGTCTGCTCCGGCGCCTGGCCAGTGGGGGCATGGGCGAGGTGTGGGCCGCGAGCAATGAGCTGACGAATCGCGACTTTGCGATCAAGTTCTTGCTGAAGGAATTCGCCAGCAACGATGAGGCCTATAACCGCTTCGTGAGGGAAGCGGAGACCACCGGCAAGCTTCAGCACCCGAGCATCGTCGACGTCTTTGATGTCGCCCAGACGGTCGATGGGCGGCCGTTCATCGTGATGGAGCTGCTCATGGGCGAGGGGCTCGACGACCGCTTGAAACGCGAGGGAGCACTGACCTCGCTGCAGGTGGCCGCGTATTTCTCGCAGATCGGCATGGCGCTGGATCTGGCGCACCGCGCCGGTGTCATCCATCGGGACCTGTCATCGTCGAACATCTTTCTGGCTCGTTCGCGCGAGCACAACGGCGTCTGCCCCAAGATCCTCGACTTTGGTGTCAGCAAGCACCTCGGGGCCAACGACGGCGGTTTTCAGACCTGTCACGGCGCGGTGCTCGGCAACCCGCTGTACATGAGCCCGGAGCAGGCGCGTGGCGCGGAACAAGTCGACGCGCGCACCGACGTCTGGTCGCTCGGTGTCTTGATGTATCAGTGCTTGACGGGCGTCTCGCCGTTTTCATCACGCAACTACAACGCGCTGATGGTGGACATCATGACGCAGGCGCATCGCCCCCTGAGCGAAGCAGTGCCCGGCGTCGATCGATCCCTGGCCGTCATCGTCGAGGGGTGCCTGGTCAAGGACCGAGAGCACCGCATCGCGTCCTCCCATGAGCTCGCCGATCGCCTCGCCGCCGTCGCGCGGCGACTCGGCCGCGCCGACGAAGCCTTCATGGAGGGCCCGCGCCGCCGGGAGACCGACCGCTTGCCGCCCGTGCGCGGCAAGATCGGCGCCTTCGATCGTCCCTCCGTCATCGCCCCGCGCTCGCAGCGATCGCCGGGTCAGCGCCACACCATCGCCATTGCCGGGCTCGCGGGTCTGCTCGTCGGGGCCGTGGGTGTGTACGCCCTCGTGTCCTGGCGCGCCGGAGACGACAATGCTGCCGCCCGAGCGCCGAGCATCCAGACCGACCCGGCGAGCCAGGGTGAAGGCGCCGCGCCGGCCTCGCCGCGGCCTGTCCAGGGGCAGACGACGGTGGCGCAACGAGTGAAGACCGCGTCGCCATAACCCGTACGCCCGGGCAGCGAACCCGGCACGTTGCGCCGTGCAACTTCAGCGGCATACGGCATGCATGTGGCGAAAATGGCGCTCGATGCGCCGCTCTGGCGCCGCAAGAAACGCGGGTGGTGGCCGTTTCCGAGGGTAGGCTGATGGGCTACCAGCATAAACGACGACACGCAGCCGCGAAGGCGCCGCCTGCACCTTTGCGGGGCCTCGGTTTGCGTGGTCCGCTCTCGCTCGGCGCGTGCGCCGTGGCTCTGGCGTGCAGCGATGGGGCCTTGATCCTGCCGGGCCCACCCGCACCTTCGGCGCAGCCCGTCACGAGTGAGCCCAGCCAGGCTCTGGGCATCGGAGGCACGGACCCGGGGGGTGTCACCAATGCCGATCCGGGCGGCGCAACCGGCGGAATCGATGTGCCGGCGGCGCTCGAGCCGCCACCGGCGCCTTCCTCGGAGCCACCGGGCGCCGGCGTGCACGATCCGGACGGCGTGGGTGCAGCGGGGCCGGCCTTGCGCGGGGCCGTTGCCCTCGGTGATGCAGCGCTCGCCCGGCAGGCGCTCGTGCTGCTCGGTAGCGCCGCGGTCGGCGCCGAGGGCAGCTGCAGCGGCTGCCACAGTCTGGGGCGCCCCACGTTGACCCGCTGGCTCGAGCTCACGCAGGACTTCAGCGCAGCGTGCCTCGCGGAGCTCGCGCTCGGGGATACCGCCGGCGTGGACGCGACGCTGCGCTGTTTCGATCGGCACGCCAAACCCGAGGCGGTGCTCGCGCCGTCGACCTTCGGCATCTACGCCGCGGCGGCCCATCTGGATTGGTTTTCATTCGTCTTCGACCACGCCAGCGGCGACCCGGCGAGCCGGAAGAGCCGGCATGACGACTTCGTGGCGAGTGTGGGTATGCCGCGCGCTGGCAGCGCCTGGACCCAGGAGCAGTTCGACATCGTCGCCGAGTGGTTTGCGCGCGGTTTGCCGTATTCATTCGAGCTCGTGCCGGAAGACAGCGGGGCGGCCTGCAGCGGTGGCGTCGATCCCCGGCTCCAGCAGCACGTCGAGCTCATGCGACAGAGCGGCTGGAAAGCGCGCAACGAACAGGCTCCACTCTTGATGTTCGGCTGCGACGACGGCGAGGCGGCGAGCTGCCTTGCGGAGCAGCCGCTCGCGAGCGACTACTTTGGTCAGAGCTGGGATGACGGAGCATCACGCATCCGTATCCTGTATGACAACACCGCGACGCCGACGAACTACTGGTCGCGCTGCTCGGCGGACGGCCGCTTCATGGCCTCGGGTCTGCGCCGCGGCGCGCTCGACCGGCGCGGCCAGTTCATCGACCTGGCTGCGCAACGCAGGCTGGAGGCCGATTTCTCGTACGATCCGACCTTCTTCCCGGACAACTCGGGTTTTCTCGTGCAGCGGGCGAGCTACTCGCCTCCACTGGGCGATCCCGAAGGAGCGCCGAGTTACCGCGAGGTGGCGATCGCCTGCAACCAGAGCGTGCTCACGGGGTCCAGCGAGGTGATCAGCGGGCTCGAGCCCGAATGCGACGCGGTGGATGCGCAGATCGGCCTCTACCAGCAGGTGGCCAAGGCCGTCGATGGTGAAGACTACTGGGTGGTCTTCGGCTCGTTCGTCGACGATAACGGCGGCTTCGCACCCACGCTCGAGAACCCCGCGGCTGCGTTTTCCAGCCAGAGCGCGGTGACCCTCACGCCCATGCTCAATGTAGGCGCGACGTTCGAGCCTGGCGCACCGACGCGCGTGGCGACGCCGCTGGCCGGAGATCCGATGCTCTCTCCGTCGGGGCGTTTGCTGGTGACGCGCCTCAAGGGGCGTGAACGCACGACCACGGTTGGCGGGCGCACGGTCGTGAAAGCCGAACAGAGCGGTTACGCGGTGATGCTGTTGAGCGCCG
>WUUC01206463.1_pt1 | contig 10448 bp, 12 predicted proteins | sample 6278441 | NCBI WGS metagenome assembly WUUC01 (sample SAMN13675441, study PRJNA597444) | soil metagenome | isolation source: soil | place: USA: Washington | collected 2017-10 | reverse complement strand
TTCGAATCAGCACCGCTCGTGCTTGATGCAGCGTGCGATCAGATTCGCTGCACGCACTATAGCTATCAACGTCGCGTGTGCAAGTAGCGCTCGTTACAAACGCATGTCACTGCACGTGTCGCTCGCGCGTAACGGTCAGCATCACTGCGTGATGCTAACGCAGTGCGGGTGTCGAGGATTCGCGACGCCACGTTGGTGAGCACGAATGCCCCATGCGCCAGTCTAGTCCCCTGTAGCCGTGATTGCTGCATAATTCCCGCGGCCCCTGGCGAGGCGAGGGCCGCGAGAATTCCGTGGCAAAGGCAGCGCTGTGTCCCAGGAGATCGCTTTCTACATTTGCCTGGAACTTACGTTCCAGGGCACTGGCAACAACGGAAATGGCTACGGTGTGGGCAGAGCAGTCGATCACGGTAGCTGCCGCACGATGCGCCGTGAGCTCTGATGCACGCGTGCCGTTCACAGGGTGTCGGCGTGCGGCATCGCAGCTCGGCTCCAACATGTAACGCATATTGTTGACCGGAGCGGTTATCATCACGCTGCACACATGCGCTTCCTGGACAACTTCAGCGTCATCCTGCTCGACATGAACGGCACCTTCATGTTTGGGCACGACCGGTTTGGACCCGAGCAGGACTACTTCGCCTCGTATAGAGCCGTTGGCGGTAACCGGCTGGATCGCCTGACCTTGCTGGGCATCGTGCAGCTGACGTATGCGGCCCTGGTCAGGGACTATTCGCTGCCGGAGCGCTTCGACGACTATCCGACGCTGATCGGGGCCCTCCGGGAATACGGCGGAGCGGAGGAGGCAGACCTGCCCCCGTTGGAGAGGCTGTTCGCGGAGCATGAACGCGGAGAGGTGCCGGATGCTCACGCCGCCGTCTTGCGTGGGCTGGCTCGGACACACCACCTCGGCATCGTCTCGAACCTCTGGGCAACTCCGGCGCCGTGGTTAGCTTCGCTGCACGCCTCGGGGCTTCTCCCGCTGTTCGGGACGCGCGTGTTCTCTTCAGAGGGGCGGAGCATTAAACCCTCGTTGCGGATCTTCGAGCGCGCGCTCAGGCAGCTCCCCCCGGACTCGAGCGTCCTGTTTGTGGGAGATAGTCTGGAGCATGACATCGTGCCGGCGAAGGCGTTGGGGCTGAGCACGGCCTGGATAGCTCCTTCGGGAGCTCGACATGCGACGGCCGACGTGGTGGTTGCTGGCCTTCCGGAGCTGGAGCAACTCAGCGACTGATCCTGGCACGGATGCCACGAGCCTTGGCCCTGCCGCGCAAACGGTCGGTTCCTGCCGGGCGAGCGCGCTTGCCAAGCCTCTAGGGCCGTGTGCGGGTATGGCTCCGCGCTTCCATTAGAAACTGTCTGAACCGAGCTCTCAGGCGGCCGGCCAGCGCTGCCAGAGTGCGAGACGACGCCGTGTCAGCTAGGCTCGAGTTGTCATGCACAGCGCCAAGGTCGACGTCGTCGCCGTCATCATCGAACGTGGAGGTCGCTTTCTGCTCGGTAAACGCAGCCTCCACAAGTCGAGCGCGCCCGGGTACTGGTGCCCGATTTGCGGGGGCATCGAAGCGGGGGAATCGCAAGCTGAGGCGGTGGTGCGAGAGGTGCGGGAAGAGACCGGGCTCAGTGTCCGTGCGCTGACCCAGGTGGCGGAGTGCGATACACACGACGGCAGCGCCCTGATCCACTGGTGGCTCGCCGAGCCGCTCGACGCCGCGCCGGCTCGGCTGGCGAATACTGAACACTCGGAGCTGGCGTGGGTCTCTCTCTCGGAAATGCGCGAGCTCCATCCCGTGTTTCACGAGGACGTGGCCATCTTCGAGCAGGTGGCCGCGGCGGCTCGCTCGGATTGTCGCGCTGACGGTCGGGGGTAAATCGGTTGGCGCTGCGCGCCGAGGCATTTCCACCAGGCCAAAGGAGCTGGTAAGCGGCGAGCTGTCGGCGTCATGTGTTAGACGCGGAGCCGCCATGCCCTCCACCCCCAAGGAAACCCGCTCCGAGCGCACCGCCACCGATCTGAGCCTCGGGGATGAGCGACGCAAGACGGATAACGAGCTCGCTCGACGTCGGACTCACGTCGGGCGTTTCAGCCGCTGGCAGTCACCAAGGATATTTCGATCCGAACCGAGATCAGGGTCGGCTCACACCTGGCCCAGTATGATCACGAGCGCATCCTGCAGGTCCTGGCGAACCTGGTCGGCAACGCCATCAAGTTCACGCAACAGGGCGGACGCATTGACATCCTGATCGAACCGATCGAGCAAGACGTGCGCTTCGCCGTGATCGACACCGGTCCAGGCATCGCCCCCGACAAGCTGGGCTTGATCTTCGAGCGCTTCTGGCAGAGCGAAAAACACCCGAGCTCGGGGGTCGGCTTGGGGCTATACATCTCCAAATGTATCGTGGAAGCCCATGGTGGAAAGCTGTGGGTGGAGAGCCGAGTGAACGAAGGCAGTACGTTCTACTTCACGCTGCCGGCTCACCGGGGCGCGGACACCCCGCCGCTGGCGTCACCTGCGCTCGGATAAGATCCGAGCGCGCGATCCAGAGCAAATTCTTTGAATCGTGAAGGGCCGAGCCAGGGCCCATCCAGATACGCGAGCACGGCGCTCGCGAGCTCCCGCGGCGCTTGCCAGTGCAGGAAGTGCCCCGCGTTGGGTAAACGCCACAGCGTGCAATTTTCCAGCAACGCACACAGTGCCTCACCGTGACGGATCGGGATGACGCGATCGCGTTCTCCCCAAAATAGGGCGATCGACGGCAGCTGCTCGACTTCACGCACGCGCTGCAGCAGATGCCGGGTCTGGCCCCGCCAGTTGATGACGTCGCGCACGGTGCGCGTGAATGCCCGCCCCGTACCGGGGGAGCTGTTGAGGCGACACAACGTCCTGCGATCGGCGGCCGAGAGCGAGCAGCCGTGCCGCAGCGTCAAGAAGCGCGTGATGGGCCCGATCAACAATTGACTGCCCGCCGGGACGACACCCAAGAATGCAGCCAGCCTCAGCCACGGTCCCACCTCGGTGCCCAGCCCACCGGGCGCGACCAGGGCGAGCTTTCTCATCGAGCGCGCGCGGTACAGGAGCAGCCAGAGCGCAACACCTCCACCGTAGGAGTGGCCGAGCACGTCAAAGGTCGTCACGCCGACATGGTCGAGCCAGCTTGCCGTCAGGCGCGCTTGCCAGTCGAGGCTGTAGCTCGCGTCCGGCCTGCCGGAGAGGCCACAACCCGGCAGGTCCAGGCACAACACACGGTAGCGCTGGGCCAGCTCCGACGCCACCGGGCCCCAGGTGTGCTGCGAGTCCGAGAGCCCGTGCAGGATTAAGAGCGGGCTGCCAGCGCCACGTTCGGTCCAGTGCAGCTCCACGCCGTCCAGGGTGACGTGGAAAGATCGCGGCTCGCCGGGTAGCATGGTCATGACCGTCGTCTCTGCGTGGGCGCCGGCAAGCCCCGAGCGCTGGCAAGTTTCGACTGTGTATACAGCCCCGGATGAGCCGCCAGTCGAGCGGCTCGATCCTTGCGTGGACCGTCGAGCACGTCGTCATTGGTGCCATAGGCGATCCCTTTGTCCAGCGCTTTCCGACGCTGGGCAGGCTTTCACGGCGAGCCGCCCCGGCCACGCAGTGTCAGCCGCGTTGCAAACTGCCCGTCTGACCGCGCACCCAGATGCGTTTCCGGCCCTCGATCGCGACGCCCCAAACTCGAGGTGCACGCACCAGAACGTGGGACCGAGCGATCCCACCCGGCATGACGCCCCCGGCGGCACTGTCATGCCGGGCGCGGCGCGGCCCGCCGCTTGCGTCATTCCAGCATTGATCTCGACGTCGGTAGGCTATGGCGCCGCCACCACCACCGGCGGAGGCGACGCCGCGCCCGTGAACGTCAGCAGCTACGCTGAAGACCAAGCCGTGCTGGACGACTATCGAGACGCCTTCGAGGAGGGGACGAGGGCGAAGGGTGCAACACCGAGGTGATACACAAATGCCCGGTGTCGTCCTGGCTCGGGTGCTGGGGCGCCGCGGCGAGCAGCGCTCGGACCCCTCCTGCCAGCCCGGCATGCCTCGCTCGCCAGCAAACCTTGGACAGGCGGCGCGCTGTTGGGCAGACTCGCCCCGGCATGACGCGCTGGCTTCGTTGGCTCACCGTGACCTCCGGGCTCAGCTTGTGCTCTGGCTGTGAGCTCGCTCACAACTACACCGACCCGTCGGGGCCACGTTACACTGGACGACATGCACAGGAGCCGGCAAAGCTCTGGGAGCTGCCCCGTCTCAACGTGGTGAGCTTCAACGTTCAGTTCAGCAAGCAATACGAGCGCGCCGCGGAGGAGCTGGCGAGCTCTGCGGCGCTGGCCAACGCGGACATCCTGTTGCTCCAGGAGATGGACGTGTCGGGCACGACCCATATCGCGGAGGAGCTGGGGTATGACTTCGTGTACTACCCGGGCTCGGTGCAGCACGGGCGGGATTTCGGCAATGCGGTGCTGTCGCGCTGGCCCATCGTGGCCGACGAGAAGATCGTGTTGCCACACGAGAACCCCACGGATGGTCGTCTGCGCATCGCCGTGTGCGCCACCTTGCGCACGCCGCTGGGCGACCTGCGCGCGTACAGCGTTCATATGGAGACCCCCTGGCTGGGTCCCCGAGCGCGCCTGGATCAGGCGCAAACCGTGCTCGTCCACGCACGGGGCTCGGAGCTGGCCAGCATTATCGGTGGTGACTTCAACACCGGGGATCCTGGCGCGCTGGGATCCACGGTCGACGTGTTCGAACGAGAGGGCTTCCTCTGGGCCAGTCGCGAGGCGGGAGATACGCTGGGGACTCTGGATCTCACCTTCGTTCGCGATCTCCGCCCAATCGGCAGCGGGACCGTCTCTACCCGCGCCAGTGACCACCGGCCATTATGGGCCAATGTCGAAATCCGCTACTGAGCTGCGCGCGCGCTCGGCGGCTCGTGCTGGGGTGCTGCCTGGGCGGGCTCGGGTGCATCGCCGTTCTGGGCTGCGCGACGTATGGGTCGCACCTCTCCGCGACGCCCGTCGCGCCGGGCGCCACTGAGCTCTCGGTGTCCGCCGATGCATTGATCCTCGACCGCGGCTTCGGTCCCCAGATCGTGCCGAACCCGGAAGCTGGCTGGCGCATCGGTGTGGGCGAGGATCTGGACGTGGGAGGGCGCCTGAACCTGGGGGGAGTCGAGGCCAACGCACGCTGGCGTCTGCTCGATGGCGGCACCTTCGACCTGACGTTGGTGCCCGGGCTAGGATTGGGCTTCGTCCCGGTCACCAACGCCGATACGGGACTGTTCAATCTGAACGCGCTGGGCGCGTTACTGCTCGGCGTGGATCTGAAGCGGGACTGGCAGCTGGTGCTCGGGACGCGCGGGGTCGCCCAATGCACGTTTCCTCTGACCACGTTCCGGGGAGACACTGACGCCGCCAAGCTGTTCTATCTCGCCGGGGGCACGCTGGGGCTGCGCCTGCCACTCGGAAAGACCACCCGGCTCTTCCCCGACCTCAACATCCTCGTGCCCTACGACTCCGAGCGGGGTGAATGGTACTTTCCGAACATTCAGGCCGGGGTGGCGTTGACGTTTGAATGACGGCGCGGCTGCTCTGGACGGGCTCCCGGGCACCGGCAGACGCAGAACCTGCACCACGCCGGGAGCGAGTCATCAATGCATCACCAGTGCATTACCATGCATCACCAGTGCAACGGTCCTGCCAGTCGTAGCAGGGCTCCGCTCGGCAGCTCGGGGCCTGCAAGGCTCGAAGCCGCGCCGAGCTCGAGGTCGAGCTGGAGGTCGAGCGCCGCGCCCTGTGCCTGCGGTGAGGCGGCGTGCGGCTGGAGCAGCACGATAGCGACGACGGAGCCGAGCGAGACGATGCCCACGCTGCCCCAGATCGCCAGGCTGGCTCGTCGCTGGCAAGGCCTGTCAGCATCGGCGCAATCGAGCGAGAGACCGTAGCTCATGCTTGCCGATGCCGCCACCAGGGAGGAGCCCAGCACGAGCCAGCCCCACTCGAGACCCTGCTGGCTGGCGCCGTTGCTCGGACTGCCGGGGCTGACCGCGGGAGCCGCCGCTGACGGTTCTGCCGCAGCGGCGCGCTCTGACCAACCTGTCGAGCCCGCGATCAGCGCGAGCACGCAGGCCAGCTTCGGCGCGACGTCGCGGGAGGGTGAGGCGGAATGGACGTTCATGGCGAGCCTTCGTGACGTCACAGACGCAGCCTCAGGTAGAGCTGCGCCTGTGACTGGAGTATCGAGGAGCCGGGTTGGCCCCGCAGGCGGCGTTGATAGATCAACATGGGCGCGACACCCAGGCCAACACCGCGGATGGCGCTGACCTCGTAGGACAGGCGCGTCGAGCCGACGTAGTCGATGGCCTGGACGCCGTCGAGGGCTCGCGTCGCGTAGTGGCGGCTGCGGAAGCGAAACTCTCCGAAGCGGTCGAGGTCCCATCGCAAGGTCGTCCACGAGGAGACGCCCATGCCGAAGTCATAAGGGCGTGTGCCGTCGAGCGGTGGGCTCACCGTTACACCGACGATCGGGACCAGGTCGAGGCCGACGCCGAGCTGCAGCAGCCGCCAGCGACGCGAGCGGCAGGCCAGGTAATACGCGGGCCCGAGCCCGACGCCCCCGTACGTGGCCAGGTTAGAGCCCTGGAACTCATACGTCATCGCCAGGCCGAGCACGTGGTTGCCCCGGTAGCGCCCTCTGCGCTCGAACGGGTGGCTCCAGCCGTAGAGCAAGCTCGTCGAGTAGATCTGCGCGCCAGCAAACTCACTCTGGAATAGGTTGACGCCGGCGTAGAGCTCGAAGAACTCCATTGGCGTCAGGCTGCGCGAGCCTCGATCCAGCAGGTCTCCGTAGCTGACGTCGGCGGCTAACAGCAGAGTGGGTTGGTAGCGTTGACTCTTATCCTCGGCTCGGGCCCGCATGCGTTCCGCGCCGATCACCAGAGCCGCGTCCACGGGGTGTCGAATGGGGGAAGGGCCGTGGCGAAGCGCCTGCCCCGTGTAGGCCCGATTGAAGCCGCGGACGGGGCTCACCGCCGCCGCACCGAGCTCACGCAGTAAGCGGAAGCCACCGGAGCTGCCGTCATCGAGCAGCTCGCTCGAGAGCCGATAGGTGATCTCGCCGAGCAGCACTCCAGCCAGGCTCGTCACCAATAAATCATTAAACGATGGGGGCTCGGTCTCCGCGAACAGCTCCCAGCCCAGGCTGCTGGCGAAGGTGTAAGACGTCGACGTCCAGAATCCGAGGCCGGCGGCGCGCGCGGCGTTGAAGCTCAACCCGCCATGGTAGGGATGGCCGAAGAAGTTGGTTTGCAGCTCGTCCTGATCGAAGGCGAAGCCCTGGTGCAGGTTCCTGCCCAACGAGTCGCGAGTGACCAGGGGCCAGTCCTCGTTGCGCAGCCAGGAAATTTGCCAGATGGTCCAGTTCAGGAGGCCCAGGCTGACGACGGCGCGCAGGTGATTCGAGAGCGCGGGAGCCGGGTCGGGAGCGTTGTACTCGCGCAGCGGCGCTCGCGCGAGCGGGGCTATCGTCGTGGAGCGCTGCGTCACCTCGGGGACCTCGCTGGCTCCGACGCCTGCGGCAAGCGCCAGCGCCGCGACGGTCAGCTGCAGCCGCAGACGCGCTTGTCGGTGACACTTGCCGCGTCGTGCCGCGGCCATACGCTGTGCGCCGGAAGCGCCTACACACGATGGTGCCGGCGCCCTCAGCTCGGCCGGCGAGTGCCTCACTCGGAGACCGTTGCCTTCCCGAGCGATCTCGCCACACATCAGCGGATCCGAGGGTATGCGTCCAGGGCGGTTCAGATGCTCCTGAGCATCATCATCCCAAAGAGATCTTCAAGCTCGGGCGACGTCTATTCAGCATCGATGAACACGTCCGCTGCGTCGGCCACTCGACGTCAACGCTCCGCTCGGGTGCGTGGAGGCTGCTAGCCTCAGCGCGACAAAGAGCCGCGTCGCTAAATAGCGCGCCTGCCCGTCCAACGGAGTGGGTGAAGGGGCGGTGCTCGCGCCCGCTTGACCCGGAGCTGCTGAGCACTGTCAGACTGAATCAGCGCGCCGCTCCCGTTGAGCCTGGATTCCGCGGAAGCGTCCGCGACCGTGGCGAGGATGCGCCCCTTCGCGGCACTGGCCTGCGTCGCTCCTCGTTTTTGGTGTATTCTGCTTCGAGGGTCACGGGAAAAAAAATGAGCGGCGCGGCGGCGCGGGCATTCTGCGACAGCGTGCAGTTGCCGACCCAGAAAGGTAGGGGTCTGGCCGGCTCCCGGCTAAAGTTGGCGGGGAGCGTGAAGGTAATTATGCGAGACACGTACGACAGCACTCGATCGAGGCTATGTGGCGGCGTGCTGGTAGGCACGGGCCTGCTGCTCTGGATGCCGGCCTGCAACGCGCTTCTGAACATCGAGCAGGCCACGCTGGCGTGTGACCCGGGCGGCTGTGATGCGGGTACAGGCGCCCTGCCGCGGCTCGATCCGGTGGTGGCCGACGCCGCGTCCGTGCCGAGCACGGAGGGCCAGCTGGGTACGAGCACCCCCGTCCCGGGTGGTGCAAGCGCAGAGCCGGCGCCCACCAACGCGTCCGGCGCCGCTCCTTTGCCGCGGGAGGTGGCCGGCGGCGCGCCCAGCGGCGGCGAGCCCAATGGCGGCGAGCTGCTGCCCGGATCGGGGGGAGCAGCCGCGACGACCCCGGTGGGCGCGGCCAGCTCGGGCCCAGCGCTCGACGCCGCCGGGCTAGCGCTGCCTTTGCCGGATGATCTGATCGGGGCCCCGGTGCAGGGTGAAATTGGCTTCTCCGACGAGGCGGTCTGGGAGGTCGATGGCGTGTTCCAGCCGACGTTTGAAATCCACACGCCGACCGCGAGTTACTGGATCGTAAAGCCACTCGGCACGATGGTGTCCATGGAGGATGGCACGAACGTGCCCGCGCAGTGGATCAGTTTCAGTAGCGGCTTCCGCCCCTTGCGCGGCGTGCCCAGCTTCGCCGAGGCGCCGGTCGGCCCCATCGTGACCGTGCGCGACGACGCGAGTCAGACGCCGACCCATCTACGCCTCACCTCCGAGTCACAGGATGGAACGTGGCAGTGGGTCTGGGACTTCTACGTCACGCACGTCACGTTCACGATCAACCGCGCACCCGCCACTTTCGGGTTTGCTTATCAGGGCGTGCCTGGCGGCAGCCTGGGGACGGAGGATCAACTGGTCCAGAGCGACGGCACGCTGCAGGGCGCGCGCAACTCATTCAACGCCGACCTCGGCGGCCCGGTGGAGTGGGCCTACCTGGCGGACACGACGCTCCGGCGCTCGCTCGTGCTCCTGCAACACACCGACGATACGCTGCCCGAACGTTATCAGGTCCGCGACAACGACACGGCATTGTGGCGCTTCGGAGATGGCCAGATCACTACCCGCCCCATACGTTTCAGCATGAGCCTGATCGATAGCTCCGAGCACGCCGCGGTGGCGGCCCGCGTCGCGTTCATCAGCGCCGCCATCCGCTGAACCGTGGAGCCTCCGGTCGCGCCGTGCGCTCTGGCGCTAGCGCGCAAAATAGGCGCGCAAGCGCTGCGCGTACGGGAAGCGTTCCTCGGGCGTGGTGTAGCGGTGCAGGTGGTCTAGTAGATATAGGCCGTCGTCCACGTAGCGGGGAAAGACGTGCAGGTGATAGTGCCACACCTCCTGATCTCCTGCAGGCTCGTTGTGCTGGCGCGTCGATATGCCCGCACAGCCGTAGACGTGTTTGAAGGCCAACGCGACCTGGCGAGCCGCCTCATGCACGTGCAGCGCCAGGTCGGCCGTGAGCTCGTAGATGTTCTCGACGTGAAGGTTTGGCACCACGAGCACGTGCCCCGCGTTGTTCGACCACCAACGTGCGTTGATGAAGGCCGTAGCGTGTTCCATACGCAGCACGACATCTGACTGACAGCTGTGCGGGGGCGCGTTATCCCGCCCGGCAACCAGCGCGCAGAACGGGCAAACGTAGTCCGATGGAGCGTGGGCAAACATTCGAGGATCGACCCTGGCCGGCAACGTAGCAGGAAAGGACACGTGGGGGATGCCGATCCAGCCGGACGTCAGCGCGCGCCCATTTCGCCTCTTCTGCGGCGTGCCCGGCGCTCACCCCGAGCTCGATCTCGACGCTTGCCGCGGGCTCCCGGGCGCCAACAGCCGTCCCGGGAGGGCGCGCCAGGCCGTGCGCCGCGAGCAGAGCTGTAAACACGGCCGCGCGTCCATCGGAGTTTGGTTCCTACTCAGCTTTGGGGGACATAGCTGAGCCGCACCGTGTCAAGTTGCCGCTGCTCGAGCAGCGACGCGCAGCAGCCGTGGCGCCCGAGCACGGTGGCTCATCGGTTTGTCTCTTGTCCGCCCTCAGTGCGCGTGGTCTACTGATTCTGAGAGGGACTGTAGGGGGTGCTGGCGCTCTGTTCATTGAGCGAGGGGGTTCA
>WUUC01166954.1_pt1 | contig 10448 bp, 8 predicted proteins | sample 6278441 | NCBI WGS metagenome assembly WUUC01 (sample SAMN13675441, study PRJNA597444) | soil metagenome | isolation source: soil | place: USA: Washington | collected 2017-10 | reverse complement strand
GCGTCGCGAGCCGGGCGCGGCACGTCTCGCGGTCGACGCTGCACTCGATGAACAGGAAGGGCACCCCGAAGCGCTGCGCCAGCGCGCGCGCGTCCTCTCGCTTGTTGCGTTCGCGGAACGAGGCGTCGAGCACCACCGAGCGCTTCGAGTCGAGCACGACCGCGGCGCGCCGCAACAGCTCGGCATAGACCGCGTCGGTACGCTCGCGGCTGTACTGACCGTCGAAGGCCCCGTCGCGGATCGGCGTCGTCGGCTCGACGCCAGCGAGGTACTTGCGCGTGCGGTCTGCGTCGATCACGGGCGCCTGGGCCAGCGCAGCGAGGCCCTCCGCGATCGTGCTCTTGCCGGACGCGATCACGCCGCCGACGGCGAGCAGCATCGGCGCGTGTGACGGCTCGCGCGTGCAGGCTTCCGACAAGAGGTAGTACTTGCGGGCCTGAGCAGCCGCGCGTACGCGCGCCTCGGGCGCGACGCTCGGGTCAGCTTCGAGCAACGAGCTGATCTTGCCGCGGACGAACGCCCTGTAGCTCTCGTAGAAGTCGACGACGCCGTAGAGGTCGTAGTCGTTGCTCGCACGCGCGTAATCACCGAGCAGCGCTTCGCTTAGGTCGGGCCGCTCGTGCCAGGCGAGATCCATGGCGAGGAAGGCGACATCCGACGCGACGTCGCCGTAGCGAAAGCGATCGTTGAACTCGATGCAGTCGATGATCGAGAGCTTGCCCTCGGCATCGACGTAGCAGTGCTCGAGTCGCAGATCGCCGTGTCCGTCGCGTGCGTAGCCCGAGCGTGCGCGCGCGGTGAAGAGCTCTGCGCGCTCGCGCAGGAAGTCCAGCTGCCAGCGCTCGACGTGCGCGAGCTCGGCTCCCGACAAGACGCGCAGCGCATCCGCGCGGGCTTGAGAGAAGTTCTCCTGCACGTTGCGCTCGATGCTCGCCGGCTCGCCGAACGCGCTCGTGTCGGCGTCGCTGCGCGCGCTCGCATGGAAGCGCGAGATGTGCTCGGCGAGGCGCCGTACGTCGGGCAGGCCCAGCGTTCCAGCCGTAAGGCGCGCTTGCGCGCAGTCCGCGTCGGGTAAGCGCCGCATCGCGACGGCCCAGTCGATGGGCGTGCCGGCGGCGCGTGCGCGCAGCCGCCCGCTCGAGTCTTCGGCGATCGGCACGACCTCGCGGTACACGTCGGGCGCGAGCCGGCGGTTCAGCTCGACCTCGCGCTCGCACAGCGCCTTGCGCGCGTCGAGCCGCGTGAAGTCGAGGAAGCCGAGGTCGACCGGCTTCTTGACCTTCAGCACCTCGTTCGTGCCCAGGAACACGAGCGAGATGTGCGTCTCGCGCAGCTCGACGCCGGGGCTGAGCAGGTCGCGCTTGAGGCGCTCGGTGGGATCCATGGCGCGACCGATCATGCGCTCGCGATGCCGCCAGCGCGCGGTTTCTTCGAGCGAAAGAGAAAAGCCAACACGCGGACCGCTCGAGCATGTGCCGTGCCGGACTGGACACCGGGGCCGCTTTCGCGCGAAGCAGCCCGCGTGCCCTCTCTACCGTCGTGTCGAAGCGCTCTTCTGCTCGCGCTCGCGCTCGCTGCGTGCCAGCGCGCGCCCGCTGCGTCCTCGACCGCTCCACATGCGGCCGGCGCTCCGATCACCGTGGAGCCACCCGCGCAACCGCCGCGCGCCATCGTGGCCCCCGCGCGCTTCGTCTTGCAGTCCGAGCCGCTCGGCACCTTCATCGGTCTTGCGCAAGGCGAGCGCTTCGCGCTGTTCGCGACGACCGTCGGCGCCAGTGCTGTCTTCGATCTCGCGCAGCAGAAGGTCGCATGGCGCATCGAGGGCGATGTCGTGGCGACGCACGCGGGCAAGGATCACGTGGCCTACGTGCCTTCGAGCCCCGCGTTGGGGCCGCCGCCGAGTGTGCTGCGCATTCGGAGGCTGATCAGCGGTGAGGAGCACGCGTTCGAGGGCGCCGTCGTCGAGAACGCTCAGCTCCCGGCGCACTACGTCGCCCTGCGCGAGGGCGCGACGCTCGGCTTGCTCGATGCAGCGACGCGCACTTGGCTGCTGCGCGCGACGACGAAGCTGCCTGCCCAATCGGCCGCGCTCTCGGCCGACGGCAAACGACTGTACGTGCTCTCGCAGGACCGCGCGCGCGACACGTTCGATAGGTACGAGCACGCGCTGTGGCTGGAGATCTTTCGCTTGGAGGACTTCGACGCAGCGGCGGGCAAGCCGATCGAACCGTACGCGCGCCACGCGTGGGAATATCACGAGCGCGAGATCAGGGAGCAGTCGCACTTCGAAGGCAGCTCGATGCGCACCAGCTCGCCGCGCGTGTACCGCACCGACAGCGGCGCGGTGGTCATCGGTCACGAGTCGGGCTGCATTCAATGTCGGATGCACGCGCCGCCCGTGCACTTGTGGCGCGCAGTGGACGAGCAGACGGCCAAGCCGAGCGGCTCGTGGGCGGCGAAGTACTTCAGCGAGATCGCTCAAGGCTCGCTCGAAGCGCTCGCTTGGCAGACTGCGACGGACCAACGACCGCGAATCGTCGGCATCCCCGTGCCCGAGCGGGTGCAGCGCGCGCTCGCGGGCAGGTTGGACGTGGAGGTCGGTCGCTTCGAGGGCGGGTGCCAGAACGAAGCGTGCTTCTTCACGCGCAGCGCGGGCCGCAGCTGCGCGTGGTCACTTGCAGACGCGAGCCCGATCGGCTGCTTGAGGCTCGCGAAGGCTGCGCCCGAGTGCTTGTTTCCGGTGCAAGCGGTCGACAGCAAGAACGTCTTCTTCAGCCGTTGCGGGTATGACAGCCCGCTCGAGCTCGTGCGCTGGGACGCGCGCTCGGGCGCGACCGAGCTGCGCCGCTTCGAAGGTACGTGGACGAGCGTCGGCCACTTTCCGTTCGTGTTCGCGCCGCGAGGCATGCGCTTCCTCAACCACGTGGGCGCGCGCACCGAGGCCTGGACGTGGGGCCGGCAGGCGCCCGATTGGGTGCACGCGGGCTGCGATTGGCTGCCGCACTTCAGCGACGACGGCGCGCGCGTCGCGTGCCCACGCGAGGAACACGCAGACGCGAAAGGCCGGCGCGAGATCACCGAGCTCGATGCCGCTACCGGCAAAGTGCTGCGCACGCAGAAGCAGCGCGTCGAGCCGAGACAACAGGAGACGCCGCCGCCTTGCGGCCTACGCTTCGTCGGTCGCAACGACATCCACGCAGGCGAAGAGAAGGTCGCGAGCGTGTACGCGTTCGACGACGGCGAGTGGGCGCTCGTGCTGCCGAGCGGCGTGCACCACGCGAGCGCAGGCACGCGCAAGCACATCGCGTTCTTCGCCCTCGATGGCGCGCTGCTCGACGATCGCAGCGTCGACGCGCTGGCGCAGCCCGCCGCCGTGCGCGAGAAGCTCGCGGGCTTCTCGCGCTGCGGCGCTACGCCGTAGTCGTGGTCGCGCGCGCGCGCTCCGAAGGCGCGCGCCACAAGACGCTCGGCCGCTGCGCCATGCCCGCCACCGCCGCCATGCGGATCGCGGACTCGAGCTCGTACGGCAAGCTGTAGATACCGCCGTGCACCTGTTGCGAGAGCAGGGCGCTGGCTTTGTCGCGCGGGCTGTCGGCAAACGAGCTGGGGTTACCGGGCGCGTTCGGGTTCAACAGATCCGAGAGGATCAGAAGGCCGCTCAACGCGCGCGTCGTCGCGGGCTCGAAGATGCGCACGCCGAAGCGCGGCGCGCCGATGAACGCGGCTTGGAACAGCGGATGCGCGAGCGAGCGAGTGTTGGTGATGCCCGCGACGTTCGCCGAGACGATCACCGGCTCGCGGTGCCCGTTGTTGCTGCCGCTGATGCCGTAGACAGCGAAGGCCTCGGCCGCCGCGACCTTCGAGACGTACTGCGCGGCTTGATAGCTGAGGCCTTGGATCGAGACGATGCCGCGCGCGACGCAGGCGCCGTCGATCTGCAGCTGGCCGGGCGTCGGCAGAAGGCCGAGGCCGCGCGCGATCGCTTGCCAGCTCGGCGCTGCAGCGAGCTTCTCGAGGCTCGCAGCGGCGTCCTCGGGTTGCACGCTCGCCGGCATCGTCGGCGAAACGAAGAAGGAGAGCGACCGCACCTGCGCAGGCTCGAGCTTGCGCACGACGGCGTTCATCGCGGCGCCCAGGCGCCACTCGCGGCTCGCGCCCGCCGCGTAGGCGAACATGCCGACGTGGATCGGCCCGTCGGCCGCGAAGCGCGCGAGCGCCGCGGCCACGCGGTTCGGTGCGCGCAGGAGATCGCGCGCATCGCTGACGACCAGCTCACCTGCAGCGTCGTCTTGCGTGAGCCGCGCTTCCGGCTCCGCGACGTCGACCCACAAGACTCGCGCACCGGCGCGCAAGAGCAGCGGCGTCGGTGCCAGCTCGGCGCCGGCGCCGAGCAACGCGAAGCGCTCACCCCGCAGATCGAGAGAGCCGCCGCGCGCTTCGATCAGCTCGATGATGAAGCGCGCTGCAGCGAGCGCGGCGTGCGTCATCTGCTTGTGATCGACCAGCCGCTCGCACAGCTCGAGGATCTCGCGCCCGACGTAGCGCTTGCCCTCGAACGGCACCGTGGGCACGAGGCCGGGCGCGCTCGCGCGGTTGGGCAGAAGGCTCAGCTCGGGCGGCGCGACGGGCTCGGCCATGTGCTCCGCGAGCGCGATGACACCTTGCTCACCCGCGTACGCGAGCTCTTCCTGCGTGCGGTTGGCGATCAGGCGCGCGATCTCGACGCGCTCTTTGGCTGCAACGCGCGCCGCTTCGAAGCGCACGAGCGCGTCGCGGTACTCGCGCTTGAACGCCTTGGCATCGGCCGGTAGGCGCGCGCCGCCGAGCGCTGCTGGATACGCGTCCACCGCTTGGCGCAGCACGTGATGAAAGAAGCTCGAGCCGGTGTGGCCTTGCGGCAACACGACGCCTTGGTCGGAGTGGGTAGGCACGAGCTGCTAACGCCCACGAATCGCGGTGCCGCGCAAGTAATGATCAGCTCACACGGTTATCCGTTTGGTGAGTGACGACTGGTGAATGAAGGGCCGCGGCCCAGTACGCCCACGCGATGAACAGCGCCTGCAGCGGCAAGCGCAAGAGGTGCATCGCGGGCGAGACCTGCGGCAACAGAGCTTGGTTCATGTACAGGTAGATATTCGCTGGAAACACGGCGACGAGCAGCGCGATCGCGAGCCAGCCACCGACCACGCGCGTGCGCGGTAGCGCGACCATCACACCGATGATCACCTCGGCGATGCCGCTCAGCGCGTTGATCAGCTCGTGCGCGGGCAACGCGGGCGGGATGATCTTCAAATAAAACTCCGGCATCACGAAGTGGTTGATGCCAGCCACCACGAAGAAGGCCGCGAACGCGTATGCCGCGAGGTTGCGCATGGGGTTTGTCGGGGTGCCTTCAGCTCTTCAGCACGTCGCGGATCGAAGCATCCTTCTCGAACTGCGCTTTGGCGTACGGACAGGTCGCGATGATCTTGGTCTTGCTCTCACGCGCCCACGCCACGGTCGCATCGAGCAGCTTGCGCGCGACACCCAGGCCCTGCAGCGCTTGGCTCACCTCGGTGTGATCGACGATCACGATGCTCGGATCGACGCGCGAGTACGTCATCTCGGCCCGGCGGACACCGTCGCGCTCGATGAAGAACGCGCCGCGCCCGTTGGCTTCTGCGTGCTGGATGACCAGCGGTTGAAGATTGGTCATGGCGCTGTTCTACACGCGACCGACCTGCGCGTGTAAGAACGGCACCACCCAATCGCGCACGCGCTCCGGTTCGTCGATCATCGGCCAGTGCCCTGCGCCCGGTAGCACGTGGATCTGTGCGTCGAAGTACTGCGCCTGCACAGCCGCGTAGCGCACCGGCAGGTACTTGTCGGCCTCGCCCCAGATCACGAGCGCGGGCAAGCGCGCCGTCTTCAGGCGCTCGGCGAGGCCGGTCGTGAGCCCGCCGAGGTCCGGCGTCGCGCGGTAGAGCTTGAGCACGGCGCGCTTCGAGCCCGTATCCGAGTCGTCGAACATGCGGTCGATGAACGCATCGGGAAAGGGCTTGGGGTTGTCGGCGTTGACCAAGAACCGATAGGCGCCGCGCGTGGCGCTGAACTGGAAGACCTCGCCAAGGATTGGGGTGCGCCACACGCGCGCGAACTTGTGCCAGCTGTAGCCCGGAAGCGCGCCTACGTTGAGCAGCGTGAGGCTGCCGACCTGCGCCAAGTGATCAGCTGCCCACTGCATGCCCCACGGCCCGCCGAAGTCGTGCAGCACGAGGTGCGCGCGCCGCACGCCGAGCTGCTCCAAGAGTCCTGAAAGGTGCTGCGCGTAGCCGGGCACCGTGTAGTCGAATGGCTCGGGCCGATCGGCCTTGCCGTAGCCGGGCATGTCCGGAGCGACGACCCGCGCGAAGTCGGCGATGTGCGGCAAGAGATCGAGGTAGTCCTCGCTCGAGCCAGGATTGCCGTGCAAGAGCACCACGGCTTCGCTCGCCGTGGCATCACCGCCTACGCGCACGAGCGAGCGCACGCCCGCGACGACTCGCTGCTCGACTCGAATCGCGGCCATGACGCGCTCCCCTCAGAGCAGGTACCGGTTGGTTCTATCTTCCGCGCGCGCGGGCGTGTCGCGCAAGCTCGTGCGCGGCAGGTGCACCGTGAACAGCGTCTCGTCGGTATCGACGGTCGAGCTCACCTCGATGCGGCCGCCGTGCGCGAGCGCGATCTGATCCGAGATGAAGAGGCCTAGGCCGAGGCCCGGCGCATCGCCGCTGTTCTTTCGCCCGCGGAACGGATCGAACAGTGTTGGCAACAGCTCGCGCGGGATGGTGCCGCGGTTGCGCACCTGCACGGTGATCTCACGCTCGCCGCCCTCGACGGTCGCGGCGACCGGCATGCCCTGCGTTCCGTGCTGCAGCGCATTGGCTACCAGGTTCGAAAACAGCTGCAGCAGGCGATCGCTGTCGCCGGTCGTCATGCAGTCGCCGCTCACCTCGAGCACGAGCGTCTTGTTCGGGTGCGCGCCGCGCAGCTCCTCGGCGGTACGATGCACGAGGCTGCCGACGTCGACGGTCTGCCGCGTGCCGATGAAGCCGACGCCGTCCGCGAGCCGAGCGCGCGTCAGGTCGAGCAGCTGCGAGATCATGTTCGTCATGCGCTGACCTGCACGGATCATCCGGCCGACGACTTTGCTCTGCGGCTCGCTCAGGCCTTGCACTTCGAGCAGGTGCGCACCGGTCACCATCGTGTTCAGCGGGTTGCGCAGGTCGTGGCCGAGGATCGCGACGAACATCTCGCTGACGCGCAGCGCATGGGCCAGCTCGCGGCGCTGGCGGCTCAGCTCGAAGAACACGTCGGCCTTGCTCTTGAGCACGTGCGGCTCGATCGGCTTGAACAAGAAGTCCACGGCGCCCGACTCGTAGCCTTTGAACGCGCGTTGGGCGTCGCGGGCGCCGGCCGTGACGAAGATGATCGGCACCCGCTTGGTGCGCTCGCTGCCGCGCATCAGCTCGGCGAGCTCGAAGCCGTCCATCTCGGGCATCTGCACGTCGAGCAATGCAAGCGCGACGTCGTTCGACAGGAGCAGCTCGAGCGCCTCGGCGCCTGAGCGCGCCGTGAGCACCTCGAGGCCGTCGCGTCGCAAGAGAGCCTCGAGCGCCACGAGGTTCTCTTCGATGTCATCGACGATCAGGAACTTGATCGGCTCCATCACTGCACCTCCTTTTGGATGCTCAAGCCGTCGCCCAGCCGCGCGAGATAGCGGCCGATCTCTTGCGGCGAAAAAACGTGCTCGGTCGCGACCAGCCGGAGCGCGGCTTCGGGCATGGTGCGCGCGAGGGCGGTATCGGGCGCCTGCACCAGCGCGAGCCCGCCCTTGCGCTGGACCTGCAAGAGGCCGCGCGCACCGTCGGCGTTGGCTCCCGTCAAGATCACGCCGACGAGCGCTGCGCCATACGCGTCGGCGGCCGACTCGAACAGCACGTCGATCGCGGGCCGCGAGTAGTTCACCGGCTCGTCGACCGACAGCGAGAAGCAACCGCGCTTCTCGATCAAGAGGTGATAATCGGGCGGCGCCACGTACACCGTGGAGGGCGCGAGCGGCTCTTTGTCCTCGGCTTCCTTCACGCTCAGCGCGCAACGCGCGCGCAGCACCGCCGCCAGCTGGCTGGGGCGGCTCGCAGGGATGTGCAGCACGATGGCGACCGGCAGCGGGAAGCGCGCGGGCAGCGCGCCGAGAATCGCGAACAGCGAATCCAAGGCTCCTGCGGAGCCGCCTACGACGATCGCTTCGGTTGCGGGTTGCATGAGTGGCTCAAAGCTTCTGGTAGATGCGCTCTTCGGGGAGCAGGTCGGTGAAGGCCGGTGCGTGCGGGGAAAACCTGAGTGTTTCTTTCATGCCGAGCCCCAGGAAGCCTTTGCGGCAGAGCGCTTCGCGCAGCACGCCGACCGCGCGATCTTGCAGCTCGCGCTCGAAGTAGATGAGCACGTTGCGGCAAGAGATCAGCTCGACCTCGGCGAACGCGTTGTCGGTCGCGAGGCTGTGATCGCAGAACAAGATCGCCTTCTTGAGGCCGCGGTCGAGCAGCGCCGACGTAGCGCTCGTCGTGTAGTAGTCCGAGAGCGAGCGGCGACCGCCCGCGGCCAGGTAGTTGGCGCTGAAGCGCGCGAAGCGGTCGAGCTCGTAGATGCCCTCTTCAGCGCTGCGCAGGCAGTCGGGGTTGATGTCGGTCGCGTAGATCAGCGAGCGGCTCAAGAGGCCTTCTTCGGCCAGCACGATCGCTAGCGAATACGCTTCTTCACCGGTCGCGCAGCCGGCCACCCAGAGCTTGATCGAAGGGTAGGTCGACAGGTACGGCACGACCTTCTCGCGCAGCGCACGGAAGTACTCCGGGTCGCGGAACATGTCGCTCACCTGGACGGTGAGGTACGACAACAGATCGGTGAAGACCGTGGCGTCGTGCAAGACCCGATCTTGGAGCTGCGAAATCGTCTCGCAGTCGAAGCGGGTGAGCGCGACCTGCACGCGCCGCTTGAGCGAGGCCCCAGCGTAGTTTCGAAAGTCGTAGTGATACTTGTGGAAGATCGCATCCAGCAGGAGACGCAGCTCGAAGTCCGCGTCGCCCCGTTGGTCCGCGCTCGGCTCGGGCGTCGTCACTTGGTGATCCAAACCCGCGCCAGCGACAGCAGCTTGTCGACGTCGAGGGGCTTTGCGATGTAGTCGTTGGCGCCGGCCGCGAGGCAGTTTTCGCGATCATCGGCCATGGCCTTCGCCGTCAGCGCGATGATCGGCAGCTTGGCGAGCTCCGGCAGCTTGCGGATCTCTCGCGTCGCCTGCAGCCCGTCCATCTCCGGCATCATGATGTCCATCAGCACGAGGTCGACGGGCGGCCTGTTCTTCAGGATCGCGAGCGCCTCGAGCCCGTTGCGCGCGATCTCGATCTTCGCGCCCTTCGGCTCGAGCAAGCTGCTGAGCGCGAAGATGTTTCGCACGTCGTCCTCGACGACCAGCACGCGCTTGCCTTCGAACACCGCTTCGCGGTGGCGCGCATCGCGCAGCATGCGCTGCCGATCGGCCGGCAGCTCGGCCTCGACCTGATGCAAAAACAGCGTCACCTCGTCGAGCAAGCGCTCGGGCGAGCGCGCGCCCTTGATGATGATCGAGCTCGAGAAGCGGCGCAGCGCCTGCTCTTCGTCGCGCGAGAGCGAGCGGCCGGTGTAGACGATGACGGGCGGGAACGCGTACTTGACGTCGCGCGACATCTCTTCGAGCAGCGAGAGCCCGCTGCGGTCGGGCAGCGTGAGGTCGAGCACCAAGCAGTCGAACGTCGTCTCGCGCAGCCGGGCAAGCGCTTCTTCGGCCGTGCCCACGGCGACCGTCTCAACATCGTCACCGGCGAGCAGCTTGCAGGTGCTCTCACGCAGTATCGCGTCGTCCTCGACGACCAAGACGCGGCGCAGCTTGCTGGTGAGCTTCTCTTCGAGCCGCTTGAGCGCCTCGACGAGCTGCGCGCGCTCCACAGGCTTGATCGCGTAGCCGGCGGCGCCCATCGCGAGCGCGGCCTGGGCATGGTCGACGCCGGAGATGATGTGAACCGGAATGTGGCGTGTCGCGGGTGCGTGCTTGAGCGCGTCGAGCACCGAGAGGCCGGATCGATCGGGCAGGCCGACGTCGAGCACGATCGCGCTCGGCGCGCATTCTTCGGCGAGCCGCAGGCCCTCTTCGGCCGTGTGCGCGATGACGCACTGGAATTGCAGCTCCTGCGCGAGCTCCTTCAGCACCAGCGCGAACTTTTCGTCGTCCTCGATCACGAGGATGGTGCGCGCCCCGGCTGCGCCTGGCGCTGCTTGCGCGCGCGAGGCGAACGGCTGTGGTGGCTTGGGCGTGGGACGGCTGCCGCGCTTGCGCTGCGTCAACAATGCAGGCGGCGCGAGCGCGCGCGGCGCTGCCGCCTGCGCCGACTCGCTCGCTT
>WUUC01172388.1_pt1 | contig 10449 bp, 12 predicted proteins | sample 6278441 | NCBI WGS metagenome assembly WUUC01 (sample SAMN13675441, study PRJNA597444) | soil metagenome | isolation source: soil | place: USA: Washington | collected 2017-10 | reverse complement strand
TCGCCCCGGACGGCCATGCTCCCGCGGTGCACAAGGCGTTCGTCGCTGAGTGGCCGAGCGCGATCGATCCCTAGGCGCCCATACGCGGTCAGCTGAACACGCGGATCTGAACGCTGGTGATGCTCTCTCCACCCGCGGGGATGTCCGACACCACCACCACGGGGTCGCCGGGGAGTACGCGGTTGCGCAGGCGCAGCCGCTCGAAGGCCGCGCGGATTGTCTTTTCCGGGTCGTTCGAGAAGTCCATCTTGAACGGCACCACCGAGCGCAGCAGCCACAGCTTGCGGCGTGTGGTGCTCATGTTCGTGAAAGCGTAGATGATCGCGCTCTTGGGCCGGTAGCTGGCCACCAGCTGGCCCAACATGCCGCGCCGCGTGATCACCACGATGGCCGGTGAGTTGAGCGAATCGGCCACCCGGCAGGCGCTGCGCGCCAGCTCGTCGCGAATCCCGTTCGGCACGCGCTCTTCGTGGAAGTTGTGGCCTCTGGCCTTCTCGATGCGGCGCGCGATGCGATCGAGCATCTGCACGCAGCGGTCCGGGTACTTGCCCTGCGCGGTCTCGCCGCTGAGCATGATAGCGTCCGCCTGCTCGTAAACGGCGTTGGCCACGTCCGTGACCTCCGCGCGGGTGGGGGTAGGGCTGTTGATCATGGACTCCAGCAGGTGCGTGGCCACGATCACGGGCTTGCCGGCGACGGCGCAGCGCCTGACGATGCGGCGCTGAATGATCGGCAGCTCTTCGATAGGCACCTCGACGCCAAGATCGCCGCGCGCGACCATGACCCCGTCCGCCACCTCCAGGATGGCGTCGAAGTTGTCGACCCCCTCTTGGTTCTCGATCTTGGCGATGATCTTGGCGTGGCCCCCCTTGGCCTGAACGATCTCGCGCGCATCCAATACGTCCTGCGGCGAGCGCACGAACGAGAGCGCGATGAAATCGAACTCGTTTTCGACCGCGAAGTCGATGTCTTTGCGATCTTTCTCCGTAATCGAGGGCAGGTTGACGCGCACCCCGGGCAAGTTGACGTGTTTGCGCGACCCCAGCTTGCCGCCGTCGATCACGCGACACTGCAGCCGCCCCTCCGTGATGTCGAGCACCTCCAGATTGATCAGACCATTGTCGACGGTGACCCGGTTTCCCACCTTGAGGTCTTTCACCAGATCCTGGTAGTTGACGTGGACGCTCTTCTCCTCCGGGTTCTCGCTGGTGAGCACCGTGAAGGAAAAGATCTCGCCGACCTTCAGATCGATGTTGGTGGCGATCTCGCCCGTGCGGATCTCGGGACCCATGGTGTCGAGCAAGATGGAGACCGGATGGTTCAGGGAGCGATTCAGACTCTGAATGCGCCGTGCGATCATCAGCGCCGACTTGTGCGTCCCATGGGACATGTTGATGCGCGCTACGTTCATGCCGGCGGTGGCCAGCCGCTGAATCATGCGAGAGCTATCGCTGGCCGGACCAATGGTGCAGACGATCTTGGTATGGCGAAAATCACGGCGTTCCTGGGGAACCATGGCGGCAGCTTGGCACCACGCACCACGCCATGCCAACTTCGCCCCGTGCCTGAAAGCGAGTTGAGGGCCGAGGCTTCCACGCCCTCCCTGGGGCGCGGCGTGCTCGTCGCCGTGCTGTTGACGATCTGCGTGTTCGCGGTGCTCTCCGTCGCCAGCGACGTGACCGCGCTGGGCCAGAGCCTGGCCTCATTTCGGCTCAGCGCCCTGGCCGCCGCCCTGGGCCTGGTGCTCGGCAACTATCTGCTGCGCTTCTTGCGCTGGCAATATTACCTGCGCGCGCTCGAGTTGCGCGTGGGGCTCCGCCTGTCCGCGCTGGTGTTCTTGGCGGGCTTCGTGATGAGCGTGACGCCAGCCAAGATGGGCGAGGTTCTCAAGTCGTTTCTGCTGCGCGAGTACCAGGGCATCGAGCTTTCGCGTTCGGCGCCGGTGGTGGTGGCCGAGCGGCTGCTCGACCTGGTCGCGCTGGTGCTGCTCGTCAGCCTGGCCGGCATCGCCTTTCCGAACGGCCAGCTGATCGCCTTGCCTGGGGCCGCACTGGTCGCGCTCGTCACCGTGGTGTGCACACTGCGGCCGCTGGGCCTCTGGCTGCTCACGCAGCTCGGTCGTGTGCGCGCGCTCGCGCGCTCGATTCCGAAGCTGCGCGAATCCTACGACGCGCTCTACATGCTCACCCGGCTGCGGCCGTTCGCGGTCGGCGCGGGCTACGCCAGCCTGGGCTGGGCGCTGGAGTGTGTCGCCACTTGGTGTCTGTTTCGCGGCTTCGAGAGTGCGCCGATGGAGATCGCCGGCGCGAGCTTCGGTTACGCGGCGGGTACATTGGCGGGTGCGCTTGCAATGTTGCCGGGCGGGCTCGGGATCGCCGAGCTCGGCATGTCCGGGTTGTTTCGCGTCGCCAGTCCTACGCTCTCGCTAGCCACGGCGGCTGCTGCAACGATCCTGATACGGCTGTGTACTTTATGGTTCGGTGTGGCGCTCGGCGGCATAGCGCTGTTTGTGCTGCGTGCGACCGCTGACAAGCAGCGTGGCTGATTGGTAAGATCGCTCGGTACGCGCGCCTCCGCCGGCGCGCACGCTGTATGCATTGGTCTCACGAAAATGGGCGGCAGGCATGCTGCGCCGTTGTTTCGCCCGAGGTCTTTCTTGCAAGATCTACAAGTGCCACTCGCAGCAAGACCGCTCCCGTCTGTCGCGAAGCTTCTCGCGGGCTGCCTCATGGCGGCGCTCGCCGCCGGTCAGGCGCGCGCAGATGCTCCGTCGAATCTCGTCGCTGCCATGGGCATCACCACAGCCGACGGGAACGTTCGTACCCAAGCTGGTGTACGCCTGTCGCTGTCGGCCGCCACCAGCCAGGCCGAGCCGCTGCTGAACACCATCCGGGCGCCGCTCTCGGCGCGCATGGCCGAAGTGAGGCGCTGTTTTTCTGAAGCGATGGTGCGTTCCGCGACCGTCGACGGGGAAGTGGTGGTCGAGCTGGAGTCCGCTGCTCGTGGACGTATCCAGGCGCGCATCGTGCGCGACGCCAGCGGCGACGCAATGATGGCCGAGTGCATGCGTCGCGTGCTCGCGACGGCCCTGGTCAAGGGCGTTCCCCCGGGGACCCGCGTCGAGGCCAGCCTGACCATCGACAATCCGGTAGCGCGGCTGCGGGCGCAGCAGGCGCAGCGCCCCGTCACTGCCGACGTGCGCATGTTGGCCGGGGGCCTCGCGGAGACCGAAAGTCGTACGCAGGCGCGCGAGGTGGGCTTCCGCCTGCAAGGCTCCGCCTACGCGAGCCAGACCCTCGGCACCCTCAATCAGCAGTTTCTGACCCATTTGCCGGGACTGTTGGATTGCCGGCGCAAAGCGTCGCGGCGCTTGCGCTCTGCGGAAGGTACCTTGTCGCTGGCGCTTTCGGTGCAAGCCGGACGCATCGCAACCGTCAAGACCAAGGCCAACAGCATGAACGACCGGCGCGTGCAGACGTGTGTCGCCGCTTGGCTCGAGCGCATCGACGCCTCGCAGTTGACGGCCGCCGAAATCGACGCCGCCGTCAGCTTCGCGCGCTAGCCAGAGCTCTCTAGCTAGGGCTTGGTCTTTGCCCGCGCGCGCTTCAGCAAGTGCGCGAAGTGGCCCTTCTCCACGGGCTGAACGCTGAGCCGCATGCCGCGCCGAATGACCAGCATGCCCGCGCACTCGGGATCGCTCTTGAGCTCCTCGAGCGGGACGAAGCGCGGTAGCCGCTCCACGAACGCAACGTCCACCCGGTCCCAGCGCGGGGCCGCGGGTGTAGACTTGGCGTCGAAGTAGGGGCTCTGGACATCGAACTGGGTAGGGTCGGCGTACGCCTCGCGCTGCACGCGCATCACGCCCGCCAAGCCGGGCGGCTCGACGCTGGAATGGTAAAAAAAGGCGAGATCTCCCGCTCGCATCGCGCGCATGTGATTGCGTGCCTGGTAACTTCGCACGCCCTCCCAGGTGCCCACCTGCTCGCGCTCCAGATGGTCGATGGAGTAGACGTCCGGTTCACTCTTCATCAGCCAGTATTGGCGCGTCGCTTTGGCCACGCTCGGGCTTGTACTTCACTGGCGGCCGCTGCTGCAAGCGGCGGCTGGGTCGTTGACAAGGGCGTAGGCGCCGCGTACGCGCGGCCCGTGCTCCGTTGGCTCGTCGTTTTCGGTCTCTCGCTGGCGAGCAGCGTTGCCGCCGCGCAAACCCAACCCTTCCCGCACCCCACCACAGCGCTGGCACGCCCAGCTCCCCTGCGCCACGCGAGCGCGGGCCGCTTTGCGCACGCGGCGTCGATCGTCGGCGTCGTCAGCGCGGGCTTGCTGTTCGGTGGCTCGATCGCCATCGCCGTGGTCGACGACCCCGACAGCGAGCAGGTGACGCGCGGCGTGCACTTGGGCTACACGGTGCTGGCGGCACCATTCGTCGCGTTCGGCGCTTACCACGCGCGACGCCGCGCCGCGCTGGCCGGCAAAAGCAGCCTGCGCAACCTGGGCTGGATCGCCTACACCGGCGCGGTCGCGATGGGCGTCGCGCAATGGTACGGCGCCTTTCACGACACGCCGGCCTCGCGAGGGCTGACCATCGCCGGTGGCGCCGTGGCGGCGCTCTCGGTGCTGCCGCACGCCTTCGACGCCTATCTCTGTGCCCGTCACGCCCGCCTGCGCGACCTCGGCCTCAGCCTCTCAGCGTTCGGAATCTCCGGCACGTTTTGAGGGTGTGTCGACGCACGCGGGCTCGCGTGCGAGCGAAACAGGATCGCACGCGGGCTCGCGTGCGAGCGAGACCAGGTAGCGCTCGGCGGCGGCAAGCTCTTCCGGCGTTCCCACGTGCACCCAGTCGGCGTCGTGGACCAGCCCGTAGAAGCGAGCGAGCCGTCCATCGCGACCCTCGGCCGAGCGGTACAGTTCGCGCAACGAGAATGGCGTCGCCGCCCGGCCAGCGAACAGTTGCGGGTGAAAGACGTGTAGGCCGGTGAACACGTAGGGTCGCGTACCGTGACGGGTCAGCTCTCCCGTATCCGCGTGCAGGTCGAAGTCCCCCGCGCCTTGGTAGCCGAACGCGCGCGCACGCGGCACCAGCAGGAGCAGTGCATCCATGCGCGCCGCGTCGAAGCTGTTGCTCATGCGCGCCAGCGCGGGCGTGGGCCCGTCGATCCAGAACGAGTCGCTGTTGGCGCTGAAGAAAGGATCGGATCCCAGCAGCGGCAGGGCTTTGACGATGCCGCCTCCGGTCTCCAGCAGCTCGATCTCATGGGAAATGCGGAACTCAGTTTTCGCTTCCGCGCCCAGGCGGGCGACGTGCGCGGCGATTTGATCGGCGAGATAATGAGTATTGATTACAATACGTTCGCATCCAAAATCGATGAAATGCGCGAGGTTGTAGTCGAGCAGCGCGCGGCCGCCGATCTCGACCAAGGGCTTGGGTACGGCCGCGGTCAACGGCTGCATGCGCGTGCCGAGGCCAGCCGCGAACAACATGGCGCGACGCACGGGCACGTCAGTCCATGAACAGGACTTTGCCGCGCAGCAGCGAGGCGCGTACCGGTCCGAACGCGCGACTGTCATTCGAGCGCGTACGGTGATCTCCCAGCACGTAAACGTGCCCGTCTGGGACACGCACGGGCGGGAGCGTCTGGCCCCACTCGAGCGAGCGGCTGACGCGCCAGTGGTGCGCAGACGAGGACTCCGTATAGGTCTCGCAGGTGGTGTAGCGACTGCGGAAGCGGCCCGGAGGACACGTGTGGGGGCCGTCCAGGGTCAGCGGCGCGCCGTTGCGGTAGATGGTGTCCTCGCGCACTTCGATGATGTCACCGGGCAGGCCGATCACGCGCTTCACCAGGTCTTCGGCAGGATTCTGTGGGCTGGCGAGGATCACCACGTCTCCCACGTCCGGAAGCGCCCAGCTGACGATGGCGTCGGCCAGCCAAGGCAGCGCCAGGCCGTAGGCGCAGCGCGCGACGAAGAGCTTCTCGCCGGTAAGTAAGGTGGGCTCCATGGAGGGGCCGTCCACCTCGTAAGCCTGCGCGATTCCGACCCGCACGGCGACGGCCAAACTCAGTGAAATCACCAACGTTTTTGCCAAATCCCAAAGCCGCTCGGCGTGACTGAGGCTCGACCTCGCAGAGGAGGGAGACTCTCTCACGTGATCATCGTGCGCGAGCATGGGGTCGGGGGAGTCCTCAGGAGCGCGTTCCATGGCCGTCCATTCGAAGGCAGTCTAGCCCGAAACCGCGGACAGCGGAAACTCGTCAGCGCCGGCCCTTGAAACCCATCATGTTTTGGACCACCGATTCGCTCTGCTCGGCGACTTCACCCTGTTCGCGCGCGCGATCCGCGCAGTCTTCACAGAGTTTTTTGGCGCGCCCGTCGACCTTGACGCTGACCAGCTCGTCGACCTGGTCTCCGCAGCTCTTGCACACTGGCATTGCGCTCCTCCTCTATGTTTGCTCGCGCGCAACCGCGTGCGAACACCTCTCGCGATCAGGAACGGGCATCATGCCGCGGCGCGGCCTTGCTGAACAGCGATCACGACTTGGTGAGGCCCCGGGCCAGCTCGCTCCACAAGTCGTCCGCGTCCTCGATGCCGAGCGACAGCCGCAACAGACCGTCGCCGATGCCCAACGCTGCCCGCTCTGCGGGAGCGAGCGAGCGGTGCGAGCTGGTGGCCGGATGGGCGAGGGTGGTCTCCACACCGCCCAGGCTGGGCGCGTAGTGGATCTGCGGGCATGCGCGTACGAGGCGCTCCGCTGCGGCGCGATCCTCGAGCTCGAAAGTCAGCACGGCGCCCCAGCTCGGATAATGCACGCTGCGCACATGAGGGTGCGCGCGCAGCTTCTCGGCCAGAGTGCGCGCGTTCTGCTCCGCGCGCTCGATGCGCAAGTGCAGTGTGCGCATGCCGCGTGCGGCGAGCCATGCGTCGAAAGCGGGCGCGTTCAGGCCCAGACGCGTGACGAGACCGCGCGCCTCGGCGATTGCAGGGGCGGGTCCAGCCAATACGCCCACCACGCAGTCGTGATGCCCGCCCAAGAACTTGGTGGCCGAATGCAGGACCAAATCGGCGCCCAGGGACAGTGGCCGGCGCAGCACCGGCGTAGCAAAGGTGTTGTCGACGCACAGCTGCGCCGTGTACGAGCGGCAGTGCCAGGCGAGCGCAGCCACGTCTACCTCGCGCAGGAGCGGATTGGAGAGCGTCTCCACGAGCACGAAGCGCGCGCCGCGTGACAACCCGTCGGCCACCTTGGCCGGTTCGTAGGCGTCCACCAGCTCCAGCTTGCGTCCGAACTGCGTGAGCTCGCGCTCGAGCAAGAGGCGCGTGCCGCCGTAGGCGTCGCGCTGACAGAGCACCAGGTCGCCCGGCCGAGTCGCCACCAACACGGCGCACAGGACTGCCGCCGTGCCGCTGGACGTGGCCACGGCTGCCTCCGCGCCCTCCAGCGCCGCTACACTGCTGGCCAGGCTCGTTTCGTTGGGGCGGCCATAGCGTGCGTAGGCGTAGCCTTCGCCATGGTCCAGCGCCGGCTCCGACGCGGCGATGTCGGGAAAATCGAAGACGGCCGTTTGATAGATGGGCTCGCTGGAGGGACGGCCCAGCTCGTGTCCCGGAGGCTCTGCGCGCACGCCGCGCGCAGCCAGCGTGGCCAGGCTCTTGCGCAGCGGATAGGGTGGTGTCGATTTGCGCATGCCGCGTTATAGCTGCTTTGACAGCATGCCGCGGAGCATTCATCCCGAGTCGCACCCGGTGCAGACGCGCGCCCAGCCAAGGACCGTGCAAGTCGCGGTCGAGCCAGTTCCTCACTGGGTCGACGTGGCTCGACTGCTGGGCGACTACGCCTGGCAGCTCACGCCGCTCGGCTCCGGCGCCCAGCGCGCGTGTGCGCCGCTGCCGGCGCACGACGCCGCCGAGCTTGCTGCGCGACTGCGCGGGCTCGGCCTGGACGGAGTGCCGCTCGCGGTCACGGTGCAGCCACCGCTGGCGCGCGGTCTGGTGCGTGCGGCGCGTCTTTCGGAAGCGCGCGCGCGCCGCCAGACGACGCCTGGCTTCGCGCTGCGGGCCGCGCGGGCGAGCGGTGAAGGTCGCTTCTCGCTCACGCCGGAGCCGCTCGCACTGGCGCTGGCCGCGAGTGCTGCCGGCGCGCGCGTAGTGGACGCGTGTTGCGGCAGTGGGGGCAACACGCTCGGGTTCGCGCGTGCGGGCTGTGAGGTGACGGCCATCGACATCGACCCGCAGCGCATCGCGGAGGCGCAGCACAACGCGAAGCTCTACGGCGTGGCAGAGCGCATCCAATTTCTCACCGGGGACGCGCGCGTCCTGGTGCCCGAGCGCGCCGCGGACATTCTGTTCGTCGATCCGCCCTGGAGCGCTGCGGCGGGCCGCGTGGCCGCGGGCTCGACGCCGGCTACGGGACACTACGACAAGCGCTGCACCACGCGTCAAAGTCTCCCGCTGCTCGATCAGCTGCTGGCGTTGCCGCTCGCCGGTTACGGAAAGCTGTGGCTGAAACTGCCCTGCTCGTTCGCCACGCGCAGCATCGCGGGCGGCCGCCCGCGTGCATGGTTTGGCGAGGCGGCGGGAGATCGCCAGCGCATCAAGTTCGTGCAGCTCGTGTTGTCTCCGGCCGAACTCGAGCGAACGTAACGCCTGCGCCGTTGCTGCCGACCCAGGAGTCGCGCAGTCCTGTGCCGAGCGAGCCTAGGTTGCTTCGGAATGGCGCGAGGGGTAGTCTTCGCCGCCGTTGCGGCGCGGCAAATGGATAGCTCCGCCGGGCGCGACACCGAGAGGACGATAAGTGGCAAAGAGGCGAGGTCGATTTAACGAAGAGACGTACGGTGCCGGCGAGGACGATGACGTACGCGACGACCACGTCAAACTCGACGGCGTGGTGACTCAGGTTTTTGCGGGCGGGCAGTTCGAGGTGAACACCGATGCAGGGGCCGTGGTGCGTGCGCGGCTGTGTGGGCGCATGCGGAAGTATCGTATCCGCGTGATCCTGGGAGACCGCGTGACCGTCGCCCTGTCGCCGTATGATCTCAGTCACGGCATGATCGTGTTTCGAGCCAAATAGCCGTCGCTCAGTTGCCGTCTTGGGACAGTGCGTCGGCGCGCAGGCCTGCGTCCGAGCAAACGAGACGTGTATGCGCGCGCAGCATAATTACCCCGGAGACGCACCTGATCATGCGCTGCAGCGCATTCGTCGCGCATATGTCCCAGCGATGGGCGTAGCATAGGCGTCAGCCCTCGGCGTAAGGTCGAGGCACGAGCGAACCATGGCGACGGCAAACAGCGACGAAGAGGCGGAGGAGCAGGAGCCTCACCCCCTGGCGCAGAACCGGCCGGGTGTCTACGTCCAGGTGGTAGCAACCCCCCGCAAACGCAAGGCAGAGCGCGCCCGTCAAGAGGCGGAGGCCGCGAGTGCCTCGGTGCGAAGCCAGGGCGGCGGCCGGAGCACGGCCGAGCCGCCCGACGAAGGCGTTGGGAGATACAGCGGCGTCGAGCCGACAGCGCGCCCTCAGGCGCCGATCACGCAGCCAGGGTACGGCACAGGCCCCCGCGACTCGACGCGTTCGCGCGACGACTACGGAGATAGCGCAGCGCCGCGAGGCCCGCTGGTCATGCCGGAGGCGGACTCTGAGAACACGAACGCCCGCGCGGACCTGGTCGTGGTTCCCGGCCCGCCGCGCATGCCCAGTATCTCCTTGTCCGGTGCGCCCATAGCCGACAGGCAGCACGGCGCGTCGCTGCTGGATGCGCCGCGCTCTCTGCATCCCGACTCGCTCCCGACCAACAAGACATCGTCGTGGGCGCTGCTCGCGGCCGTCGCCGCATTGTCCGCCATCATCACGGCCGCGGCGGTGGTCGCGGTGCGCGAATCGAGCGCCTCGGACGATGATGCGCCAAGCGTTCGCCAGGTGCCCGCAGAAGCGCCTGCCGCCGAGCCGGGGACATCTGCGCTGGAGGCGCCAGCTCCTGAGGTCGAGAACGCCTTCGGGGCTGCGCCCCAGGTGCCAGCAGCGCCGCAGGAAGTCGCGCCGACGCCGGCCGAGCCGCCGGCACTCCCGCCGCAGGAAGTCGCCGCTCCGGTGTTGCCCGTCGAGCCCGCACCAAGTGCCGCAGCGACGGCCAGCGGCGTGAGCAAGCCAGCGTCTACCGCTTCGCAACGCCCAGGGCGGCGCGCAGCTCCTGCGCAGGCGCCATACGTGCGCCTGAATCCGGCGCAAGCCATCGCAGATCACGTGCGCGCGATGCCGCCCGTGGTGCTGCCGTCCATCACCGACACTACGCTGCCGGCGAACCCGTACGAACCGGTCACGGAGAACTGACCCGACCCGCTCCCTTGGAGCCAATGCCGTTCACGTAGCGGCCTTGGCCTTATCCGATCGGCATTGCCCTTAGAACTCTGCGCGCACGCCAAGGTTCGGCAGCGAGATGACCGGAGCCGCTTTGGCGCG
>WUUC01152918.1_pt1 | contig 10449 bp, 9 predicted proteins | sample 6278441 | NCBI WGS metagenome assembly WUUC01 (sample SAMN13675441, study PRJNA597444) | soil metagenome | isolation source: soil | place: USA: Washington | collected 2017-10 | reverse complement strand
GCCCCTTCCGTCACGCGGGGCCGGCGCACGCCCCTGTGCGGAACATCGACCTACATTGCTCCGAGTCGTCGGTGATCAACGGACGGTGAGTGGTCGCTACACCCTAAGTTCACGGTGATCGGGTACGCCATCGGTTCCGACCTGAAGGAACCTGAAGCTGTGACGTACCCGAATGGATGAAGACCAGCGGAGCGTTGCTCATTCGGGAGGACATGACGAACGATATGGAACAAGCGGTGGCGGTGGCGGCTCGGGCTCTGCGCGACGTGGAGCTGCACACACACGACGGGTGGGAACAGACTTGTCATCGGATGGCCGAGGTGGCGCTGCAGGCGGCCGCACCCGTTTCACCGCAGGCGGGCAGACTTAGCCGGCTTCTCAGGTGGAGTTCCGCTGACGACGAGGACGGGGCGATGGGTACCCCGTACGACGCCGGCGGACACGGACGGCTCCAGGAGTCGCTGGAGGAACCCCTTGTCGTGGCCGCCAACGACTACGACGTCTACGTCGTGCTCTTCGGCCGCGGCGCAGATGCATTCGACGGCGTCGCCGACTTCCGTGATGACCCTCGCTGGACTGGCGCCCGCCTCCGTCGCCCGCTCGGCGATTTCGGTCTCGTCGAGTGAGGGGGCGGCGTCTTCCCATCCCGGGGGAGGGACCGAGACCAGTCCGAACCCGCCGACCGGGACCCAGGGCACCGGTTCCCGGGCGACGCTGATCACGAGAAACTGAACGTCACGGCCGGAAAACAACCGGACGGCTTCCTGAGCCGCCCGCATCGACACCGCCGACTCATCGAGGGCCACCAGGACCTTGATCCTTGGAGGGATGGCCGTGCGACCCGAACTGTCGGCGCTGGAATCGGAAGAGGAACGATCCAGGAAAGTGGTTCCCACTGCGCCTACCTGGCGTCAACCGGTGCGGACTGGCGCTGGGCCAGCACGCCGCCAGCGAGGGAACCCAGAAGCATTCCGGCGACCGACGCGACCCCGGCTGTCGTGCCGATGTTGCGCCAATCTTCGAGCGAACCCGGAGTACCGAGCGCCCGCAACGCTGCTCGGAGTTGATCGGCCTGGTCGCCGCTCGTGGCGGCCGAGACTGCCCATCCGGCGAACAGGGCCAGCCCGATCCCAACGATGAAGACCGCCAGACCGAGCGCGATTCCTCTTTGTCCGCCGCCTCCGACCCGACCGGCGATGAACCCGCCGTACGTGTATCCGATGAAGAGCAGGAGGCCGGCCAGGATGCTGGCCCCGAAACCGAGAGATTTCCACTCCTCGCCGGGCAGGCTGAACTCTTCGCCGGCGACGAGTGAGGCGATCATCACGACGAGGATCGCGAAGACCCCGTAACCGATAAGCCCACCAGCGAGCGGCCCCGCCACGGCTTCCGGTGTCGTCACGCGAGGCAGTCGCTTCGTCTGCCGTTCGGTCTTTGTGGCCATCGTGCCCTCCTCGATCACCTGAGGGGCCGGGGGTGCCGCCGGAGCCCGTCGTTCTGTACGTACCCCGTGATCGGCGGCCGTTGCGATCCACTCGGTCGCCTTCAGCATCTTTCAGCCTTGCCGGGCGACCCCCGGCCGACGCCGATGGCCGTTAGAGTCGACGACGGCGAGCCGGGAAGTCTGGTCGGCGTTGGTCGTTTTCTCGAGCATCGGAGACTCCGAATGCGGGTCCACTGCCGCCTCCTTCCGTCCGGTCAACCCACTGTTCCGCCCGCCGGCACACCGCTGGTCGTGCGGGGCTTCGCCTGCTTCAGCCGGCGCCTCGAACGCCGGCCGCGCCTCACTCTGAGTCTCGGTCTCGTGCTGGTAGCGTCCGTCGCGGCCGTCGACGTTCTGACCGGCCCCCAGCTCAACCTGTCGGTCTTGTACCTCGTTCCGATCAGCCTCGTGGCGGCGGTGGCGTCCACGGCGGTGACGTTTCCGGTGGCGGCGGCTGCGGTGGCCGTCTGGCTGGTGTCCGAACTGCCGGCGGGAAACGAGGCGGCTAGTCCGTGGGTGTACGGCTGGAATGCCGGGGCGCGGCTCATGTCGTTCCTCCTGGTGGCGCTGCTCCTCCACGCCCTGCGCTCGAGCGTCCCGGACGCCGAGTCGGCCGCCAGGACCGACGGTCTGACCGGGCTGTGCAACCGGCGGGGATTCGAAGAACGCCTCACCGACGAACTTTCCCGGGTGGCCCGCTACCGGCATCCTCTCAGCCTTGTGTGTCTCGACATCGACGACTTCAAGCGCGTGAACGATGCTGGCGGGCACGCCGCCGGCGATGAACTCTTGCGACGGGTAGGCCAGGAATTGCGCCGAGGGACCCGCCGAACAGACACAGTGGCCCGGATCGGCGGCGACGAGTTCGCGGTGGTGCTCCCGGAAACCACCGCCGAGTCGGCCCGGGCGGCCACCGGGCAGATCTTGGAACGACTGCGGGACGTGACCGCTGGAGCGGAGGTCGGCGCGACCGCCGGTGTGGTGACGGTTGAGTCCGGTCACATTGCGGTCGCCGCCCTGATGGCTGACGCCGACCGGCTGCTGTACGAGGCCAAAGGCGCGGAGAAGGGCACGTTCAGACACGCCGTCGTGCGAACGGTCGTGCGCTCGGCGGCCGCCTCACACGATCGCCCGTGACTGGAGGTCATGATGTCCACAAGTCCCGATTCGACACTCGATGGTGACACGGCGGAGTTGTTCATCACCCCGGCCGGACGGCAGAGGTTGTCGGCCAGGCTCGCCGAACTCGAAACCCTCGCCCAGACGCTGCTGTTGCAGCTGGCGGACGGGAACTCCGATGACATCACCGCGGTCACCTACGGGCGCGCCTCAGAGGAGATCGTCCGTCTCAGAGCCGCCCTCAAGGCGGCGCGATCCGTGGAGGAACTCGCTCCGAATTCCAACCGCGTCGTTCTGGGGGACACGGTGACCCTGGCTTACCCGGACGGCGAGTCGGGCCGGTATGTCGTCGTCGATCCGCTCGAGGCTCCCGTCGAGGATCGGCGGATCTCGTCGGGCTCGCCGCTGGGTCGGGCCGTCCTCGGCCGCCACGTGGGCGAAGTGGTGGAGGTCGACGCCCCGGGCGGCCGGTATCGCTGCCGGATCGAAAGCGCCGAACGCCGATGAGCCGGCGGGTCGTCGTCGGATCGTTGAGACCTCGGTCACGGCGATCCAGGGCGCTTCGCCGGTGGGCGCGCATGGTCAGCCGGATCGTGTGGCGCGGACCATCGCCTCGGCTGCGGCCAGCTCCCGAAGGGCCGTGCGCCGGTTCGGGAGGTCCCACGTCGCCGTCTCGACCAGTTGTCGGGACTGGCGGAGCACGCGGGCATCGCCTCGGGCGAGGAGGGCAAGCTCGAGGCGCGACGCCGCCCGATCACCCCACCGTGGCGGTGCCAGGAGCGCTTCGCTGGCCAGGAGGTGTGGGGCGGTACGTGACTCTTGGAACTCGGTGAGCGCGCTGGACGTGCCGGCGAGTGCCCAAGCGGTGGGAGCCAGCCACCATATTCCGTCCGTGTGAGCGAGTGTCAGCAGAGCGCCAGCCAGTACTCCCCACATTCCTGCTCGCCAGCCCGGGTCGATTCGACCGCGGGATGAGAGGCCGAGAACCCGCCCTTGGGTGAGGGTTTGCTCGGCGGCCTCGAGCCGCATGATGGTGACGCGGGCTGCCCAGGGGTCCCCCTCCGTACGGGCGACCAGCTGGGCGGCTCGGCGCAGCCGCTCAGCCCGTCCTCCGGAGGTCACGGCCAACCACATCGCCGCCCAGTCTTCGACGGCGGTCGAAGCTGCCACGCCCGGGGCCCGTATTACGGCAGTGCCGGCGATGATCGCCGGCAGGATGGTTCTTTGATAGCGCAGCTGCGAACGAAGGACCGCGACGGCGCCGGCGACGCAGCCCAGCACGAGGAGCCAAAGGCGCAGGATCCATGCGAACGCGAACACGACCGTGACGAGAAAGGCAAGGTTGGCCCGTCGTCGCCGGAACGACAGAGGTCGGCGGCGTGTCATGGGCTCCTCCGTCTCAGCAAGGCGTCTGACCTGGTGAGCCGGACCCGTCGAGGGCCGTTCTCACCTGTGGCAAGGTTTCGGCGTCGGCCAGTACGAGCGCCTCGTCGCCGCCGCGGAGGACCGTACCGCCTTGGGGAACGACGAATTCGCCGTCGCGGCGGAGGAGTACGACGAGGGCACCGGCCGGCAAGCCGATGTCGACCAGTTGCCGGCCAACGACGGCAGAGTCGGCCGCGATCGCCAGTTCGTGGAGCGAAGTTTCGGCGTCGGAGAAGACGGCCTCCAACGGGTAAGCCGGCCGTACCGGCAGCGGCGCGTCGACGCGGAGCCACCGGGCCGTGAGGGAGATCGTGGTGCCCTGCACCAGTACCGAGGTGAGGACGATGAAGAACACGGCGTCGAAGATCGTCTCGGCCTCGTCCACCCCGGCCGCGAGGGGGAAGGTGGCCAGGACGATTGGGACGGCTCCCCGCAGCCCGACCCAGGACACCATCGCCCGGGCCCGCATTCCGAGACGGGTTGGAGCCAGCGCGACGAAGACGGCCAGGGGGCGGGCGATCAGCACCAGGGCACCGGCGACGAGCAGCGCCGGCCCCGCCACCGCTGGGAGTTGCGAGGGGAACACCAGCAGCCCCAGGACCAGGAACATGGAAATCTGAGCGAGCCAGGCGATGGCGTCGTGGAAGCGCATCAGGCTCTTCTTGTGGAGAAAGTCGCGGTGTCCCATGACCATTCCGGCGACGTAGACGGCCAGGAACCCGCTGCCGCCCAGGAGGGCGGTGATGCCGTAGGTCAGCATGACCACCGCCAACGTCACGACCGGATAGAGCCCTTCGTATTCGAGGCGCAGCCGGTTGATGGCAGTCACCGTGCCGTGCGCCAGGAGGTAGCCAGCGGCTGCGCCAATGGCCATTTGCTGCACGAACAGCGGCAAGAGTGAGGCGACGGAGACGCTCGGGTCAGTGAGCAGCTCCAAGCAGGCCACCGTGAGGAACACGGCCATCGGGTCGTTGCTGCCGGATTCCAGTTCGAGGAGCGGCCCGATCTCGTCCCGCAGGCTGACGTTGCGGGACCGCAACACCGAAAAGACGGCTGCCGCGTCGGTCGAGGAGATGATCGCGCCGAGGAGGAGTCCGCCGACGGGCGACAGGCCGAGCGCCCAGATGGCGATGCCACCGGCGACCAAGGCGGTTACCAGCACGCCGACGGTGGCCAGAGCGATACCAGGGCCGAGAACGGGTCGGACGCCTGTCCAGCTGGTGGACAATCCGCCGGCGAAGAGGATGAAGGCGAGGGCGACGATACCGACGGACTGGGCGGAGGCGAAGTCGTCGAAGTGGATGCCACCCAGACCGTCGGAGCCGGCCAGCATTCCGATTCCCAGGAAGAGCAGCACCGCCGGGATACCGAGCCGGGCCGAGACCTTGCTGGCCAGGACGCCGATCAGGATCAGCGCGGCCGCCGCGGCGAGGAGGGGCTCGAGCGCCGGCAGGTCGGCTGTCACCCGGCCAGCTCCTCCAGCACCGCGTTGATGCGGTCCCGGCGTGCGGCGATCACAAGGCGGTCTCCAGGCTGGCAGAGCCGTGCTTCGTGGTGTTCGATGAGTTGCGGCGTGTCGTCGCGAATGACGGCCAGCACGGCGGCTTCGCCGTCCTCGAAGAGACGGATCTCGGCCGTGGGTCGGCCGACGGCCGGCGACGACGCCCGGAGAGTGACGGTTTCGATGGCCACGTCACCGGCGTCGACCGGATCGACTCCGGTGCGGCCAATCGAAAAGCGGGCGCCGGTCAGCAGCGCGGCGACGGCCACGGCCTGGTCGGCCGTGAGCGACACGATGATGTCGGGAACGTCTGCCGCTCCGGAGACCAGTCCGAGGTCCCGGCGCCCGCGGTCCTGGACGACGACGATGAGTCGGCGACCACGCGGAAGCCCAAGTTCGTAGCGGTGGCCGACACCCGGGAGTCTGTATTCCCGGATATGGATGTCCATGGCATTCACCTCTTCGGCGAGAGCGGTCTCATGCGTCTTCTCCGGTGAGCCGTCGCTGCGTCCGACGTCGGTTCGCGCCACCCGGCCCGACGCTCGGCGCCGGGCGGAGCAGCGCGGTTTTCGAAGGTAACGAGCAGCGGCGTGGCGGTGAACACCGACGAATAGGTTCCGACCACGATCCCGATGAGGAGCGCGAGGGCGAAATCTGCGAGGGTCTCGCCGCCGAGCAGGTATAGCGCGACGAGGATGTAGAGGGCGCCAAGGCCGGTGTTCACCGTGCGGGGCACGGTCTGGAGGCAGGCGTCGTTCGCCACGTGGACGAGCGGGTCTTTCGGTCGAGCCCGCCGCAGTTCCCGGATTCGGTCGAAGACGACCACCGAATCGTTCACCGAGTAGCCGATGACCGTCAGCAGGGCGGCAAGGAAGACCCCATCGACCGTTTTTCCGAGCCAGGCGAAGATGCCGAGAAGGATGGCCACGTCGTGGAACATGGCCACCACGGCCGCTGATCCGTAGGTCCACCGGAAGCGGACGGCGAGGTAGGCGAGCTGGGCCATCAGCGCCAGCCCGAGGGCCACGGCTGCCCTGCGCCGCAGTTCGTTCCCGATCGTCGGGCCGACGAACTCTTCGCGCACGACGTCGGCTCCACCGGCGCTCCCTTCGACGGCAACGGTCATCGCCGCTTCTTCGTCGGCGGACAGTTTGGGCGTGCGGATGGCGACGTTGCCGTCGCCCGACTCTTGCACCACGGCTTGGGGGAACCCGGCGCCGGCCAGTTCGGAGCGGAGGTTGTCGAGGTCGACAGTCCGGGCGGTGTCGTACTCGACGAGGCGGCCGCCGGAGAACTCCAGCCCGTAGTCGAAGCCCCGCGTGAGGAGCCCTGCCGCGGCCAGGCCGACCGCGACGGCCGAGACGGCAAGCCAGCGGCGAGGTCTTCCCACGAGGTCGGGACGGCGGGTGTCGAGCCACGCCCGGAGGCGTCCGCCGATTTGCAGTCCCAGCAGCCTGGGCTTCCCGGGACGCCCGCCCACCGTGGGACGGCGGACCGTGAGGTCGACGAGCAGTCGGGTGAGGACGAGGGCGGTGAACATCGAGGCGGCCACCCCGATGGTGAGGGTGATGCCGAACCCGCGGACAGGTCCGGAGGCGTAGAAGAACAGGAGCAGAGCGGCGAGCACTGTGGTGACGTTGGAGTCGACGATGGCCGTCCAGGCACGACGGAACCCGTTCCGGGCCGCGAGGCGGACGGTGGCACCGGCGGCGTGTTCCTCCTTGATCCGTTCGAAGACGAGCACGTTGGCGTCGACCGCCATGCCGATGGCCAGTACGAACCCGGCGATTCCCGGCAGGGTCAGTGTGGCGTCCAGAGCGAGGAGAACGGCGAAGGAGATGGCGCTATAGGCGGCCAGAGCCAGCGCGGCGAGGACGCCGAGCAACCGGTAGTAGGCCACCATGTAGAGGATCGTGAGCGACGCGCCGATGAGGGCCGCTTCCATGCTGGCCCGGATGGCCGCCTTCCCGAGGGTCGGCCCGATCGTGCGCTGCTCGACGATCTCGACCGGGACGGGTAGGGCGCCGGCCCGAATGAGCAACGCCAGCTCCTTGGCTTCCTGTTTGCTGAAGTCGCCGGTGATGACGGTCGTACCGCCGGTGATCCCCTGAGCGCAGCGCACCTCGGCGGCGACCTGCGGGCTGGAGATCACCTTCTCGTCGAGGGTGATGGCGATGCGGCGTGTGGGGTCGCCGGCCGGAACACAGGCGGCCGTCCCCGTCAGCCTCTCCCAGATGGCCTGACCGTCGCCGCGGAAGTCGACCTCGACCTGCCAGCCTCCGCCCGGGAATACGGCCTTGGCCGTGCTGACCCCGTCGCCAGTCAGCGCTGGCGGACCCAGCCGGAGGGGATTGCCGTCTTCGTCGGGCCGGACCGGCGAAGTCCCGGCGCCAGGCGCCGGAATCGTCGAACCCGTTGTCTGCTCGTCCGACTCGATGCCGAGCACGGGGTGGAAGGTGAGCTGGGCGGTCTGGCCGATGACGGCGACGGCCTGGTCAGGGTCCTTCAGTCCGGGTAACTCGACGATGATGCGTCGGTCGCCGGAACGCTGCAGTGTGGGCTCGGCGACGCCGAGCTGGTCGACCCGCCGGCGGAGCACCTCGAGGGTGCGATCGATGGTGTCGCCGTCGACCTCGAGGCCCCCGGTCTGTTGCGCCTCGAGGGCAATCTGGGTGCCGCCGCGCAGATCAAGACCGAGCCGTACTGATCGGGTGGCCATCAAGCCACCGGCGGCGGCCAGCACGGCGACGACCGTGATGGCACGCCAGCGAAGCGGTCCCACCGAAGGGCACCTCCAGCTCGGCCGCTGACCACTGCAGCGGCATCGGGCCCGATCCCGCCACCACGGCGGGGCGGCCCTGGACAGGCCTAAGCGAGCGGGAGGAGGAGCGGTGGACCGCGGCGCCGGACTGACCAGGCCCGCTGGGCGAGTGACAACCGGCAGCTTCGGTGCCGGTAGCGTTCGCGCCAGCGGGCCGCCACGCCGGCCAGCGTCGCGGCGCCCGGTCCGACCATCAGGGGGACCTTGACCCGCAGACCGCGTTCGAACCCGGCCGGGGTCACGACTCGGGCCGGGATGGGAACGACGCCTTCAATACCGGCCGACGCCGACGCCATGCCGCCCACCCCGGTTGAGGGGAGTTCTCCGCCCATCGAAGCCGAGGTCCAGGATTCGGACTCGCCGGCGATGACGGTCGAGATCCCCAAAATCACGACGATCGCAAGCAGCCAACGGCGCAAGTGGATGAACCTCACGGCGCAGCCACTCTACCCAGCCACCGGCGACGCGGCGCCGTCACCCCCGACCGTTCCGACGCACGGGCGGCCGGTGCCTTCGTTTCGGGCGGCCGGCCGACAACTCGGGCCCGGCGCCCTGAATGTTCCTGAAGACTGCGGAGCCGGGCGGTGCCGATACCTATGATCAGCATGGTGAACAGTGGTGTGAGACCGCGTTCCGCAGTGGGGATGCACCGAGTCGAGCGATGCTATGGAGGGGTCGACAAGACTCGGTGCATCCCCGTTGAGACTTTCGCCGCTGTGGCCTTGTTGACCGCCTCGAATGGGGATCCTTCAGCGAGCTTCAGTGCCGGCCGGCGCACGTGAGGCAGCGGTGACGCCGCCGTGGCCGCCGTGGGCGCAGGTGGTCGCCGTACTCGTCCTGGCGGTGGCAGCGGCGATCGTCTGGGTGCGGGCCTGACTCCCGAAGCGCGCGGGCGGCATGTGCCAGACGGCTTGGCGAAGGGCTGATGGTCGTATCTGACCGGGCGGCGCCTGCACTACTTCCGTCGACGAGATGGCTAAGGTCCTTGTTATGGCCGGCCACCGATGTGCGGCGCCGGCGACGAGGGTGGCAAATGCTGAAGACCCGGGCAATCGAGACGGACGCCGGATCTGGGCCGGCAGCGGCTCCGGTTAGTGCCGGACGATGTTCAGACCAGGGCCGTCAATGGTGACTGAGATGCGCCCGACGCCACAGCGGCCACGATTCTCGCGCGGGCGGATCGCGATCGTGACCGCGCTGGCCGCGGTCGTGCTGGCGCTGCTCTCGGCCCGGAGCGTGGCCGGCTTCTACACCGACTACCTCTGGTTCGACTCGGTCGGATTCACCGGCGTGTGGAAGGGCCTGTTGTGGGCGAAGGTCGGTCTGGTCGTCCTCTTCATGGCCTTGGCCTTCGGGATCCTGTGGGTCAACCTCTTCATCGCCGACCGGCTGGCGCCGCGCTTCCGTCCTCCCGGCCCGGAGGAGGACGCGCTCGAGCCCGTCAACGCCTTCTTCGACCGCCGGCCGGCTCTCGCCCGGATACTGGTCGCCGTCGTGCCTGCCCTGTTCGTGGGTGGTGGCGTGAGCAGTCACTGGAAGGACTGGATCCTGTTCCGCAACCGGGTGGAGTTCGGGATCGCCGATCCGCAGTTCGGGCGCGACGTCGGCTTCTACGTCTTCCAGTTGCCATTCGTCTCCTTCCTGATCGACTGGCTCTTCGGGGCTTTCGTGGTGGCGACGGTCGTGACCCTCGCCGGTCACTACCGCAACGGCGGGATCCGGATGCAGGTTCCCGGTCGGCTCGTGGCCCCGGCCGTCCGGGGCCACGTATCGATCCTGCTCGCCGCCATGGCCCTGGTGCGGGCAGCCAGCTACTACCTCGACCGTTTCGAGATCACCTTCTCTTCCCGGGGAGTGGTCGACGGCGCCACCTACACCGACGTGAACGCCAACCTCCCGGCCCTCAATCTGCTGATCGCCATCGCGGTGCTGGCCACCGTGCTGTTCGTCGTCAACGCCCGGCGGAGGGGATGGGTGCTGCCCGGGATCGCGGTCGGGCTGTGGGTGCTGGTCGCGGTGGTCGTCGCCGGTGCCTATCCCGCCTTCATCCAGCGTTTCCGGGTCGAGCCGGCCGAGTCGGTCCGGGAAGCGCCATACATC
>WUUC01046917.1_pt1 | contig 10449 bp, 10 predicted proteins | sample 6278441 | NCBI WGS metagenome assembly WUUC01 (sample SAMN13675441, study PRJNA597444) | soil metagenome | isolation source: soil | place: USA: Washington | collected 2017-10 | reverse complement strand
TTGTCTAGTTATGTCAACTAAAAATGTCTAGTGAGAAAGTAAAAAAATTATTGTGCTAAAGGTTCGTCGTAAATAATCTCTTTCACAGATTTTTTGCAAGCAGACATCATCGCAGAAAGCAGTTTAAATGATGCAGAGACACCCGTTTCTGCCCTAGAAATCGTCTTTACGTGCTTGTTTATAAGCTTTGCAAGCTCGTCTTGAGTGAAATTCTCTGCTCGAATCTCTTGTAGCTTTGTATGGTTATAGTGTCGTTTATCCATATCAAAAATATACGAACTAATTAAATATATGTCAACTAAAAATGTCTCGAAAAATGGTCTTGTTTTGTCTAGGACAAATTTTGTAACCTTGTCCAACGTGAATAACTCAATAGAAGCGCTTTGGAAAGCCTTTGGAGCGTGGTATCAAAAACAACGTGAACAAGCAGGAAAAACGCAGGAAGATGTCGCTAAGGCGGCAGCAATTCACGTTAAAACAGTTTCTCGTATTGAAAATGGTGAAGGAACAAAACGCAAAACTGTAATTGCATTAGCCAGTGCTATTGAAGCTGATGTAAACGAAGCATTAAAAAAGGCAGGATTCGCACCGCAAAATACGGAAAACAATATCCCAAAACCGATTAAAGAAGCTCTCAGCACTTCAGGAAATTTAGACGACGGCGATATGCAGCTAATCGCAAATTTTATAAGGATGCTCAGCGAACAAAAGAAAAACGGGGAATAGGGGATGAATCTAGCTTACTCAAGGCTAAAAGAGATTCTCCCAAAATTAAATGAAGAAGTTATAACGCCAGAAACGATTTTCGCGGCATTTAAGACTTTAGATATTGAATATCATGAACTGTCATTAAAAGAAAACGGCTACTACGTTCCGGCGAGCGAGTCGGAAACTGGAAAAGATTATGTTTTTTTGAAACGAGGTTTAACCCAATTTCTCTGGCACGAAACTCTGGCGCATGAAAGCATTCATTCGTTCATTCATATTCCGGTATTGTTTCTGCTCCGTAAACACGAACTTGAGGCAGAAGTTTTAGCTTTAATTTGTATGATGCCGATTACCGATTTGAAAAGGTTGAATAAAATAAAAGGTCAATTAGATGATGAAAGCTACGAACTGCTCCAAAGAAGAAATAAAGCAAATAAAGAATGGCGGCTCTGATTTCTAGATTACAAAATGAAAATAAATCTCTGGCAAATAGTCTCAGTTATAGTTTTAATCGGCATTATCAGCCTATTCGCCTATTATTTTTATTTTCAACAATCCGCGCCCAGCATGACCGCTAAAAGGTTTCACGAAAAAATTTGCAATGGAGAAACAGACGAAGCCGCTAAATTAATTTCTTCATCATTGCCATATACACCCGAAATGTTGCGGCTTGGACTCGGCAGTCTTGTTAAGGACTGTAAAGAAAACGGTGGTTTTGAAAGTGTCGTTATCGAGAGTGAAAGAATTGTAGGCGAAACAGCTTACGTTCGCGGAACTCTTAAACATAAAGGCAGCATTATAAAACCGTTTGACATGAAAATGTTCAATGAGAATGGCGCGTGGAAAATCGCATTGCAGGACAAAGGTAGATGAAAATTTTATGAAAACAGATAGTGAAACAAATAATAATCTCGATTCTGAACATGAATCCGAAACTGAAATAGGCGAAAAGGAAATTGAATTTCCGATAAATCCGCTTGACTCTGTAATAATTAATGAAGCTATTCAAAGAAGTACGGTTAGAGGTATTCTCGAAAGCTACAACAGCAATTATGATGTCTTAGGTGAACTTGTCCAAAATTCAATGGATGCAATTGAGGATGCATATTTAGCAGAACTTCCGACTCCTTACTTGTTAAGAGTTCACATTAATTTAAAGGAAAATTGGATTAGTGTCTTGGATAGCGGTATTGGAATGAGTAGAAACCAAACCATTGAGGCTTTTGCGCCACATAATTCATTTAAGAACATTGCAAATATTGTAGAAAAGAGGGGGAGAAATAAATATAGAGGGTATAAAGGCGTTGGTTTGACATTTCTTGCCTATGGAACAGATGAGATTACCCTACATTCTAAGGATAAGGACGGCAATTTAACAAAAGGCAGGATGCAATATGGAAGAAAGTGGGCTTTTGGTGAAATTGATGATGCTGCATTAGTGACTGAGGATTTAGATGATAGCCTTTTAGACAATTTGAATAGAGGAACTTACGTCAAAATTCAACTTTCTCCCAAAACAAGACCAAAGAAACTATCTTCAATTTCGGCAAATCCTCAAGCATGGCAAGTAATTTTACGGACTAGAACCGCAATTGGACAAATATCACTAAATCATAAATTGCTCGTAGAGAATTTAAAAGGTGAGCTAATTGTTACTGATAGTGAAGATGCAGTACATACTTATAACATTTCTCCAACATTTTATTTGCCTCATTTAGTCAAAAGAGAACCCCCATTTCGATTTTTGGATGTTGCTGAATATCATAAAAAGAACTCTGAGACAACGGAAATTCCGCCAGAATCAAGTCGCCAAGACGGAATTTATTTAATTTGGGATAAAGATAAAATCTTTCAAGAGTTAACAGCGCAACAACAAAAAGATTTTGCTGATGAAATAAATGAATACAATCCTATTCTGTATGGTTTTCTACCATACACACCCAATGTGTGGAATCAAATAAATCAAGAGCTAACAGGTGTAAATACTCGTAATTATTTATCTCCTGGGCTGATAATTGGAATTAATAAACAAAGATTAGCAGATACATTTGAACTTGAACCCACTAGGTACACGAACATTGCGCCTTATATTTTTGTATTAATTCATTTTGACAACGCTAAACCAGACCAAGGTAGAAAAACAGTTCAAGAAGAGGTTATTTTATTAGCTAAACGAGCAGCGGATAGAGTATTGCAGTATGCAGCTAAGCAAAGAGGATTTCTCAAGCCAGCGGGCGATGCTCCAACCCCAGGGCAAAGAGAAGTCGAAAAAAATCATGAAGACTGGCTATTTAATGTAAAATTTCATGCCCGAAATAATCCATTAAGTCTTACAGGAATTACATACAAAAGTGAACCGCTCCAAGAACAAGACGTTGTAGGTTTATTTAATCAATTATCAGCGAGAGGAGTTTTTCCTGGGTTACAAATTTTTGCTACAAGTCAAAGCCACACCTATGATTCATTAGTTCAGTTTGAATGTATATTAGGAACTCTTGGACTATCATATAAAAGCGCAGACCAAAATCCATTAGGAATTTCACCATATATTCTTGGTGAAAAAGGGAGTTTTTCAACTAAGCATTTGACGTTAGAGTTTAAGAATAATTTGGACAAATTGGTCGAAGAAATTGGAGGTAGCCCGGGAGATTCGCGTAAAGATTTTAATAATATTGATATTTGCGTATGCTGGTCATTCGTAACTGATAAGTATAAAGGATTCGCACTAGAAGAAGTAACAACACTTAATTTAGAAGAGCGTAAATATCCAGGAGTAACCCATCTTTTACGTAAGGATGGTAATCCACACGTTGTGCAAGTTATTTTATTGAAAACAGTCGTTGAAATGATTGAGGCTGGAAGAATTCCTTTATAAAAGGCGGATATGATTTTGACCGGATTGAATAAATTTTGAAAGGTTTAGAGTTTAGATAAATGAAAAATCAAAAAGGCGACAGTCCCGGCGGCGGGTAGAGAAAAGCAGAGATTTTGGTTTTTGTATGGGACTAAAGGAAGTAACCGTATGAAACGTTAAAAGCGAAAATTTTCTGTTATAAGTAAAAGGAATAATTGGGAAGTGTTTTATATTCTTCCTTTTATTAATTAGGATTTCAATTTTTAGAGTTGCTTTTTTTAACAAAGTCCCCTATATGATATAAGAACAAGTTAAAACGACATTTTGTTATATAACATCTGATTTCATGGCAAAAGAAAATGAGAAACTTAAACCCCTATTGTTTAAGGATTTTAAGCTTGAGTTACTAAGCTTCGAATTAAGATACGAATATGAAAAATTCTATTTGTATAATTTGCGCCCATTCTGGCGTGAAATTCATACTCACTTGAAAGGAGAATTTAGTCCTGTCGAACAGGGTGAACAATCAGTTATTAACTACAATGATAAGTTTGAAATTCAGATTTCTCCAGATAGATTTGCAATTGTTGAATTTTATCCTAATAGGTTGCTAACTGATTTCTTAGAAATTTCACGCATTTTCTTTGAGGCAGCAGTAAAAGTATTAGAACTCGAAGAAATCACTAGGACGGGATTGCGTTTAATTTATTCTAAAGAGTTTCAAGATCCAATTGCGGTTGCTGAAGCACTTTACAACACACCCTATATAAATGTTCCTAATGATCTATATTTAAGCGGAAACGGAACTCCTTTAATCCCTAATTATGCAATAGGCTGGAAGGATGAAGAAAAAGGAATAACATACAGATTGAATGGTAAATCCGGGAAGCTTGGAATTGACCTTCCACTCCAAATGATAGCTGCTGGACAGCAACCAACGCATATTGAAAAAGTTTTTAATCAGGTTAATTTAGATGTAGATATTTATGTTCATAAGGCTGTTTCTCCTGGACAGTTCTTTCCTGTAGAATGGATAAGGCAGGCATATAAAACTGGACACAATGAAGGCGAAAAATTTTTCGGAGAAAAATAATGTTGACGATAGAAAATGAAACCGCAAATTACTCGGGAAAGAGCAATATATTTCCTCATTACAGCATTGATGCTGTAGTTGATAAGGGAACGGGAATTGGTATAAATAGGTCGTTATATAGACCGAATGATTTAACTGATGAAAGTTTAGATGCGATTTCAATAGATGAAAGGGTCTCTGAAAAAGACAGTCCATTCACCTCAATAAGGTCTGTTGAATCAATAAGGAATATATATTTTGAAGAGTTCATCACCCCTGACCTGAGAATCGGTATTAAATTACTGGAATCAGCAAGAGAGAAAGTGACGAAGGCGCTTAACAGTATTCGTGCGGGGAACATAAAAGACTCCGATGAATTCATTATGGAATTTAAAGTGTTTTTGCCAGAATTGTTTTGTTGTCGAACCATCAGCGATAGTTTCGGTGCGATAATCAATGCTATTCACAATGCTTTACATAATATGAAAGGAGTTCCTTTATCAGAAAACCAGATTGTTGCTCTTGATGTCTTAATTAAAGGACTGCTACGCGAGCCAGCAATGAAATTTGAGACAGCGGTTGACTATGTTTCGGAGTTTGAAGAGACTGATTTCGAGGTCGAATCTTTAGGCTTCCAAGGGCTATTAAAATTGGTGGAGACGATGAACGAGAGCGAAGCGAGCTATGAAGTCTAAAGCATTTGTTGATACAACAGTACTAGCAGACCGGCTAATTAAATCAGGAGTAGAAAGAAGTAATGCAAAAGCTGCATTAGAAAAATACGAAGTCACTGAATTACCGGTATATGCAATAAAGGAATTCAAAGCTGGAGCTCTTGACTATGTTAAATATCTTCATAATAAGCTTATAACTACCGGAACAGTTGCAGATACCCTTATTGCTCTTAGTAGAATCGGCAGACAAGCAAATCGGCAACAAACAGCGTTAAGAACAATTGGCGATTTAATGAAGAAGGCTAATTCATTGAGTGCAAGCAAAACTCTCAAAGCACAGTATGGAAAGTTGGCTGAAGAAGAATCAATTTCCTATGATGCAATAAGATACGAAGCCAAGTTGTTAGTTTTCAAAGCGTGGAAGAAGCGTCGCTCCATTACAACAAACGTCATCCAACCATTATCTTGCTACAATGAAACTGCCCCGTTGGAAAGGAAGGACGGTCAATTATCATTAGTCCCGCGAGAGTGTAACGAAGATGACTGTTGTCTTACAAAAGAATTGAGAGCACGGAAATTTAAACTAACAAAATTAACTGTTGCAATAGATAATCTTCCAGAAAATTTAAGAAATAAACTTGAAAACCAAAAACGGCGAAAAATTTTACGGGAAGTCAGTAGCAGACCTTCTCGAAAATTGTCCGATTCAGATTGCAGAAACTTGGGTGATGCAATTTTCGCAGTCTTTTGTCCGGATGATGCTGATATACTTACTACGAATATTCAAGACCATAAGCCGCTAGCGGATGCGCTTAACAAAACCGCGGTTTCACCAGAATCTATTTTAAAGTAGACGTTAAAGCGACGAAAAGCTTCTGCAATAAAATCAGAAAACATCCTCAACAATTTTCCTTTCCTCTTCCGACAGCTCATACAAATCATAAACAAGCTCATCAATTTGTTTATCTAAAGAATCACAGTACCGCTCATAGAAAGTTTTGTCTTTGTCGGTATGAGCATCGGCAAGCGTTTTTTTAGCCTCGATTATTTTTTGGACTAACTCAACCATTTTATCGTGTGCAGTTTTTTCAGGCGGGTTGTTAAAATTTATAACGCAGATTGGAAAATTCAATAAATCTTTAATTAAGACTTTGGGAAATGTATCTTTAAAAGCATTTGATGAAGTATTTGAATTATAAAAAGAGATAAGACTTGAATTTAATAAACCAAGAACAAAAAATGATGAGTATAAATTTTCATCGCTAATTTTTACCCCATCGACCGAGTTTGAAAATACGAAACTACCATTTGTAATTGCCGCTTGTATTTTCCCTTTATTGGTTACTTCTCGAATAAGAATACGAGTTCCTTCGAACCAATCAGATGTTCTTGGCTCGGCTAACCATTGACCGTAATCAACAAATTCGCCTTTCCAGTTAATTGAAAATCTTTCAATTTCACTTCCGCCCAAAAGCGGCTTGTGTGATTCTTTTTCTTTTGATTTGCTGTGAAAAACTCTGGTATCAGATTCAAAGCCTTTTTGTTTTGGAAGCCCTTTTCCTTTTTGATAAATTTTTACCCCCCAAACGGCTTTTCCAATTTCGGCTAATCGAATAGATTTAGATTTAATTTTTTCAATCAAATTTGTTTTTTCTGGACTCGAATAAACTGAAAAAACGAAATCATTATTTTCATCGATTAATAGCGATGAAAACATGTATGAAGTTTTATCCTTTAAATCCCATCTTTCTACTAAAAAGTCTTTGTCATCTGGAAAATTCTTTTCAGAAATTATGATTACAGTTTCAACTGTCGCATCTTTGAATACTTTTTTTGGCGCAATAACAATTGATTTGGTTCTAGATTCTAGCCTTAAAATTTTCCGTAGATTTTTATTGTATTTAGCAGCAATCCAAGCAGAAGGAACAATCAAGCCACTCTTTCCGTTTTCCTTCAAAAGACTTAATGTTTTTTCAATAAACATCGGATATGTATCTAGTTGATAAGTAGCCGAACTGTATTTATTTTTTAGATATTCTGTTTGCTTATTACTAATTTCTGCCCCATACGGCGGATTGCCGACAATCGCATCAAATCCACCTTTAGAGAAAACTTCAGGAAATGACTGGTCAAAACTCATTGGATATAACTTGTATGAATCATTTATATCTATAAGCATATTTCCCGCAATGTCATAATCAATTAAGGAATTGCCGTGAATAATGTTTTCACTTAATGAAGGAAGAAGCCTTTGCCCTAATTCAAGTTGATACGCGCGAGCTGCCCCTGTTTTTGCCTCTTCAAGCATTTTAAGATATAGAGAAAGCTTAGTGACCTCAATTGCCTGTGCATCTATATCAACTCCATAAATATTATTTGTCAAAATACTTCTGCGATGCTTGATTGATAGATGAATTGTACCGTCTGAATCGACTACACACGAACCATTTTTAATTGCTGTGTTCAGAGCTGTTTTATTTTTCAAATAAAACTTTAAATGATATTTGAGCAAATAATCATAAACTCCAAGAAGAAATGAACCACTTCCACAGGCAATATCTGCAAAACGCATTTGAACTATTTCTTCCGGAGTTTTTCCTTCAATTGCTTTCCCGATAGTGTTTTCAACAATATATCGAACAATATATTCGGGTGTATAATAAACTCCACCAGCCTTTCGGACTTCGGGTTTTTGCGCAATGTCGGCTCGATTGCCATCGACAACAATTGTATTTCCCAAAAATCGTTCATAGATACTTCCAAGAATGTGTATTGGAATTAAGTTAAAATCATACGAAGAGTTTTTCTCTGCTAGTTTATCTCGAATAATTGCAAATTCTTTCTCTGAAGGTTTTATTTTTTTGACATCAAGTAGAGTATTTTCCCGGAAGATTGCGCCATTGTATATATTGTTCAATTTAGTAATTTCAGCACAAAAATCTGTCCAAGGATTACCGCTTTTTATTCCTAAATCATTTACAATTTCGTGCTCTTCAATTACCTTATCAACTAAAAAGCGCGTAAGAACTAATCTATCAAGGGTGCGTTGAGTAATTTCTGTTAACTGTTCGCTATCTAAAGATGGATTATTTTTTTTGAAGGCTCTAGCAAGAATTACACGATATTCATCAAGTTCATTCAAAAATTCTTCATCAACAGGTTTTATCTTGCTAATATTGAAAAGATTTGTTTGTCTTGCGCCTTGAAATGTGCGAAGGTTTTTTGCAAATTTTTCCAGCGAATTATCGATAACCGCTTCACGGGAAAAAAGGAAATACATTTCACTAAATTTTTCTTCGTCTGTAAATTCGGTGTAATGAAATTTCTTAATAATACGGTCGGCGGCAGTTTCGATGCTTGGTTTATAACGCGAATCAAGAACAAGAAATTGTTCAAAGTCGGTCAAAACTGAAATCGGCGTGTTTGAGTTCCAGCCGTAACGAATCGCTTGAAAACAGTCTTGCTGATTTTCGAGATTCTTAGAAGGTTTTTTTGCCTCGGCTAAAAATTTTGCTTGAGAAAAGTTCGGAGCGGTAAAAAAAGCATAGTCGGCACGCTTTCCGCGCCCGTCAATCATTACGCTTTTTTCGATTCTAACTTCGCGTTCGTATGGATTAAAGTTATGCCGATGGTAAACATCCCATCCTAAAGCATCCCAAAACTTATCAATAAACTGTTGCCTTACTTCGGCTTCTTGATATTTAGGTGAAAGATAATATCCCTCATTAGCTTTAAATTCAGAAATGATTTTTGAAATAGATTGGTAAGAGAAATTGAAATCTCGGGAAGTCATGACGTAAGAGCTCCTTGCATTACAATTAAATAAATTGAATTGGTATGAGGAAGCAGTTTTAAATGGAGGAACTTTCCAGAAAATTGCAAATTAGCAATACGCGATTTGGATAAAACTTATAAAGGTTTATTGACTCAATGCTATACTGAAAAGAAACCTGTCAAGAAACCGCCGCTGAGATTAGTTTAATTAACGTCGTTTCGTTAGTGTAAGCAAAATTTATAGTAGAACTGCGAGACTTCAGCATCCATTGGTGGAGACGAGGGGGAGCAAACTTCTGACCTCTCGCGTGTGAAGCGAGTGCTCCCTATTCGGTGCTTAGGGCGGGAACCAAACCCGTATAGCTTCACCACTAATAGAAAGACTCCAAGAGTATCTTTATAAAATTGAAGCCTAATGTCTCGCTTATTTGTTGACGCGCTTCGGTTGATACGCCGAATAACATTATTTTCGATGAGTTATAAATCAAAATAAAAAGAGTGGCTATAAACCACTCTCCCGTATTACGGTTCGTCTAATGCAATTTACATAAGAGCCGTAAGAAAATTGTCTGATATTAATCAGAGCTAATTGGCATCGGCGCAATTGTAACCGTCGTAGCACACCCAGCCGACCGGACAATATCCCGTCGGACCGCACCGCTGCCCCATTCCGCCGCCGCTGCAATCCATATCGCAATGGCTCCAGCAATTGTAAGCCCGATTGCGACAATAGGTATAGCACGACCCCGAACTAGCGCCGCATTCACTGGTACAGTAATCTTCGATGCTAATCAAACTGCCGGGAGGCACCGGACAATTCTCGCAACACTCGGAGGCGAAAACCGGTTCGGTTGTCTTGTCAGTCGAGACGACAAAAACCAAACCAACTATTAGAAAGCTGAGAATAAAAATTTTTCTCAGAATCGTAGGCGTAATAATTTGCTTCATTTTTTTCTCCTTTTAAGATGTAACTAATTTAATGTTCCTGTCCTTCACAATGCTCTTGCAAATACAAATCTAACACAGACTATATTCCTTATAAATAGATTTTGTCAAGGTTTTTAATTTATAATTTAATTAACGGCACTCGGAAAATAACATAAACGGTGAAAATTACGCAGCGCCCGTCTAGAGACACAGCCGCCGGATTCTTTTCTTTTTCGTTAAATGCCATTGGTGAGCGTAAAAAAGTCGGGAACCAATGACATTGATAAAGCCGACCTCTTCCACCCCAAGGAAGCGCGCTATAGTGTCTACCGGGAGATTCTCTGTCGTGTCCTCAATTTCCGCCCTTAAAATCAATTAGAATCGCTTTAATCATTTAACTCAAAACCAAGCTGCCGATAAGCGGATTTTCAGTCCGCCGC
>WUUC01200621.1_pt1 | contig 10450 bp, 14 predicted proteins | sample 6278441 | NCBI WGS metagenome assembly WUUC01 (sample SAMN13675441, study PRJNA597444) | soil metagenome | isolation source: soil | place: USA: Washington | collected 2017-10 | reverse complement strand
GTCCGCGAGCATCCCTCGATCCCGCCGGTTCATAAGCAACTCCTGATCACGAGGATCGAGAAGCTCCCGACACAAGAGGAGATCGACGCGGCGCGAAGGATCGTGTATCCGGATGAGGTATGACGCGGCGTGGCATAAGCGCTTCCACGAGATCCGTGCCGATCTCCCCTTCCGTTCCGCGCCCGAACGGGTAGCGATCCGGAAGGCTCTCGCGGCGGATCCCGTGGCGTTTGCGATGCTCTACCTCTCCCATCACTTGAAGGATGCGGAAGGCCGGATCACCTTCTCCGAAGTGCATTACGATTGGGCACGGATCGCGGAATCGTGGCGCGGCGTATCGCAACCGCACGAGTCGCGCCACGCATTCATTGCGCCACGAGAGACGGGGAAGAGTACGTGGTGGTTTCTCATCTTGCCCTTATGGGCGGCGGCAAATGGCGTGCGCCAATTCGCAGTAGCCTTCGCTCACGCAGACTCACAAGCAACGGGGCACCTCGCTACGTTCAAGCGAGAGCTAGACACGAATGCGTTGTTACGCGCCGATTTCCCCGAACTCTGCGAGCCCGCGCGGAAACCCTCTTCCGGTTCTACACTCGCGGATCGGCAGGGGATGCTACATACGCAATCCGGATTCGTCTTTGCTGCGCGTGGCGTAGACACAGCGTCGCTCGGCTTGAAGGTCGGTGAGATCCGCCCCGATCTTCTCGTCTTCGATGACATCGAGCCCGACGAAGCGCGGTACTCTCCCGTGTTGGCGAAGAAGCGTCTCGGTACCATTCAAGACGCGCTCCTCCCGTTGAACATCCGCGCCGCCGTGGTGATGGTGGGAACGGTGACGATGCCGGGCAGCATCATGCATCAATTGGTCCGGGTGGCGCACGGATCCGATGATGAAGAGTTGAAGTGGATCCGGGACGAGAAGATCGAGCCTCACCATCACGAGCCGATCCTCCCGAACGGTGACGGCACGGAGCGCAGCATGTGGCCGGAGAAGTGGCCGATCGCGTTCCTTCTCGGCATCCGGCACACGCGCTCCTTCGCGAAGAACTACCTCAACGATCCGATGGGACGCGACGGGGATTACTGGACTGCGGATGACTTCCGGTACGGCACGGTTGGCGCAGAGGCGACACGATGGATCCTCCAACTCGATCCGGCTGTCACGACGAAGGGGACGAGTGATTACACAGGATGGGCGGTAGTGGCGTACCGGCCGCCGGTCCGTGTCCCGCGCACCATGCCGGACAGTGGAATCACCGTTCAAGTTGTGGCGAAGCCCGTCGCGGAAGTGGTCGCATCCGGTAAGATCCGGCTCACCGGTGAACCGCTGCGCGCCTTCGTGCTCGCGAAGCTCACGGAGTACGAGCGGATCAAGGCGGTTCGCGTTGAGGTGAATCAGGGAGGGGAGCTTTGGTACACCATCCTCCACTCTCTCCCCGCGAAACTCCTCGTGCACACGAGCAACGAATCGAAGGAGGTTCGGTTCGCCTATGCGCTCGATCTGTATCAGCGTGGACACGTTCTCCACCGTGAGCGGCAACGGGAATGCGAAGAGCAAATGATCGCGTTTCCGAATGCGCCGTATGACGATATCGCGGACGCGGCCGTGTGCGGCATCCTCTTCTTCCTCTCCGACGTCCCGCGCCTTCCGACTCACGTTGAAACAAGGAGTTACGTCTAATGACCGGATCCCCCGATCTCATGGAGGGAATGAGTGGTCTCGATGCGGAGTCGACGCATTACGCGGAACTCTTGCAGTACCACTCCGGAGAACTCCCGGAACGCTTCGCTTCGGAGCGGATCCGGAAGCTGATCGAGAGTTCGGCGCGGGATTACCGGTTCCGTCTCTCGCGTGTTCCGATCGAGGCTCTCGCGAACCGTGTCGGGATCTCCTCCATCACGTCTTCTCGTGGCGACGCAGTGAACGCGAAGATCGAGGAGATCCGGCAAGCGAATGACATGGAGTTGCAGGAGCCATTCATTCACGAGCGGATGTTCATCTTCGGTGACGCGTACCTCCTCGTGTGGCCGATCGAGGCGGAGGACATGCTCGATGCTGATTCTCCGAAGGACGCGGACACGGTAGCGACCGGCGTCGAATTCGCCTACCAGAGCCCGCTTTCGTGCCGCACGTTCTATGACGCGGAGGACGGCCGCAACGCGCGCTTCACGATCCGGAGGTGGAAGGAGAAGAGCGCGATCGGCGCTTTCGTGTGGCGCGCGGAAGTGTGGTACTGGGATCGGCTCGAATCATGGGTCACTCTCCCGGACCGGAAGGGAACGGACATCGAGGATTGGATCCCGTACGCGGAGGACGCGTTCGGCATCACCGTTCCCGCGACTCCCGAGAACTGGCCGGAGATGCACGACTTCGGGGAGATCCCGATTAAGCACGCGCGCTCCGATCTCCCGTACGGCCGCTCCGAGATCGAAGACTTCATCGGCGCACAGAACATCCTGACGAAGGCAACCGCTACGCAGTCGAGTGGAATCGAGTCGCACGGATGGCGGGAGCGCTACCGTGTCGCGGACGATAAGGCGATCCTCGATCAGGCGTCCGATGTGGTTCCGTGGGGAGACGATGCGGATGCGCGCGCAGCAACCGCGAACGGCCGCGTCAACACGCCGGAGAGCGGACGCCGGAGCGGACCGGGGACAGAGCAGACCTTCCACGGCACGAAGGCGGTAGGCGAGTTCTCCGCGACGGATCTCGGTTCGTTTGAGGCTCCCATCGATCAGTGGCTCCGTCTCGGCGCGGCGGCTTCCGGAACGCCGTACGCGGAGTTTGATCCCCGCTTCGGCGCGCAAATGTCCGGCGTCGCGTATGACCGGATGGATCGGCCGATGAAGAAGAAGGAGGCGGACCGGAAGCGGTTCCTCCTCCGGTTCTGGCGTGAGGCGTACGGGCTCGCGCTCGCGATCGTGGGGATCCGAGACTTCGGGGATCTCACGGTGAATTGGGCTCCGCCGGAAGTGATCTCGGATCCCGATTGGTGGACCGTTGCGACTGCGCGCCGGGATCACGGTGTGCCGCAGAAGACGATCCTCCTCGAAGCGAACTACACGGCGGAGGATATTCAGAAGTGGGAGGACGAGAAGGACGATGACGCGGAGACGCTCGATCGCGCGATCTCCCGAATCGGTCTCCTCGGTGACGCCATGCAGAAGTTGGGCGCGGGCGCAACTCTTCTCGGCATTCCGCCGGACCGGATCGCGACGCTCGTGGAGAGCCTCCTCTCCGAAGCCGGTTCGCCCGGTAAGCTAGTGCTCGAAAAGAAGGAACCTCTCGAACTCGAAGGCGGGGAGAACGACGATGAGACGGACGAATCCGAGGAGCCCGGAAACGGTGACGGTCCTATTCCCGGACGATGAACAGGCGACACTCTTCGATCTCAACGAGGACGGCGTTCCGGTTCTCCGTCAGGAGGTGGAGCTTCCGATCGGCGCGCTTCCCGTTCGGATGCAGACCGGAGACCTTCCGGTGACGATCATCGGGTGGATCGCGGACGCGGCGGCGCTGCCCGGCTTGCTTCGCAGCGTCGCGGACGAGACGGAGAAGCTACTCAATGACAGCGCCGAAACGCCCGACTGACGAGACGCCGGACGAAGAGACGCTAGCGTTTGAGGAGGCGGTTCTCAACGAGGTGACGGGAGCCGTCTCCGAAGCGCTCGCGACTCTGATCCGTACGATTCTCGTCACGTTCGCGGGCTCGCGCGCGGGCGCGGGAGGGGAGCTTTCCGAGGAGCAATCACGCATCCTCGGTGAAGCGGTAGCGTCACGTATCCGTGCGTTCCGTTGGGATCCGATGAGAACGCAACTCGCGCGCGCCGCCGTTGAGGCTCACAGTCTCGGCGTGGAGCGCGCGGCGCGGCGCTTCCCCTCCCCTGCCGACCGGAGGAAAGCGGCGACGACGAAGACTCCCCGGAAGCGTGCAGTGTCGAATGTGGACGCTTCGCTTCGCGAGGTTCTCCGTGAGGCGGAAACCGTTGCGCGACAAGGGATCCGGACGGAGACGGAAGCCGCCGCCGTTGCCTCGAAGGTGAAGGCGGGGAAGGCGCGCATCGAGGGTGCCGCGCGCAGCGTCGCGAACGAGGGGATCAACGCGGGGACTCTCGACGTGGCGCGCACGATGAAGCTCCGCGTCATGTGGGTTGCCGAACGCAACGCGTGTCTTCATTGCCTCGCGCACGCGGGATGGGTTGTGGAGCCCGGCAAGCTTTTCCCCGGCGTCTCGTTCGATCCGAACGCGAAGAACATCCCGGCCGTGGCAACGTGTCCGCTGCATCCGAATTGCCGTTGCCAATTGCGGACGACAACCTCGAAGGCAGGCAAGCCCGACACGGACCGTTCCTCGCTCGATCCGGGCGCGCGTCTCGCCGCAGAGGCGCGCCGATCCGTTGTGTACCAATGGACGGAGTACGCTTCCTCTCCCGCTATGGCGCGTGCGGCGGAAGCGTTGCTCAACGCGGGGGCCGGTCTCCCTGATAGCGTAGAGAAGCGCGCGCGGCGGATGCTGCGCGACGACAGGAGGAGGCGAAGCAATGCCCGATGACCCGAAGCCGGAGAACGACAAGCCGGAAGACGACAAGCCCGAAACCGAGGAGACCGAAGAGGAAACCGAGGAAGGCGGCGAAGACGACAAGCCGGAAGACAAAACCGATCCGGAAGTCGCGAAGGCTGTCAAGCGCCGCGATCTCGCCTTGAAGCGGGCGCAGAAGGCGGAGTCCGAACTCAAAAAGTACAAGGAGAAGGAAGCGAAGGAAGGCGAAGACGATCCCGTTGCGAAAGCGAACGCGCGTCTCATCTCCGCTTCCGCTCGTACCGTTCTCGCGTCCGCCGGAGTCACCGATCGCGAGGATCAGAAAGAAGTTCTCGCGATGCTCAACCTCTCGGATATCGACGTGGACGACACGGACGGTCCCGACGAAGACGAGATCGCGGATCGCGTGGAGCGGCTCCGCGCCATCTTCTCCGGCGGCGCGGCTCCGAAGAAGCGCGTCCCCGGCTCCGTGAAGCCGAAGGATCGCGGCGGCTCCGGCGGAGGGAACACGGATCCGGACAAGGCGCGATACGCGCGCATCATGGGCGGCCGGTAGTCCGGTACGCGAAGCCCGGCATCCCTCGCGGATGCCGGGCTTCTTCGTGTACGCTGCACGCAGGCAATAGACCGGACGGTCTTCCGCCGCCGCTCCGCTTCGGATGAAGCCGGATGTAACCCATCCCGCCACGCCGATAGAAGAGGAGTTGCAGGCGTGACTACCAACCGTCAGGATCTCGAAAACCTGATCCCAACCGAAACCTCGCAGGAGGTTATTCAGCGTCTCGCGAAGACTTCCGTCATGGAAGAGATCGCGCCGCCGGAGACGATGACGTCCGACACGAAGCAGGTCGCGCGGTTCGGCGGCTTCACGGTCGCGAGCGTCGCGAAGGGTGCGGAGTACGGGTACTCCACCAACACGCAGGATCTCGTGGATCTCATCGCTCGGAAGATCGGTGGACTCGCGAAGATCGCGGAGGAGGACTTCGCGGACACGATCACCGGTGAAGGCACCATGCGCCGGTATGAGCAGGAGGCGGGATCCTCGCTCGCGAAGAACTTCGATCACGCGTGCCTCGGTACCACTACGGCGATGAACGGCACGACTTCGCCGTTCGTGTCGGTCTACCAGGCCGTGACCACCACGCAGGCGACGCCGTGGGGAAGCTACACGGCGAACGCCAACCGCATTCAGGTTCCGCTCCTGACGACGGGTTCCGCGACTCCGGCGGCGACGTGGCTCGATGCGGTCTCGAACTTCCTCGCGCTCTACGAGGAGTCGGACTTCTACGACGAAGGCAACATGTTCATGATCGCGTCCCCGCGCGTGAAGAACATCTTCCGCAAGGTCCGGAACTCCGACGGCGATCCGCTCTTCATGGACTCGAACCGTTCCGGCGGAAACCCGTCGCTCTTCGGCATGTCGGACTGGCGCTTCACCACGGCGGCGCGGACGCACGCGACGATGACCGATACTCCGACCGGCAACCCGCTGATCATCATCGGCAACCGCACGGCGTTGAAGCGCGGTCTCGCGCGGACGTCGCCCGGCATGGTGCCCGGTAACCCCGGCGTGCAGTGGCAGCGCGCGAAGGACGGCATCGGCTTCATCTCCGACGAAGCGATCATGAAGGCGATGATGCGTCGCGCGTTCGTGGTCACCGTTCCGCAGGCCGTGGCGGTTCTCGAAGTCACGCCTGGCTCCTGATCCGAGACGGCCGGGCTCTTCCCCGTGGAGCCCGGCCGCTCTCTACTTCCCTTTCCCGCCAACGAATCCGAGGAGTTGTCATGGCGGACGACACGAAGACCGAACCCATCGAAGGCCAGAGTTTCCGGAACGAAGCGCTCACCGGCTCCGGCACCATCACGCGAGACGGCGAGTACGCCGATCCCCTCCCGGATCCCACGGAGATTCGCGGGCAGGGGCCGCGCCGGACGTCCGGCGGCCGTCTCCTCCCGGAGCTTCCCTCGACGGAGGTGGACGAAGCTCTCGGCGAGAACCGCGTCCCGCGTGTCGAGTCCGACGAGACTCCGGCCGCGAAGCCGAAGCCTGCGGCGCGCAACGCGAAGTAACACGCTCCGGCCGGGTACGAGTTGGGCCTCCTCCCGTACCCGGCCGGTTTCGCATTCCTCGGAAGGGAGACGTCATGCCGTGGGCAACCGTTGAGCAAGTCACCGCGCAGACCGGCGTGACCGTGACTCCGGAGACGCTCGCGCTCGCTTCCTCCATCATCGACACTTTCTCCGGCGCAGACGAAGAGCTTCCCGAAGACGCGATCTCGCTTGTCGATCGGAAGCATCTCCGGCGCGCGACTGCATGGCAAGCCGCGTGGATCCCCACGAAGCCGGGACTCGTCACGGATCGCGAGAACGCCGAGACAACGTCCTCGGATTCGCAGACGATCTCCCGCGCCGACAATGCGGACGGACTCCTCGCGCCTCTCGCGAAGCGCGCGCTCATGTCCCTTTCATGGGTCGGAACGCGTACCGCGATCGTCCGTCCCGTGAGCGACGCGACGAACCGGCGCAACTTCCTCAACGAGCGCAGCGATCCCGCGTGGTTGGGCGGAGAAGGAGCCATCCCGTGATCGCGGTTCCGAACACGACGGTTTCCATTCTCGGCGGATCCTCGAACTCCGATTACGGGGACGTGATCGATGATGACGAACCGGCCGGTTCCGGAATCCCCGCGATGATTATCGAGGGACGTCAGATCGTCGCAACGGAATCCGATCCGCAGGCGCGCGTCATTCGGTATTACACGGCGCGCCTTCCCCACGGAACCGCAGTCGATGACACGCATCGGCTCCGGGACGAACGGACCGGGGATGTCTACTCCATCGACAATGTGACTTACCCAATGAATGCCGTCATCCCTATGGACGTGCGCCTCGATTTGCGCCGCGTCACGTGACATGATCGACGCGTCCCGACAAGGGACGTGAGGACGTACGGACCGACCCGACAAGGGAGGTGGACGAATGGCAGCGCGGACGAAGGTCGTGTTGTACGCGCCGGGACTCGCCCACCTTGACCGCGTGGTCGATTCGGAACTCGTCCACCCGATCACGGATGCGGTCGCGGAAGACATGCGGCGTTACGTCCCCGTTCTTTCCGGAGACCTGCGAGGCACGGTCCGGGAAGAGCATCTCGACGGAGAAGGCCGCGTGCACTTCGGGGATGTTGACGAAGGCATCGACTACCACCTCTTCGTTGAGGACGGCACCTCGAAGATGGCGGCGCAGCCCTACGCGCGCCCGGCTCTCTACCAGCGCAGGAGCGTCTAATGACCCTGCCTAGCCTCCTCCACCCGACGAGTGAATCTGTCGCCGTGGCGTGGCTCTCCGGGTGGTTTCCGGTGGGAGTAGCGACCACCCTCCCGAAGCCCGGCTCGTGGCCGGTTCTCACCGCGCCGGTGACCGGCTTCGCCACCGTGACCATCGTGGGCGGCCGGACACTCGACAACGGGCTTCGGCTTCCCGTGGTCTCTCTCGGCTCGTGGGCGGCCGTACCGGGCAGCGACCGGCCGCAGTGGGGAGCCGCGTCCCACCTCGCGGAGCTACTCGTCCACGCCACGCAGGACGGACCGTTCGAGCCCGTGACGGTACGTCCGTCCGTGAAGTACGCGCCCGCACTCGTCCAATCCGTCCGTCTCCAAACGGAACCGAGACGGATCCCCGATCAGGACGAATCCGTAGCTCACTTCGAGACGGAGTTCGTCCTAGCGTGGACGGAGACCGTTCCCGAATGAAGGAGACGTAATGCGCAAGATCACTACCACGATCCGCCCGGACGAGACGATCGAAGTCGAGGAGGACGAGTTCCTCGATCTCGAACGTCAGGGACTCGTGAAGGAAGACAAGACGGCGAAGAAGGATCTCCCGGAAGGAGCCCGCGCGAATGCCTAGCGCAACCAACATCATTGCCGGTCCGGCGGATTTGTATCGCGGTGACTTCGGCGCAACCGAACCGCTCGATACTGCGGTAGGAACCGCGCCGTCTACTCCGCCGTGGACGAATCTCGGCGGCACCGATGACGGCGTGACGTTGAACGTCGCGCACGAGTGGCAGAACCTCCGGATGGATCAGATCATCGATTCCGCCGGGAAGCGCAAGACCGGCCGCACGATCACCGTTGCGACGAACCTCGTTGAGGGGACGCTCGAAAACCTCGCGCTCGCGCTCAACGAGTCCGCGACGATCCTCGCGGGCGGGACCGGTCCGACCGCGTGGCGCGCGATCGAGGCAACCGGAGACGACTCCGGCGCGGAGCCGACGTATTCGGCCATCATCCTCCGGGGACGCGCGCCCGGCGGGAAGCGTCGGCTCTTCGTCATCCGGCGCGCGCTGTCCGTGGAGGACGTGGAGAGCGCGTACAAGAAGGACGATCAGTGGCTCATTCCGGTGACGTTCGAGGCTCATTGGGTCTCGGCCAGCATCCGCCCCTTCCGGGTGGTTGAGGACGCGTCGGTCTAGTCACGTGACTAGATGTGTGACCAGTGTGACCACCCTCCGGAAAACTTTTCTATACACGCGTAAGACAGAAAGTTTTCCTAGGGGTGGTCACACTGGTCACACTCTCAGAGTTTCCGCAGGTCAGAGCATTTCCCTAGGAGGAGGCACTCCATGACGTTTGTCATCGACACGAAGGCCAACCACCCGTCCGCTCGTGAGGATCTCTTCGAGATCGACGGCGAGAAGTACACCATCCCGAAGGAGATCGGCGGCGAGATCGGGCTCATCGCGACGCGGATCGCGGACGAGAAGGGGGAACTCGCCGCAACCCTCTACATCATCGACAACACGATCGGCCGTGAGGCGTACGAGGCTCTCTGCGCCGTGAAGGATCTCCCGAAGTCCACGCTCTCCGCGATCCTCTCCGTGTGCCGCGAGAAGGTCTTCGGCGGCATGGAGGAGGAGGGAAAAGGCTAGTCGCGCGTCTTCGGCAGATCGGATGGATTGTCGAATACGAACGCGACGTTATGGCTGATTTCCGCGCTGTCTATCACGTCGGATGGCGAGAGGCTCTATCCCTTCCCGGTCCGGAGTTCTTCGCGCTAGCGTCTCGGCTTCCCGCCTATCCCGGCGTGTTGCGGATACGAAGCGAGGAAGAGGAGCGGAAGGCGAACCGGAACGTCACGCGGGGAGCGAAGTTGGTAGACAGTGAACGAGCGGCGATCGAGAGGGATCCTCTCCTCTCCGATCTCATCGAGTTTGGGTAAGGAGCGGTAATGGCGGAAGGCTTCAAGATCGCGGACGCGTATGTCGCGGTTCTCGCGGACGTCGATAAATCGGCCGTGGAGTCTTCCGCCATGACGGCCGGGGATCGCGCAGGCGAAGTGATGGGAGAGCGGACGACGAAGGGCTTCGAGAAGAAGCTCCGCGACTCGTCCGGCCGATTCGTCTCTACCGGCCGCGTCTCCGGTGAGGGAGTCGGGAAGGGTGCCGGAGACGGGATCGGTGACGGTCTCGGCAAGCGGCGCGGCTTCCTCGGTGGAATCGGTAACGCTCTCGGCGGAGTCGGCGGTCTCGCAGGCGGAGTGATGGGCGGCATCTCCTCCGCCGGATCGAAGATGGCCGGAGTCCTTCCCGGCGTCTTCACCAACCCATACGCGCTCGCGGCGATCGGTGCCGTGGGAGTCGTGCTCGCGCCCGCGCTCATGGCCGGTATCTCCGCCGCGCTGATCGGCGGAGCCGGTCTCGGCGTGTTGGGCCTCGGCATTATGATTGCGAAGGAAAATCCCGCCGTCCAAAAAGCGGGCGCGGGATTGATGAAGAATCTCAAAGCCACATTCACGAAGGCCGCGAAGCCGCTCATTGAGCCGATCCTCGGATCGTTGAACATGCTCGGTGACTTCGTGACGGAGGATCTCGGACCGTCCTTTACGCGCATGTTCAAGGACATTGCGCCG
>WUUC01176607.1_pt1 | contig 10450 bp, 7 predicted proteins | sample 6278441 | NCBI WGS metagenome assembly WUUC01 (sample SAMN13675441, study PRJNA597444) | soil metagenome | isolation source: soil | place: USA: Washington | collected 2017-10 | reverse complement strand
TTCACGCACGCGCTTATTCTTTGACTCCGATATTTCCTTCAAAGCTGTTAGTAGCGATTTGAACACTTCGTCGGGATCTAAATACCCGCCACCCTTTGCAGAGAATCGCAATTCAAAACCCCAACCAAGCAGTAGCTTGGGACAGGTAATCAAGTCGAAGAGTTCCGCCTTGGGATGAACATTCTCCAAGTCAATGTCGAGTATGCTCATTTAGACCTCCTTCAGTACTCGTGGATGTTACAGACCACCACGATCTAGTCTTCATCTGGAATTTAAAGTTGAATTCCATAGAGTTGAATCCAAAGCTTTTTGCACTCGCTCGCTTCTGCTATGTAACCGGCCTCTAATGGTGGCTCGGTTGGAGAGCATTGCCCGAGACGGTGTAACTCCATCCTTCCGGAAAGATTCTGCTGCCCAAGCAATTCGTCGGATTGAATAATCCTCAAAGGATTCAAGATGGGTGCCAAGTGCGTGTGATGTCAGCGGCAATTTATTGAGGCGCTTCTCAATCCAAGCACGGTATCCTATTAACTTGACAATAGCGGCTAAAGAAACTCTTTTAGGGATCGTGCCGGAGCAAATTTGCAGGGCTGCATTCTTGACTGCCTCTGACAGACATAGATCTTGTTCTTCCCAATTGATAGATGCTTTCGGAGGCCGTTTCTTCTTGGCTGGCGGTAAGGTAGTATTCAGCCATTCTCGGTCATGTTGCCGGAGCCAGTCGATTAAATGAGGGTTGAGTGTTTGTAACCCGGTCCGGCTGGCTTGAGGGTTATCCTTAAGTAGCGATAACAATTCCTCCCTCCGCCTGTTTTGTATTTCTTGATGGAGTGTGCGCTTGATCTTATACCGATCAAGTATTTCCCCGCCAGAATGCAGCGAATCTTGGGCCGCGCGAGGAAAGGCCAGTCCAAGACTAATAGCCCTTCTCTTAACGGTCAGTTCGTTTACCCCGAGCATCCGCGCGAGTTGCTTAAGAGTTAGCGAAGTATCTTCCCAGAGCCGCTTTAATATATTTTCCCACTGAGTTCCATAAGACCGGATGCTTGCCCACTTGAAACGGTCCTCCTCCGACTGATCAGGGCCTGTCCTCGTGTAAATAAATCCACAGGAACAACTAAACGTGCCAACCGCCTTTCCCTTGTTTTTCTTTTCTCCATCACTTATCCGGCAGGAGCCAACTCGTGATTCGGCGTAGTGGCCGGATGCGTGATTTAAGCAGGGCCATGGCCCCTCACCAAAAGGCGTGTATTCTATAAAAGAATCAAAAACCTCTGCGGGAGAGCAGCCGATAAAAATAAGCAATAAGATGTGGTGTATCGGATGGTGTGCTACCCCGGCTTTATGCATGTGGAGCAGCCTAAGCAACCAATTTGAGTGAGGATTCTTAATTTCACATCCCAGACGTATGAGTAATTCGCTCGGGTAGTAATCTAAAAATCTTCGAATTAACTGTGTTGTGCGAATCTGCCCGCTGTAATAGGCCAGACTTTGCCTCAACAAGAGGTTGTAGTAGCGAAATCGTAAGCTCTTCCTGCTCCCTATTCCCCCTGTCCACTCAAGGTAGTGATTTTGATTTGGTCATGGAAGGATAAGGGATAGGGACGGCACAGCTTAAATTAAGATTTTGAATCCTGCTATAAGCATTCTCCCGCCCGATGTGACTTGAGTCGCTTTGCTTATAAATCCCTTAACTCACTAGCACGGTAGTTAGAATGGCGTTCGCCTCTCTTCATCACGAAATAAAGCCGGGCTGTCATGACAGCCCGGCTTCATTTCGTGAGACGCTAACTTTTCCCTGGAAACGCTAATTATTTTCTAGGGACGCTAATTATTTTTCTTCCACAACAAATGTAGGCGCGCAATTAAGTGTAGCAATAAATCTACCTTAAATGCTTGATTCTAGGAGAGCGTGTTTTGAGTCACCGCGCAATTAAGTTTCGCAATTTTCTCAGTACTTAGTGGCTACTCGTAGCCAACGGCGATTTGACTAGAGCAATTAAGTTATGTGCTGTGTTTAACAGCAGTCACCCTACAACCATATAAGCATGTCAATAGGGAGACGGTCAATGAGAAATTTCGGCAGAAAGGCTTTTAAAAGCGGGATCTCCCGCGTTGCTAGTCCTTGATGCACCGAATGGAGAATGCTTTTTCCACGTTCTCGGAATCACGACCAGCAGTGTTTTTGAAAAAACGATAATAGATTCCGCCGCGAATCGAAAGCGAGAATTGTCTTGCCGCGCTCCAAAACCGCCCACCCATCCTGCCATAGAAGTAACCATAATAATAAGGCGGTGATGGATTGTTCTCTGGATACTCTGCCGCGTTTATGAATCCACCAAATTCTATACACAGTTCGTCACGAATGAGGATTTCAGTGTCCATTGTACCTTTGTCGTTGCCTAGTCCTTCTCCGTATCCTCCATATAACCTCAACATCTTTTTCCACTCGCGGTCACTCGGTAAATGCCAACCTGGAGGACTAGATATTTGTGCCGCATCCCAAGTGTAAAGTCGCCCGTATTTTCTCCAGTCGTAATTTGGATTCGTCGCGAGTATGCTCTCGCCCGGCTCCTCGTCGGCTGGAAACGACCCGGGCATCTCATATCTGAGATTCTCAGCCAGCCACCAATTACCATCACGTAGTTTGACAATCTTGTACGAATAGCCATCTCTTGGATCAGTAAAAGTTTCCACCATAAAAATCTCCTGCGGTGATTGGTGACTTTGGTGCAAAACGGAAGCTGCCAAACGCCCAGCATCATCCGCCGTGCATTCAACCTCGAAACCACTCATGTCCTCAATGAGAACTGCACTATTCGCAGTCCGGTGTATGTAGTTGCTAGGCCGACCCGTGCGACTGAGCGCTAGCGCACCTCGAATGAAACACGCGCTATCCCACTTTGCTCTCTAACAAAGTCCCCGCGAACGGACCCTGTTGTGCCAGTGGTTACCGCGAAAATCTTGTACTCACCTTCATGCGGCCAAGACCGAACCGAGACGACCTCTTGGCTTTGGAATTGTTGATACTGATTGTCGGGGGACAGCGTGAGCAATTCGAACGAAACTTCGTAGACCTGTACATCGACTGGCAGGGGAAAATCCTCCGTTGGCATACCTTGTCCGATCTTGGCCCAGACGGCGCGACTGGGATACGAGTAAGCCCTGCCATTGACGCGCGCCACGAGACGCGCATTGGTCCCGTCTAAGCCGTCCACCCCACGGATTCGCAACCATCGCTGCTCATGCTTCTGCCCTTCTGGCAATTTCAATCTGTTTTCGAGTGCCGTGACTTCTTGCTTCTTTCTTTCAAGTTCCTCTCTTAGCGCACGGAGAGAATCATTTGATGTCGGTGTGTAATCAACTAATTTTAAGGCCCCCTGATATGTTCCAAGACCAGCCAGAAATCCTGAGAGGAGCGTTGCTAAGAAGAAGACGATAAGATTGTTTTCAATCCGTTCTTTCAAAGTTTGAGGCTTAGACGGCAATATCGCCTCCGATCCGGCGACAGGCAGATTATGTGATGCCACACGGTCTTCTTTCCTCCGTGTAAGCAGGCGGTTGATTTCTTTCACTTGCCACGGCTTTTCGCCCTGCCCATTCCAAAAGTGGTCACGTAAGTCTGCAAGGACATAGTCATCAACCTCAGCATCAATCACTAAGCGGAAGGTATCGGCATCTTTAATCGGCGCGATCCTTTCGTAAAGATCAGTAACTTTGCGCGCACGACTCATCGGCGTTTCTCCATAACTCAATGTGATAATGACATGCTATGCGGCCTAACTTATGCTCATACGGACCTGTCGATCCGTATAACACGTTTACTGTAGGTTTCACTTTTTGGATGACATGCGCAACCCTTTTGCCGGTGCCGTTGTGTTTCTTCTTCTGTGCTATTTCAGGAGGAGCGGCCTAACAAATGTCTGAAAAGAACTAGAGATGGCATGCCGAGGCGGACTTGCCCCCTCATTACCACGAAAGATTCCATTTGTCACAAGATGAAGACCGAGGTAAACAAAAGGGCATTAGAACGAGTGACGTGAGAGCATTCGTGGGAATCCTCACTCGTTAGAGTTTGGCGAACGGTTGCCTTTTATTGCAAAAATAGCCGGAAGTCAATCTTATTCGGCACAGAAAGGAACTTTTCTCAAGGCAATCGAGTGATGCACCCGTGGCTAAAAAATCATCGGATACTATTTGGCAGGCATTACATCTGTATTTAGTACCCTATCACTCTAGGCGGCAGTGGACAGTCATCCACGCCCTGTATGTGTCTGAACATTTCTGTCCAGCTACTGCGTAGTTGGAGTACTCAATTACCCGTCCGCGGTCGTTTCTGAAAAACAAGTAAGTGGAGATATGCGATGTCCCCAGAACGGTTGAATGACTGTTAGACGCGGCATGCTATCAACTTACATAATTTCGATATGCTTTATCTCCAATCACCCATCAAAACAAATGGTGACCAGTAATATGGGTGTGCATACCGTGCCTTAACATCGCGGTTGAACTGTGGTGCCCGATTACCAGTGCCCCCACTGAACTTGAGCCCGCGCCGCCAAAGAGGCGTTTCCCCCTCTTTATATTTGCCTTGCAACAATGTGAGTTGCGCTTTTCTCAAAGCTACGGCTTTTCCGATTCGCCAGTTAATTGCTAAATTTCTGTAAAACGCAGTCATCAGGTCGCGGGTAGATGGATCGGCGACCGGCCACAATGTCGCTAAGACCGATTTCGCACCTTGGTTTTGCGCGAGTACCCCAAAACTTTCGATTTCTGCGCCGTTAGCCTTATCTCCGCTGCTCATCGCCGTGTTACAAGCCGATAGTGTCAACAACTCCACGCCGGTAAACTTGGTTCTTAGTTCTTTACGCATAGCCGCCATTGTCAATTTACGCTCTTCTTCATTCTTGCCCCCAAGCAGAAGGAATGAATCGGTTTCGCTGCCGACATTGAGATTGAAATGGCTAGCGATATGGACGATCGAATATCTTCCAAGATTGCGTTTGAACGATTCCAGCGTAAATTCGTCATCCGCCAGATTGCGCCCATTAAAAATGCCTGATTTGCCATTTCTTAAACGAGCGCAAAACTTTTCCTTATGCGGGTCGTTGACGATGTTGCACAGCTCTTCACGCACGGCTGGAAGTGAGACAAACTTTAGCGAGGTGCCATCAACGCCTTTAATTGCTCCCCCTTCCGATACACCCACTCCGAGCGCAGTCCAATTGGTGCGTCCAGATGAAGACTGCTTTAGCTTGTTGCGGCTGGCAAGCGTGATGACTGAATTGGCATATTTTTCCGCCAGATATTGTTTGCCGTCCCAGAGCGCGGACAATGGCGCATAACGCAATGTTCCGTCCAAACTCCACACAATCGTGTCGGCTTTAACATTTGCTAATTCTTTTTGCAAATCAGAGGGAAATAGCACGCCATAAAGTTCTTTGCCCGTTGCGCGCGGGTCAATATTGGGATTCTTTACGGCCGCACGAAATTTCAAAACCAGCTTATTTAAATACGCTGCTTTAATGTCAACGGTATGCACATGACTATCTTTCACCGTCGTAACAATAAGATTCAAATGGTCTTCACCCGCGATGGTCGAGATGATGACGGTGCGCGGCTGATTGAGATGGTTGAGCAATTGCCGCGTGGTGGAACTCGCAGTCGCCCCCAAGTCTTTGGGATTCGTAGTGGAACTGCGGAATTGGGCATCTAGTTCTCCGAGAAATTTAACGAAAGCGGCCCGTTCCTCGGCCAGCTTCTCATCTAGTTCTTTTAGATCAGCTTGTTTGGGAAATTTACCAGCCCCAAAGTTCATACTTTCTTGTTTTAATTCGTCATACTCTTTGCTGAGCGCAGCGATCTGACGGGTGAGTTTCTCAAAGCGTTTTAAGCCATCACGTTCATCGTCGGTGAGAGAGAGTCTATCGAATAGTTCCTCTGCTACTTTGGGGTCACGCCGTAGGTAATCGAAATATTCATCCTCTTTAATTATCGGCAAAACCTGTTCGACTTCAGCAACGCGCCCTTCAGCAATCAGCCAATCAGCCAATCGGCGATAAGGTTTCTCGTTCTGTTTCAAGTATCCGCTCTGGTCCTCCGACGTAAGGGCCTTCAGTTGCTGGCGCTCTTTCTGAATTGCGTTGACGGCTAGCTTACCGAAGAAAGTCGCTAGTCGCCGATTCCCTCGGGCGTGCTGAGTTCGTGCCATCACGCTTAATGTTGACGCATAACCAGTGTCTACATTCTCTTTGCCTACATCAGACGTTTGATACATCAACAGTGCTTCCGTCGCAGTCTGCCAAGCGTCCTGCCATCTTCCCAACTCGAAGTAGATGTAACTGATATTCTGCAAATCGCTGGCGGCAAGACTTTTCTGCGGAAGTTCGCGGCTGATTTTGAGCGATTGTCGATAATAATCAAGAGCCTTCTGCCAATCCTGTTTTTCCACATGCATATTACCAATTAACGACAAGACTAGCTGTTCCGGGCTTAGGCTTTTCATAGAACGCGCAACGGGCAAAGCCTGCTCATAATAGGAAAGAGACTGAGCATAATCTTTCAGCTTTCGATAAGTAATCGCGATGCTCAACAACCTGAAAAACTCGTCATTCTTTGCAGCAAGAGCTGCAATATCGGGAAAGTCAGTGCTCACCGCCGAAGCCTTATGACCGCCTGCTCTATTTCTCTTCAGTGACTTCATATAATCCGGCGAGAGCAAAACGGCCAACTGTCGTTGCCAAAATTCGAGCGCTTTTGACTCGTTGCCCAAGCTCTCATAGATAATGGCAAAATGTCCCAATATGCTTACTTGCTGATCTTGATTGTCAATCTCTTCGGCAATCTTTAACGCTTCGTTTAAATACTCGAGAGCCTTTTTGTAATCCAACTCTGAGAAATACTCGCTACCGATTCCAAAGAGTAATCTGGCTACGTTATGTTTTTGGTCGGGAAGCGATTGATAAACTGATAAAGATTGTTTGTAGTATTCGATGGTCTTCGGACGACTATCCATTTGTAGATAGATAAGCCCGATCCTCTGCAATATACGGGCTTCGGAAGTTCTGGCAGTTTCAGCCAACTTTTCATCTTCACCTTGCCGTTGGCGGGCAATCGTTAGAGCCCGATTGGCATACTCCAAAGCCTCTGCCGGATTATTCAAATTGCCTGACAACGTAGTAGTGATGGCTTCGAGAGTTGATAGCTCTTGACGTTTCAGGCTATCAGCAAATTGATTGAATATTTTGCAGGTTCGCATCTCTGTGCTAGCGAAGATTTCTTGCAGGCTCGCCAATGAAAGTTTTTTGTATCTGACGCTTTTCTGCCAATCTCTTGAAACCTCGCCCAAATTACCTAGTCCTACCTCAGCATTGCTTTGGAAAACTTTGAGCAATGTTTGGTAATCTGCTTTTGAATATCCTGTTTGAATGATGTTCTTGCCGAAGTTTTTATCATTCAACTTTTCATACAGATTGCGTGACAGTTCAATGCATTCCAACAACTTAGCTTCTGCTTCTGCTTTCGATTCGTCTGTACCCGACTTCATGAATTGCGTGCTTTTTGAAAAAAGCGATTGCACCAACTTCACTTTTTCGACAAACGCTTTGACCTCTGGGTCTTTAATTTCGGGCGATGGGCTTGTTTGTGGACTCGTTTGTGATTTCGAGGTTGCAATCTGGGTTTGAGTAGGTGTTTGCCCAATGGCGGTCACGCTGCCGCAGAAAGCTAAAATAGCCAATAACATCAGGATGCAAATAGTTTCGCTTCGTCTGATGTTTTTCATACGGTCTCCTCCCAAAAGCTTAAGGTTGATAAATTAAGGAATGACACTCTCGATTGGGGCTTGTCGCAACCAGGCAGACAGACTTTCTAGCGCGGCTTCCAGTGCTTTTATCACTTTTGGCGTTTTTGCTTTTCATGCTGTGTGTCAGTTCGTCTATCCAAGGCCCCTGTGAGATGAATGTATTAGGCATTCAACTCGTCTTTGCTATTGAAGTTTTCCTTTCAGCAACAACGAGTTTGCGGATTTGTACGCTACTAGGCACTACGGACACATTCTCATCATCAATACGCAGCTCAGCTTCTTGAGTTGGATCAGACTGTAAATAAACTTGGTACGCTGTCCATTCATTGCCAGCGACTTTCACAAATTCATCTGAAAAGCGAAACCCTGTTTTTGGGTTCCTGAATACAAATCTTAAGGTATGTTCAGCACCTATCGCTTTGGCTTCACAACTGACCCGCAGTTTTCGTTTACCTGAAATAAGCTCATCTATAGGGATAGCGGAATGCTCTGTACCGTTATATATGTATCGTTGAAGAAAAAGCTCAAAACGTCCTTCTTTATTCGTACGGTGTAAGTTCAAAACTCCACCTTCAAATTTTAAAATTCCTTGACCCTTTTCGCTTATTGATTTGGCCTCCTTGCCCCTACCAGTCCAAAATTGCCCTTCCTTTCCTTTGACATCGTGACCATCAATTTTTTCTGTACCGTCAAATATAATCTGCTCGTTGGAATCGGATAAGCTATAGCTTACTGCGGCAGGCAAGTTTTTAATCTCGGCATATATTTTATCCGTTTCTGCTATCATTTTTTTAACCTCAGCTTCTGTCTTTCTTCGATTAAGAAAGTAATTTAAAATTGCCACACCACCACCCCCAATTAGCGCTGAGATTAGGGCAACAATAATATTTGATGAATCTGGTGTTGGCATTTCTGAATTCCTCCGGTGTGAGATAAAGAATTCTGTAACTGAACGTATAGGAGGATTACATTATACGATAACAGGCCAACTCAAATATGCTTAATTTCTGTGGATGTTAGGGTTCACCTTCTGCGTTGGTCAGATGTTAGTTCCCACGCCTGAGCGAAGCGTAGGTTAAACTAGTTGAGGCTGAAGGAATGGTTATTAACTGAAGCCCAGAGCACCCCTTACAATTAAATAACGCAAAGGGAGGGCAAATAAGCCCTCCTTGTGCATCTGCTCAGTTTTGCTGATCAACCGGCCTTGAACGCAAGTTCAAACTCTCATAACAGTTCAGCGTCGCAATTTCATCGTCACCTTTGACTTGTTCATCATTCGTTAATCAAGTCGGATTCGGCAAGTCAACGAGCTTCTGTGCATCATTCACATTCTGCATAAACGAACCGCCACCTTCCATATTCAACATCTTCACAACGTCAGCTAGGTCGGCATATTGTACGACTGCTTTGGATGCACTATTGAGTTCTCTCATTCTTGGCGAGCTATGATATTCCACTCCCCATCCTTCAGATAGACTTCCATGACTAGAATTCGCTTCTCTGGAAATTGGTACGATGCGTAAATACGTAAAGCCCTTTAGACGCGCTATTCGTCGATTCATAACATGGTCCAGAACGAGACCGGTCAAATCTACATCTGGAAAAGCTCGGATGTATGCGCGCCGGTAAGCACTGTAATTCACATCAACCCATACCTGCCTTGGGTAGTGCAGGATTGCTGCTTTAGGGTGACCCCAGATCGTTAGACGGCCGTCAGGTTTCTCAGGTTCGTGTGCCTCAACGAGCAGTGCTTTATTCGATGAGCCGCGCGCAAGTCCTCCTAGAATTCTACCAACGTATGTCTCGATCGCATTTGTGTCCCGCGCAGCTACCGGTATATATAAGCATGGCAGCAGACCGGACATCTGTGGAATACGTACTGCATGCTGATCAATCGGTCGAATAGCCATTATGCACCAAGTGTCCCGAGCGATTGGGCGCAATCATCATTATCGTAAGCCGCCTAACAATGTAGGCAGTTTACGCTCGCCATCATTGCGTGCAGGTACCTTTGCAGATAAAAGACATGTAGCCTCGTAAATCTATTCTCTTTCAATTTCCACCCTGAGCAATTTCATTACATTATCTTCAGATAAGGAATCTGAATATTGCGAATTGCTGTTTTTCGCCTCCTTGTTGGTAGTAAGCTCCGAGATAAATTTTTTGTCCATATTCCTAAAGAGCAGTTCGACTTTACCCTTGGATTCTGAACCGTAAGGTGACGTAAAATTTAGATATAGGCTCAATTCGTTTTTCATCTCTAACCTCCTAACCAACATTTGTTGTTACCGAACGATATGGGGAACTAAATCATACCGTTCACTTACTCAAATAGTGAGCACCCTACCCCTCCAAGCGATAGTGGACAGTCACTCCCGCTCCGTATGCGTCTAGACGTTCCTGTCCTGCCACTGAGTCATCTGAGTACTCAATTACCCGCCCGCGGTCATATCTGAAAAATAGAGTAAATGGAAGAGACGCGCCGTCTCCAAACTCCTGTAAGTAGAATCCGGGTACTTGGTGAAAGTGGCTATACAAAATGTTCGTTACTCTAGCGGTGAGGTTAGCTGGCACACAAACCCACAGACCATCCAAATATTCACCGCACCAGACCGTGAATTGGCATTCACGCACGCGCTTATTCTT
>WUUC01081342.1_pt1 | contig 10450 bp, 9 predicted proteins | sample 6278441 | NCBI WGS metagenome assembly WUUC01 (sample SAMN13675441, study PRJNA597444) | soil metagenome | isolation source: soil | place: USA: Washington | collected 2017-10 | reverse complement strand
AAAACAATAAAGTTGTATAATTTACTGCCCGTAAGTTGTTGATTTTACGTTAGCCTCACCCTAACTTTCAAAAATAAAGTTGTATAAAAAGAACAGACTCAAAAATTTGCACTTAGAAATTATTCGATTTTGAAATAATAAAGTTGTATAAAATTAAACTTCAATTTGGGTCTACTATTTAACGATTAATATTTGTAAAATGAGAGTAAATAACTAATTACATCTTTTGGGTATGTTTTGACTGGCGTTGATTGGAGTATCATTAGAAAACGCCGCAAATTACCATTATATTCTTCTTCACTTTTATAATTCATCATCACTCTCCACCTTAATCCATAAAATATTTCTCCTCGCTCATTAAATACTGGACTCAAAATAATATGGGGACTTTTTTCACAATAGTGTATCAATTGTTTAATAGTTAAGCCTGAATAATTTCGCAGAGTTGAGAGCCTTCTTGATGCCCACCGCTCATATCGCAACTTAAATTCTATTGAAGCTTGAGCCTTCGGCAAACTCAACAAATACTCATCTTCAATGTCCTGCTTATCTAATTTATCAAATAAGAAATTCCTTGGTATTTCAGTAATATCACCTTTAATAGTTATTGCCAGTTTTTCCAAAGCAATACCGTAACTATCCCAATCCCTCAGGTCTATATATAATTTCTTTTTAAGGTAAGGTGGGAGTTCACAATCAAATAAGAGCACAGGTATTACGAAAATTTTCTCCTCTCTAATCTCTCGTTCCATTGCTTGGCTTAATTCAAATTTCACCCATGGCTTTTGGACACTATTTGAAGTAAGAAACACACAGAACCATTTTGCTTGATCAATTGCTAAAGAGATTTTTTCAATTAAATTATCACCCGGTCGCATTTCTGCTTCATCAAACCAAGTAGTGATATTGTATCTTTCTAAACCTAGAGCGATACTTTTCACCATAGGTTTATCTTGAAAAGCATGACAAAGAAAAGCATCCCTTTTGTCTTCAATTTCTGACATAAAATACCCTCCTCACAACTAGAGTATGTGCCAATTATCAACTAATTGCGAGGGTAATTAGCCAAAACCAAAGACTCTTCAGCAACGAAGGATCTTTCTGAAGAAGATATTTTCTTTAATTTGCTTGTTTTGGGCATGGACACCAGCAGAAAGCAATTTTACGTAGTGGTTGGGATGCCCGATTTGAATATGACGCCTGGGAAAGTTACCAAAAATCGGTCAATATTTCCATTGGATAAAGTGGTCATCTCCTGAATAAACCCAACAAAATATGTTGATTTTGGGCTTCAGTGACAAATTTATAATTTTCCATTTTTACAGTAATTCTTATTGCTCTAAAAACTAGCTTTTATGGAAAAAAGGATGAGTACTAAGATGGGCATAAAATTTCTTACCATCAATAATGCGTTGCCTGGTATTAATCTTATCTGCAAAATCCAAATAATCCCTCCAACTCCAAAACATCTCTCCGTATTGTTGTGCAACTAAGCGACGCACGAGTTGGCTAGGAAATCTGTCTTGAGTTGCTATATACATGCGTCCATCAATATCTTTCAGGTAAAGATATTGTTGTTTAGGAGAAAGATTGATTGCAGGAGCAATTTCAGACACTTCGCAAAATTCAATGCCCGTTTGTGCAAAAGCAGAATACAAAGGAGCAGTGACCGGTATTATATGTAGATGTGCATGTTCTATACATCCAGCGTGTCCTCTCGCTTCTATGCCAAGTCCATGTTCGCATACAACTACCGATTTTCCAGTAGCATGGAATATTGTTTCTGCAACTGCATCCTCTAAAGCGTGTATATCTTGAGCTTCGTTACTCCAATATCGAGCAAATGATCGCTCATGTGAACGCGGAACAATTAATACATGACCAGAAACGATAGGAGCTACATCAAGAATAATTAACAAATCCTGAGTTCTTTCTAACACCTCTAATTCATACGCTTCAGAACCAAAAAGCGTTAAAAAACCACTACTAGAATTTTCGCTGCTAAGACAGCACAACTGACACGAATTACTCATATTTTCCTGCAATCTCAAGTTCTCCTGTAGATTTCTGAATGCAAAAAACTTGAAAATCTAACCTATGATGATTACAAATACTCCTGAGGGACTCAAGATTCTCTTCCCGCACAAAAAAGCTGACAATTTTCCTCGTTATGACATCCTGTTCTTTAAGTTTTGAAATACATGAAAGAGGAGTAAAGCCTGTTGTAGTAAAGTCGTGTAAAAGTATTGCGCTTTCACCCCGAATATAGTGACCTTTTACAGATTTATTTAACGTTTGAGCATTAAGGTCAACAATTGCAGGTCTTACTCGCAATTGTTTGATAACTTCTGAAAGAAACTTTAAGTCACGTTTGTAATGTAATGCTATTCGGGTAGCGCAAACCTCACCCTCACATGGATTTAATAAATGATTTGCGACAAACCGCGCATAAGAATCAGTAAGTTTACTTAAATCATCATAATCAATTTGTGAAAAATCAATAAAGTCCTCAAGTTTCGTTGGATGTTCTCTAAGACCTACTATTCTTTCTTCTTTACAGCGATACTTTTCAAGAAGAATCCTTAAATGTTCTGCTGACAACTTCATTTTGCCATCTTTATTAATGCGTTGGTGCATAACATTTGCAAGCAGAGGTAGAAGACTACTCGCTTTAAGATGTGGACTTCCATCACGTAGCTCGCTAAGAGCTACTTCGTATTCATCTTGAACAGATTGAAGTAATTTATCGAGGCATTCTTCGACCTTACCCCTCAATCTATTTTTACGATCTTTATTTGTTCGGCTATTAGTTAATTGTGAGTGTACTACAGTTATCCCACGCAAATCACTGGGAACTTCGGTCTCACCTATTTGGAAAAGAACAGTATTATGTCGTCCCAAATATCCAGCAAAAAGCCCATACTCAAAGAGGACATTATCTCTAATTGCAATATATTCTTTATCCCGCTTTAACAAAAGATCGTCAGGGGTGGCAACAAAAATTCCGAAGTTTGTCTGTGGCAGTAACTCAAAGAGGGATTCTAAAAATGATGAACCATACTGTGTGACATCTCTATGCCACCATGGTATCGCCTTAAACATAGAGTTCTCAGAAATAAGTTCCGTAACCACTTCAGCATAAGGTTTTGCTTCCAATGATGAGCCGATGAAAACAGTAAACATATGTAATCTCCAAGGTAAAGTTCAGTAATAATGTCCGTTATTGGATACTTACAGTGTGACTAACAAGTCTGGAAATGTTCATAATTTTCCGATCTGCCGATAAATATCCAATTCCTCGATGCAAATGTAATCGGAATTGCACTGATAAAGTCTCATTATTAAGGTCAAACCCATCTTGGTGACAGCGTTCTTTGAGCATTGCGAAATAAATTTCATGGTGTATACCACCAAAAACTTTCCACGTCATCTCAACTGAACTGTCAGAGGGAATTTTCGCGGGAGATGGAATCGATGGTTCAGCAAGTGAGGCACAAAATGCCCAACGACATAATACGTTCCAGTTTTGGATGCCTGTAGCACGTTTGAGTTTTACGAGTTGCTCTTTGGCTTGTTGTGAAAGCTTAATATGATCAATTGCCATAAATTTAATTTGTAATGACAGGCATTTGTAATTTATCAGACCACTCTTTCTGCAACTTAACATTCTCAACCATTAACTCTAAATCTTCTTTTATAACTTTTCTAAATCCTGCACTATCCTGCGGGGCGGCTCGCCATTCAACTGTCCAATAATCACTTTTTATTGAGCGCAACATTTTGTAAATAGCATCTTCTACTTCATCAGATTCAAAAACATCTAAAATATCCATTACCCATAAATCCTTTAAACGAGAAATAATTATTTCATTTAATGCGTTAAGACTTACCTTTTTCATGAATTTGTTATCAAATCCCCACAATTCAGGATATCGCTTTTTAACGCCTCTCCAAATCGCGCAGAAGATTTCAACTTCAGAGGATTCATCATCTCCAATAACATTTTCAAATTTACTTTCTAAATATTTTAACGCTTGTTCGATAGTGGTAAGGGGGATAAATCCATCCTTTCCTCTGTTATATTCCCAATCAAGTAAGTATTGAAAGGGGCTTGTAGGCAAATCGTTTATATCTCTCAATCTTGGTGATATATCACCAAATTTTATCCCGGCTTTAAGTAAACGCTCTTGTAATTCATCTTCATCATAGTCGGCAACTATAGACTTTACGTTCTCTGTTGCAACCTTTTGCGCCTTACTATTTACGACAATGAACTGAAAGGCTTGTTCCTGATGATTTGCATCAATCAATGCAACTACTAAAATAGGCAAGTTTTCATCAACCAATTCTGAAACTCCATTAATTCGGTGTTGACCATCAACTACCAAAGCTGAGCGCTCATATTCAGGTGCTTTAGGATCAAAAGAAAATTCTAAAAATCCCCACTCTAATTTGTCTTCACAACTATTTGTGAAGTCGTCATTTTCAAAACATTCATGCTCAAATCGAGTAAAACTTGCTCTATCAGGCTCAAATGCAATTAACACACTGTTAGGGATTGTATTTGAATGATTAGATTCCAAAAATCGCCTTATAGCCGTGACTCTAGTGTCTTTAAGTATGCGTTGAGTTCCTCTTGGAACATCAACCGTTCGGCGTGTTCCTACCCATTCTTTTAGATCTTTGGCTCTTAAGATAAAGATGAAGAAAGGGGTGGCATTTTCATTACCCCTTTGTCTAACAAAACAACCAAAATAACGTTTATTTTCCATTTCTTAATACCTACTCTCTTTTTTTCTTAATCATCAATATATGTGCAGAACAATAAGTTTCAATGTTCAGAAAATGCCAATTATCTTCGGGATTCCGACGGGTCAAATGTAATCTTCCAACTCTCGATGCCGGTTCATTACAAAATTGACATTTATATTGATTCTTCGACCACAAAGCTAATTTAGTTAATTGCTTAAAGTTACCATGAAAATCTACTCCATCATCTTCATCAGTTACAAAACATATTTGCTCATAATGGTAATCACTATCATCAATATATGATTTTTTTTCTGCATTACATTTTGTACAAGCATATTTTAGATTTGAGTCTAACTTACTCGAACCTCCCATTGATTTAGGAAAAAGATGCTCTAACTCTGCCCATGCATCGTTTTTTTCATTAAATTCATTTCTTTTATTAAAAAAATCCAAGTCACGCCCACAAATGTAACACAGGTTTTCATTGCGATCCCTTACAATTTTCTCTGTAGTTATATTTATAGTAGCCTTTCTCATCTTAGTACATATAAACAAAAGGGACGCAATTTGTTCGACAACAGTAGCATTAGGGAAATCAAAAATATTATTAATGAATTTCTTGATTTCAATTTCTATACTTTCTTCTGGCAAACCATTTTTCTTACATCGTCTTTTTACAAAAACTGCTGCTGAAACGAGCCTTCTCAACATATAGTTAATCGTACTTCGATATACTAAAGAAGCTAATTCTCCATCAGCATAAAGAGCTGAATCCATTTTGCTTATATACGATTTACTTTCAGAGGCAGTAAAGGGGTAAAGCTGCTCTAATATCTCGCGCAACTTCTCCCCTGGATTAACTGAGTATTCAATATCAGAAGCCATTATTCGCTTTATTTCCTTTTAATACTTTAATATTTTACTGCTTCGGCTGATAATTGCCGTAAATTACTAAAATACCCGGTTTCAATTCTAGTTGAGTTTAATTGGTCATCGAATTCAAGATGATAAGTATGACCAATGAAAGATTCTAGATTATGAAAATATTCATCGTCAATTTCTGTATTAGTTGAAAGCAATATGACTTGATGACTAGCTTGGGGGAAATAGTTTTCGACTAATTTCCTACGATGTAATGAATCTAGTCTACCAAGGGGAGTATCAATTACAACCGGAAGAGGATAGCCTGAAGCACGCGCCAACCCCCATAAAAGAGAAACTGCTAACAATTGACGTTCACCGGCAGAAAGACGTTCTGGGGAAAGAGCCTTGCCGCTTCCATCGTAAAGCTCAACAGTAAAATTCTTCGAATTAATCGTCAAATCCGAAATCATAGACTCTTTTCTAAGCAGGTGACGAAAACTATCAAGTACTAATGCAGCAATACGTCCAGCATGACGTTCGATGATACTTCGCTGAAATTTCGCAATTGTATCTCGAGCAAGTTGTGAGTGATGGATAATACGCCCTGTATCTTCTGCATCGAAGCGTTCAGCAACAGTACTTTCCAACAATGAAGTAAATTTTGCCTGTAGCGTTTCTCGCTCGACTGCTAGCCGCTTAAGCTCTATGTCGATTTCTGTAAGTCTATTTTCAGCCTCAATTAGCAACTTGTTTGCCAGATCACGCTTTTCAATTAGCTCTAGAACTAAATCTTGGGCTGGAACACCTGTTAGCTTGCGCTCAATATCAACAAGTTTATTTTGTAATTCATCATATCGGTTAAGTAAACTAATAATATTAATCTTTATCTGTGGTAAAACCTGATTTTGCAAATAGCGTAAATCTTGCTCGCATTCAGGCGATAAATTTAGATATATTTCCGTTGTTTTGCTTTCTGCTCTACGAATACGATCACTGCTCAAAAACTCGGTGATTAAACTAAGCTCTTTTTCAGAAATTGTTAGTGCACTAATTAATTGCAATAAACTATTGTCACGTTCAACAAGAGCTTCATTCACCAAAGTAGATTTCGCCGCCTGTTCCTCAAGAGCAGATTGTCGGCTGATTCCCTCTAGTAAATTATCAACTAACAGAAGCGGAGCGGCATCTTCGGCTATCTCACGAAGTTCAAATTCACTTTGGCGCAATGCAGTCTTTAAATCTGTCCGTTCTCCTTCCAGCTCTTCACGTTGATCAAAAAGTGAGCCCCCGCGCCGATTGTAATCTTCTTGTATTTCACGCAACTGTTTTTGTTTTCGGTCAACCTCATTTTGACAACCAGCTCTTTGCTGTATTAAATCCTCTCGAAGTACATCAAACTTTTTGATTTCATTTTCGAGTTCGATAATTTTCTGTCGCTCAATATCAGATTTTAGAGAAATCTGTTTGCGGCGCTCAAGAGCAAGCAAATCAGAGGACAAACGATTAACTGCATCGAGTCCTAGTAGAGTATTAATTGCCTTTGCAAGAAGCTGTTTAGATGTTTCTGGATCAGCGAACCTTTCTATTTTCTCACCATCAAAAAAGAAAAGTTTTGCGATTTCAATCGGGATAATTTCCTCAACAAACTCGGACCAAGTATCTGTTAGAACCTTATCTAACAATCCATTTCGCATTACCGAAACCTTTTCTATAATGGTTTGTTTCACTAAACTCCAAGCCCTACTAACACGGAAAACATTCTCAACACCGTCAGACCAACGACGAAATTGTAGTATGATTGAAGTTTCTTCATCTGCCGTTTCATTATTGACTGAGCGTCGCAAATATTCTTCATAGGGCAATGAGCCACGATTTGAAATGCGTGCGCGCTTACCGTATAGTGCGAGTTGAATGGCATCAAGTAACGTTGTTTTCCCAGTTCCATTTAATCCGCCAATAAGAATAACAGGCTTTTCGAGTGAAGGAGGCTTAAGCTGAAGCGTTTGACTCCCGCTAAACAAGCCAAAATTGTTAACTGTTAGTTCCTCTAGAAACACTAAACTTCCTTCTCCATTTGATTTTCTGCACTTGTATCGACAAACAACGAAATTTGCACCTCTCCTGCTTGTGCAGACACCATTGCACCATGGCGACGCATAGCACGATCAATGGCATCTGTAGAATTATCATAAAAATTACGACGCAATGCTCGTTCAAGCGAATCATAGAGTCCTGCTCGGCGTGATTGTGTACGAAAACGTTGTGCAATTGCTAATAACTCTCGAGTTAACTCAAACTTTATTTGACTATCACCACAGATTTCACGTAAAAGCTCAATTTCTTCTGCGCCAAAAATCAAATCTTCATCAAAATACCCAGTAGGAAAAGCGGTCCCTGTTGCTTGCTGATATATATGCGGTAAACTATCTTCGAGTTCGTGCTTTTCTGTTAGCCAAATCCGTCTAATTTCATGTAATTCCGCTAAACTAATAAGCTCTATTTCACCAATGTCGGGAGGTGCATTGTCTCGAATCCAAGTTTGTGCCTCCAAAACTTTTTTTAACCAATGTTCACGGGATTTCTGTGTGTAAGGTCCTGGAATATTACGTCCATTGTGAATCTGAACCAGACCGTTCATTCGCCGAAAATCACGAAGGTCCCTATCGTTTTCAGTATCGAGTTCATTTCGTAGTTCAAGAAGAGGCAACATCCATTCTTTTTCTTCATCATTTTGAATCATTGCGCTCATTGATTTATCTTTATCTACCAACGTACAGACCCAGCAACCAAAGCGACTATCACCACAGCTCGGTGTCGTTGTGTCGACAACAAGTGGACACTCACCTCCTTCGGAGGCACCTTGATACATCGTCAATAGATCCTTGTTATTATATCCCCAAGGATTTTCTACTTGCATAAGAAAGAGCCAAACATCATCATTCGACCAATCCTCAATTGGTGTGAAAACTAAACAATTTGGTAAAGTCGAATTAGGACTCAAACGTTCTCGGGTTCGAAATCGTTCATGTTTCTCCATATTACGTGCCCGCACCGCGCTTTCAGCTTTACGGGTTCCCAAAACTAGAATTGTTTCACCATTTTCACGGACGACGTTCGTAATAAAAGCGTTTGACGGATTAATCTTAAGTCGTTCAGTACACCAGCGAAATTTAGGACGCGGAGCCGGATACCCTTTACCAATAAGATTAACCCAAAAACTATCGGTAACTTTCGGCATAAGCCGATGAGGAAAAATTGGCATCTGCTCATGTTCTGCTGCTTTTTTCATTGTTATCAAAGATTGATTAACCCAAGCAGCAACAATTGGATTTTCAACTAATGTATCAGTACTAATGACATGAACAGCCTTCTGTCGTTTGGCAGGCGAAAGTTCCTTTAGAGCTAACCAAATTAGCTGTAATACAGCAGTTGAATCTTTACCCCCTGAATAGCCGATAACCCAAGGGATTTCATCAGCACAATAAAGTTCGCGGACTTCTTCAAGCAAATTTTCAATAGTTTGCTTGAATTCAAGAGAATCAAAAACTGATTTTCGGGGCTTTCTCGTATTTTTAATCATTATCACCTCGTTGTAAAAATGCCTCTTCAACTCGCTGTTCATCTAACGAAAGTTTCAGTTTGAGATATTGTTTTATGACGTTGGCGGTTAGAGTCACATTATGCCCGTTTTTTGAAACGCGACCACCAATCATTGCTCTTCCTTCCCAAAGTTTGGCATTTGATCTTGACCAGTCAATCATTTTAAGCCTTGCTAATTTGCGTTTCCAATTATTTCCCCCTTGATGCAATAGTGTATTTCCAACCTTGCCAATAGCTTGTAGGGCTGTTGCATGTGAATGAATAAAGTCTCGTCGAACTTCACTCGCAACCATTTTTCGGTCGCGAACAAGTTGCCATTCAGGAAAATGAGTCGCAACTTCCTCCCAAAAAGTAGCGGCAAGTTCTGCTTGCTCAGCGAGAGACTTTTCCTTCAAATCTGCTAACAGGACTGAAGTAGCCGTATATATTGAGCTTAAGGTGAAAAGTTTCCTTGATTTCAATGAAAGTGTGCTACGTTCCATATCAACCAAATCACTGAAAACAGATGATTTTAAGATAACAAGTTTGACAAGAGATGCAATATTATCACGATGATCATATAGGACACCTAACGATTTAGATGGACGAATGGCATAACGGTTTAAATCAGCGAACATTTGTTGACAACGTTCTAAACCAATGTCTAAGAAAAAAACAACGGCTATTGAATCATCAGCAAGTTCGGGATTTTCTTTTAAGGCTATCTCAATTGCTGCTCGACGATGTTGCCCATCATTAATAATAAAACGCGCAGACATTGGAATATGTAACAAACCTAGGCGCTTTGCCTCACTTTCAGTAGTTAGTGGTTCAAAGCGAATGTCAGCATCAACGGAAGCTGTTATCGCTGAAAATGTATAATCAGAACGATTGTTTAAAATATATTGTGAAATTTCGGGCAACCGGCTTTTATTTATAACTCGTTGAGCACGCAGCTCTGGCATGAGTTCTTCTTCGTTAAAAATAAAAATTTTAGGGATGAGACGTAAAGGGCACATCGAAACATAGTATTCCCGCAGTGCTTGAACACCTCTAATAGCTGGAAATACGTATTCAAACGAATCATTCATTTTGGATTGCTGTGCTTAAATTATAGTCGAGTAGTGCGCTAAAAATTATCCGTCTTACGTTAAAATTTAACATACCTTACGTTAAATTCTAACTTGATAAAAGACATTTTTAACAAATACTCAAGATATAGTATAAATTGAATATAATGTCTGTCTATCTAGAT
>WUUC01172396.1_pt1 | contig 10451 bp, 9 predicted proteins | sample 6278441 | NCBI WGS metagenome assembly WUUC01 (sample SAMN13675441, study PRJNA597444) | soil metagenome | isolation source: soil | place: USA: Washington | collected 2017-10 | reverse complement strand
TCTCGCCCGAGAGCGTCATGATCATGCCGGGCGGCAAGCCGACCATGTTCATGTCGATCCTGATGTTCGGTGAGCCGGGCGTCGACATTCTCTATCCGGATCCGGGCTTTCCGATCTACCGCTCGATGATCGAGTTCACGGGTGCGCGCCCCGTCCCGGTGCCGATCCGCGAGGAGAACGGCTTTGCTTTCTCCGCTGAAGAGACGCTGAAGCTGATCACGCCGCAGACGAGGCTGTTGATCGTCAACTCGCCGGCCAATCCCACCGGCGGCGTCACGCCGAAATCCGAGGTCGACAAGCTGGTCGCAGGCCTGGAAAAATTCCCCGACGTCTGCATCATGTCGGACGAGATCTACGACCAGATGACCTATGACGGCGAGACCCACGTTTGTCTCTTGTCCTACCCGTCCATTCGCGACCGGCTGATCCTCTTGAACGGCTGGTCGAAGACCTACGCCATGACCGGCTGGCGGCTCGGTTACGCGGTATTCCCCGGCAAGCTCTATGACTATGCGCGCAAGCTTGCGGTCAATCTGCACTCCTGCGTCAACGCCTCGGCGCAGTTCGCCGGCCTCGCGGCGCTGCAGGGACCGCAGGACGAGGTGCGCAAGATGATCGCCGAGTTCGACCGGAGGCGAAAGGTCGTCACCGAAGGCCTGAACAAGCTGCCCGGCGTCTCCTGCATCGTGCCGAAGGGCGCGTTCTACGCCTTCCCGAACATCAAGCGCACCGGCTGGAAGGCCAAGGAGCTCGCGACCGCGCTGCTGAACGACACCGGCGTCGCCACCATTGGCGGTCCGGATTTTGGTGTGCTCGGCGAAGGCTACATCCGTCTGTCCTACGCCAACTCCACCGAGAATATTTTGCAAGCGCTGGACCGCATGGGACAGTTTCTCGCGAGCCGCAAGGTGGCGTGAGACAGATCGGGGAGTGACTTGCAGTGAGCCTGGGTAGAATTACAAATCTCGATTACACGGTCCTGTTGTGCAACAGGATGGAAGAGACGCGCGCGTTCTACCGCGACGTCATGCAGTTTCCAATCGAGACCGATCAGAAGAACTGGGTGAGTTTTCGCGTCGGCGCTGCGCTCCTGACGCTGCGGCCGCGCGCGGCATGGACCGTTTGCGACGATGGCAAGTCGGTGCCGGGCGCAGCCGCGGTCCAGCTTTGCTTTCGCGTCCCGCCGCCCGCGGTCGATGCCTGCCACGCCGAATTGGTTGCCAAGGGCGTGCCGATCCTGCGCGGTCCGACCGATTTGCCCGACTGGCGCCACCGCACGCTCTTCTTCCGCGACCCGGAGGACAACATCATCGAGATCTATGCGGAATACTGAAGAGGCGAATAGCGAGCGGCGAATGGACAGCGGAGAATAGCGAATAGGCGAGGGCCGTTGCTCGATATTGGCAACTCGCCCCTCTGGGCTTCTCGATGACCAACAACACCCCAAGCCGCCGCGACCTCATGCTGACAGCCGCCGCCGCTGCCGCCGTATCCATGCCGAGGAGCTCACTCGCCATGACCTATAACTGGTCGCCCGCAACGCCAGCTGAAGCCGGCTTCGCTCCTGATCTCGAGGCTCGCCTCGACCAGGCGATTGCCGATCGACGCATCTGGAATCTGCACGGGCTCGTCGTGCTGCGAAATGATCGCCTGGTGCTGGAGCGATATTTTGAAGGCGAGGACCATGTGCGTGGCATCGGCCCCGTCGGACGTGTGTCCTTCAAGCAGGACACGCTGCACGACCTGCGCTCGTGCTCGAAGAGCATCGTCGCCTTGCTCTACGGTATCGCCCTGCAGCAGAAGCTGGTGCCGCCGCCCGAAGCCCCGTTGTTCTCCGCATTCCCCGAACATGCCGATCTCGCGCAGAAGGACGGCCGCGATCGACTCACCATTCATCATGTGCTGACCATGACGATGGGCACCGACTGGGACGAGAGCAGCCTCGTCTATTCCGATCCGCGCAACAGCGAGACCGCCATGGACAACGCACCGGATCGCTATCGCTACATCCTGGAGCGCCAGGTCGTCGCCAAGCCCGGCAGGTACTGGACCTACAACGGCGGGGCGACCGCCTTGCTTGCGCGCATTATTGCGAAGGGCGCCAACAAGTCGCTGCATCAGTTTGCGCGCGAAAACCTGTTCAATCCGCTCGGCATGGGGCCGACCGAATGGGCGACCGGCCCGGATGGCGAACCGTTCGCTGCTTCCGGCGCGCGCATGTCGGTGCGCGATCTCGCCCGCCTCGGACAGGTGATGCTGCACGGAGGCAAGACAGGCGAGACCACCGTCGTACCGGCCGACTGGCTGCAGCGCTGCATCACGCCGCACGTCAGCGCCGACGAACTTCGCCGCTATGGTTATCAATGGTTCGTGCTCGATGTCGCGTTCGGCAAGCCGAAAGGCTGGGCGGTCGGGCGGCTGGAGCGGCAGTGGATGGCCCAGGGCGAAGGCGGCCAGCGCCTGTTCATCATTCCTGCGCTGCACCTCGTCATCGCCCTCACTGCAGGAAATTACGGCAAGCAGGATCAGTGGATTCCCCCGACCCGCGTCCTGCGCGAAGTAGTGCTGGCAAGTGTCGAGTAGGTCGGGCAGCGAAGCATCGATTGAATTTTTGTTCTTTGCCCAATGTTCCTGAATTCGTGCCCGGAGACTCCTAATCCTGAGCACCGAGTAGCTGTGTATGCTTGGGGAAGTTGCTGCCTGTGTTCTGCTGCGGCGTTTGCACGGGAGGAACTTATTCGGATCGATGTGCGTTGTGTTGTCGCCTGCGCCGCGAGCGCACGCGCGTAGGCCATGCGGTCTTCATGGACTTGTCAGCGATAATGGCGGCGCTTTTTACGATTCATTGAGGGTGAACAGAGGTGGCAATACGATCAACCAACCGGATATGGACCGGCGAGGACACCGAGCGGCTTTGCCGACATATCGAGCAGGGTGGTTCGGTGGCACGCGCTTCGGTGATTTTCCGCCGCAGCGACCAGGCAGTGCGATCGCATGCCGGGGCAAATGGCTGGAAGTTTCCGACCATCCGCGAATTGCGCAAGCGCGCCAGCGGCTCGGAGCGATATTTGGCGCCGCAGCGGTAAGCGCCTCTCGGGCCCTGGAGCGCGTTCGAGGAACGTTTGTCTGCGCCATGGCGTTTGCCACCGGCAAAGGAGTGCTTGCCATGCAGAATCGTGAGCCGGAAAATCGCAACATGCAAACTGGCAGCCGTCAATCGGCCAGCACGCCGGTCTGGCTGCTCGCCGTTCTTGGTGTGATGATCGTGCTCGGTCTCGTCGTCTGGATGACGTCCAATCCGTCCAACCGTGTGGCGTCGTCGCCCGATGCATCGACGACCGGCACCGCTCCGAAGTCGCCGCCGGCCAGCAGCTCAACCGATCCCGCGACGCAGTCGTCATCGCGCTGAGCGGACCATAACGGCAGCGCGAAGCGAAAGGTGTTGCAGCCGCCGGACGCTCCCAGATGATCGGTCTTCAAGTCGGTCCCGAGCCGTGCGGCCTTCTTCGGCTGCAGGCTGTAGCGTTCCCGCGAGCCACGAGCACGCGGCAGTGCGCTCTGAAATATCAAGGCGGTCGCAACCCGAAGTGTTCAATTTCAGACAGTATCGCCATCTCAGTTCTCTTAGGATTTGAAATGAACGCGGGGGCGGTCCCCGGGTTACGGAGGAAGGAACCGACGCTCGGTTGGCGTAAAGCGTAGCGGGGGCGTCGATGTCGACGCGGATACGGTTTTTCTGGAAACAAGCCTTGAAGTGCCGGGAATTGGCGATCGGTGTGGCGACTAAGGAAATAGCCACCCGGCTCGTCGATCTCGCGGACGAATTTGAAGCACTCGCTCACGAGGAGGCGACCAACCCGAGGCCGCCCAATCGAACGTTGCACTGAACGCAGTTCCGTCCTCCATGAACGGGTAGGGCCTCTAGCGAAGAACGCGAGTTTTGCTTCGCCGGTCAGACCGATGCCAGTAGTTGCGGACGCGGCTGGCCGGTGTCCGGCGAGGACGAGAGCGCGCCGGACGACAGTTCCGTTACATCGCGCTGACGAGCAGTGCGCCTGACGCTGTGGCGATGATCCCGAGCAAAACGCCGAGCGCCACGTGGTCGCCCGGCCCTTTGAGGCGAAGGCTTCTGTTGCGGATGCCTGAGCACGCTTCGCCCGCCCAGAATCGGAAGCGATGCGAAGCGTGCTTGCTGTTGTCCACCTCAGCGACCGCTGCCGGCGCCACCAGCGCCGCCACCAGCCGCGCCGCCGCTGCTACCCGCGGCGCCGCCGCTGGCGCCAGCCTCGCTACCGCTGCTACCTGCGGCGCCGCCGCTTGCGCCGGCTGAACCGGCGCTGCTGCCGGATGTGCCACTGCTGCCGGATGTGCCGCTCTCGTTTCCACCGGACTGCGCGCCGACGTTCGGCGATGTCGGCGACATCGATTGCGAGCCCGGCGGAACATTTTTGTCGGTTTTCGAGGGTCCGGGTGTGGTCGATTTGGGGGTGGGCGAAGTTTGCGCGTAGCTGGCGGTGGACAGCGCCAATGCCGCAGCCGAGACCAAGGTCAGAACTACTTTCATCGGGCATCTCCTGTTTGAGGCCGAGTGCAGGGCCAACGACGCCAACGGATGAAACGTTCCTCCTCGTGATGACGCGGCGCTCACGTGTTCTCGACGAGACAAGTGCTGCACTCGTCACGTTGCTGAGCGAACGAGGTCGAACGTGTAGTTTTGTACTCAGACACCAGCTGCATTGTGCATTGCCGACGGCCCGCGGACGCTCGCTCCCGGCCAGCTTCGAAGGCCGTGGCCCCATCCATCGCCCGCGGCGTCAGCAGTCACTGCCGCGCAGCGGATTTGCAAACCGGCTGAGGAACGAGACCGCTGCGCAGCTGTTCAGGATAGGCCGAGCGAATTGCTGCCCTTATCGCTGAAGCAAGGAGAACACCATGCGCGCTCTCGTGTGGCACGGCGCCAAGGACGTCCGCTGCGATGAAGTGCCGGATCCGCGGATCGAGGATGAGCGCGATGCCATCGTGAAGGTCACGTGTTGTGCGATCTGCGGCTCCGATTTGCATCTTTACGACGGCTATATCCCATCGATGAAGAATGGCGACATCCTGGGCCACGAGTTTATGGGCGAGGTCGTGGAGGTGGGCGCCGGGGCCAGGCACAATCTGAAGGTCGGCGACCGCATTGTCGTTCCCTTCACGATCTACTGCGGTCAGTGCGAACAATGTGTCGCGGGCAACTATTCGGTCTGTGAGCGATCCAATCGCAACAAGGACCTGGCAGCGAAGACGTTTGGCCGCTCCACTGCGGGTTTGTTCGGCTATTCGCATTTGACCGGTGGCTACTCCGGAGGCCAGGCGCAGTATGTTCGCGTGCCTTTCGCCGATCAGACGCAGATCAAAGTCCCCAGAAACAACCTGTCCGACGAGCAACTGCTCTTCCTCGGCGATATATTTCCGACGGGTTGGCAGGCGGTGGTCCAGTGCGAGCTCAAGCCGACCGATACGGTCGCGATCTGGGGTGCGGGCCCTGTCGGCCAGATGTGCGTCCGAAGCGCAATCATCCTGGGTGCGAAGCAGGTGATCTGCATCGATCGCGTGCCGGAACGCCTCGCCATGGCGAAGAGCGGCGGCGCCACCACCATCAATTTCGACGAGGAAAGCGTTGTCGAACGCATCGACGAGTTAACCCACGGCAAGGGGCCGGAAAAGTGCATCGATGCCGTGGGCATGGAAGCTCATGCGACGTCAACGCTCGATGCGGCGCTTGACCGTGCCAAGCAGGCGATGATGCTGCAAGGCGACCGCGCCCATGTTCTGCGCGAGATGGCCTATCTGTGCAGGCCGGCCGGCATACTTTCGGTTCCTGGCGTTTATGGCGGCATGATCGACAAGTTTCCCTTCGGAATGGTCATGCAAAAGGGTCTATCGGTCAAAACCGGTCAGACTCATGTCAACCGATGGACCGGCGGTCTTCTGCGCCGCATCGAAGAAGGTGAAATCGACCCGTCGTTCGTGATCACGCATCGCGTTCGGCTGGAAGATGGACCAGAGATGTACAAGAAGTTTCGCGACAAGGAGGATGGCTGCATCAAGGTTGTCCTGACCCCGAACTGAGCAATTGCGGTTTGCGCGGTTCGAAAGGCAAGACGGAAGTCGTGAGGAACGTGCGTGCTTGCCCGCGATTGGTAGGAGGTCCCACTCACTTACCCCCGAGGCACTCCATGTATCATCACGTCAAGAAGCTCATGTTCACCGTCCGCGTGGACGAGCCCGATCCTCGCTTCGGCAACATGCTGCTGGAGCAGTTCGGCGGCGCCAACGGCGAATTGGCCGCGGCCATGCAGTATTCCATCCAGGGGCTGAATTGCGAGGATCCGGATCGCAAGGATCTCTTGATGGACATCGGTACCGAGGAGTTGAGCCATCTCGAGGTCGTCGGTTGCCTTGCCCGCATGCACCTGAAGCCGCTGAAGTTCGATCGCGATGCGGCGGAAGCTGATCCTTTGATCGCCATCGCCGGCGGCGGCGGCATCAACTTGTTCAATTCGCAGGGCAATCCATGGACGGCCGACTACCTCAAGATCACTGGCGAACTGGACGTCGACCTGCGCAGCAACATTGCCGCGGAGGCGCGGGCCAAGATCGTCTATGAGCGGCTCATCAATTTTTGCGACGATGCCGGCAGCAAGGACGCCTTGCAGTTCCTGATGACTCGCGAAATCACCCATATGAAGGCGTTTGCGGCCGCGCTTGAGAGCATGAAGAAGCCCGCCTTCTCGATCGGCAGGATCGCGCCCACGCCCGGTCTCGTGAACCAGTTCTTCAACGATTCCACCGGCACCGGCGACGAAGGCGAGATCGACACGCGCGGCCCGTGGAACGAAGGCGGAGACTGGGAGTTCGTCGAGGCCCCGGCGTTGCGCCACGATGGGGCCGGCGACGTGGCGGTCATCAAAACCGAGAGTTCGCCGCCGACCGCGCCGGATGGCATCGATACGCTGTTGATCGACGAGCTCCGCGACATCCTGCACGCTGAGAAGCAGTTGACCAAGGCGCTGCCGAAGATGGCCAAGGCCGCACGCTTCGACCGCCTGCGCGAGTTGCTCGAAGTCCACTTGATCGAAACGGAAGAGCAGATCGAACGGTTGAACGAGTGCTTCTCGCTGCTTGGCGAGAGCGCGCGCGCCAAACCCTGCAAGGGGATGATGGGCCTGGTCGAGGAAGGCCAGGAGGTCATGGAGGAGGGCGAGGAGAAGGAGGACGCCGCCGCCGACCTCGCTTTGATCGGCGCCGCACAGCGCGTCGAGCATTATGAAATCTCCGCCTATACCACGGCGCGTAACCTCGCGCAGCAGCTGCGCCACAGCGCCGTCGTTGCGCTGCTGTCGAAGTCCCTGGCGGAGGAGGAGAATTCCGATCAGCTGCTCAACCAGGTGGCGCGTACATTGATGTCGGTCGCCAAGATGCCGGCCGCCGTGGAGCAGGCGGATACCGAAGTCTGACTCGAAGGTGGCAGTGGCAGCATTGAAGCGCTTGCCGGCCGCCATGGCCGGCAAGCCACGGTGCGGGGCGGTGCCGGGCGAAGAAGGGCTGGCGATCTCTTGGCCCTTCCGGAACAAAGCCGCCCCGGTCCACGTTCGCCCACAAACAAGAACCGGAGGGCCAACGCCAATGACGCATGATCAAAACCGATCAGTTACCGAGCTTCGGCGCGAGTCCGAACGGACGCGCGCGGAGCTTTCACAGACCGTTGAAACCCTGCGAGCCAGGATCACCGATACCGCGGACGATATCCGGCAAAAGGTGTCGCCGCAGCATATCAAGGCCGAAGTTTCGGACTACGTCGCCGGGAAGGGCCGGCACTGGCTGGACGCCTTGAAGCAGCAGGCGATGGACAATCCGATGCAGTCGCTGGCCGCCGGCACGGCGATCGCCGTCCCCGCGTTCAAAATCATCCGCAGCGTGCCGTTGCCGCTGCTGATGATCGGCGCCGGTCTAGCACTGACCTCGCCTCGCGTCCGGGACGCGGTGGCGGACAAGGTGTCGGGTTCCCTGAAAACCTCCGACGGCGGCGGTGTCATCGACGAGACCGCGCACATCGCGCGCGACCGATGGCAATCGGCCAAGAACCGCGCGGAGGGCGCGATAGGTGATGCGCGTAGCGCCGTTACGGCTGCCGCGGCCGAGGTTCGCGATACGGCGGCGCACATGGCCGGTGACGTTCAGCAGCGCGCCACGGATCTTGGCGATGCGGCGAAGGAAAACCTGAACGCGGTTGCCGATGCCCTGAGTTCAAGAGTGAACGCAGCGTCCGACGCTGCCAAAGAGGCGTTCGACACGACGCGAGCAAAAGCCGTGGAAACCCTCACCGCCGCCCGCACCGGGGCCGAGTCGGTCGTTCGCGACAATGCCGTGCTGGTCGGCGGCCTGGGCCTCGCGATCGGCGCTCTGATAGCGGCCTCGCTACCATCTACCAGGGTCGAGCAAGCCACGGTCGGCGATGCAAGCGACGCGTTGCGCAAGACCGCGACCGACGCCGCGTCGGAGAAATTCGACGAGATGAAGACGGCAGCAATGTCGGCCGCTGAGACGGCCGCCGAGAAAATCTCTGAGTCAGGCCTCGGAATCAGCCGAACCACCGATGAGGCGACCGAGCAGCTGAAAACCGTTGCCGAGGACACCATCACCACGGCTTTCGAGCCGTCAACATCCGATCATCGCTAGAACAGAGGGAAGTAACATGAGCGACACCGATTTCAGGACCGACAGCCGCGCATCATCCCAAGGCTTGACCGACAAGCTGCAACGGGCGGGCGAAGACGTGAAGCAGCGGGCGTCCGATGCTTTCGCGGCCACCTCCGACGCGGCGCGGGAGAAATTCGACGAGCTCGGCGCGGCCGCGCGGGAAACTGCAGGCCATGCCGCAGACAAGGTGAATGAACAGGTCAGCGCACAGCAGCGGGCCGGGTCGGACTATGCGATGCGCTTTGCGAAGAACATCCGCGGAGCTGCAAAGGCGTTCGAGCAGGATACGCCGATCGCCGCGCGCACCATTGAGATGGCGGCGGACTATGTCGAGGATGCCGCCGGCAAGATGCGCAACGGCTCGCTGAACGATGTCATGGACGGCGTGACCTCCTTCGCACGGCGGCAGCCCGCCGCCTTCCTTGGTCTGTCGGTGCTGGCCGGCTTCGCGGTGGTTCGCTTCCTCAAGGCGTCGGCAACGGGCGCATCGTCGAGGCCCGGCTCGCAACATTCAACTCAGTCACATGGCTCGCACCATCAGGGCGGCGCGCGGAGGTCGTCATGATCGTCGACAAATCCGATCTTCGTGCCATCACGACGCTGGTGGGTGATGCGCTTTCGCAGTTTTCGAAACTGTTTCAGAACGAGGTCGACCTCGCCAAGGCCGAGTTTGGTGAGAAGGCGCAGCAGGTCGGCGTTGCCGCAGGCTTTCTCGCCGGCGCAGCGGTGCTGGTCATTCCGGCGCTCGTAATGGTGCTGTTTGCGCTGTCTGCGGCCCTGGTCGAAGCAGGCTGGTCTGGAGCCGCAGCGCACTTGGTCTCGGCCCTCGTTGCCTTGATCCTGGCCGCCGTTCTTGCCGCAGTCGGGATGCGGCGTTTGAAGCCGGACAACCTCAAGCCGTCGGAAACCATCAATCAGCTGGAGCGGGACAGGGCCGCAGTGAAGGGATTCGTGCGATGACCCGGGACAACAATACCTTCATTTCCAGTCTTTCACAGGCCGCCCGCGATAATCCGCTGGCTGCTGCGCTGATTGGCGGCGGCGCGCTGTGGCTCTTGCTCGGCAACCGGCCGATCGGAAACGCGCTTGGTGGGATCGCGTCAGCCGCGCAGCCGCTGGCGGAGAGCGGTATGCGCGGCGTATCGAGTGCCGCCGACGCAGCGGCAAATGTCGGTCGCAGCGCTTCCGAGTCCGTCGCCGATGGCGCGCGATCGGCGAGCCGCGCAACCGGTGAAACGATGTCGGATGGCGCATCCGCATTGCGAGACCGCATGAGCGAGACCATCAACCGCGCGTCCGAAGGGTTCAGCCGCGCTGCCGAAACCCTGTCGGCGGCACCGAACCCGATGCCTCACCTTCAGAAGGGCTACGCCGGCGCGCAATCCGCCCTCACTGATCTGTTTGAGCGGCAGCCGTTGGCGCTCGGGCTTATCGGGCTTGCCATTGGTGCCGGAGCTGCGACCGCAGTCGCGAGCACCGCGTTCGAGAACGAATGGGCGGGATCGCTCAGCGACGACGTGAAGGAGGCGGTCAAAGACCGGGCCGAGCACGTCGCCGAAACCGCCCAACGCGCCGCCGGCGAAGCCGGCAGCGAGTTCCGCGCTGCCGCCGGCGAAGCCGTGTCCGGCCTGCGCAAGGCTGGCGAGGAAGCGGTTCAGACTGCGCAGGACGGCAGGCGTGGGGCGGAAGCGAGTTGGAAGCAGGTTGAT
>WUUC01083519.1_pt1 | contig 10451 bp, 4 predicted proteins | sample 6278441 | NCBI WGS metagenome assembly WUUC01 (sample SAMN13675441, study PRJNA597444) | soil metagenome | isolation source: soil | place: USA: Washington | collected 2017-10 | reverse complement strand
GATGGACAAATGGCTGCAGGGATTCCCATACCGGATCGAGATGCAGTGGTGGATGTTTGCGATCGCCGGTAGCGCTGGTTTGATCGTGGCGTTGTTGACGATCAGCGTGAAATCGATAAAAGCAGCTATGGTTAACCCGGTGGAATCGCTGAAAAGAGATTAAGGTCTAAAACGCGTAGACGTGGGGAGGTGGGTAGGTCTAAGGTACGTGGGGACGTGGTGACGTAGAGCGTAACGGGCGCAGACGATGTTACCTCTTTAATGCCAGATATCCCGTTTCGGTTGCCTTACTGCTGCCCATGAATTCAATCTTATAAAAATATGTTCCGGAAGGCAGGTCTGAATCGTTTTTGGATTTTCCGGTGAAGGCTACGGAAGCATTGTTATAATTATCGGCCTCCCAGACCAGGTCGCCCCAACGGTTGTATATGGCAACGTGATTGCGCCGTGTGTCGTTCAGCTTGTCGATGTTCTCAATAAAAAACACGTCGTTCTTTCCGTCACGTCCTGGTGACATGGCATTGAAGATCTCGATCGACCCGTCTACTTCGATCGCAAATGTCTGTTGTGTGCATGCTGCAAAAATATCGCACACACCGATGGTGACATTTTCCGTGCCCGTGAATGTCATCCCGGTATAGATTATAATAAGAGTTGTGTTTTCGATCGTCGCTGTTGCCCCGCTGGCCGGAGGAGTTACGATCGTCAGGGTTGAAAGGTCGAGGTTGTTGTCAATGTCGCTGATCAGGTCGGTCAAATCGATTTCGACGGTCCCTCCTATTTGGGTTGAAGCCGGTGTGGTGTCGATAACGGGTGGATGATTGTCGGGGCAGCCTGTTCCGCCGATGGTGGCCACGACGGAGGTTCGTGTGCTCTCGCAAGGACCGGTGTTGATGGCGACGTAGTAAGTTGTCGTTGAAGTCAACGAAGGCGTTGCATAGGTACTATTCACCTGCGCGGTTATCGCGGTGCCGCCGGTTGGCACGGTGTACCACCGGTATTGTCCGTTCGCTCCTCCCGTGGCTGTCAGTGTGATACTCTTCGGTGTGCAGGAAGAACCGCCGGTTGCTACCGGAGGGTTTGGTGCGGTATTGATGGTTGCAGTTACTGCCGTCCTGGTACTTTCACAATTTCCGTCATTGATGGAGACGTGATAGGTGGTTGTCGTGGTGATGGCGGGTGTGTTGTACGTGCTGTTTGTTGCACCGGTGATGGGCGTACCACCGGAGGCGACGGCGTACCACCTGTATTGTCCCGCGCTGCCGCCCGAAGCGGAGAGTGCGACAGGTCCGGTGCCGCATGCCGAGTTACCCGTAACTGTCGGAGGCGTGGGTACCGTGTTTATGGTAGCTGTTACCGGCGTTCGCGTACTCTCACATCCGCTGTTGTTTACGGCGACATGATACGTAGTCGTAGCCGACAATACCGGAGTGCTGTAAGAACTGTTGGTTGCGCCGGTGATCGGCGATCCGCCAGTTGATGCTGTGTACCACCGGTATTGACCGGCTGATCCTCCTGAAGCCGAGAGCGCGACGGGTGCGCTGCCGCATGATGAAGCGCCGGTAGTCACCGGTGCGGCAGGGAGTGCATTCACCACCAACGCTACTGAGTTTGTAAAGGCGTCATCGACCCGTGTGCCCGATATGCGGCAGCGGTAATTCCCTGCTCCGAAATTTCCGGTGGTGTTGACGGATAACGTTGGAGTAGCGACGTTGCTGTACCCGCCGCCGTTGTTAAGATCGGCAAAGACCGACGGACCGGTTTGACGCTGCCACCGGTATGTGATTGCCGCATTATTCGATGCCGCAGTTGTGAATGTGGCCGTCACGCCGGAGCACACAGTTGATGTTGTCGGTTGGGGGTTGATGATGATCGGGGGATAAAGGGTAACGTTGTCGAGCCGTGTGGTGACGTTGGCTTGACGATAGAGTCCCCGGATCTCAAGTGTAGCGAGGTCACTCATCACGGCGAGCACCTGCGCTTCCGTGGCTGCGGGGCCGGTAGGACTATCGGTCGTCTTCCAGAAACCGGTGGCATTGTTCAACCGTACGCTGAACGTTGTCCAGCCTGTGGGAGCTGGCGGCTGGAACGGGGCGGTTGGATAATAGTAGAGCCCGATCCCATTGTTGTTGAAAATAGCTACCTCCGCAGTTTGCGACGGCGTGCCCGTGCTGCTTTGCTGAACATCGTATCTCAGCGTGCCGCTGTAATATGCGCTACGGTTGCCGAGAAATTTCGCGGGAGCTACAAAATAGTAGGGAACGTAAAATGTGGTAGCACCGAGTACCAATACGTAGGGCGACCCATAAACGTGACCAGTAGGATTTCCGAGGGTGGCCGAGTATTGTATCGTAGCATCGGCGTCGCCCGGTGTAGTCCACCCGTCCGCATTCGCCGCAAAATCACTGATGATCTGTGCCTGGACGGCAGTGCTTAAAACAATGAAAAAGATGAGAAGACAACGGCGCAAAATCAACATACGGCTCTCCCGAAAGACCCAAAAGATACGCACTTTTCGGCTCTCAGCCTCATCGCCGAGTCCTGGAAATAAATAGTTTTCATAAAAAAATAGTTACTTAGTTTGCGTACGACGCGCTCTCCATGACACCGGTTATTTTCACAAAAAGTCAGGCCCGAAAAATCATTCTCGACGCTGCCGCTCTCACCAAACACGCACGTTTCGGAAGGGGCAAAGAGGCAGTGTATAAAACAATCGACCATCTCGGCTTCGTCCAGGTCGACACCAACTATGTGGTTGAACGCGCACATCATCATGCTCTCGCGGCCAGGGTGCCGGGATATAAACCCGAATGGCTTGGCGAGCTCCAATCCGACGGAAGGATCTACGAATTCTGGACTCGCGATTCCGGGTTCATGCCCATGGATGAGTTCCGTTTTTCACTACCGATACACGACACATTTGCAGCCCGGTTTAAGTCGCTGCCCCAGGCAGACACCAATCTGATGAAAAAGATCCTGAACCGGATCGCGCGGGATGGCCCCCTCGGGGCGAAAGACTTCGAAAACGACCGGGTTAAGAAAAGCTCCGGGTGGTGGGACTGGCGTCCTTCGAAAATTGCGCTCGAACAGCTTCATCTCTCCGGGAAACTGCTGGCCACGCGGAAGAAGGACTTTCATAAAGTTTATGACCTCACCGACAACATCATTCCGGCCAGTGTCGACAGGACCAGGCCCACGATCGAGGAGTACGGTCGGCACGTGGTCATCCGTTCGCTGAAGGCATTGGGGATTGCTTACGGAAATGAGATTGCCTGGAACGGAAGGTTCGTGAAGAATTCCGTGAAGCCTGAGTTAAAAAAACTTCTCGATACCGGTGAGGTCCTGGAGGTGAAGGTCGAAGGGTTGAAGGGACCGCTTTATATGCTGCCTGAGTATAGAAACAAAAAGATCAATATAGCCGGGGATGCTTTCATCCTCTCGCCGTTCGATATGCTGAATGTGTTCCGAAGGCGATTGCGCGACTTCTTCGATTTCGATTACCAGGTTGAATGCTTTGTGCCGGAACCCAAAAGGAAGTACGGATATTTTTCATTACCGATCCTGATCGGCGATACGTTCGTGGCGCGGATGGATTCGAAGGCGGACCGGAAGCAGAAAACCCTCACGATCCACAACATTCATTTCGAGCCCGTCAAGATGACGAAAGCTATGACCGCGAAAGTCTGTGATGCGATCGACGATTTCGCGAAGTTCAACGGGTGTACCGCGATCACCGTCACGAAGTCAAACGACAAAGCAATTTTGAAAGTCCTTCGCGAAGCTTGGTAATCCTTAATCCCGTTACACGCTAAACTTTCCCTGTACACGAATAAGAATATCCCGGCGAGGTGTTGTTTCCACGTAAATCCGTCCGCCGTTCTTGTGATATTGCGTTACTCCTGCCTTAATGACTTCACGGGGTTGGCCATCGCAGCAACGGCAGTTTTGTACACTACCGATATCAAAGCAGCAAAAGCTGTTGTGAAACCTGCCAATGGAAAGATAAGGTAGTTGATCTCCTGGTGATAGGTGAATTCGTTGAGCCATTGCGACAATGCATACCAGCACACCGGCCATGCAATGATGTTCGCAAGAATAACGAGGACCAGGAATTTCTTGAGGATGAGGTAGCTGATTCCGGCGACTGATGATCCGAGCACTTTGCGGACACCGATCTCTTTAGTGCGGTAAACAACATCCTGGCTAACGAGGCCGTACAGTCCGAGGCATGCGATCAGTACCGCCGCGATGGCGAAGAAACGAAACAGCGTTGAAAAGAACTTCTCGGAGTTATAAAGATTGGTGAGGTAGTCATTGAGGAACACGAAGTCGAACGGAAGATCGGGAACCACAGCTTTCCATTTTTCCTCGATGCTGGCGACCAGGCCGGCGGGGTCGTTGGTGCTGAAGCGCACATAAATATCCTGCAGGTGTGTCCGGGGATAGCTGATCACGAGGGGAGTGATCGCATCGTGGAGTGTGCCGAAATGAAAATCCGGAAGGACACCGATCACACGCCGGTCGCCGGGAAACTGCCCTATCCGGATCCGCTTTCCGATAGCGTCCTCTACCGTCCAACCAAGTTGTTTCATGGCTGCTTCGTTGATGATCACTCCATCCGTCGTATCGGCAGGCTGCGTTTCGGTGAACTCTCGTCCCGCAACGAGATCAACACCTATTGTTTTAAAGAAATCGAAAGTCACGGCATCGATCGCCATGGCAATACCATCGGGGAACTGATCGGAATAGATCGGCACGTTGCCATTGTCGCCGTCCATCCTTCCTCCCCCGATGCTTACATTGGTGATATCCGGATCACGCATGAGGCTCGTTTTCAACGATGGAAAATTCCGGTTGATACGATCACCGTCCATCCGAAGGATCAATAGCTCATCTTTTGCGTAACCCAGATCCTTGGTGAGAAGGAAATCGATCTGCGAAGAGATGATCATGACCGCCGAAACAAGAAAAATAGATATAGAGAACTGGGCGAACACCAGGCCTTTGCGAATGGTTACGCCTGTCGTGCCCATTTTAAACGAACCCTTGATCAGCTTCAGGTGACTGAAATTCCCCATCAATAAAGATGGATAAATACCCGCGAGGAGTCCTGTAACAACCGAAACGCCGATCAGCAAAAAAACAAAGGCTACGTAAACTTCCGGCTTGGCCCCTGAGATCGACACGTTGCCAGGAAAATATCCCTGCACAAAAGGCATCAAAAGGATCGCGGTGATCCCCGCAGCAACCGAAGTCGATACCGATTCACCGATCAATTGCAAAACAACGCCGGCATTCTTCGCGCCGATCACTTTTCTCACTCCCATTTCCTTGGCCCGTGAGGTACTGATGGCCGCGAACAGATTGGCAAAGTTGAATCCCGCTACAAGCAGTATCAGCAGTCCGGCGAAACCCAGCACGGTGATGTATGTTTTATTACCTGACGCAAGCTGATCATGCTTCACATCCCCGAGGTAGATGTCGCGCAGAGGCTGCAGCTCCATCTTAAATCCTTTTGCTCTTTCGGATGTCCAATGTTTGGAAACGATGCCTTCATGGATACGCGTTTCGAGATCGGCTGCACTTTCTCCGGGTTTGATCAAAATGTAAGTATGAAATGATATCCAGCCCCAGTCGTTGAGCGTGACGGGATAGCCGAACGGAACCCGGAAGGTGTTGAAAGGAAGCAGGAAGTCAAACTTCGTCGTCGTGTTGCCGGGAACAGGCGCGAGCACGCCGGTAACTTTCAGTGGAGTTACATTGTCCAGGATGATCTCCTGGTCGAGCGCCGGCCTGTCGCCAAAATATTTTACAGCCATCTCGTGGGTGATCACGACGCTGTTAGGAAGATTCAGTGCTGTGCGAGGGTCGCCTGCTTCAAAAGGGAAAGTGAATACATTGAATACTGTAGAATCAACATAAAATATCCTCGCCTCATAGTTCTGCTTGTCGCCGACGCGCACGATCCGGTCGGGCGTGGACCTGAACCGGACAAAATTCTCCACTTCGGGAAAAGTCTCCTTGAAGGCGGGTCCGACAGGCGGCCCTACGGTTGCGAGATGACGATGCCCTGGAATTTCACCGGCAGTTTCATTGTGGGTAATGCGGTAAATGCGGTCACTTTTTTCATGCACGGCATCGTAGGACAGCTCGTGATGGAGGTGAAGGCCGATAAGCCCGCAGCAAAGAAATCCGAGCAGCAAGCCGGAGAAGTTGATGAAGAACGAGGTCTTACTCCTCTTTATAGTCCGTAAGGCGGTAAGGATGTAGTTGAGCAGCATTTACAACGATTTTCCTGAAATGTCACGATTCGCGGGAAGGCTGGCAATCCCGAAAGGGAAGGTAGATTTCGCTAAGCAATTCTGTCCCCGGGTTGCCTGTACGGCAGGGTAAATGAGAAAATCGATCCCTGGCCTAATTTGCTCTTAACGGCGATCGTACCATTGTGTCGTTTGATAATGGCGGCGCTTATATAAAGTCCGAGTCCCATACCAGGGAATGTTTTCATAGCAGGGTTATCGGTGCGAAAGAAGCGATTGAATATTTTGATCTTGTGTTCCTCGGCGATGCCCATACCTTTATCGGAGACGCTTATTTTCACGCCTTTGTCCTCCGGTGTGGTCGTTACAATGACATTTCCTCCTGCGGGCGAATATTTTATAGCATTTGTCACAAGGTTGGTCAATACCTGTCCAAGGCGTTCCCTATCCGCCTCTATCGGTTTTATCTTCCCTTTTTTGAAGGTTATTTTATGCTTCTCTGTAAGTCTTTGAAGCTCTTCAATTCGTTCTTCGACAAGGTCATTGATGTTGAACCTTTCAAAATTCATTAGCAGTGTGCCTTCACCGATCCTGGTGGTATCAAGCAAGTCACGGATCAATACTGTGAGCCTGTCGATCTGGGTATCCATCCGTGTCATCAGGTCTACGCTTTTCTTGTCTTTAAGCTTGCTGAATTTCTCCAGCAATACTTCTGCGTACGCCTTTATACTGGTTACGGGTGTTTTCAATTCATGGCTGGCGATCCCCATGAACTCGTCTTTTTGGAGCTCTAATGCTTTCCGTTCGGAGATGTCCTGGAACACTGCAACGGCCGATATCGGGGCGCCTGCCTGATTTTGGATAGCCGACATGCTGAGAGTCACCCACCTCACAGAACCGTCCTTTCGCACGAGGCGATTTTCCACATCGAATGCAACTCCGTTGGCGCGGAGGCGCTCGTATAATTCATCAACCCGCTTCACATCATCCTTATATATGACGTTACTCATTGTTTTGGTCAGCAATATTCCCTCTTCGTAGCCAAGGATATCGCAAAACTTCCTGTTTACGAGTGTAAATTTTCCGTCGAAATCGATTTGGGCTATGCCTGCAGCGGTCTGACTTACAATTACGCGGAATCGTTCTTCCGATTCGCGGAGAGATGTCTCCGAACGTTTGTGCTCGGTAATATTGATGAATGTGATCACGACGCCGTTGATCCGATCCTCCTGGGTTCTGTACGGCTGCACCCGCATCAGGAAGACCTGATTGTTCTGCACCTTTACCTCTTTTTCAATGGTTTGCAGTTTCTCCAAAACTGTTTCAACGTCGGTAATGAGGTCCTTGTCGAGGAACTTGTTAGTGATGTCGGACAGGGGCCGACCGATGTCATTGACTCTAAGATTGAAGAGCATACTGGCTGCAGGTGTGAACAGGGCGACCCTGAAGCTTCTGTCGAGGAAGATGGTCCCGATATCCACGGAGTTGATAAGATTCTGCAGGTTGTTGCCGGCCAGTGTAGTCTCTTCGACCTTTACCTTTAGTTCCTGGTTCACCGTGCGAAGCTCTTCGTTGATCGATTGAAGCTCTTCTTTACTGGTTTCGAGCTCTTCTGCCGCAGACCGGAGCTCTTCGTTCATTGCCTGAAGCTCCTCGTTGGAGGCCTTAAGCTCTTCTGCCTGGAACTCATGTTGCTCGATTGACGAACGAAGCTGGACTTTCAAGCGCATCAGCTCTTCTTCCAGCTGGCGGGCAACAGGTTCGTCGGAACTAACTACAACTGGTGCTTGCGTAGCCTCCTCGGATATTTGTTCGAAGACTACGAGTATGAAGCCGTGGGCGACGTCGCCCTCGCGGAACACAGGTCTCACATGGATATCGATCGTCTCCGTGCGATCATCGACGGCGACTTTAAGGCCGCGGGCATCTACAGCTGTATGACGTTGTATTGCCTGGTAAAGCGCTGATCGCAACTCCAGCCTCAACTCGGGCCTCACCATCCTAAGCAGGTTTTGCGTTGGCTCTCCCCCACCAACTTGCATGTAACGGCCCGCTTGTTCAGAAAGATGTATAATGTCATACTCCTCATTTACAACGACAGAGGGTGGCGCATACTGCTCCAATAGCCGTTGGTGCAAGTCGCCAATTGTCATTCGCTCCCGCGCGCGGTATTCTGCCGATGACACGGTGGCCGTTGCCGTATTTGACGGCTGTGTATATTGGAAGTTTGGAATTGATTCAGGTACGGGATAAGTCTTGATAGATACGTTGCGGCTTTGGAAAATATGTAGCTCCCTGTTGAAAGTCGTATACAGGTCTGTAGCTCCTTCTGCCGATTCGGACAATCCCAAAAACAAGTAGCCGCTTTGTTTTAATGCAAAATGGAACGTTTCCATGACACGCTCTTGCGCGGTCTGGTTAAGATAGATCAGCACATTGCGGCAGGAGATCATGTCCAGGTGAGAGAACGGCGGATCTTTTATAAAATTATGGCTCGCAAACAATACCATTTCCCGGATCTCGCGTCGAATGCGATACTCGTCCCCTTCCTTGGTAAAAAATCTGCGCAGGCGTTCCGTGGACACATCGGCAGAATCATTTAGTGTATATAAACCTTCGCGCGCAAAACCGATGGCCGCCTCATCAATGTCTGTTGCAAATATCTGCACCTTTAACGGATCGACCACACTCACCACTTTTTCGGCGAACAACATCGCCAGTGAATATGCTTCTTCGCCGGTTGCGCATCCTGCCACCCAAACACGAATCTGGTCGCCGGCTTTCTTCCGTGCTAGGATCGCCGGAATTATATCTTGTTCGATTACCTCGAAGGCCTTTTTGTCACGAAAAAAGTTAGTGACTGATATGAGAAGGTCTTTAAGAAGGGCACTTACTTCTTCCGGGTTTTGAACAACAAATGCGGCGTATGCCGGTAAATCGGCAAGGCTACGAATGTTGACCCTCCGTTCGATCCTTCTCAATAAGGTAGGCCGTTTATAATTAGAGAAATCGTGGCCCGTGCGCATGCGAATGTGAGCGAATATTTCCCGCAACGCAAGCTGCTGCTCCTCAGCTCGTTTTTCCACATCCACGGGGATGTGAATTGTGCCGACATTATTTTTATAGGCGACGATCTTTGCCGGTATTTCCGCCACAGGCAGGACCTCGTCCACGAGCTCGGTCGCGATAGAATTCCTGGGCATTTCATTAAACTCTGCTTCTCTGGGGTTCTGAACGAACACCGCTCCTCCATTTTCCTTGACGCGCTTTATACCCATCGAGCCATTGGCTCCGCTGCCGGACAAGATGACGCAAATCGCTTGTGGACCGTGGGTTTCCGCCAGGGTGCGAAAAAACATATCTACCGGAGCGCGTCGGTCTTCTTCCTGCATGTTTCGCAATGGCACGATATGGCCATCGACCATCGTCAAGTGCTGATTGGGAGGCACTACGTACACTTGATCGGGTTCTACTTTCGTCTTTTGCAGTACCTGACTGACAGGTAATTTGGTAACATGTTGGAGTAACTGTGAAAGCTGGCTGTCGTGATCCGGCGAGAGGTGAAGAATAACCACGTAGGCTATCCCGGTATTTTCCGGAACGTGACGAAAAAATTGCTGAAGGGCTTGAACTCCACCCGCCGAAGCACCGATGCCTACTATATAAGTTTTGTTAGCAAGGTTTGCTACTAAAGATCGAGCAGTAGCTTTGGATTTTGATCTCGCCTTTTTCATCGACGGCGCACAGGCGCTTTTTCCGGGAAAGATAGAGATTTCACCCCGTCATTGATCACTGCCGACGGTCAACTTTACCATGTCGGTCGACAAGGACTCGTGTTCGAAAACAGCGTTCCGAAGCATGGCTACTCTTTTTTCTGCCTCGTTCGCTTTTTTAAAAAATGCTGCAGCGGTTTTTGGCTGGTTTATTTCAGCGAAGTGGTCTCCCATGTGATTGAGTAACAGCACGCTTTCCTGTATACTTCGTATTGCCGCCCATAGGTTATGCTCTATATTACCGGTAACGCCCGCGAGTAAGGAATCTGCCGAGAAGGCATGGCCGGTATGGCAGCGGAACCTGATACGTCCGCCTTCCATGATAGAAACGAGCACTCCATGACAATCAGGGCAGGTGTAGCGGCTCGGCGTTCCTTCCGCAAGAACCTCATATTTTTGATCTCGCTTGTCCATAGCT
>WUUC01223215.1_pt1 | contig 10452 bp, 10 predicted proteins | sample 6278441 | NCBI WGS metagenome assembly WUUC01 (sample SAMN13675441, study PRJNA597444) | soil metagenome | isolation source: soil | place: USA: Washington | collected 2017-10 | reverse complement strand
TTCCCATCGTCGCCCGTCGATCGGGAATGCGTCCGTGGCCTGATTGAACAGGTGGACCTTCACATCCGCGGTTCCTACCGGCGCCGTGATCGTCACGACGATCAATTCACCCGGCTGAATCGAGCGCGCGTCAATCGCGATGCCGACCGGGACTTCCGGAACGGCTGCCTCGAGGGGCACGCCGGGGGAGCCCCAACCTGCCTGGTTCCCCGTCACTATGGAGAGCGCCACGGCGGCGGCCGCGATGGTGGAACGCATGCGATCCATAGAGCCTGTATATTACCGTCGATGATCTTGGTGACCGATACCCTCGCGATCAGCGAGGAGGAAGTCGAGGAGCGCTTCGTTCGTGCCTCCGGCCCCGGCGGCCAGAACGTCAACAAAGTATCGACCGCCGTGGAACTGCGATTCGACGTCCGGGCGTCGTCGCTGCCGGCCGAGATCAAGCATCGGTTGATCGCGCTTGCCGGCAAGCGCCTGACGAGCGACGGCGTCCTGATCCTCGACAGCCGGGAGCACCGCACGCAGGCTCAGAACCGGGAGGCGGCCCGGGAGCGGTTGGTGGCGCTGCTGCGCCAGGCGGCGGTCCGGCCGCGCAAACGCACTGCCACCAAACCGCGGGCGGGAGCCCGGGAGAAGCGGCTGACCTCGAAAAAGCGCCGCGGCGAGATCAAGGCCGGCCGCGGCCGCGCCGGCACCGATGACTAGTTGTGGTCTCCGGCCGGTGAACACGCACACTTCTGCGCATCCGGCCGCCGCCGCACCGGCGATCGCCGCCGCGGCGCTGCTTTTGCGTTCACCTGAAGCGTGATCCGCGTACTTGACTCGTCGCTCGAGGCTCAGCTGGATCAGGCGCGCGACCTGCTGGCCACGGTTCGCGATGCGCTGGTCGAGTTCGGCGCCGCACCAGCCGACCAGAAGGCCCTTGCCGCGTCCACCCGTCAACTCGACGAGCTTTTCCTCCTCGTCGTGGTCGGCGAGTTCAACGCTGGCAAGAGTGCGTTCGTGAATGCCCTGCTCGGCGAGCGTGTGCTCCAGGAGGGGGTCACCCCCACCACAGCCCAGATCCAGGTGCTCAAGTACGGTGAAGCGATCACCCAGAGCGTCGACGACAGGGGCGTGCACGTCGTCACCGCGCCGGTCGACCTGCTGCGCGACGTCCACATCGTGGATACGCCCGGAACCAACGCGATCATCCGCGAGCACGAGCAGCTCACGACCGATTTCGTGCCGCGGTCCGATCTCGTCCTCTTCATCACTTCGGCCGACCGTCCGTTCACCGAGACCGAACGGCTGTTCCTCACGGCGATCCGCGACTGGGGCAAGAAGATCGCGATTGTCGTCAACAAGGTCGACATCTTCAGCAAGCCCTCGGAACTCGAAGAGGTGCTCGCGTTCGTCCGGAGCGCCGCGCGTGACCTGCTTGGCGTGAGGCCCGAAGTGTTGCCGGTCAGCGCCCGGCAGGCCCAGCGGGCGAAACATGGCGAGCCGGCGTTGTGGCCTGCCAGCGGTTTCGAAGCCCTCGAGGACTACCTGCGGCGAACCCTCGATGCCGCCAGCCGGTTCCGGCTCAAGCTGGCGAACCCGCTCGGCGTCGCCCAAGCCCTCTCTGGACGATATGCGACGATCGCCGCCGAGCGACTGACGCTGATGCAGGCGGATCTCGCGCTGCTTGGCGACATCGAGCGTCAGCTGGCGGTGCATCGGGAGGACATGGATCGGGGCTTCGAGCTGCGGATGTCGGCGGTGGAAAACGTGCTCGCCGACATGGAGGCGCGTGGCCACCGCTTCTTCGAGGAAACCCTGCGCATCGGACGGGTGATGGATCTCCTGAACCGGGCCCGGGTTCAGAAGGAGTTCGAGGAGAAGGTCGTCGCCGATGCACCGGTCCAGATCGAACGGCGGGTGAACGAGCTGGTCGACTGGCTGGTCGACCAGGATTTCCGCCAGTGGCAGGGCGTCACGGCCCGGCTCGCCGAACGGCACCGGGAGCACGCGTCGCGAGTGCTCGGCGCCCCGGATGTCGGCAGCTTTCACAACGATCGCTCCAGACTGATCGATTCGGTGGGGCGTGAGGCTCAGCGGGTCGTGGATACCTACGACAAGAGCCGGGAAGCGGAGACCATTGCGGACCAGGCGCGGACCGCGGTCGCCGCCTCGGCGGCCGCCGGAGGCGCGGCGGTTGGGCTGGGCACCCTGGTCACCATCGCGGCGTCAACGGTTGCCGCGGACGTGACCGGCATCCTGCTGGCCAGCGTGGTGTTGAGTATCGGCTTCCTGATCATTCCGGCGCGGCGCCGGAAGGCCAACGCCACGCTGGAGGAAAAGGTCGCCGCCCTGCGGGCCAGCCTGTCTACCGCGCTTCGAACTGAATTCGAGCGGGCGCAGGAACAGAGCCGGATGCGGCTGGCCGAGTCGGTCGCGCCGTATGGCAGGTTCGTCCGGGCCGAGGAGCGGCGATGGAGCGAGGCGCAGCAAACGCTGACCACCCTGCGGGAACGGACGGCCGCATTCGTCGTCCAGTTGATGGGAGAGCAGCGTGAGAGCGGCGCCGCTGGCGAACCCGGGGCCTGAGCAGCTCTATCTCAGACCGGCTTGACGTTCGGGAGCCATTCGCCGGTCGGCGACTGGGTGACGCCGGCGCTCGAGTCGACCACCATGCCCGCCGCCACTTCGCCTTGGGCGATGACAATCGCCTTGTGCGTGCCGCCGTCGATGCGGGACGTGCAACCGCGCATCAGCTGGGCGGCGCGCTGGGTTGCGAGAATCACGAATTCGAACTTGCCGATGTGATTCGGACGTCGAATCGAGAAATCTGTGGACACGTCAGCCCTCCGGGGAATGCTTTGGTGAGGGCTGAGAGCCGGAATGGCTGCAGACTCAGAAAAGCCGAACTTGATTATCGCGCGCGCCGACGTTCAGCAGGACCTTCGGGTCAACGTGCCTTCCGTGCCGGCTTGGCTGCCTTGACGTTCTGCGCCCGGGGGCCGCTGATCGAATCTTCCAGCAGCTCGAACACCACCTTGTCGCCCGGGTTCAGCTCCCAGAAGGCGCCGCGCACGTCGCTCTTATGAAAGAAGATGTCGCGCCGGCCGGCCGTGATGATACCGCTGCCCTGGCCGCGAACCATGAGCTTGACGCGGCCGTTCGTGACCTTGCCGGCATGCACCGGGCGGGCCGGAACCGCGCTCTTTCCACGCGAAAACTGGATCGCCATCAAGTAAGTGTAGCGTACCTGTGCTAAACTCCGAGCACCTGGAAGCTAAGCCCCCCGCTTTACCTGCACGAGACCGACCGAGCCGTCCATCTCGCTCCCTCATCCGTGTTCCGTCGAGCCGAGCGATCACCGCTCAGGACCGGTTTCCATCAGCCGCCCGATTTGGGCAGCATTCCTGTGGGAATGCGGGAGACGAGTAGTAATGAATCGTAAGCTCTACGTTGGCAATCTTGCCTACGAAACCACCGAAGAAGACCTCCAGACGCTGTTCGGCGAAGCCGGAACCGTGGATACCGTCCGCGTCATGCGGGACATGGCGACCGGCCGCGCCCGCGGGTTCGCGTTCGTCGAAATGGCATCGGAAGCCGACGCCCAGAAGGCGATTGACGCGATCCACGACAAGCCGTTCGGCGGCCGCACCCTGACCGTCAACGAAGCGCGGCCGCAGCCGGCCCGCTCGGGTGGTTACGGCGGCGGCGACGACCGCGGCGGTCCCCGCCGCCGGTCCGAGCCCCGCTGGTAGTCGATCGACTCTCCGCCGCACGGCGCCTGCTCAGGGGCGCGCGTGCGGCGGACGTTTTCATCCCTCGAAGGAACTTCCCGCCGCGCCCCTCCGTCGATCTCCATGACAGGAGGACTCATGGCCGTACGCCGATTGACCCGCTCCCGCACCGAAGGCAAGATCGCCGGCATCTGCGCCGGCATCGCCAACTACTTCGAGGTCGACGTCACGCTGGTTCGGGCCGCCTGGCTGGTGTTCTCGATCGTCCCGGGCTGCGTTATCGGCGGCGTCATCGCCTACCTGCTGGCCTGGCTGGTCATCCCTGAAGACACCGGCGTCCCCCACGTCGTGAGCGGCAACCGGCTGACCCGTTCGGCCACCGACCGCAAGATTGCCGGCGTGTGTGGCGGTCTCGCTGAGTACTTCGGAGTGGATTCAACCCCCATCCGCCTGCTCTGGATTATCCTGTCGGTTCTTGTCGGCGCCGTGGTCGGCGGGGTCGTCGCCTATATCGTGGCCTGGATCATCATTCCGCGGCCGCAGACCATCACGATGAGCCCCACCACGGTCACTCCCTCAGCCTGACCCGGGGCGGGCCTTCGGGTCCGCCCGCCCCGCTCCACACACGAATCCGCCTGGGACGTGATGTTTCAGCGCCGACCGCGAGGGCCCGGGCCCTGTGGCGAACGCGGCCCGCGGCCACCGGACGGAGACGGGTGGCGCCGTTGGCCGGGGCCCCCGGACGAAGCCGGGCCGCGGGATGGGCGGCGCTGGAAGTCCTGGCGCCTGGGCTCAGGCGGCGCGATCGGGGCGCGGGCGTTGTAGTCGAAGTCGGGAACCGTCACCCGCGGCAGCCGCTTGTCGATGGCCCGTTCGATCGCCCGCAGGCTGGTCTCCTCCTCGGAGGAGACGAGCGTGAACGCGGCGCCGGTCAACTCGGCGCGAGCCGTCCTGCCCACCCGGTGAATGTAGTCTTCCGGCGCAGCCGGGACGTCGAAGTTCACCACGTGCCCCAATGCCGTCACGTCAATCCCGCGTGCCGCGATATCGGTCGCCACCAGGACCCGGTACTTGCCGCTCTTGAATCCGGCCAGCGCCTCGGTGCGCTGTGACTGCGAGCGGTTGCCGTGGATCCGCTCGACCCGAATCCCCTGCGTTGCCAGAAAACGCATCAGCCGGTCGGCACGATGCTTGGTCCGCGTGAAGACCAGCGCATCGCGGATTTCATCCTTCTTCAGCAGATCGGCCAGCAGCGGCGCCTTCAGGTGTTGCGGAACCGGATACACCGCCTGGGTGATACCGATCGCCGGCGCCGACCGGCGTTCGAGATTGATGGTAACCGGGTCGTGCAGCATCTCGCGCGCCAGCGCCCCGATCGGCGCCGGCATGGTCGCACTGAAGAACAGCGTCTGCCGCTGCTTCGGCAGGTGGCGCAGCACCCGCCGGATATCCGGCAGGAAGCCCATGTCGAGCATCCGGTCGGCTTCGTCGAGCACCAGGAACTTCAGCCCATTCAGCCTGGCGTAGTGCGCCCTGAAGTGATCCAGCAGACGTCCGGGGGTGCCGACGATGACGTCGACGCCGCTGCGGAAGGCGTGTTCCTGCGGGCCCATGCCGACGCCGCCGAAGACCGCGGCGGCCGACAACGGTGTGTGCACGGCGAGATCATTCAGATCTTCGACAATCTGGGCGGCGAGCTCGCGGGTCGGCGTGAGGACGAGAGCCCGGGTGGTGCCGCGCGGCTCGTCGATCAGCTTGTGCAGAATCGGCAGGAGAAAGGCCGCCGTCTTTCCGCTGCCGGTGGTCGCACAGGCGAGCAGATCCCGCCCCTGCATGCCGGGCGGAATCGCGTCAGCCTGAATCGGGGTCGGTCTGGTGAAGCCGAGGTCTTTGATGCCTTGAATAAGGTTGGGATGGAGCTTGAACTCTGAAAATGGCAATGGATCTCGTTGGTTGAAGGAACTAGGCGACGCGCTCGTGGACGGCTCGCGCCGGCATGGCCAGCTCCGGCATCGGCGGAGCCAGGAACAGGCGGCGGCAGATGCCGGCGATCAGCCGGGCCCAGCGCGCCGACCGCGCCACGCGGGCGCTGTCGGTCGCGATTCCGGTATTCGCATACATCTGACGATAGAGCTTCGAGACCAGCACGAACGCGAGCCGATTGCGCAGCGACTTGACCACCCGTGAGCGTTCCCAGATCTTGGGCCAGCTGTAGAAGCTGTCCCATGCCCCCTGGGTACGCTGGCGAATCTCCTCGAGCGACAGCGTCGGGTGCGGCGCGTAGAGCTTGGGGCGGTTTTCCTGCGGGATCAACCAATGGCGGGTCACCGAAACGCCGTCGACCTTGGTCTCCTGGTTCTTCGGGTCGGCCGCCCATTTCTCGAAATCGATGGTGCCGGGGAACGGCGTGAGCAGAACGAACTGCGCGAAGGTGAGGTCGGCTTCCTGGGCCAGCTTGACGGTTGCCGCGAACGTATGCTCGCGGTCGCTCGGCAGCCCGAAGATGAACGATCCGAGCACGTGCACGCCGTGCTGGCGGAAGGCCTTGAGCCGCGCGATCAGCTCGTCGCCGGCCAGATTGAAACCCTTGTAAACGTCCTTGAGCCCTTCCGGCGTCACCGCCTCGACGCCGACCAGGGCGCCGCGGATGCGGGCCTCGCGCATGGCATCGAGGAAGGTCGGATCCTCAGCCGCCTCCATTGTGATCTGGGTGTAGAAGACCAGGTCGCTCGGCAGCTTGGCCAGTTCCGCCATCAGCTCGAACCGTTCCCGCCGCAGCGCCAGCAGCTCGTTGAGGCGGCTCGGATCGGCACGCCGCCGGGCCATCGCCAGATCTTCGAGGGTGACCGGATAGAAGTTGTCGTCCGCAAGGGCAATGAAACGGAAGCCGCGCCGGCGCAGCTCGACGACTTCGCCGACCACCCGGTCGACACCGCGCTGCCGCGGTTCCTGACCATCGGTCCGCCACACTGAACAGAACGAACAGTGCTTGGGGCAGCCGCGAACGGTCTGCACCGACGCCCACATGTAGGAGTCTTTCGGGAGAAGGTCCCATCGGGCGGAGACGAAATCGTCGCCCGAGACTTTGCCGCCGTCATAGATCCGCTGCGGCGTGCCGGCCATGCAGTCGCGCACCGCACTCGCCCAAACCAGATCGCCGTCGCCCTTCACGACCGCATGCGCGCCGCCGAATTCAAACGGCTCATCAGGAAACAGGGTGGCATGGATGCCGCCATAGACAACCCAGGCGCCCCGTTCCCGCAGCGCCATGCCGACTTCGTAACCGCGCTTGGCGTTGCCGGTATGAATGCCGATACCGACGACGTCGCCGGAGGCGACGGTGGTGACATCGAGACGCTCGAGTGATTCGTCGACGAGGTGGGGATCACCCCATTCAGTGCCGGTCGCGGCCGCCAGGACATACAGCCAACGGGGTGTAATCACCGCGACACCGAACGACACATGGCTGGGATTGATCAGATGTACGCGCGAATCCAAACAGACACCTCGTCAAGAAGCTGCAAATGTAGCGAAATTATACCTTGCGTTGTTCGGCTGTGCCAATCAATCGGCCGAGTTCGTCGTCACCTATTGCGATCAGGCGATGTTGCGTTAGGAGATATTCGACGGAGCGCATACTGAGTGGACGGATGACGCAGACCCCACCCGCACCTGATGCGTTCGATCGGTTACGAGCGGTCGATTATAGCCGTCTGGATGCGCAGGACCACGTCTACCTCGACTACACCGGCGGCGGCCTCTGGGCCGACTCGCAGGTGCGCGCTCATCAGGAACTCCTTCAGTACAACATTCTCGGTAACCCACATTCGGGTAGCCCGACATCGGCAGCGACGACCATGCTGGTCGAGCGGACGCGCGCGGCGGTGCTCGATTACTTCAACGCCGGCCGGGAATACACGGCCGTATTCACGTTGAACGCGACCGGCGCGCTCAAGCATGTCGGCGAGGGCTATCGCTTCGAGCCCGGCAGCCGTTTGCTGTTGACGGCCGATAATCACAATTCAGTGAACGGGATCAGGGAGTTCGCCCGCTCGCGCGGCGCCTCGGTCGAGTACGTCCCGCTCACGCTTCCGGATCTGCGTCTCGATACCGATGCGCTCGACCGCATGCTGAGCCTGCCCAAATCCTCCGCCGCCAACCTGTTCGCGTTCCCGGCGCAGTCGAACTTTTCCGGCGTCCAGCATCCGCTCGAACTGATCCAGGCCGCGCAAGCGCGCGGGTGGGACGTGCTGCTGGATGCCGCGGCCTTCGTGCCGACCAACCGGCTCGATCTGTCGCAGGTCCGGCCTGATTTCGTCGCCATCTCGTTCTACAAGATGTTCGGTTACCCGACCGGCGTCGGCTGCCTGCTGGTGCGGCGCGACGTCATCGACAGACTCGTGCGGCCCTGGTTTGCCGGCGGCACGGTGAACTTCGCCACGGTCGCCGGAGACACGCACATCCTCGCGCCGTATGAAGCCGGGTTCGAAGACGGCACCCTCAACTACCTCAGTATCCCGGCGGTCGAGATCGGCCTGCAGCACCTGCAGCGGATCGGCATCGACGTCATCCACGCCCGGGTGCAGTCGCTGACGGGCAGGTTGTTGACCCGCCTGCTCGACCTGCAGCATGGCAACGGCCGGCACATGGTCCGCATCTACGGCCCGACCCGGATGACGGCGCGCGGCGGCGCCCTGACGATGAACTTCTACGATCCGGAGGGGCATCTCGTGGACTACCGGCGGGTCGAGGAGCTCGCCGGCGCGCAGCGGATCTCGCTCCGCACCGGCTGTTTCTGCAACCCGGGCGCAGGCGAAGCGGCGGAGGGGCTCACCGCCGCCGACATGCGCGCCGCCGCCGCGGAGGGGGACATGACCCTTCCCCGCTTCGTGCAGTTCATGCAGCATCGCGGCGGCAAGAGTGCCGGCGCGATTCGCGCCTCCCTCGGCCTGGTCACCAACGACGCCGACATCGAGCGCTTCTACCAGTTCGCCGCCGGGTTCCGGGACCAGACCCGGCTGGCGGTCGGCGAAGTGACCTTCGACGTCGACTCGTGCCGGATCATCCGCGACGGGGCCTGACGGAATTTTTGATTTACGATTTGGTGATTTCAGATTTATCTACCGATCGATTCGTCAAATAGATCGCCACATCGCCAATTGGAAATCGGAAATCGTAGATTTTCCGTGTGGTACATTTCCCGGCTATGCACGCTTACGCCGTCCTGACGAGCGTCTCCAACCAGCCGGGCATTCTGTTCGGGCTGACGAAAGTGCTGGCCGACCGCGCCGCCAACATCACCTACATCGACATCATCACCCACTTCGATCGCAACGCCGAGGTCTACCTGGAGTTCTTCATCGACGGACCGATCGAGCCGGTGCTCGATGAACTGCGCGGCGTGCCGGGCGTGTTCGGCGTGGAGACGACGCTGTCGTTCTCGAAGATCTACGGCAAGCGGGTGATCATCATGGGCGGCGGGGCGCAGGTCGGACAGGTGGCGCTCGGCGCCATTGCCGAGGCCGATCGCCACAATATCCGCGGCGAGCGGATCTCCGTCGACACCATCCCGCTGGTCGGCGAAGAAGAGCTCGCGAGCGCGGTCCGAGGGGTGGTCCGCCTTCCCCGCGTGCGCCTGCTGGTGCTGGCCGGCTCGCTGATGGGAGGCGACATCGCCAACGCGGTCGAGGAAGTGCGGCGGAAGGGGCTGATCGTCATTTCCCTGAACCAGGCCGGCCGGGTCCCCGACGTCGCCGACCTGGTGGTGTCCGATCCGGTCCAGGCGGGCGTGATGGCGGTGATGGCCATCGCTGAAACCGCAACCTTCGATATCGTCAGGCAGCAGAAGCGCAGATACTGAGGCGGATTCTGCAATCCTGCAATTTAAGCCTCTACAGCGCTTTGCGTTTCACCTTAGCAGCCATCCCAGGACCCAGGCTGCAGGCCACGAAAGCACGAAAGCACAAAAACAAATCCAAGTGGTTTTCTCGTGTTTTCGTGTTTTCGCGGCAACAACCTGACGAGTTACCTCCGTAGGCGCACCTGGCGCGTACTACGACAATGTCGAAACGCTCTCTAAGTGAGGAGCTGGAGGTCCGCCGGCGGGCGGCGCTGCAGGCCCCGCTTCATGGCGCGGAGCCGCTCGGCGCGGGCGACCAGCCGCGTCAGCAACTCGGTGATCGTCCAGTAGTGCGGCGCGGCTGACCAGAGATAGAACGCCAGCGATCCCGGCAGCGTGTTGATCTCGTTGAAGTACAGCTCGTTGCGATCGGCGTCGATCAGGAAGTCGATGCGCGAGATTCCCTCGCATCCGAGCGCGGCGAAGACGGTGGTCGCGTAGCGCTGCGCCGCGGCCCGCATCTCCGCCGGCAGGTCGTCGGGATCCAGCACCCGCAGCGCGCCCGCCATCCCCTCGCTCGATCCGACGCTCTTGCGGCCCTGCCGCTTGTACTTCTCGCTGAAGGTCAGCGGCGACGCCTGAGTGGTGAGCGGCATCTCGGTGACCGACGCGACCGGCTCGTCGAGCCCGGCGACCGCCACGTTCACCTCGAGCCGGTTCTTGATGAACGGCTCGATCAGCGCCTCGACGTCGTACTCGAACACGCGCAGGACGCCGGCCACCAACTCGTCGACGGAAGCTGCCGTCGACACGCCCGCGCTCGAGCCAAGGTTGCACGGCTTGACGATCACCGGCCACCCGAACGAGGCCTCCACTTGCGCCGGCAGCTCGGTC
>WUUC01203394.1_pt1 | contig 10452 bp, 13 predicted proteins | sample 6278441 | NCBI WGS metagenome assembly WUUC01 (sample SAMN13675441, study PRJNA597444) | soil metagenome | isolation source: soil | place: USA: Washington | collected 2017-10 | reverse complement strand
CCGCGGCGACACTCCGCACTTCGAGTACGTCGCTGCTGAGGCGTCACGCGGGCTCGCCGACGCGAGCGCCGAGTTCGACACGCCGATTGGATTCGGTCTGCTCACCTGCGACAACATGGCCCAGGCGGAGGCGCGCGCCGGCGGCGATCATGGCAACAAGGGGTGGGATGCGGCGCTGGCTGCGCTCGAGATGGTCGATCTGTTCGCTCAGTTGGCCGGTTCAGATGAGAGCTGAGTCGCGCGCGCGGGCTCGCGCGCTGCAAGCGCTGTATGCATGGGACGTTCGCGGTAAGGACTCGCTCGAGCGGGTTGCCTCGCAGGTCTGGGACGATCTCTCGGTCGGGGCCGACGAACGACGGCTGGCCGGCCCGCTCATCCGCGACATCGCGCGCGGTAGCGCGGAGATCGACGCTGAGCTCGCAGACATCACGACGAACTGGCGTCTGGAGCGGCTCGGCGTGGTGGAGCGCAGCGTCCTCCGACTCGCGGCGGCCGAGCTGCGGCGTGAGGCGGCTCCGCCCCGCGTCGTGATCCAGGAGGCCGTGCGACTTGCCGAGCGGTTCGGCACCCCACAGAGCGCCCGATTCGTGAACGGCGTCCTCGACGCACTCGCGCGACGAATGGGCCGGCTCTAGTGCGGATTCTCGTCGTCAACTGGCAGGATCGAGAGAATCCCCAGGCTGGCGGCGCCGAGATCCACTTGCATGAGATCTTCGGCCGTCTCGCCAGTCGAGGCCACGACGTGACACTCTTCTGCGGCGGCTGGCCGGGCTCGGCTCCTCGCGCGTCGCTCGATGGACTCAACGTGCACCGCGTCGGGACTCGCCACACCTTCCCGGTCCACGCCCATCGGTATTACAGCCGGCACCTCGCCGGCCAGTTCGACGTCCTTGTCGAAGACATCAACAAGATCCCACTGTACACGCCATTGTGGCGCGCGCCCCGAACCGTTGCGCTGGTGCCGCACCTCTTTGGCGCGACGGCGTTCGATGAGCTGCCCGTTCCCGTGGCGGCCGCGGTCTGGCTGGCTGAACGGCCGCTCGGCCGGGTGTATCAATCGGTGCCCTTTCAGGCCATCAGCGAGAGCACGCGAGACGACCTCGTTGCTCGTGGGGTGCCTCATGAGGCTATCCGCGTCATTTACCCCGGCATCGACTCGGCGACGTACACCCCGGATCCGGGCTCCCGGTCTGCCGTCCCGCTATTTGCATATCTGGGACGGCTCAAGCGGTACAAGGGTGTGCACTTCGTCATCCAAGCGTTTGCCAAGCTCGCCCATCCAACGGCGGTGCTCGAGATCGCCGGCGCGGGGGACTATCGGCCGGCGCTCGAGCGACTCGCGAGTTCGCTTGACCTCCACGATCGCGTTCGGTTTCTTGGGCGTATCCCAGAGGCGGAGAAGCTCGCGCTGCTTCGGCGTGCCTGGGGGCTGGTCCTCGCCTCACCGAAGGAGGGCTGGGGAATCACGAACCTCGAGGCAGCCGCGTGCGGTACGCCTGTCGTCGCCTCCGACTCGCCTGGCATCCGCGAGTCCGTCCGGCATGGCGAGACCGGCTTTCTCGTCCCGCACGGTGACGTCACGGCGATGGCCACGGCCATGACGACGCTTGCCTCGTCGCCCGAGCTCGTGCGCCGCCTGGGCGCGCGCGCCCGTGCCTTCTCGGAAGGATTCACCTGGGACCGCGCCGCCGACGAGACGGAGCGGCACCTCGTATCGTCGCAGCACGACGTACTGGCAGCCTGATGGAGGAACGCGCTGATGCAGATCATCTTCCACTCGCACCATGCATCTGTCTCTGACCGCCTGCGCCTCCGCGCGGAGCACGGGGTCCGCAAGCTGGGGACCAGGCTTGGCGGCATTGTCGATGCCGTCATCCGCTTCGAGGATGACGGACCGACGCGCCGGGTCGAGATCGTGATGCACGCGTCGCGACACCGCCGGCTCGTCGCCGGCGGGGAAGGGCGCTACCTCGGACGGGCGCTGTCGCAGGCGATCGACGGACTGCGCGACCAGATCGATCGCGCCCGGCGCGCGCGCTCAAAGGGGGCGCGCCGGCGCGCATCCCTCAAGGCAACGCAGGCGTGACGAAGCGGCTGACCGCCGGCGCACTCTTCGAGCGCATGCGCGAGACGCTCCAGCTCGAGCAGGTCGCTGGGGCGAACGGACTCGCACGCGAGGTGACCAGCCCCGAGATCTCGAGTCCGGGGCTCGCCCTTGCCGGCTACGTCGACCGCTTCCCGGCCGACCGCCTCCAGGTGCTCGGCGAGACCGAGGTCACGTACCTTCAGTCGCTCGACGCGAAGCAGCGTCGTCACAACCTGCACGAGTTCTTCTCCTTCCCGATGCCGTGCGCGTTTGTGACGAAGCGGCAGAAGCTGCCGGCGGAGCTGATCGAGGAGGCAGACAGTGCGTCGGTGCCCGTCTTTCGATCGGGCCTCAAGACGAACGAGTTCTTCCGGCGCGCGAAGCCGTGGCTGGAGGAAGAGTTCGCACCGTCGACGACGATCCACGGATCGCTCGCTGACGTCTTTGGCGTCGGACTGCTCTTCGTCGGCAAGAGCGGCATCGGCAAATCCGAGTGCGTGCTCGACCTCGTCGAGCGCGGCCACCGCCTCGTTGCCGACGACGTCGTTGTCGTCAAGCGGCGTGGCGCGGACGTGCTGATCGGCCGCGGGCACGAGTTGCAGCGGCATTACATGGAGATCCGCGGCGTCGGCTTCGTCGATGTGCCGGCCGTCTTTGGCATTCGCGCCGTCCGCCAGCAGAAGCGTATCGAGGTCGTCGTGCAGCTTGAGGAATGGCGGCAGGACGCCGTCATCGAACGCACCGGGCTCGATCAACAGGTGACGACAGTGCTCGACATCGAGCTGCCCAAGATCACCGTGCACCTCAACCCGGGGAAGAACATCACCGTGATCGCGGAAGTGATCGCGATGAATCACCTCCTGCACTACAGCGGGGTGAATCCCGCCGAGCGATTCAACGAGCGGCTCATCAAGCACATGCACTCGGCTGCCGAGGTGAATCGCTACCTTCAGGAGGACTATGAGTAGTGTTCCGCGGGCGATTGTCGCTGGTCATGGCGAGTTCGCGGCCGGACTCGTCTCGGCCGTCGAGCAGATCACCGGACGTGGCGATCAGCTACTGCCGGTTGCCATCGCCGGGCTTGGCGCGGAAGACATCGAGCTGCTGCTCCGCGACCGGATGACCGCGACGGGGATTCGCGTCGTCTTCACGGATCTCCAGGCTGGCAGCTGCACGATGGCCGCGCGTCGCGTTCTCCGTGGCATGACCGACGCCGTCGTCGTCTGCGGCACCAATCTCCCGCTGCTGCTCGATTTCGTGTTCAACGACCGCGCGACACCGGGCGAAGCGGCCCGCCACGCGGCGGAGCGCGGGCGCGCTGCAATCGCGCTCGTTGGGACGGCAATGTGACGCTTGTTCTCTACCGCATCGACGATCGGCTCATCCACGGACAGGTCGTCGTGGGGTGGGGCCAGGCGATGGACATCGAGTTCATCGTCCTCGTCGATGATGCGGTCGCGACCAGCGAGTGGGAGCAGGAGCTCTACCGCATGGGCGTGCCGCCGGAGATGGAAGTGTTCTTTCACACGGTGGCCGATGCGACCGGCCGGCTCGAGACGTACCGGCGCGAACGCCGACGCGGCATCCTCCTCACCGGCGACGTGCGATCGATGGCGTGCCTCGTCATCGCCGGTGGCATCCCCTCGGTCAACGTCGGCGGTGTCCACCACCGCCCCGGGCGCGTTCAGCGACTGCGGTACGTCTTTCTGAATACCGAGGAGGAGCGCCATCTGCGCGACATCGCGGCGCGGGGCGTCGAGGTGTCCGCCCAGGACGTGCCCGCGGCGTGGCCCGTTCCGCTCGAGCAGCTACTGGCGTCGGAGGGCGAAGCGTGATCGGCGTCGAGCTGCTTCCGCTCGCGCTGCTCGGCGGCGTCCTCGGGCTCGACGTCGTCAGCTTCCCGCAGGCGATGATCTCGCGGCCCATCGTCGCGGCAACGCTCGGCGGCGCGTTCGGCGGTGACCCGATAAACGGTCTGCTGATCGGTGTCGTGCTCGAGCTGATCGCGCTCGACACGCTGCCCCTCGGCGCATCCCGCTACCCCGAGTGGGGCTCGGCGTCGGTCGTCGGCGGGGCGCTGTTCGCTGCGCATCCGCCGAACGCGGCCGGCGCGATGGCAATCGCGGTCCTCGGCACGCTGGCGGCTGCCTGGATCGGCGGCTGGACGATGGTCAAGCTTCGCTGGCAGAACGCGCGCTGGGCGCGGCGGCGCCGTGAGGCCCTCGCCGCCGGCTCGCGCGACGCGGTGATCGGCCTTCAGCTGCTCGGGCTGACCGCCGACCTCCTACGAGCCGCCCTGTTCACCGCGATCGCGTATGCCATCCTCGCGCCGACGATGCGCGCGGCGGTCGGCGTATGGGGGCTCGACGCTCGGTTCTCTCGCGCGGTCGTCGTCGGCGCGGCCATCACCGTCGCCGCTGGCGCGGCGTGGAAGATTTTCCATTCGACGCTCGGCGTGCGATGGACGTTCCTCGCCGGTCTCGGCGCCGGCACGATCGCGGCGGCGCTGCTATGATCGCATCGCCTGCCCTCGCTCACTCGTCGACGCCGGCGCCGCGACTTCGACTGCGGACGCGGATCGCGATGTTCGTCCGTCTCCTCGCAATCCAGGGCGCGTGGAACTACGAGACGTTTCTCGGGAACGGGATCGCATTTGCGATAGAGCCGGCGCTCCGCCTTCTCCCCGGGGGGCCACAAGGCGCGGCGTACAAGGCGGCGATCGCCCGCCAGGCGGCGTACTTCAATGCCCACCCCTATCTGGCCGCAATCGCCGTCGGTGCCCTCGCCCGTGCGGAGTTGGACGGCGAATCGCCCGAGCGGATCGAGCGGTTCCGGACCGCGCTCGCCGGACCACTCGGCAGCGTCGGCGACCGGCTCGTCTGGGCCGCGTGGCTGCCGTTCTGCTCCTTGCTCGCCCTCCTCGCGTTCGGCCTCGGGGCTGGCACGGGCACGGTCCTGCTGATCTTCCTCGGCTTGTACAACGCCGGACATTTTGCGCTGCGGGCGTGGGGACTGTGGACCGGCTGGTCCCATGGATTGCGTGTTGCGGCGGCGCTCGGAAACCCGCTGCTCCGCCGGGGGACCCCGGTGATCGGTCGCGCCGCCGCCTTTACCGCTGGCGCGACGTTCCCGCTCGCGCTCATGCGAGTCATCGGACCGGGGCGCGTGCTCATTGGAGGGGTGATTGTCGCCGCCGTCCTCGGCACGTTCCTCATCGTCCGCCTGCACGGACGGGTCGATGGCTGGCGGCTTGCGCTGTTCGTGCTTGGCGTCGTTGCCCTCGTCGCGGTGGCTCGCCGATGATCGAGCGCACCGTTCGCATCGTGAACAAGAACGGCTTGCACGCCCGTCCGGCGGCGGAGATTGTAAAGCTCGCGTCGCGCTATCAGAGCGACATCACGCTCGTGCGCGACGATCTGGAGGTGAACGGCAAGAGTATCATGGGCGTCATGATGCTGGCCGCGGAGTTCGGCTCGTCCCTCGTCCTCCGCGCTGCAGGTCCGGACGCCGAGCAGGCGGTCAGCGCGCTGACCGACCTCATCGCGCGCAAATTCGGAGAAAGCTGAGTGGATCGACAGCTGCGCGGCGTTCCAGCCTCTCCCGGCATCGCGTCCGGGCCAGTGCACTTGCTGCACTGGGAGGTACCGGACGTCCGCATCCGCCGGATCCCCGAAGAGGCGATCCCGGAGGAGCTGGAGCGATTCCGCAAGGCGATCGAGCGCGCGAAGGACCGGCTGCGCGCCGTACGCAAGCGGGTGGAGGCCACCGCCGGCGGGGAAGAAGCGGCGATCTTCGAGGTACAGCTGTCCATACTCAGCGACCGTGAGCTGGTGAACGTCGTCGAGGAGCGCATTCGCGACGGCATCGCCGCCGAGACCGCGTTCGACCACGTGATGCTCGACTGGCGGAGGCGCTTTGCGCGCCACGATCATCCGATGCTGCGCGAGCGCGTTGGTGATCTCACCGACGTGCATATCCGCGTGCTCACGGTGCTGCTCGGGCTGCCCGACCATGACCCGGTCGACGTGCCGAAGGGCGCGAACGCGATCCTCGTCACGCACGACCTGACGCCAAGCCTCACCGTACAGCTGGACCGCGAAGCGATTGCGGGCATCGCGACGGACGCGGGCACACGGACGTCGCACGTCGCCATTCTCGCGCGCTCGCTCGGCCTGCCGGCGGTCGTCGGTCTCCGTACGGCGACGCACGAGCTGAAGGGGAACGAGCGCGCCATCCTGGACGGGACGACCGGCATCCTCGTCATCAATCCGAGCCACGAGGACGTCGAAGTCTATCGCGACCGCGCACGGCGCGAGGCCGAGGACGAGGCCGAGCTCCGTGCACTCGTGCACGCGGATGCGGTCACGCAGGACGGCGTGCGGCTGACGCTGCGCGCGAACCTCGACCTGCCGGAGGATGCGGACCACGCCGCGAACAGCGGTGCAGAAGGTGTTGGCCTCATGCGGACGGAGTTCCTCGTCGTCAGCCGCGCGACGATGCCCGATGAAGAGGAACAGTACCGCGAATACAAGCGCGTACTGGAGGCGTTCGCTGGCAAGCCGGTCGTCATCCGCACCTTCGATATCGGCGGCGACAAGCTGCCGGTCGGCGGCTATCCAACCGAGGCCAATCCATTCCTCGGCTGGCGTGCGATCCGCATGTGTCTCGATCAGCCGGACATGTTCAAGACGCAGTTGCGGGCGATGCTGCGTGCTGCCGTGCACGGCGACCTGCGCATCATGCTGCCGCTCATCGTGACCGTAGAGGAGGTGCGGCAGGCTCGCGAGCTGCTGTCCGAAGCGGCGGCCGAGCTCGCATCTGACGGCGTTGCATTCCGAGCCGACGTGCCACTCGGCGTCATGGTCGAGACGCCGGCCGCAGCCGTCGCCGCCGACACGCTCGCCTCCGAGGTCGCCTTCTTCAGCATCGGCACGAACGACCTCGTCCAGTACACACTTGCTGTCGATCGCGGCAACGCCAATCTCGCCTCGCGCTTCACGCCACTCCATCCGGCTGTGCTGCGGCTCATCCGCCAGACGGTCGAGGTCGGGGAGGCGCGGGGCATCGAGGTCGCCGTCTGCGGTGAGATGGCGTCGCATCCGCTGATGGCCGTCGTCCTGCTTGGACTTGGCCTGCGCCAGATGAGCGTCAACCCGCGCGCTGTCGCGTCGATCAAGCGCGTCTTTCGGGCTGTGTCAGCCGAGCGCGCGCGCGCCGTGGCGACAGAGGCGCTTGCCTCCCGCACTGCCGCCGACGCCGAAGCGATCGTCTCGCGCTATCTCCGTGAAGCGATCGGCCCCCACGCGTCGACCGTGGCCGGGTTGCTCGGCGAGTAGCGCACGGCTAAGTCTCTTGAGTACACCCACCAATCAATGACCAGACGCCTCTTCACATCCGAATCGGTCACCGAAGGCCATCCGGACAAGATCGCCGATCAGATCTCGGACGCGGTCCTCGACGCCATCCTTGCTGATGATCCGGCCGCCCGGGTCGCCTGCGAGACGTTGGTCACCACCGGCCTCGCCGTCGTGGCCGGCGAGATCACGACGAACACGTACGTCCACATCCCCGACATCGTGCGCGGGACGATCGAGCGCATCGGCTACACCGATGCCTCGTACGGCTTCGACTCGCACACGTGCGCTGTCATGAGCACGATCGACCGCCAGTCGCCCGACATCGCGATGGGCGTCGACACCGGCGGCGCCGGCGATCAGGGCATGATGTTCGGCTATGCGACCGACGAGACGGCCGAGCTGATGCCGCTTCCAATCCAGCTCGCCCACGCGATCACGCGAACGCTTGCCGAGCGCCGTCGCAGTGGGGACCTGAAGTGGCTACGGCCGGACGGGAAGGCGCAAGTCACGGTCGTGTACGAGAACGATATCCCCGTCGCGGTCGATACGGTCGTTGTGTCGACGCAGCACGCGGACGGCATCTCGGCCGAGAAGATCAGGCGCGCCGTGATCTCGGACGTCATCGAGCTGGCTGTTCCAGCCGAGCTGCGACCGAAGCAGACGAAGTATCACATCAACCCCACCGGGCGATTCGTCGTCGGGGGCCCGCAGGGCGACGCGGGCCTCACGGGCCGCAAGATCATCGTCGACACTTACGGCGGCATGGGACGCCACGGCGGTGGGGCGTTCAGCGGCAAGGATCCGTCGAAGGTCGACCGATCTGCGTGCTATGCCGCGCGCTGGGTTGCCAAGAACATCGTCGCGGCCGGCCTCGCGAGGCGCTGCGAGGTGCAGGTTGCATACGCGATCGGCGTCGCCGAGCCGGTTTCGGTGATGGTCGAGACCTTCGGTACGTCGACGGTCGCCGAATCGGCCATCATGCGCGCAATCAGCGAGGTCTTCGACCTCACGCCACGCGGGATCATCGAGGCGCTCGATCTGCGCAAGCCGATCTATGAGGCGACGGCGGCCTATGGCCACTTCGGCCGCACACCCGAGCGCGTCGGCAACGGGCGTGGGTCGAAGACGCTCTTCACCTGGGAGCGCACCGACAAGGCCGCGGCGCTCAAGCGCGCCGCGACGAAGGGGCCCGCGGGCAAGGCGGTCGCCGCAATCGCATGATCGAGGTCGTCGTCGCCCGCCTCGGGTTGGATAGCTCCACCAACTCCTACGTGCTCGTTCTGCAGGAGAAGGGCGGCGAGCGGCTACTGCCGATCTGGATTGGGCAGCCAGAGGCCGAGTCGATCGTGATGCAGATGCACAACCTCAAGCGGGTCCGGCCGCTCACCCATGATCTCTGCAAGAGTCTCATTCAGGGACTCGGCGGCCAGCTCCGTCGGGTGCAGATCACCCGCGTCGAGAAGAACACCTACTACGCCGAGCTGCACATTCAACGCGGCGAGTCCGTCGTCCAGATCGACGCACGACCGTCCGACAGCATCGCGATCGCGTTGCGCTTCGCCGCGCCGATCTTTGCCGCAGAGACGTTGCTCAGCAACATGACCATCGAGACGGCCGAGGCAGAGGAGACGCCGCAGATGACGGCCGGCCCGGAGCTCGACGCCGAGCAGCTGAAGAGCTACCTCGAGCAGCTGCGGCCGGAGGACTTTGGGAAGTTCAACCCGTGAGCGACGGATTCCGGACTGCGAAAGGATGGCAGTCCGCAGTCCTCCTCGCGCTGCTGCTTCCCGGTGCGTTGCTGGGTCAGCAGGTCACCGGCCGCGTCGTGCTGCCGAACGGCGAGAATCCGATTCCGGTGCCCGGAAAGTGGGTCGTGCTGCACCGCATCGCGCACGACACCGCCGGTCCGCTCGATTCGGTGCGCACCGACAGGCGCGGCGGCTACACGTTCAGCTACCCGCGGGCAGAGGACGACAGCGCGCTCTATCTCGTGTCCGCGAGCCATGGCGGTGTCGCGTACTTCACGCAGACGCTCCGACCCGGCCACGTGCGAGGTGAAGCAGCGGAGATCATGGTGTTCGACACTACGAGCGTTCGGCTGCCGATCCGCATCCAGGGACGCCATTTCATCGTGGCGGCGGGCGCAGACGGTCGTGACAACGAGGTCCTCGAGGTGTACGAGCTCTCGAACGACACGTCGCTGACCGCCGTCTCGCCGAAGTCGGGCCGTGCCATCTGGACCGCGATCGTCCCCGAGCGCGCGCGAAACTTCCGCCTCGGTCAGGGGGACGTGAGCGAGGGCGGTCTGGTGATGCGCGACGGCAAGGTTCATCTCTTCGCTCCCATCGCGCCCGGGCTGAAGCAGCTGTCGTTTCGCTACAACTTGCCGCGCGACGCATTCCCGCTCTCCGTCCCGATCACCCAGGACGTCGGCGTACTCGAGGTGGTGGCTGACGATCCCGGTGCCCAGGTGTCGGGCGCCGGTCTGCGCGAGATGCCGGCGGTGCAGAGCGAAGGCCGCACATTCAAGCGCTTCCTGTCGCAGGACGTACACGAAAACGCCGTCGTTCGCATTGCGCTTGCGCCGGTGAGCGGCTCGACGCGCGGCGCCACGGTCGCTCTGCTGGGCGGTCTGTTCGCCGCGTCAGCCGCCGGAGCAGTCGCGCTCGTGGTCGCGCGCAGGAAGCGCAACCCGGTCGTTGCCGATCGACGTGCCCCGGCTCGTGACTCGGAGAAGCTCGTGCGCGCGATCGCGGAGCTCGACGCGCGCTTCGAGACGACACCGCGCGCCGACACCGGCCGCGCTGCGTACGAGGCGGAACGGCAGGTGCTCAAGGAGCGTCTACGCGAAGCGCTTGCCCGCGAACCGGGTCGCGCCTAGTTTGCCAGGTCAGCGTCGTCGAGTGACGACGCAAACAAAACAGCAAGGAGCGGGTGGGGGCCACGGAAACCGGTGCGATGCCGGTGCGGCCCCGCCACTGTATCGGGTAAGAGCTGAAGAAGCGCGCG
>WUUC01199094.1_pt1 | contig 10452 bp, 4 predicted proteins | sample 6278441 | NCBI WGS metagenome assembly WUUC01 (sample SAMN13675441, study PRJNA597444) | soil metagenome | isolation source: soil | place: USA: Washington | collected 2017-10 | reverse complement strand
TTGCCGGCGCCCATTCGCCTGGAGGTTTATCCCTCCGCGCGGGCCTTGTCGGACGTGTCGAGCCTGACGATCGAGCACATCGAAACGAGCGGGACCGTCGCACTCTGTAAGTGGAACCGCTTGATGATCGCTTCGCCGCGCTCCTTGCTCTACGGATACCCGTGGCTCGACACGATCCAGCATGAGCTTCTGCATCTGGCGCTGGCCCGCGCTAGCCGCAACGAGGCCCCTGTCTGGTTTCATGAAGGATTGGCGAAGCTGTTCGAGCGCACGTGGCGAGGGGTGCCTCCAGGCGCGTACCTCGCGCCCGCTACGTACGACCTGCTCGTATCCGCAGCCAAGGGTGGCAAGCTCATCCCCTTCGACCGGATGCATCCGTCCATCGCGATGCTGCCGTCACAGGAAGAAGCGGCACTCGCTTTCGCGCAGGTCGTGACGTTCCTGGAGGGGTTCAAGAACACCTACGGCGCGCCAAAACTCGTCGAAGCGATCGCACGCATGGCGGAGGGCCGGGACGCGCGCGAGGCGCTCGCGGAAGTCGCTGGTACCACCTTTTCCACGCTCGAGGAGAGCTGGCGCAAACAGCTGCGCGCCCAGCCCGCGAAGCACGGCAAGGTGCAAGAACTGAAGCTGCGCTTCGTGAGCAAGAAAGAGACCGCGGACGAATCGCTCGACGTGCCCGAAGAGCGCGCCCGCAAACACCTGCGCATCGGCGATCTGCTGTGGGGGCGTGGTAGCAAGCTGGGCGCCACGCGCGAATACGAGCGCGCCCGCAAATATGCACCGAACGATCCGATCTTGGCGTCGCGGGTAGCGCGCGGAGCGCTCGCGGGCGGCGATGCGGCACGAGGCCTCAAGGCGCTCGACACGGCGCTCGAAGAGCACCCGAGCCATGCCCCCTTGCATGCTCTGCGCGGTGAGGCGTTGATCGCGCTCGGCAAGTCGTCCGAAGGCGCGGACGAGTTGCGCGAAGCCATCCGCCTCAACCCATTCGATCCGGGCCCACATTGTGGTCTCGCGCGGCAGCTCAAGCAGACGGAAGAAGGCGCGTACGAGCGCCGCGCTTGCGTGCTGTTGGGCGGCCCAGCTTTGCCCTAAGCTACTTGAACACGTTAGGCTGATTCCACTCCATGGCCCTTCACTCTCCCATTCCACCTTCCTCCGCGGCCCATCTGGCCGACGACGTCGCGCGTGTTCACTCGTTGGCCGCGGCCCGAGCGCGCATCGCGGTGGAAATTCAGAAACGGATCGTAGGCCAAGAGCGCGTGATCGACTTGCTTCTGATCGCCGTGTTCGCGCGCGGTCACGGCTTGTTCGTGGGCGTGCCCGGCCTAGCGAAAACGTTGCTGATCACCACACTGGGCCAGACCCTGTCGCTGCGCTCGAATCGCATTCAGTTCACCCCCGATCTGATGCCCAGCGACATCACGGGCACGGATGTTCTCGACGAGGATCGGCTGACCGGCCAGCGCGGTTTTCGCTTCGTGCCCGGGCCCGTGTTCACGAACATCCTGCTCGCGGACGAGATCAACCGTACGCCTCCGAAGACGCAGGCCGCGCTGCTCGAGTCGATGGCGGAAGGCCGCGTGAGCGCGGGCGGACGAACGTACGAGCTCGAAAAGCCTTACTTGGTGTTTGCGACGCAGAATCCGATCGAACAAGAGGGCACGTACCCACTGCCCGAGGCGCAGCTCGATCGCTTCCTCGTGCAGATCGACGTGGGCTACCCGTCGCGCGCCGAAGAAGAAGAGATCGTCTTGCGCACGACCGCGGAACTGGGCCCCGAGCCCACCCCCGTGCTCACGCGCGAGCAGATTCTGGACCTCCAAGCATTGATCCCGCGTATTCCGGTCGCGCCCCACGTGGTGGCGCACGCGGTAGCCTTGGCCCGCGCAACCCGTCCTGATGACCCCAGCGCGTCGGAAGACGTGCGGCGCTACGTCCGTTTCGGGGCCGGTCCGCGCGCGAGCCAAGCATTGGTGCTAGGCGCAAAAGCGCGTGCGGCGCTCGAAGGCCGCTTCGCAGCGGAACCTGAAGACGTGCGTGCGATGGCGTATCCCGTCTTTCGTCACCGGCTGGTCTCGAGCTTTCGCGCGGAAGCCGAAGGCATTCGCACGACCGACGTCGTCGCTTCGGTGTTGAAGTCGGTCATGCCGTGAAGCCGAGCGCGATCGATCCTTCGTTCGTCGAACGGCTCGAGCACTTGCGCTTTGCAGTCGATGGCGTCGTGGATGGCTTCTTCACCGGTTTACACAAGAGTAGGCGACGAGGCGGCGGTCTGGTTTTTGCCGAGCATCGTGCCTATCGGCCTGGCGACGATCTGCGCACGATCGACTGGCGTGCGTACGCGCGCAGCGATCACCATCGCGTGAAGCACTTCGAGCACGAAGCGCAGCTGCGCGCGATGCTCGTACTCGACGTGTCGGGTTCGATGGCGTACGGCGGCCCTCCGTACGTTCGTTCCAAGATAGGGTATGCGGCTACCTTGCTCGGTGCGGCTGCCCACGTTCTCTTGCGCCAGGGCGATGCCGCGGGCGCAGCGCTCGTTCACGACGATCTCTTGCGCTTCATCCCCCCTCGCGGCGGCCACACGCAAGCTGCCGTACTGATGGAAGTGTTGGCGACGGAACCCGAGCCTGACCATGCAACGGACCTCGAGCGAGCGCTTCATCAGATCGTGGAACGCGTCGGCAAACACGGCGCGATCTTGATCGCGAGCGATTTGCTCGATGCTGCCGAGGGTGCGATTTCTTCGCTCGTGCATCTGACCGCGCGCGGTCATCGCGTGGTGGTCTTGCATGTGCTGCACAACGACGAGCTCTCGCTGCCTTTCAGCGAACCGCTGCGCTTTCTCGGCACGGAAGGCGAGCCTGCGCTCGAGGTGGATCCCCGCCTTGCCAAGAAAGCGTACTTGCGCGAAGTCGAAGCGTTTTGCGCGCGCGCCCGCGACGCCTGTGCGAGTGCTGGGGCGCGCTACGTGCTCGCCCGAACGGACGCGCCGCTACACGATACGCTCCGCTCGGCCCTGCAGAACCCGGGGGATTCATGGGTCTAGGGCTGCCGCTAGCCCTGCTCGGGCTGATCGCATTGGCGATCCCGATCTGGCTGCACCGGGTGCGCCGCAAGCTGCTGCGCGACCAGCCGCTACCGACCTTACGGCTCTTGCAGAAAGCGGTAGCCAAGAAGCGCCGCACGGTGCGCTTTCGAGATCGCGCCCTGTTGGTCGCGCGCATGTGCATTCTCGCGCTCGCCGCATTTGCGCTCGCTCAACCGTTTCTGTCCCGCGTGGCGAGCTACGCGACGGAACGACCGATCGCGCTCGCCATCGTGATCGACGACTCGATGTCCACGAGCCGCAAAGCCACGCAGCTGAGCAGCGTCTTCGACAAGGAGGTGGCGCGCGCGCGGTCCGTGCTCGACGAACTCGCGCCGGATTCAGAGGCCGCAATCATTCTTGGTGGCCATACCCCACGCGTACTCTCTGGACGCACGAACGACCTGCGCACGAGCGTGGAAGCACTGCGCGCGATCGAGTCACCGAGTGCTCGCGGTACTGCGCTCGCTGAAGCGGTGACCCTTTCGTTGCGAGAGCTCTCGGGCACGAAGCTCTCCTTGCGAGAGGTGCTCGTGCTCACGGATTGCGGCGAGCATTCCAAAGCCAAGGCGCTGACTAGCAACCCTTCGGTGCGGGTCGAATGCATCTCACCGCGTAGCAATCAAGAAAATGTCTACATCGAAAGCGTAAGACGCGCGCCCGCGCCCGATCGAGATGGTCAACTTGCGATCTCCGTTCGCGTAGCAGGCAAGTGGAGCGCGGGCGCATTCGATCTTCAGCTCGCGATCGATGGGCGCACGGCGTCCGAAACCAAGGTGGCTCTGGAAGAAGGTCTCGCGAATGCCGAGCTCAAAGTGCCCGATCGTTTGCTCGCAGACGCTCACATTCTGCGTGTGCAAGTGGCCGTGCGCGATGCGATCGATGCGGACAATCAGCGCGAGATCTCGCTCGAACACGCGGCCGAGCTCTCGGTATTGCTCGTGGACGGCGATCCCGCGCCGAGCCAACGTGACGACGAGTTGCGGTTTTTGTCGCTCGCGCTCGATCTCAACGAGCCAGGCGAACCTACGCCGCGCGTGACGCGCATCGACGCGGATGGGCTCGGCGGCGCAGATCTAGAAGGTTACGACGTGATCGTGCTGGCCAACGTGCTCGCGCCTTCTGAAGCCGTGTCGCAGCAGCTGATGGCTCGCGTGGCGCGTGGTGCGGGCTTATTGATCACGGCCGGCGATCACGTGGACCCCTTCGCCTACCGCGGCCGCTTTGGCGCACTCATGCCCGCGCTGATCCGGAGCGCCGCTCAAGCGCAGCCAAGTCTCTCGGTCGCCAGCGCGACAGCAAACGTTCCGAGTCTGGTGCCCGAAGGAGGCGTGGGGCTCGAAACGGGTCGCACGCTGGAACGCCTGCTGGTCGAAGCGGTCGTGCCGCCCAGCGAAACCGCTCTTGCGTTCAGCGACGGCACGCCACTCTTGATCGTCGGACGATACGAACGTGGCCGCATCGCGTTGTTCACGACCACGATCGACGACGACTGGACCGATCTCCCGTTGACCCCCGGTTTCTTGCCACTCATTCACGGCGTGGTGCGTGGTCTTTCGGCGCTAGATGCATTGCCGCCCGGCCCCCACGTAGCGGGCACGCCTTTGACGGCACGCATTCCCCAAGGAGCTCAGAGCATCTTCAGCGTCACACCCGATGGAAGGCGCATCGAGCTCGACGTGAAGAGTACGACCGCCCGCATCGTCGACACGGGCACACCCGGCGTCTACCGCACCTTCGCTGCCTTCGATGGACGCGGGGAGCGCGAGCTGCCGCAACTTTCGTTCGAAGTCGTGCCCGATGTGCAAGACAGCGATCTCAGCCTGGCCGTGTTGCCACGTCCGAAAGTGAGCGCGGCCAATGGCAGCGTCGGGCGGCCCAAGAGCGTTGGACCTTGGATGTGGCTCTTGCTCGGCCTTGCCGCAATCACCGAAGGTGCCATGCGGTTCGTGAAGCAGCGTAGACAGGCGTTTGCTGCGGCCGTCTCGACCTAGAGGGATCCCAACTTCTGTGGACGATTCCCTAGCGCTGCCAAGCCTCGACCACGCGCTCGTTTCCGCCGTAGTCGAGGTGCACGCGTAGCTCGGAAAAGCCGGCTTCGCGCAGCAGGTTCGCCACGTCGGCCGCTTGCGTCGAACCGACTTCCACGAGCAGAACGCCGGGAGTTGCGAGGAACTGGCCCGCTTCGCTCGCGATGCGTCGGTAAAACGAAAGCGCGTCCACGCCGGCATCGAGGGCCATGCGCGGTTCGAAGTCCCGTACGTCAGGCATCAACGAGGCGAGCTCGTCACTCCCAATGTAAGGCGGGTTGATCGCGATCAGTGCGAACTTCGACGATTGTGGCAGAGGCGTGAACAGGTCTCCCTCGAGCCAACGGATGCGCTCGGTAAGCCCGAGCTTCTCGGCATTTTCGCGCGCAGTCGCGAGGGCTGAGGACGAGAGATCGGTCGCGACCGCGCGGCGATCGGCAGCACCTTTCAAGATGCTGAGCGCAATCGCCCCCGAGCCCGTGCACACGTCGAGAATGTCACCCTCGCCGACTTCGCCGCCCGCAAGGATCGCCAGGGCCCGCTCCACCAAGACTTCGGTATCGGGCCGAGGAATGAGCACGTCGCGATTGACTACGAAGGAGTGACCGAAGAATTCACGCTCGCCGAGCAAGTACGCCATCGGCTCATGACGACGACGGCGCTCGACCAGGGCGCGCACGCCCGCAAGTTCAGCATCGATGAGCGGGCGCTCCAGGTCGAGATAGAGCTTCACGCGCGGTATGCCGAGCGCTTGGGCGACGATCAAATCCGCGTCCAACCGGGGAGCGCTGAAGCCTCGCTTCTCGAGGTCGGCCTGTATCCAGCCGATCATCTTGCGCAGCGTCCAGTGCTCAGCCATCGGCGGCTTCTACTGTCGTAGACGTCTTTGAGCAATCGCGAGCCAGCATTCGCAGTGAGCGCGGCGGCAAGCGTGACCGGACCAAGCCACTTGGGAATCACGCAGGAAATCCGCCAAGCACACTTACCTACATAATGAGCATACTTGTTATCGTGAGATCGATTGATCTAGGGTGGACTGGCTGATTTCTCACAGCCTCCCCCAGTGGGCCGCTCGGGTGGTGTGTCCATGCGTGACAAGTCCATGCGTGAAAACATGCGCTTTGCGTGTGCCGTGCTGGCGTGGGTGCTCTGCTGCTTGAGCTCCGGCTGCGTGTTCGAGTTCGAGGAGAGCGAGCCGCGAAAGCACGGCAGCGCGGGGGCAGAGGTGTTCCGCGTCGTGTGCATGCGGCTCGCTGCCCAGGCGTTTCCTCAGGATCTCACGGGCCACAAGTTCGAGAGCCGCTGCGCAGGGAGCGAACAAAGCGCGTTTACCGAAGCAACGCCCGAAGGGGAGCCGCGCGTGCACGCGCTCGATCGCTTCAACTTGCTCGTGCAAAAGCGCCGCATCCTCGTTCCCGCCCTCGATGCGGCGCTCGATTCGCCCTTGTTCGCTCGAGACGAGCTGCGAACTTTTCTGGCCAACCTCCTGCCGCTCTACGACGCGCCGGAGCTCCTGCCAGACGTCACACAAACGACTGCCGCGTTGTTGCAAGACCTCATCGACGCACGTGATCCAGCCGCGAGCGCAGCGATCGAGGCGTTCTCGCGCATGGGAGCGCGGGAGGGTTACCGTCCTCTGACGCTCGCGCTCGGTCTTGCACATCCGCTGCTCGCATATCCTGAGCTCGACACCGTGGTGACCACGACGCTCGCCTCCATCCAGCCTGCCGAGGGCGAGCGAGCCGCGGGGGCTGCACGTAGCGCATGGGAAGAACTGCTGCGCGCGGGCGCGCTCGATTTGGCCACGGCCGATGCCACACCGCCGGATCCCGCTCGGCCGGGAACGCTCGCCATCGCACGCAAGCTTCTGCTCAGCGAAGACCCCGTGTTTGCGGGTGGAAGGGGCCCGCTCTACGTGACCCGCCGCGATCACCGGGGCGTAGCGATGCCAACGTTGATTGCAGGAGCGATCGGCGCGCCATTCAGTGACCGGGACGCAGACGGTTTCGCGGACCTCGACGAGAACGGACGACTCCGCTCCACCTCGGGCGTACAGGCGCGCGCGCTTTCACCCTTCCCTACGCTGTCCGCAGCGCTGCTCGGGCGCGACCAAGACCAACGCGACAGTGCCGGTCGCGTTTTGTTTGGAGCTCCAGACGCGCCGCAGCTGCTCTATCAGTACATCGATGCCGATCGCACCCTGCTCGCAGGGCTTACACGCGATGTCGGGTCGCTACTCGTGCCCAAACCTTCGACGCCGGCGCTGACGGCTTCAGCCGTGCACGATTTCGCATACGGCCTGTCCGCGCTGCTCGGCGACTTCAAACAGCAGAGCGCGAGCTTCGAAGCCGCCAAACTCTCGTATATCGGCCCGGACACCAGCACCGGCCCGTTCTTCGACTTCGTGCACGCGCTTGGGGCGGTGCTGCCTTTCGAGGACACCGAGCGCTTCTTGCAAGTGCTGCAGATCTTGCTGCGGGATCACGAGCAGGAAATCGCGAGTCTGGTCGAAGCGATCTTGTACATCGACGAACGTGCCGACACGCATCCGGAAGCGGTGTGGGAACAGCCGCACGAGTTTTGGGACGACTTGATCGCTTGGTTACAACGCGTGCTCGCGCGCGAGGGGATGCTCGAAGCGCTGCTGCGCGCCGCCTCGACCGAGCAGACTGAGAAAGCGGGCGCGCTGCTCGGCAACTTCATGCGCTACCGCGATCGCGTGAGCTATCCGCTCGGTAAGCAGGAAGAGCTCGAAGCGCTCGGCATCGACATCCGCCAGGTGCTCTTGCCGTCGGCCCTGGATCCCAAGAAACCGCGCCTGCTCGTGAATCCTTGCGTCGGCAATAACCAAGCGGCGGGATGCGGCAGCGCTTGCGACCTGACCAAACCGTGCGCGGGGGATCTGGCGTGCGTACTCGAACAACCGATTCCATCGAGCGTAGGCACGTGCGGCTCGGTTGCAGCCGCGGTTCAGGCGCATCGATCGCGCGTCAACGCTCCATGTGCGGCGCTTCCCACGAGCCTGAGCCAAGACCCCGTCGCCGATTGCACGCCCGAGGCGCCCGCGCCGGCCGCGCACCACAGAGGTGCACGCAATTGTCCGTCACCCGACATGCCTCCCACAGAAGGCAGTGCGTGCACGGACATCGAAGGCGTGGGCCTGTGTAGCTTCGATGCGGGCAGCTTCGTGTGTGATTGTGACGGTGGTTTGTGCCGCGGACAGCAAGCGAAGACCTGGCGCCTCGTCAGCACCAAGCCCACACAAGGCTACGCGCAATGGGTCGATCGCGCGCAGCCGGACTCGCGCGTGAGCAGCGACGGGCAGACCAATCAGTCGCTCTTTCAACGCACGGCTGCGTTGGTTCACGACCTGCACGTACCCGCCAAACTCTGCAACAAAGAGCAAGCCAAGCTCGGGTTGTTCGATCCCGCTGGCAGCACCACGGAATCGGGTCTCACTCCGTTGCTGACGGGCCCGCTCGGCAACATCGTGCTCGGAGCATTGGGAGCTCAGGGTGCGCTCGACGAGAAACCCGCCTGCGCGGTGCTCGAGGAGCCCGAGATCGTGCGCTTCTTCGCGCGTTCGATCCTGGGCACAGCCGTCCTCGATTTGAAGGACCCCGCGCTGCGCAACCTGCTCGATCAACTCGAAACCCTGACGGACAACGGACTCGTTACGCTGCTCGGCGGTTTGATCGGACTCAACTCCAAGGCGCTCGCGCGCAATGAGGTCATGCAGCGGCAAAGCCAGGTGCGCGGCTTGTTCATCGGCGGCGTCAACGGCTTGGACCAGACCGTGCCGTCGCCGCGTCCGTCTGCAATCGCACGCATGGTGTTTGCGCCGTTCAATCCGTTCGAAGCTGGCTTGCTCGACCTGCCCCTCACCCGCGACGACAAGGTGATCGTCGATCTGCACCGCGACACGATTTTCGCCTGGGAAGTGAGAGACCCGCTCGGACAGGCAAACTTTTACCAAACCCTGGCGCCACTCCTCGAAGCCTTCGAGACGCACGAGCTGTACGACGATCAGGGTGAGTTGGTGGACGGTTACCTGTTCGGCGACCTGATGACTCTCGTGCATCGCCACTGGTCGTCGCGCAGCAGCGACGCGACAGTGCGCATGTGCGACGACGGTAAGTCCCCCCCGGTGTGCGGCGAAGCGAGCCCGCTCTTTGCCTATCAAAGCAATGGTGTCGCGTACGAGGAGCTCGCCGCCGAAGCCCTGGTCGATGCACAGTTGCTGACGCGCTTGCGGTCGGTACTGACCGTTCTCGATCAGCTCGAAGTCGACGATGGCGAGGGCGGCAAAATCGACGGCATCGCGGTGCTTGCTCGCGTCACGCGCAACCTGTTCGATGCAAGCGCTTCATGCGGCCCCATGGGCTGTGAGGCCCAGCCGCTCACGTATCGCGACGGCACGCGGTCCGCCAAAACCAACACGGGCAAGAACGTCGCTCAACTTGCGCCCATCTACCTGCTGCTCGATGCGCTGAACGCGATCGATCGTCGTTTCGAAGGTGAACACGAACAGCGCCTCGCTCCCTGGCGGGAGGCGCGCAGTCAGCTGGTGGACTTGTTGCTCGACGTCGAACGACCCGGCCCCGGCGAAGTCCGCTTCAAAAACCCGCGAGCACGGGCTTTTCTGCTCAACGTGATCGGGCTGTTGCAGGATCGGCTCGAAACCTACGCGCACGAACGAGCGGACTGCATCGCGGCCGGGGGCATTCCGGAAAACTGCCGTAAGGTTCACGAGTGGGCGTTCGGTCTGACTCCGCGTCTCGAGGAGTCGTTGGGCCAGCCCGTTTCGGCTGCGTTGCTGCGTCTGCTCGATCAGTTCTGGGGCATGCAAGCAGATCCGGGAGGCCGCCTGTTTTCCCTGATGCGCGATCTATCAAAGGAACAACCCGGCGCCACGGCACAGGAGAACGTCGCCTTCGACACGACTTTGTTGGCGCTGACGGATGCGCTGCAGCTATTCGAGAATACGGACAACGTCGCGCCAGTCATGCACTTCTTGGCAAAGGGCATCGCACCCAATGCCCTCGACGTGATCGCGCGCGGCGATTCGGAACTCCAACTCGAGCAAGGTGCCCTCGAAAAGAGCCTGCAGTTGTTGCGTGAGCTCGAACGTGTGCACGCGGCGCCCGACGGAAAGCAGAGCACGATAACCCAGCTGCTCCGCGCGCTCGCGACGCCCCACGGGCCACACGGAGAATCGCCGCTCGAAATCATCCTAGAAGTGATCTCGGAAGTGAATCGTGCCCAGCCAGGCAAGGCTGACGGCACACCGCTCGACGCCCAGGACATACGCGCGGTGCTCGGCGAAGC
>WUUC01055275.1_pt1 | contig 10454 bp, 12 predicted proteins | sample 6278441 | NCBI WGS metagenome assembly WUUC01 (sample SAMN13675441, study PRJNA597444) | soil metagenome | isolation source: soil | place: USA: Washington | collected 2017-10 | reverse complement strand
GATTGGCCGCATCAGCGAATCAAGACCTCAACCGCCCGGTATCGCGCCTTGTTGAAGTATTACGTCGACTATCGCAAAGCCCGGACCGACAAGCCATGGCGACATCTGCACGGTCAGGATCGGTGGATGCCATTGCCCGCCGAGTTCACGGCTGTCCAGTAAACGCTAGCGAACCAACGTCTCGACCGCGTAGAGCGACGTGCGCGCGGTCAAGTACAGAGTCTGGCCAGCCGCGCCCCCGAACGCGAGATTCGCGGCCGCCTCGGGCAAAAGGATTCTGACGATCAATTTACCCTCGGCAGAAAATACTTGCGCGCCGTCGCCCGAGCTCGACCAGACACGGCCAGCGCTGTCGCACCGGATTCCATCGGGCGCGCCTTTATCGACTGCGACGAACACCGATCCATTCTCGAGCGATCCGTCCGGCTTTATGTCAAACACGCGGATGTGGCGAGGTTTCCCTGAATCCGCGACGTACAACTTTGTTTCCTTCGGAGCAAAACACAGCCCGTTTGGCTGATCGAAATCCTTCGCCACCGCGGTGAGAGACGACGAGCGCGGGTCGAAACGGTAAACGTAATTGCCGGCCTGCTCCTTCTTGCGCTGCCCAAGTCCGTACGACGGATCGGTAAACCAGATCGTGCCGTCGGATTTCACAACGACGTCATTCGGCGAATTCAAAGGCTTCCCCTCAAAGCGATCGACGATGGTTTCGACCTTGCCACTGCGATCGGTCCGCGAAATGCGATGCGCCGAGTGCTCTGCCGTCAGCAGGCGGCGCTGCCCATCCAGCGTGTTGCCATTCGCGTTGTTCGAACCTGCGCGATACGTCGTAACGCCACCTTTGGCGTCCCATCGCTTCAATTCGTTGGCGGGGATATCGCTGAAGATCAAGAACCCGTCCGGGTGCCACACTGGGCCTTCGACAAACCGCAAGCCCGTGGCCAGCCGTTGCACCTTCGCATCCGCAGCAAACAGCTTTTTGAACTCCGCTTGATCCTGGACGTCGAAGTCGGTCGCCATCTGTGCGAGAACCAGCAGAATAATGGCCAGTAGTTTCATGGTGCCTGCAGGGACAAGTCGCCGCGCGGGTCAACCGCGCTCGATCAGTTGGTGAGTGCTTGGTAAACCAGATTACGCGACAGATTCCGAATCTCGTCGTTGGCGCGGCCGCGATGCTGAATCATGCCGACAAACGCCAGATCCGTTACCGGATCAATCCAGAACCACGTGCCGCCTATGCCGTACCAATCGAATGTGCCGTCAGCCGTCGGTTCGCCCGCCGCCGCGGCATCCATGACGACGCGGAAGCCCAGCCCCCATCCTGTCCCGACGCGGACCGTCTTCAGCGCGTCGGCCTGCAGGTGATTTGTTCGAATCATCTGCACCGTGCGGGGTGACAAGAAGCGCGTCCCCCCGAACTCTCCGCCATTGAGGAGCATCTGCGCGAAGCGCAAATAGTCATCACCGGTGGAATACAGCCCACCACCACCCGAGGGGCCGGCAGGCGGCACAGCGGAGTCCTCGATCTTTTCGGTTGGCGGACCGAGCTTGCCGCCGGTGCCGTCGGTATGAATGCGGGCAAGGCGCGACAGCTTCTGCTTCGGGACGTAGAAGCCAGTGTCTTTCATACCAAGCGGATCGAACAGGCGCGCTTTCAAGAAGTCGGCAAACGGCTGCCCCGACAGCTTTTCAACGAGGTACCCCTGCACATCGATGCCGATGCTGTAATACCAGCGCGTACCCGGTTGTGATGACAGCGGAGTCTTCGCCAGCTTGTCGATCATCGCCTGCAGCGGCGCCGCGGGATTTAAGATCTGTTCCTTGATGATCAGTCGATCGACAGGATTGGCAGCGTTGAGCACATAGCCTAATCCTCCCGAGTGGGTCATCAACTCGCGCATGGTCATAGGCCGCCGCGCGTCCTCGAGCTTGATGGTGCCGTCAGAGTTTTCGCCGGTGAACACCTGCAGCTTGGCGAACTCGGGAATGTAGCGCGACACCGGGTCGTCCAGTCGCCACTTGCCCTCTTCATACAGCATCATCATCGCGACGCCAGTGACCGGCTTACTCATCGAGTAAATGCGGAAGATGGAATCGCGCTGAATCGGTTCCGGCGAGTTGACGTCTTTCTTGCCGAACGCGCTGTAATGAATGGTCTTGCCGCGCCGCGCCAGGAACGTGGACACCCCCGCGAGTCGGCCGTCGTCGACGAAGCGGTGCATCCCGGCCTCGAGCCGCTTGAGTCGCTCTGCCGATACGCCCACCGACTCTGGTGAAGCCTTCGCGAGGTCGCGTCCATTTTCGGCCGCGAAGATCGCCGTCGCCGGGGCTTTGACGGCAAGGGCCGAAACGGCGCCGGCCAACGCGACGAGGAGGATGAGCGAACGAAGGCGGCCGGGCGCAGTGGTATTCATGGTTGCGGCCGATCATAGTTCAAAGCAGCGTGATGGTGGAGCGCGCGGGGGCGTGTTTAGTCGAGATCGAAACCACGTAGTGGCTTGGAGATCGGCTCCTTTTTCGCTTCCTTCAGCGCTTCCTCAAATCGCTTCGAGAGCGCATCGCCCCGGTTCTTCTCGTCGTGCACCGACTGCTGGAAAAGTGCCTCGCGGCGCGCCGCCTGCTCCGCCAAAATGCGATCCGCCTCATTGAGCTCCGGACGATTCGGATTCGGCGGCTCGCGATGTTCAATGACGCGGCCGAGGTTCACATCCACTACCAGCACCGCATTGCAACACGGGCAGTTCAGTTCTAGTTCGCTTTTGAGCCGCGCCATTCGAGCCTCCTACCTTCACCGGACGTCGAGTGACAGGGTACACTGCCTGAGAACGGATGGCACAAGAGGCGGCCCATCGAACCCGCACGTTGCGGATTGCAACCTACAACATCCACCGCTGCCGCGGTCTCGACGGACGCACCCGGCCCGAACGAATCGCGTCAGTGCTGGCCAGCGTCAATGCCGACATCATCGCCTTGCAGGAAGTGGTGGGCGCAAGCCCGCTCAAGCCCGGGCAAGCCGCGGAAATTGGCGCCGCGCTCGGTCTCGGCTGGGTGATGGCGCCGACCCGGCAGATTCGCAACGCCCTCTTCGGCAATGTCGTGCTGAGTCGCTTCCCGGTGAAACATCATCAGCAACACGATTTGAGTTGGAAAACGTGCGAGCCGCGCCTGGTGCAGCGCGTCGATCTGCAAATGGGCGACGACGAGATCCTGCATTTCTATAACGTGCACCTGGGCACGGCGTTGCTCGAGCGGCGCGAACAGGCGAAGAAGCTCGTGAGCATTGTCCACGACCGGCGCGTCGTCGGTCCCAAGATCGTCCTTGGTGATTTCAACGAATGGGCGCGCGGCCTGGCCACCGACGTCCTCGCCGAAAAGCTGCACAGCATCGATCTGACGAAGCATTTGAGCAGACGACGGACCTATCCAGGATTTTTCCCGGTGCTGCATCTCGATCACATTTATTACGAGGGCGCGCGGGTTGAAGTCGACAAGGTGTGGTTGCCAAAAGACCGCCTGGCGCTAATGGCATCGGATCACTTGCCGCTCGTCGCAGACCTCCGAATTCGCTTCTAGGGCGGGGCGCAGAATTTGCGATCCGCGTCGGGGTCAGACCCCGTCGGAATCAGCGGAATTAGGCCGAAAACCCTGTAAAACCACCGCGCAAAATCTGCGACTGTCCAAGGGGTCAGACCCCGTGAAGAACCAGCCCTCTTGACGCTGCGTATAGCAAAATGATATCACTTCGCTATCACAAGGAGGCTGCGTCCATGGTTCGCGAACGCGAGTACAACGGTTTGCCCGGAATCCCCCTCTTACTGCTCGTCCTCGTCGTAGTGGGTTTGCTCGTCTGGTCGCTTGTGGAGGCCGCTCGCGCGGATAGCACGCTGCGCGTAGCCCTGTCAATCGCCGGGCTGATTGTGGCAACGATTCCAACCATTGGGTTCTTCATGGTCAACCCGAATGAGGGCAAGGTGCTGCAGTTGTTCGGCGAGTACAAAGGCACGGCCAAGGTGCAAGGGCTGCGTTGGGCCAACCCATTTCTCGCCAAGAAACGCGTGTCGCTGCGCGTCCGTAATTTCGAGAGCTCACGCCTCAAGGTGAACGACAACGAAGGCAACCCGATTGAGATTGCAGCGGTGGTGGTGTGGAAAGTGGTGGAGACCGCGGAGGCCATGTTCGAGGTCGACGATTTCGAAAACTACGTGCATGTGCAAACCGAATCGGCGCTGCGCAATCTGGCGACCAGCTACCCGTACGATGCGCATGACGAACATCTGATTTCGCTGCGCGGTCACACCTCCGCGATTGCCGATCACTTGAAGCGCGAGATCCAGGAGCGGCTTTCTAAGGCGGGCGTTGACGTCGTCGAGGCGCGGATCAGCCACCTCGCGTATGCGCCGGAGATTGCCGCGGCAATGCTGCAACGGCAACAAGCCGGTGCGATCATCGCGGCGCGGCAACGCATTGTCGAGGGCGCCGTCGGCATGGTTGAAATGGCCCTCGGCATGCTGTCTCAAAAGTCGATCGTCGAACTCGACGAAGAGCGCAAAGCGTCAATGGTGAGCAATCTGCTGGTGGTGCTTTGCGGCGAACGCGGCGCGCAGCCCATCATCAACACCGGCACCATCTATCAGTAGTCATGGCGGACCGGAAGGCGTTCCTCCTTCGCATCGACCCGAAGCTGCTCGAAGCCGTGCAGCGCTGGGCGGACGATGACCTGCGCAGCTTGAATGCGCAGATCGAGTTCCTCCTGCGCCGCACGCTTCGGGACGCGGGCCGCCTGAGCGACGGAGACGACCACTCGAAGCCGCGAACCAACCGGTCACGATAACTGCGCGAACTCCCGCTGACCCGGTCCGTCTACAATCCCAGCGAGGATATGACGCGTGACCGACTTGAAAGACGACCTGGCTTCTCTACGACTCCCGCAGTCGGGTACGCTCGCCTCGACGCGACGGCGCCGATGGCCATGGGTCGCGGCGTTGGCACTGGTGATTGCGGCCTATTTCGGCTGGCGGTCGGCCAGTGCGGCGGTTGAAGTCGACACGGTTACTCCCACCGTGCAAACCGGCAGCAACCTGATGGCCGGCAGTCCGATCCTCACCGCGTCAGGCTATGTCGTCGCACGCCGTCGAGCGGTGGTCTCCGCCAAGATTCAAGGCCGGCTGGCGCGACTTGATGTCGAGGAAGGCGACCGGGTGCAAGAAGGTCAGGTGTTCGCGCGGCTTGAAAGTGCTGACTTCGAAGCCGCGGTCACGCGCGCCCGCGCGCAACTGCAACAAGCGGACGCACAAATTGCCGGTGCGAGGGCGCAGATTCAAAGTGTCGACGCGACGATTGCGCGAGCCGAGGCCGACCGCGCCGAGGCGCAGCGACAGTTGCTGCTGTCAGAGCGGCTTTACAAAGATCAATTGGTTCCCAACGACCAGGTCGACGCCGCACGCAGCCGGCTACGCGTGGCGGAAGCCGGACTCGGTCAAACGCGCGCCGAGCACACACGCGCGCGCGCCGCGCTCGAGCAGACCGTGGCAGAGCGGGCCCGGGCGGCCGCCGACGTTGGCTACAACGAAGCGTTGTTGCAGAACACCGTGATCCGTGCGCCATTTACCGGCACGGTCGTCCGCAAGATGGCCGAAGTCGGCGAGAGCGTCGCGCCGATTCCGCCGGGCGTGAACATCTCCACTGCGTCGGGGGCGATTGTGGCGCTGGCGGATCTTGACACGCTCGAAGTCGAGGTCGACGTCGCGGAAGCCAATGTCGCGCGGCTCAAACCGACGCAGCCAACCGAGGTCATTGTTGAAGCGTTCCCGGATCGCAAATACAAGGGCGTGTTGCGCCAGGTCATTCCGACCGCCGATCGCACGCGCGCGACGGTGATGGTCAAGGTGACGATCCTCGACACCGACGCGAATCTCAAACCCGAGATGAGCGCCAAAGTGACGTTCGTCGAACCCGCGGTCGCCAACGCCACTGCGTCGGTCGAACGACTGATTGTCATTCCGCAAACGGCAGTGAAAACGCAAGACGGTAATGCACGGGTATTCATGGTGGTCGACGGCGTTGCGCAGCCGAAAACAGTCACGCTGGGTCCAAGGCGTCAGGATGACGTCGTCGTCAAGGATGGACTGACGGGCACCGAGACGCTCGTTGCGCGTCCTCCCGATTCGCTCAAAGCGGGCGATCGTGTTCGCGTGCGCGGCACCTAACCATGTCAGCCGTAACTATCGATAATGTCCGCAAGCTGTATCGCCGCGACGCGGAACAGATCGTCGTGCTCGACGGGCTCAATCTCGAGGTCGCAACCGGCCAATTCGTGGCGCTGATGGGGCCCTCCGGTTCCGGCAAGACAACGCTGCTGAATCTAATCGCGGGAATCGACAAGCCCACTTCGGGACGAGTCATCGTCGCGGGAACCGAGGTATCGGCACTGTCAGAGGCCCAGCTGGCAACCTGGCGTAGCCGCAACGTTGGTTTCATTTTTCAGTTCTACAACTTGATCCCAGTGCTGACGGCCGTTGAAAACGTCGAACTGCCGTTGTTGCTTACGAATCTCACGCGGCGGGAACGTCGCGAGCGGGCATTGACCGCCTTACGCGTCGTGGGCCTGGCCGACCGCGCGAAGCATTCTCCGCGACAGCTTTCCGGTGGACAGGAGCAGCGTGTCGCCATCGCCCGCGCGATCGTCACCGATCCAAAGGTGCTCGTCGCCGACGAGCCGACCGGCGACCTCGACGCGCGCAGTGCCGAAGACATCCTCGACTTGATGCAAACGCTTAATCGCGATTTCGGCAAGACGATCGTGATGGTGACGCACGACCCGCGCGCAGCCCGTCGTGCCGATACGGAACGACATTTGGAGAAAGGGATCCTGAGTCGCTCGGTCGAGCGTCATCAGGCGGTGTCGTGACCGCCGCATGAAGTTCTTCCCTTACGTACTGAAGCATCTGCGGCGCAACTGGTTGCGGACGCTCAGTACCGTCTTCGGTATGGCCCTCTGCATCTTCCTCATTTGCGTGCTGCAAACCGTGCTGAGCGCAATGGAACGCAGCATCGACGCGACGCGTCCGGATCGCATCGCCACGCGCCACGCCGTCAGCCTCGTGTTCAATATGCCGATGGCCTATCGCTCGCGCATCGCCTCGGTGCCCGGAGTGCGGCGCGTGACGCCAATGATTTTCTTCGGCGGGTTGTTCGGCGGCGTGCAACAGGACTTCTCCAACTTCTTCGCCAACTTTGCGGTCGAAGCCGACAGTTACTTTCCGATGTATCCCGAGTTCGCGGTCCCGCAGGATCAAATGGAGGCGTACCTCACCGATCGCCGTGGCGCCATCGTCGGGCGTGCGCTCGCCGACAAGTTCGGCTGGAAGATCGGGTCGACGTTTCAACTCGAAAGCTTTATTCCGCCGTATCGCGTCGGTCGTCCGTTCGATTTCGTCGTGCGCGGCATCTTCGACGCCAACGAAGCGCTATACCCCGGCACCAACGAAATGCAGATGTTTTTTCACTTCCGCTATCTCGCCGAAGCGACACGCAACCGGGTCGGCGTGGGCACCTTCATGGTGCAAGTGGATGATCCGAATCGCGCGGCCGCCATCGCCGGATTGATCGACGACACATTTGAAAATTCCGATGTGCAGACCAAGACGGAATCGGAGGCGGCCTTTGTCGAGGGATTTGCCTCGCTCGCCGGTAATCTCGTCGCGCTGCTCAATGCGATTGGGATGGCCGTTGCATTTACTGTGCTGCTGGTCACCGCCAATACGATGAGCATGGCGGTGCGTGAGCGCCGCACCGAAATCGCGGTTCTGAAAACGCTTGGGTTCTCCAGTGCACGCGTGATGAGCCTGATTCTGACCGAGGCGTTAATTCTCGCAGCCAGCGCCGGGCTCCTCGGCACCTGGCTCGCGGGTACGTTGGTCTCGAACATCGCAAACATTCCCTATCTCGGGGCGGTGCTCGGTCAGTTTCCCAAACTGCAACTCTCGCCCGCATTGGCAGCGGTAACCATGGGAATGTCACTGACGATGGGATTGGTCGCCGGCTTCGCGCCGGCGTGGGGAGCGTATCGCTCGAAGATCGTTGACACGCTGCGCGCCGCGTGACGGGCGTGGAACAACGCAGGCGGTTACACGGGTAAACCCGAAATCTTGAACTGACATGGCACTGCCCCTCAGCTACAACGTCCGGAATCTGATCGTCCGCTGGCGCGTCACAACGCTCGCGATTGGTGCCATTGCGCTCGTGGTTGCCGTGCTCGTGGTGTTGATTGCAATGGCCCAGGGCTTCCGCCTCGCATTACAGGCGACGGGATCGACTGACAACGCGGTGCTCACGCAACGCGGGTCCACCGGCGAACTCACGTCTGGCATCTCGCGCGACAACGCCAACGCCGTCATCGTCGACAGTCGCGTGCGTCGGGATTCAAATGGCCGCCCTCTCGCGTCACCGGAAATCTTCGTGGTTGCATCGCTGCCACGCAAGGACGGACCGGTGGCAAACGTCAGCTTACGCGGCGTCACGCCGGCGGCGTTTGCGGTACGCAATGGAGTCCGCATCGTCCGTGGCAGATCGTTCCAGCGCGGATTGAATGAGCTCATCATCGGACAGCGCGCTGCCGCACGTTACGCAGGCGCCGACGTCGGCGCAACCGTGCGATTGCAACGGCGAGACTGGTTGGTCGTGGGCGTCTTCGAGGCGAACGGTGGCGGCTTCGAGAGCGAAGTGTGGGCTGACCTGGACGTGATTGCGGCCGCGTTCAACCGGCGCGGCGGTTACCAATCCGTCACGATGCGCCTGGAGAATCCTGGCAACATCACGGCCTTTCACGACGCCTTGCAGAAAAACCCGCGCATGCAGGTGCAACTGATCCAGGAGCGACAGTATTACGACGATCAGTCTGCGCAGGTCGCGATACCGCTGATGGGACTCGCGGCGTTTGTCTCCCTCGTCATGGGCATCGGCGCCATCTTCGGCGCCATGAACACGATGTACGCGATTGTAGCCGCGCGCACACGCGAGATCGGAACGCTGCGCGCGCTCGGTTTCTCGCGTCTCGCGATTCTCGTGTCCTTTGTCACCGAGTCCACATTGCTCGCCCTGGCCGGCGGTATCCTCGGCTGTCTGATCGCGATTCCGGCTAATGGACTGACCTCCGCGGTCGGGGGCGCGAATTTCTCGGAAGTGTCGTTTGCGTTCCGCATCACGCTGCCGACCATCGCCACAGGATTAGTGCTCGCGATGTTGATGGGATTTGCGGGAGGGTTGTTGCCGGCCTGGCGCGCGTCGCGCGTTCCAATCACCGCAGCGTTGCGTACGTGAAACGGCCGGTCACTGGGACCGGCCGTTTCGTCAGATCACAAGATCATCAGATCGCTAGATCACCAGATCCTTTTCAGCTTTCTTCTTCGAACTCGCCGTCAATGATCGGCCCGAGCCGCGTCGGCGGACGCAACGCTTCGCGATAATCGTAGAGCGGGAGATCCTTGACATGCAGCGGGTTGATGCAACCCGGCGACGCGGTGTCGAGGACGACGGTGACGGGGCTCCCTTGCGTGCCCTCACGAAACGAGAGACGGCAACCGCAAGCGAGACGCGCGTGTTCGAAACCTTTCAGCATGGGCTGAAGGGATCATACTACAGCCACCCCACCGCGTCGCGTCGATGCAACGAGATGCCAGTTAGAGCAGCGCCTTGATTTCTTTCTCGAAGACGGCCTTGGGTGCGATGCCCAGGTGCTTCTTGCACACTTTGCCATCCTTGCTGATGATGAACGACGCGGGAATGCCCCAGATCGGTCCAAACGCATCCTGAATATCTTCGCGACCGAGTCCGAGCAGAATCGGATAGTTCATCTTGTACTCAGTCGCAAACGCCTTGGCCTTCGGCGCTTCGTCGTCAACCGAGTAACCGACGACGACTAAGCCCTTGTCCCCGTACTCCTTCTGGAGTTCGACGAACCCGGGGATTTCGGCTTTGCATGGGCCGCACCACGTGGCCCAGAAGTTCAACAGAATCACTTTGCCTTTGTAGGACGTCAGCGAGACGTCCTTGTTGTCGAGATCCTTCACGGTGAAATCGAGGTTTGCCGGCTTCGCGTTGGCCATACACGCGGCGCCTTCCTGTTCCTCACCGGGATCAGCCAATGGATCGTGCGACGCGACCGGCGCAAGACTGGCGACGCGTTCCGCCGGTTCGGCCTCGACGTCATGTTGGAAAATAAAGGGGACGCTGATCGCCGCGAGCGCAATCACCGTCGCCGCCACGGCTGCGAGACGCAGCTTTGAACTCGGCTGATCCATGGGGTTATTTTCGCTCATTGGTTGTCAGATAGCTACGTCAGCGGGACGTGTCCGGTTACGCGGACGATCGGTGTCACCGAAACGGGTGCCGGGTGCCGGGTGTCGGACACGGGTACCGGGTACGGGGTGCCGGGTGCCGGGTGCCGGAGACGG